>Ga0070708_100004938_pt1 | contig 10547 bp, 9 predicted proteins | sample KBSK5503metaG_FD_65469 | JGI IMG/M metagenome (GOLD analysis project Ga0070708, IMG submission 65469) | Corn, switchgrass and miscanthus rhizosphere microbial communities from Kellogg Biological Station, Michigan, USA - KBS K5-50-3 metaG | ecosystem: Host-associated > Plants > Roots >... | reverse complement strand
TACGGCCGGTCTGGGCCTCGGGCTGGAGGGTGCAGCCCAGGTGCGTGCAGGCCCCCGAGAGGGCGTGGATGCGGCCGCCCTCGTTGACGACCAGGACCTTCATGGACCCTGTGTCGACCGGCATCACCTCGCCCGCCGGCAGCTGCTCCACGGCCGCCACCGGCCGCCAGCTGCCCTGGGTGGGCACCAGGGCGGTCGACTCCCGGGCTGACAGCTCGGCCACGATGGCGTGGTCGGCGACAGCTCCCACCACCGCCGCCGCCGCCGACGCGCCGGCGGCCTGCAGAAGAGTGCGCCGGCTCAGCCAGCCGGCACCGGTCCGGGGCGGGTCCAGCTCGGCTCGCAGGCGGCGCCCCAGCTGCTCCACGAAGCCCGGATGGGGGAGGTCGGCGCCGGGCCGCGCGGTGGCCAGGGCGGCCGCCGCGGCAATCGCCTCCAGCTCCTCCGCGGTTGCCTTGAAGCGTTGCGGGCGGCGCCGGCTGAGCATGCGGTCGACATAGGCGGCGACGCGTTCCTGGGGACGTCCTCTCACGCGGGCGGCACCTCCCCGAGCTCGGCCGCCCGGCGCAGTGCGCGATGCTGCAGCACCTTGGCGTTGCCGGCCGTGATGTTCATCTCGGCGGCCACCTCCCGCACCGAGTAGCCGCGCAGGAAGCGCAGCTCCAGGACCCGCCGGAAGCGGTCGGGCAGGAGCTCCAGGATGCGCAGCGCCCGCTCGGACGCCGCCTCCGAGGGCGCGTACTCGAGACCGGGCTCGCGAGCGGCGCGATCCGCGTCCAGCACCGTGGGAGGTGCGCCGTAGTGCCTGCGCCAGTGGTCGGCGAGCACGGTGCGTGCGGTCTTCACCAGGTAGGACCGCACCTCGTGGACGGGGGCGGGGAAGCGGAGGGTGCGCAGGGTGTGCATCAGCACCTCGGCGGCCAGGTCCTCGGCGTCGGGAGGGTTGCCGACCCGCCGGAACACGAGCTGGTAGATCCCGACCACGTTGTCACGGTAGACGGACTCCCAGTCGGTGTAGATGTCGCCCTCGACGACGGTGAACGATGGCCTGGCGGCCGAGGATCCTGCGTCCACAATCCATCAACTACGGGCCGCGGTTACAGCCGTGACGGAACGCTGCCGCGGGTGACCGGTTTCCCGGTCACCCGCCGCCGGGCTACCCCCGCATCTTCAGGATGCCGAAGGCCGCCCCCTGGGGATCCATCAGTATCGCGAAGCGCCCCCCTGGGAAGTCCTGCGGCGCCAGCATCTCGCGCCCGCCCAGCTCGGTGGCCTTTGCGAACGCCTGGTCGACGTCGTCGACCCCGAAGTACACCATCCAGTGGCTGGGCACCTCTTTCGGAACCATGGCGACCATCTCCATGCCGCCCGCGATGCTCTTGCCACCAAGTTGGAACTCGGTGTACTCCCCCATGCCCTCGCCCATTGGACTGACCTTCTCGCCCCAGCCGAAAACATGGCTGTAGAAGGGCTTCGCCTTCTCGATCCCGCGCGCGTTGAGCTCGGCCCAGGCGAAGCTGCCGGGCTCGTACATGACGCCGGCGCCGGGCATGAGGTTGGGCTCCCAGACCCCGAAGTACGCGCCCACCGGGTCCTGGAACACTGCCATCCGCCCGGAATCGCCGACCTGCATGGGCTGGACCACGACCTTCCCGCCGCCCGCCTCCACCTGCTTGGCGGTGGCGTCGGCGTCCTGGGTCGCGATGTACAGCATCCAGGCGGTAGGGGCCTGGGGATCCATCGTGGGCCCGATTCCCGCTACGTCTTTGCCGCCGACCCGCGCCATGCCGTACCCGCCGAACTGGGGATCGTCCATGACCTCGGTCTGCCAGCCGAACAGCTTCCCGTAGTAGTCGCGCGTGCCTGCCGGATCCTTGCTCGAGATGTCGACCCAATTCGGCGCGCCCGCCGCGACGGTCTTGGTTTCAGCCATGTCAAGCCTCCTGAAGCCCAATGCCGGTGCCTAATCCGGACGATAGCATCCGCTCCCCAGCAGCGCCGCCCTGAAAGCCCGGGCGATCTGCGCGTAGCCCTCGGCGGTGGGGTGGAAGCCGTCGGCGCTCACCCAGGCCGGGTGCTGGGTCGCGGTGCCGCCCTGGCAGTGAAGGTCGACCAGCACGGCGTGGTTACGCGCCACCACCTGGGCGATGGCCGAGTTGTACGCCTCCACCAGCCGATCGAGCTCGGCCGGGGCCGGGACCGGGCCCGCCGTGAAGGCGCAGCTGGGGCCAGCGGCATGCGGGTCTGCGCAGGCCCGGTAGGCGGGCAGGTCCGAGAGGACAGGGGTGTTGGCGACCAGCAGTCGCGCCACCCCCGCCCCCGCCAGCGCCGACAGCAGCCGGTCGAGGTCCGCCTGGTAGGCCGTCGGCGACACCCCATGGATGAGGTCGTTGGTGTTGAGCCAGACGGTGACCAGGTCCGGGTGCTCCGCGAGCGCGGCCGGCAGCTCGTCCTGGAGCGCCCGGTCGACCGTCGCGCCCACCTCGCCGAGGTTGTAGAAGACGGCCGGCTGAGGCAGCGCCGTCCGGTAGAGGACTGTGGACCAGGCCTGCGACGCGGGCTCCTGCGCGCCCACGCCGAGCGTTTCACTGGCGCCGATAGCAACGTAGATCCGAGCCTCCACGATGGGCGCGGGCGCCGGGGTGCGCGTGGCCTGCGGCGCCTGGCCCGAGCAACCCGCGAGCAGGGCCAGCACCGCCGCCGCTGCCGCGCCGGCCCGGGTCACAGCCCGCCCACCGTCTCGCGCATGGGCAGCCGCGCCGCCCGCAGCGCCGGCAGCACGCCGGCCACCAGGGACACCAGCACGCTGCCCGCGATGCCTGCGAACAGCACGCCGAAGGGCACGTCCGAGAGCTGGATGGGGTCGAGGACGAGCCCCTGGCTGGTCAGGTAGTCGACGACCTGGACGCCGATCAGAATCGCCATCAAGGTGCCGGCCACCGCACCGGCCACACCCCCCACCAACCCGATCAGCCCCGCCTCCAGCAGGAACCAGCGCAGGACATCGCCGTCCTCGGCGCCGATCGACTTGAGCACGCCGATCTCGCGGCGGCGCTCGCGCACCGCCGCCAGCAGCGCGTTGGCCACGTTGAGCGCGGAGATCAGGATCGCCACCCCGCCAATGCCGGCGATCACGATGTCGACCACGTGCAGGTAGCGCAGCACCGCGCCCAGCACGTGCTCGGGGGCGGCGCTGGCGTAGCCCAGGTCGTAGAGCTCGGCCCGCACGCGGTGGACCTGGTCGAGCCCGCTGGTCACCACGATCAGCTGCTGGTAGGGGGAGTCGGGGTCGTAGCTGCCGTCCTGCTGGACGCCCTGCCAGGCGTGTGCGGCCTGGGTCTGGCCGAGCGGCACCAGCAGGTCGGCCTGCGCGAACTGCTCGCTGATCACGCCCACCACGACGGCCTGGAACCAGCGCACCATCGGGGCCCCGGGTGGTGCGCCGACCACTTTGGGCTCGGCCACCGCGAGCCGGTCGCCGAGCGCGTCCGCGGGGCTCCCGCCGGGGTGGGCGCGAGTCACGTAGGAGGGCGCGACGGCGACCTCGGTCGCGGAGCTGGGCGTAGGCAGGCGGCCGGCCAGCACGGTCACCGGCAGCCCGCCGGCGCCCAGGTCGGTGCCCAGCATCACCGCTGAATAGGAACCGCCGGCGCTGGGCACCGCCAGCACCGGCGCCGCCTGGACGGGGAGCACCCCGCTGACGCCGGGCAATGCCTTGACGCGGGTGATGGTGCCGGCGTCGATGGCGTGGGCGCCGCGGGTCTCGAACTCGTCGCTGTTCAGCTGCAGGAAGGCGGGTCGCGCGGGCGCGACCTTGATGGCGCCCACCGGCAGGCCCTGGCCGAGGTGTTCGACGGCTCGGCTTTCGGCCGCCGAGCCGACGCTGCCGAGCGCGACCAGCAGCGCACTGCCGAGCGCCACGCCGAGGGCGGTGAGCGCGGTCCGGGCGCGCCGGCGCCGGATGCTCGTAAGGGCCAAGCCGAGCGCGTCCAGCCAGCTCATCCGGGGTCCCCGCAAAATCGCAGATTTTGTGGGGTGGAGCTCATGCCGCTCGCAGACGGCCGTTGTCGAGAAGCCAGGCGCGGTCGGCGCGAGCGGCCGCGTGCTCCTCGTGGGTGACCAGCACCACCGCGCAGCCGGTGTCCCGGCGGGCGGCCTCGAGGAGCTCCAGGACCAGTTCGCCGCTGCGCCGGTCGAGGTTGCCGGTGGGCTCGTCGGCGAGCAGGACCGGCGGGCGGTTGGCCAGCGCTCGCGCGATCCCCACCCGCTGCTGCTCGCCGCCGCTGAGGCGGCCCGGCAGGTGGTCGGCGCGCGGCGCCAGGCCGACCTGCTCCAGCAGCTCCAGGGCGCGTGCGCGGCGCGCGCGCACGGGCGCGCCGGCGACGGTCAGCGCCAGCTCGACGTTCTCCCGCGCCGTGAGGGCCTCCATCAGCCCGAAGTGCTGGAACACGAAGCCGACGGTCCGCCGGCGGTGCGCGGCCAGCTGGCGCCCGTTGAGCGTCACCATGTCGACACCGCCCACCACCACCACTCCCGACTGCGGGCGCTCCAGCCCACCCAGGATCGCGAGCAGTGTGGTCTTGCCGGCGCCGGAGCGGCCGACCAGCGCTACGAAGGCGCCTGGCTCGACCTCCAGGTCGAGGCCGGCCAGCACCGGGATCTCGCCCCCCGGGCCCTGATAGCCGTGGGCCAGCCCGCGCACCTCGATGATCGGCGCCATCCCCTCGGCATTGAAGCAGGCGATCCTGGGAAGCGTCGGGAAGGATCGCGCGTGGCTACCGTTGCCGCATGCACACGCCCTGGAGATCGCGGCCCGCGTCGAACGGCGGCGCCCCTTCCCGGCGCTCTCGGCCGAGGGGTGAGTTAGACTCCCGGCGCCCGTGAAGCTGGAGCCCGGCACCAACCTGGGCCCTTACCGGATCGTCGCCGAGGCCGGCCGGGGCGGCATGGCCAGCGTCTACAAGGCGCACCAGGCGGCCCTCGCCCGCTACGTGGCGATCAAGGTGCTGCCCGACTTCTTCGCCACCGAGCCCGGCTTTCGGGAGCGCTTCCAGCAGGAGGCGGTGGCGGTCGCCCAGCTCCGCCATCCCAACATCCTGGCCATCTTCGATTACGGCGACACGGACGGCGTGACCTACATCGTCACCGAGTTCGTCGACGGCGGCACGCTGGCCGAGCAGATGGGCAAGCCGCTGCCGCTGGAGTACGCGGTGGAGATCCTGAACCCGATCGCCGGCGCCCTCGACTACGCGCACCGCCGCGGCGTGCTGCATCGCGACATCAAGCCCTCCAACGTGCTCCTCCAGCACGACGGCACGCCGGTGCTCAGCGACTTCGGGCTGGCCAAGATGATGATGTCCTCGACCCAACGCCTCACACAGTCCGGGATGATCGTGGGCACCCCGGAATACATGTCGCCGGAGCAGTGCGCGGGCGAGGAGCTGACGCCCGCCGCCGATCAGTACTCGCTGGCCGTGATCGCCTACGAGGCGCTGACGGGGCGGGTGCCCTTCACCGCCGCCACCCCGGTGGCCGTGCTGATGGCGCAGATGCAGAACGCGCTGCCGCCGCCCCGCACCATCAACCCGGACCTGTCGGACGGGGTCGCCGCCGTGCTGCTCAAGGGCCTGGCCAAGGAGCCCGGCGACCGCTACAAGACCTGCCATCAGATGGTGCGGGCGCTGGCCGCGGCCGACGAGTCGCCGGCCGGCGAGGAGATGGCCGAGCCGGTGGCTCCGGCCACACGGCCGCCCGCGCCGCTCACCCCTCCGCCAGGCCCGGCCCCCACTCCGCCGCCGCTGGCCGCGCCGGTGCCGCCTCTCCAGCCGCAGCCCTACTCCACGCCGCCCGCGCAACCGGCGCCCTACTACACGCCGCCGGCGCAGCCGGCGCCCTATCAGCAGCAGCCCTACTACCAGCAGCCGCGCCCCGCCTGGCAGCAGCCGGCGCCACGCACCGGCACGCCGACCTGGCTGATCATCTCGCTGGCCGCGTCGCTGGCGTTGGTCGTCTTCGCGATCCTGATCTTCCTGATCGCCGCGGCCGGCACACCGGACGATCCGTCCACGCAGACGACCGAGGTCCTGATCGCCATCGGCTGCGTGTTCCTGGCCGTGCCGCTGCTGCTGGCGCTGATCGGAGTGGTGCGGCGCGCCGGCTGGGGACTGGCGATGTCCTGGGTCAGCGCGGTCCTGCTCTGCCTCACCTGCGTCGGGCTGGTGCTCGGGGTCCCGATCATGGTCTTCGCCGCCCGCACCCGCTTCTGATCCCGGCAGTGGAGTTGACCCCAGGGCCCAACCCGGCGCCGTCAACCCGGCGCGCGGATCGTGTGGAAAGCTGACCGGGTGGGAAGCTCCGCAGCGGGCCGGCTGGCCGGCAAGGTCGCGGTCATCACCGGCGCCGCGGGCGGCATCGGGCGCGAGGCCGCGCTCCTCTTCGCGGGCGAGGGCGCGCGGGTCTGCGTCGCCGACGTGGTGCGCGAGGCGGGCGAGCGGACGGCGGCCGAGTGCGGCCCCGACTGCTTCTTCCAGCCCGTGGACGTCACCGACCCGGAGAGCGTGCGGGCGCTTTACGCGGAGACCGCGGCGCGCTGCGGCGGCATCGACGTGCTCTACAACAACGCCGGCATCATGCCGCCCGACGACGACTCCATCCTGGTCACCGAGCCCGAGGCCTGGGACCGCGTGCAGGCGGTCAACGCCCGCGGCGTCTTCCTGTGCTGCAAGTACGGGATCCCGCACCTCCTGGAGCGCGGCGGTGGTTCGGTGATCAACGTGGCCTCCTTCGTGGCCCTGGTGGGCGCGGCCACCTCGCAGATCGCCTACACCGCGTCGAAGGGCGCGGTGCTCTCGATGAGCCGGGAGCTGGCGGTCCAGTTCGCGCGCCAGGGGATACGCGTGAACGCGCTCTGCCCGGGCCCGGTGGAGACCCCGATGCTGATGCGCCTCTTCGCCGAGAGCAAGGGCGCTTACGAGAGGCGCCGCGTGCATCTGCCCATGGGCCGGCTGGCCCGGGCCGGCGAGATCGCCAGCGCGGCGCTCTTCCTGGCCAGCGACGAGTCCAGCTACGTGAACGGCGCCACGCTGCTCGTCGACGGCGGCCTGACCGCCGCTTACGTCACGCCCGAGTAATCGCAGCGAATACCCTGTCGGGATGTCTGAAGCACACCTGGCGGGGAAGGTTGCGATCGTCACCGGCGGCGGCGCCGGCATCGGGCGCGCGATCGCCCTCCGCTACGCGCGCGAGGGTGCGCGGGTCGTGGTCGCCGATGTCAACCAGGAGACCGCCGGGCAGGTCGCGCAGGCCATCGCCGAAGCGGGCGGCCACGGCGTCGCGGTGCAGTGCGACGTGTCCGCGCCCGCCGACTGCGACCGCCTGTTCGGCGCGGTGGAGGATCGGCACGGCACGATCGACGTGCTGGTCAACAACGCGGGCCTGGTCAACACCGAGCGCCACTTCCTGGAGGCGGACGACGCCTGGTGGCGGAAGATCATCGACGTCAACCTGGGCGGGGTCTTCAACTGCAGCCTGCGGGCCGCTCGGGTGATGGCCGCCAAGGGCTCGGGAGTGATCATCTGCATGTCCTCGGGCGGCGCCACCAAGGCGCACCGGGGCAACGTCGCCTATGACGCCACCAAGGGCGGCATCGAGGCCATGGTGCGGGCGATGGCGCTCGACCTCGGCCCTTACGGCGTACGCGTGTGCGGGTTGGTGCCCGGCTCCATCGACACCCAGGGCATGGACGCGCAGACCAAGGCCAGCCGCGGCGAGACGATCCCGCTGCGCCGGGTTGGAGAGCCGGAAGACCTGGCCGGGCCGGCGGTGTTCCTGGCCAGCGACGACGCCGCTTACGTCAACGGCACCATGCTGGTGGCCGACGGCGGCCTGCTGGCGCAGCAGCGCTCGCCGCAGGTCGACATCTTCCCGCTCTCCAGGTACCCGAACCTGCCCGAACGCTAGTTGGCCGTTCGCGTCGGCGTCGACATCGGCGGCACCTTCACGGACCTGATCCTGGTCGATGACGCGAGCGGCGAGTTCACGGTCGCCAAGGCGCTGACCACGCCCGCTGATCCCTCGCGCGCGGTGGAGGCCGCGCTCACCGACGCGCTGGGCCGCGCCGGCCTCGGCGCCGCGCAGGCCGGGCAGGTGATCCACGGCACCACGCTGGTGACCAACGCCATCATCGAGCGCAAGGGCGCCCGCACCGCGCTGCTGGCGACGGCCGGCTTCCGGGATGCCATCGAGATCGGCAAGGAAGCGCGCTTTGAGCTCTACGACATCGAGCTCGAGCTGCCCGAGCCGCTGGTGCCCCGGTACCTGCGCTTCGACGTGCCCGAGCGCACGCTGGCCGACGGCAGCGTGGCGCGCGACCTGGACGTGGCCTTCGTCGAGCGCCTGGCGCGCGAGCTGGCGGAGGCCGGCGTGGAGGCGGTGGCGATCTCCTTCCTGCACAGCTACGCCAACCCCGGCGCCGAGCGCGCGGCGCGCGACGCCGTGCTGCGCGTCGCCCCGGCCACCAGGGTCTCGATCTCCTCCGAGGTGGTGCCGGAGATACGGGAGTACGAGCGCACCTCGACCACGGTCGCCAACGTCTATGTGCAGCGCCGGACCGAGCGGTACCTGGCCGAGATGCAGTCGCGCCTCGCCAACCTGGGATTCGCCGGCTCCTTCCGGCTGATGCTGTCCGGGGGCGGCGTCGCCACGCCGGAGACGGCGAGCCGGTTCCCGGTCCGGCTGCTGGAGTCCGGCCCTGCGGGCGGCGCGCTGGCCGCCGCCCACCACGGCCGGGCGGCCGGGGTCGAAGACCTGCTCTCCTTCGACCTGGGGGGGACCACCGCCAAGTTCGCGGTGATCGCCGGCGGCGAGCCGCTGCTGGCGGGAGAGTTCGAGGTCGACCGCCGCTACCGCTTCAAGAAGGGGTCCGGCCTGCCCATCAAGACCCAGGTCATCGAGATGATCGAGATCGGCGCCGGCGGCGGCTCGATCGCGCGCGTCGACTCGCTGGGCCTGCTCCGCGTCGGCCCCGACTCGGCGGGGGCCGACCCGGGGCCCGCCGCCTATGGCCTGGGCGGCCGGGAGCCGACCGTGACCGACGCCGACCTGGTGCTGGGCTACCTGGACCCCGGATTCTTCCTGGGCGGCCGGATGGCGCTCGACCCCGGCGCCGCGCAGCGGGCGATCGAGGACCGGGTGGCGCGGCCGCTCGGCCTCTCCGTCCTGGAGGCCGCCTGGGGCATCCACCAGGCGGTGAACGAGGGCATGGCCGGCGCCGCCCGCGTGCACGTCCTGGAGCGGGGCCAGGACCCGCGGGCGCTGCCCATGTTCGCGTTCGGCGGCGCGGGGCCGGTCCACGGCTACCGGGTCGCCCGCGCGCTGGGGTCACCGCGCCTGCTGGCACCCTACGGGGCGGGAGTGCTGAGCACGATCGGGTTCCTGGCCGCCCCCCTGGCCTTCGACTTCGTGCGCTCCTGGCCGGTGGCGCTGGACGGCCTGGACTGGGCGCGCGCTGAGCGGCTTTTCACCGAGATGGAGGCTGAGGGTGAGGCCCTGCTGGCCGGCGCTGTGGTCCATCGGCGTGAGGTGGATATGCGCTATGTCGGGCAGGGTCACGAGATCAGAGTCCCCCTCCCCTCCGGGGAGAGTTGGGGTGGGGACGGTGCTGCGCTGCGGGCCGCCTTTGAGCGTGAGTACCGCCGGCTCTACGACCGGCTCGGCCCAGCCGGCGTGCCACTCGAGATGGTCACCTGGCGGGTGCGCTCGGAGGGCCCCCGTCCCAGCCTCGAGCTGCGGGTCGCGGGCGAGGCCGGGGAGGCGCGCAAGGGCTCGCGTCAGGCCTGGATGCCAGAGCTGGGCGGCATGACGGAGGTCCCGGTTTACGACCGCTATCGCATGGGCCCGGGGACCCGGCTCACCGGGCCCGCGATCGTCGAGGAGCGGGAGTCGACGCTGGTGGTCGGGCCGGGCGCCGCCTGCTCGGTGGACGGGAGCTGGAACCTCGTGGTCGAGGTCACGCCGACCCCACCCCTACCCCTCCCCGGAGGGGAGGAGGGCACGCTGCCGTGAACGTGCTCACCCTGGAGGTGCTCTGGAACCGCCTGCTGTCAGTCGTCAACGAGCAGCAGGTCACGCTCATGCGGACCGCCTTTTCGACCGTGGTCCGCGAGTCTCAGGACCTTGCCTGCGGCGTCTTCGACTCGCGCGGCCAGATGGTCGCGCAGTCGCTCACCGGCACGCCGGGCCACATCAACGCCATGGCCACCGGTGTGCGTCATTTCCTGGCCGCCATCCCGGCCACCAGCCTGCTGCCGGGCGACGTCCTGATCACCAACGATCCCTGGATGACGGCGGGCCAGATCAACGACATGACGGTGCTCACCCCGGTCTTCCTGGGCGGGCGCGTGATCGCCTACTTCGCCTCCTGCTGCCACTCCCCGGACGTGGGCGGCCGCGTCTACGGCGCGGCCGCGACCGAGGTGTACGAAGAGGGCATCCGGATCCCGATCATGCATCTCTTCCGGGCCGGGGAGCCCAACGCCGACCTGGTGGGG
>Ga0070708_100004937_pt1 | contig 10548 bp, 11 predicted proteins | sample KBSK5503metaG_FD_65469 | JGI IMG/M metagenome (GOLD analysis project Ga0070708, IMG submission 65469) | Corn, switchgrass and miscanthus rhizosphere microbial communities from Kellogg Biological Station, Michigan, USA - KBS K5-50-3 metaG | ecosystem: Host-associated > Plants > Roots >... | reverse complement strand
TTTCGGATTAACCCTTTTTTGTTGCTGACACACAGATTGTCTAGTTTGTATTTTGCTCGCGGGTGGCGACTCCGCCAAGGAAAAAGGAAACCTCGGAATCCAAGATTAGTCAGAGATTTCTATTGTCCAACCTGAGCCCCCTACAATGAAGAACCCCCAGAACGCATATCGTATACCGCTGTGCTGGCGTGCCGGCATGGCCATATCAGTGGCGATGTTACTCGCTGTCATGACGACGGTGATGATCGCAGGGATCGTGCCGAACCCCACGATCACTGGCCCGATTCCTTCTACTGGAATACCGGGTGACCAGGCCCACGACTACATATTCTTTGCATCCTGAATGCTGCGTCGTCGGCTTGCGTTCGCTGGGGATACTCCATTCCGTTCGATGTTTCGACTCTGCATACACTTTACCCGCGCCACCAAGAATACGTTGATGAGGTCGTTGGAGTAACGAAGCGAAACCTCCGGGATGGCTACATCCTGGAGCCGGACGCAAGGCAAACGGTGGAAGATGCGGTGTCCTCTGCGGTTGGAGAGAGCAAATAGCGTCATTCTCGCCAAAGGCTCGAATGACGCTATTTGCTATTTCATTCGAGCCTTTGGCGAGGATGATTGGTACACCGAGACTCTGATCCGATTGCCTTCGCCGACCGCGTGGCTAAGAAATTCGCCTTCCTTCAGCCAAGCATATCGAGCATCCGAGGTTTGAAACCTGACCACTCCGACCATGTACAGCTCGGTAGGGGCTACCAGCTGGTTAGCCGTGAAGCGAGCCAAAGCATCTTTGGATCCGCGCCACTCACCACGATCGATCATCAAGATCTCGGCGCCATCATCCGTGAGAATGCGCACTTCCGCAGTGGTTGAGAGGAGGGCTCGCTTACCCGACTCGCCTTTGACGAAGGCTCCGCTTACTCGGCCATTCAATCGGGATCCGGTGACAGCGCCGTCTGTGTTTATAATCCCTTTTTTCAACTGGTCCGGATCTTCGCCCTTTTTCGAGATCAACAATGTTGCAACGAGCTCGACCGCTCTCGGAATTGGGGCTCCAGACATAAGCGTTATGAACCTCCGTGTAAATTCTATAAATTCGGCGCGCGAAACCTCTACCTTGGCGCACTTTTCGTTGTGATCCAGTGAAAAGCCTTCGACGGAGTCGAAAAGGAAACAAACATTGACTCTTTGGCGACGAAACCACCGGAATCTAGGTTTCGTTTTCCGGAAACCCCTTACCGTGATCGGGAAATATCGCGATCTGAGTTACACTTCCGTTTTTGTTCTCTTTGCAAAATGTAATGGAAACGGACTGCCAGCCGAGCCAGATTTTGCGATCAACTTTTATGAATAGAATTACCCGGACGGAGTTAAAGGCGAAGCTCGATGGGGAAAGGAACTTCAGATTGATCAATTGTTTGGACGATTGGGCATTTCGTATCAAACGTATTCCTGGCTCGATCCATTTTGAGAAAAATACTTGGGAAACGCTCAATCCCACGGAGGAGGTCATCGTCTACTGTTCGAACCCGGGTTGCACGGCCAGTGTTCTTGTCTATCAACAACTTATCGATCACGGCTTTCAGAATGTTTGGCATTACGCGGGTGGGATCGCCGACTGGGAGGACGCCGGGTATCCGCTGGAGGGTGATTGGGTGGGTCCGAAACAATCGGAGGCGTAGGGGCAAGCAAAACCGCGAACCGCAGTAAGATTTAAGCCTGGGCTGAAGGCCCGGGATAGGGTTAAAGGAGGAGGGAGCTCCGAAGGTGCGCGGAGAATCCATCGGCGGCCCTCTCTTTCACGCTTTCAGCGCTTCCTTTTTAAAAATCGTGTCCTGGGCCTGCAGCCCAGGCTTAAATCTTTTCTGCGCTTCGCGCCTTTCCACTGTACCGCAGCGATTCGGCCCAAGGTCCGATGGGCCCCCAGACTTAAATCTCGACTCGCCGGCGTCTTGCTACCGACCTATAGTGCCCGAACTGAAACAAATCCTTCGTCCGCTGCCCAGGCTAGCCAATTACGCAACGGTTTTCCGAAAGGCTCGCACTCGATCTCAACGATGTCGCCGGGTTTGGTCTGAAACCCTTGCTGACAGCTCAATATGCTTGCACCGAAGAAATGGACGTGGACATCACCGGGCCGGCGAAACATTGGATATTTGAAATGATGATGTTCCAGGTTCGCGATCGAATGGCACATGTGTTCTTCGCCGGTCAGCATTGCGCCGCTCCAAACCTCCTTTTCGTCTCGCCGAATGCGTACCGTTCCAACTAAACTCGGCGGTAGTTCACCTAGGTATAGCTCGGGACCATAGGAGCAGACGCGCAATTTTGAGTGTGCGAGATAGAGATAATTCTGCCGTTCCAAAGCATGATCAGCGAACTCGTTACCGATCGCGAATCCCACCCGGACTGGAGTCCCTTCCGGATCAATCAGGTACAACCCGGTTAACTCTGCTTCTTCGCCGCCATCATTGGCGAAGGCCGGTGACATGACCATCTGCTCCGGATTTACGACGCACTGGCCATCTCCTTTGAAGGCCCATTCAGGTTGCGCACCGACCTCTCCCAATTTCGGTTTGCCTCCTTCGTACCCGAGACGGAACATCTTCATCGAATCAGTCAGTTGGTCGGGGTCGCCAGCTAGCTTTGCGTGCATCGCATCTCTCGAATTGGCGCTTCCCAGGTGAGTGAGACCAGTGAGTGAGACCCAGCATCGAGCCGGATCGGGATGGTTAAACGGTACGATCACCCGTCGTTCCCGAATGACTTGATCGTAGAGCTCGGTTCGGCCGGACAAATGCTTCGTAGCCAATTCGGCTAGTGTGCCTCCGGCCCGAATCGCTTCGTTGGCAAGTTCATACACTGTGTAAAACCGATCCAAAATCCGGAGAGTCGATTGATCATCGCTTGGGCTGCCGATGAATCGATTGCCATGAACATCTAGGAATTGAACAAGATTCATTATCACATAATTTTGAAGCTAGAATTTAGAAGCCCGGTTTGGTTTGCGAATCAACTTTTTCCGAGATTTTGGACTCGTTACCCGATTCGATCGAATCCGTGGTTCGTGTTTGGTATTCCGTGCTTGATGTTCTGGTGTCGCTCGCCCGTCGCGGCGTTGCCGATTTTCTGTGTTTGGGCGGAGTATCTCCGGCACTATCCGTGATGGTTGCAGGTCCAAGTCGGCAACGGCTGCGTCTAGGATTTTCAGAATCGCGGCCCGGGCGGCGTCAGATCGGCGCAAGCGAACTGCCTCCACCACCTCCCCGTGCAGGTGAAGAGCCTGTTCATGGGCTGAACCGAGGTGGGTGGTTAACTCGAACAATGCACGCAGCGCCGCGCGAATCACGCTGGCCAGCTGGATAAGCACGCGGTTGTGGCTACCGACCAGAAGCGCGGTATGGAAATCCAGGTCTGCTTCCGAACATTGATGAACGTCATGGGTGGCGTTAGGCGGTAAAGAAGCCTGCATGCGCTGGTAGGCTTCATCCAATCTTGCCAGGTCGCCTGGGTTTGCGCGTTGAGCGGCCAGTTCGGCTGCAGCCGGCTCGATGATAAACCGCGCTTCCATCAGCGAATGGACAAATCGTGGATCGTGGAATTCAGAACCCGCCCAAGCCAGAAGATCGGCATCCAGCATATTCCATTCGTTGGGATCGAGCACCTGGGTACCGACGCGGCTGCGGCTACGAAGCAATCCCTTCGATTCAAGGATCTTGGTCGCTTCCCTGATCACCGTGCGGCTGACGCCGTATTGAGTGCACAGCTCCGATTCCTTGGGTAGGTATTCGCGCGCCGAGATTTCCCCGGATAGGATGCGACGGGCCAGGGTGGCCACGACTTCTCGTTGAACCCGCGGTTTCCGCTTGGGAAGAGCTTTGTTCGCAGTAGCGCGTTTAGTTTTCATGATCAACCGCGAACCCGAAAAAGTGATTGGTGAGAAGTGACAGGTGATCGGTGAGGGCGAATCCTGGCCGAAGCCAAAAATTTTGAGGAACCGCTCATTTTTGGAGAACAGAGCTGCGCGGTATCAGAATTAGTTGCGCTGGAACGCTTTCGGCGATTGGGAAATGTTGCGATCTCGGTCACGTCTCGGCCTCACTTGCTTTGCTAACTTCTGTTCTAAAACCATGAAATCAGGATAAACCACGAATGGACGCGAATTGACACGAATGGATGCAAAGTAAACAAACACCGAAACGGGGCCGACATCGAGCGCATTCCGATCAAATCCGTATTGCTTCATGCGTATTTGGAGCCTATCCGCCATCGTCTGGTTTAATTGGGCTGATTTCGCCACAGCTCGGCGCAGGCGGATCTATTCGTGTCGATTCGTAGTTTTTATCGTCGTTCTTTGCGGTTACGTAGCGGGGTGCGGCGAGCATCTGCGCTACTGGTCGTATATCAATCGTCCCATTAAATCATATGAAATGATTGACACCACCAAATTTTACCTCCTATGTTCGGGGCGTGGCCAGCGAGATCTGGCCCAGCTAAGCATCCCCCCGGGCGTCATCGGCTTATATGTGGCCAAAAGGAGAGAAAATCCTTTCCCATTTTCTGCGTTGTTCTTGCGGGCAGCGAGGCCGATGCCGTTCCGCTCACGACAATATTCAACGCGTAAAATATACACTCCCCCCAAAGTGAAAAGAAATCTGACGAAAAATACGTTTCTCAGCGCTCGGGTACTGACGATAGTCAGTGGTCTGTCGCTGTTGTGCGGCGTCGCTGTGACGGCAATTGCAGCGGGTCCGCAGGTCGTCTCCGGCCCTGGTACCGATGCCGACTGCCTGAAACCATGGAGTTCGGACACAAAGTATTTCCAATGGCCAAAGAAGGACGGGCCCTATCGGATCGCACTGGTGAACGGGTTTATTGGAAATACCTGGCGCATCCAGATGATCAAGACGGCCAAGGCTTATGCCGAAAAGGCCGACGTCAAAAGTCAACTGAAGGAGTTCAAAGTGGTCTCGACCGGTGAAGATCTCGCCGCCCAGATCGCTGCGGCCAATAACTTCATCGACTCTGGCTATGATGCTGTGATCGTCAACGCGCTCAATCCGGCTGCGTTCGCGCCGGTGGTTAAGCGGGCCAATGCCGCAGGTGTCGTACTCTTATCATTTGATAACGTGATCGAGTCACCGGATGCCATCACCGTCAATGTCGACCAGGTTGAGCTCGGTCGACTGGCGGCTCGTTGGCTCTTGAAAGAAATCAAGGCGGACAGCGGCAAGATCCTGGAGGTACGCGGGCCGTCGGGTAACTCGGTTGACCGCGACCGCCATAATGGTTTTCACGAGGTACTCGATAAGTCGGGCAAGAAGTTTGAGGTGATCGAAGTGGTAGGGAAGTGGGATGACGGGACGGCTCAGAAGGTCACCGCCGATGCGATTGCGGTGCATAAGCAGTTCGCGGGCGTCTACACTCAAGGCGGTTCCACCGGCACGGTTCAAGCGCTGATTGATGCGCATCATCCAATGATCCCGGTGTCGGGCGAGACGGAAAACGGGTATCGCAAGTTATGCGCGAAGTACGCCGACCAAGGGTTACATGGCTCCTCGGGCGGCACCGGTCCAGCCCAGGTTGCGGTAACCATTAAGTCAGCGATTCTGGCGCTGCAGGGTAATCCGGTCCCGCAGTCGATCAGTTTGCCGGTTTCGTATGTCGAATGGCCAAATATGAAAGAAGGTCAGGACTATTATCCAAGTCTCCAAGATAACTTCTTCGTAGGAAACTCGTTTCCGGCCTGTAGTATCGGGTTCACCGCGGAGGAGATAATGGGCAAGTCTGAGGCCAACCAGTGACTTCTACAGGAGCGCGCGAAGAAAGATTCTAAACAAAGAGATCGCAAAGAGGGGATTCCGGATTGTACCAAGACCCTAACGTTGTCGAAACGATGCGGCAATCGGAGCTTTATTGTGGATCGAGGAAGGATCACCTTCATTGAGATCTCTGTGATCTCCTGTTAAAAATCTGTCTTTGCGATCTCTTGTGAACGTTAGTTCGTATACCGGTACAGGTCCCGTATTCCGCATGGAGGGAATCTCGAAGCGCTACGGCGGCGTCCGAGCGCTCGAAGACGCGCACCTCGCCTGTTTGCGCGGTCGAATCCATGCTGTTCTCGGCGAGAACGGAGCAGGAAAATCCACTTTGATTAAGGTCATGGCCGGGGTCGTCCAGCCCGATTCTGGTGTCATGGAACTTGAGGGCCAGCCCGTTGCGTTCCGCAAACCGGCGGCAGCGACGGCCGCAGGCATTGCTTGTATTTTCCAGGAGTTGTCGCTAATCGCTGACTTGTCGGTCGCCGACAACATTTCCATTACCAGTCCGCCGACCCGGCTAGGCTTAATTAATCGCCGATCTCAACGTCGCCTGGCCGAAGCGGCACTGGCCCGAGCCGGGGCCGAGGACATTCATCCGCTTTCTCCCGTTAAAGATCTGCCGCTATCGCGGCGGCAGATGGTTGAGATTGCCAAGGCGCTCGCCCGTAATCCGAAGATCCTGATACTCGATGAGGCGACGTCGGCATTGACTGCTGCAGATGTCGCCAGAGTTTTCCGGGTCTTGAAACAGCTGCGTTCGGAAAACCTGGCCATCGTCTATATTTCGCACCGCATGCACGAGATCGCGGAGCTTGCCGATGACTGCACGGTCTATCGCAACGGAAAATACGTGGCGACTTTCGAAGCTGGAACCAAGAGCGACGAGGCGATCGTGCAAATGATGATCGGGCGGGAATACAAGAGTGTGTTTCCGCCGAAGCCGTCCCCCAAGAGCGACGGAGTGCCGGTGCTCAATGTCAAGAACCTCTCTTGGGCAGGACGGCTAAGAGAGATCGATTTGTCGATCAAGTGGGGGGAGGTAGTCGGTCTCGGCGGACTCGACGGACAGGGACAACACGAGTTTCTGCTGGCTCTATTCGGGGTTTTGAGGGGCGTTTCTGGCACCATTGAAGTTGGCGGCAAATCCGTCTCGCTGAGAAGCCCATGCGCCGCCAAGAGAAAGGATGTCCGCATGGCGCTGATTCCGGAGGACCGAAAGACCGAGGGATTGATGCTACCGATGTCGGTCCGCGATAACCTTTCCTTTGCTGCAATCGAGCGATTCTCTCGCTTTGGCCTGATCAGGCGCAGTACCGAAGAGGAAGCGATAAACGAGATCATCCGGCTCCTGAATATTCGCTGTGACGGGATAGAAGGACCGGTGGGCTCACTTTCCGGTGGGAATCAGCAGAAAATAGTCATCGGCAAATGGCTGATGACCGAGCCGCGAATTATCCTCCTTAACGATCCGACTCGGGGAGTTGACGTCGGTACGAAACAAGAGCTTTATCAAAGCCTGCGGCGGCTGGCCGACCAGGGGGCCGCGATCTTATTTTATTCCACGGATTACGACGAGCTGATCGGCTGTTGTGACCGAGTTCTGGTTCTTTACGGCGGCGGTGTGATTCGCGTTTTGGAGGGGGATGCAATCACCGAGCGCAATCTGGTCGCAAGCGCGCTCAATTTACCGGTGGCCGAGGCGAAGAGCGGGCTGACAGCGTCAATGGAGGTACGGTCAGCAAAACCTTGGGAGGGATCGCGCCTGTCCGACGTAGCCCCTGATCCATCGGATTCGGAATCAAAGCGTCCGGCGACGTCGGATCCTCGTGCACCGCGGATTGCGGGGATCCGACGTCGCCGAGTGGATGTTCCTTCCGCCAGAGAGAACGAAGGCTATTTCGGACAGGCGCAATCCGTCCTAGAGACAAAGGTCAGACGGAAGAGCGACTGGCACTTTCACATCGCCGCTCAGCGCAGAATTCTTTTCGCGGTCGCGCTTTTCCTCGCGATGTTCACACTTTACGTAACCAAACATCCGGGCGGTTTTAGCGCGAGAATTCTTAATACGGCGGCTAACAAAGGCGTATTGCTTGCGCTGGTCGCGATGGCACAGACCATCCCGATCCTTACCGCCGGCCTCGACCTTTCGGTTGGTATGGTGTTCGTACTTACGAACTGTATAGCCTCGACCCTGGTGGTCGGCTCACCGCTTGAGACAGCCTGCGGAGTGGCAGCAGTCCTATTTGCGGGAATCATCTGTGGTGTGATCAATGGCGCGATAGTCGTGTTTGGCCGGTTGCAGCCCATCATTGCGACGATTGCTACCGGAGCGATCTACTATGGCTTGGCCCTTTGGTTAAGGCCTGCTCCCGGCGGCACAATCAACACCGATTTTGCTGACGCTGTGGTAGGGTCATTGCCCGGTGGCATTCCGGTTAGCTTGGTTCTGCTGCTGGGTGTGGTGGTCTTCTTTTGGCTGCCCTATAAGCGCTCGGTTCTGGGTCGCGCTGCCTATGCCATAGGTTCTTCCGAGCAGGGCGCCTTCATGTCTGGTATTCCAGTCGGGCGAGCCAAGTTCTTGGCTTATCTGATGGCCGGTGTCCTTGCCTCAATTGCCGGCCTGCTGTTGACCTGCATTACCTACTCTGGCGAAGCGAACACGGTCCTCGGCAGCACCTATACGCTGAACTCGATCGCCGCGGTTGTGCTCGGCGGAACCTCGCTTTTCGGTGGCTCCGGTGGTGCCATTGGCTCGATCTTCGGCGCGTTCGTACTGAGAACCATCGGCGACCTGCTCATCACTTTTGATTTGGATCCCCTTTGGCAGCCACTCTACCTCGGGGTTGTTCTGCTCGTTGCGGTCAGTCTCAGTTCCTTCCGGCTACTTCGGATCAAGAATAGGCTTGATATTTACCTCGGAGGCTGATCGGCGATGCCAGCCCGGATACTCAAGCATATCGACCCAATCGTGATCGCCGTCTCCGGTTGCATCATCGCGCTGCTGCTCGTCGGTTCGTTCTACTCCTCCAATTTCCTTTCTCCAGAGTACCTCTTGCAACAACTGCAGGTGGCTTCTTTTCTCGGCATTATCGCCTCCGGTCTGATGCTCATCATTCTGCTCGGTCAGATCGACCTATCGATCCCCTGGGTGGTGACCATTGGCGGCATGATGTCGACCACGGCAGGCGGCTGGGGCCAAGTGGGAACCACGCTCGCCATTCCGATCGGCATAACGTGCGGTCTCTGCGTGGGTCTGGTGAACGGAGTGGGGGTCGCTTATCTTCGAGTGCCCTCGATGATCTTCACCCTCGGCACGAATGTTCTCGCCCAAGGGCTCATGATCGTCCATACGAGTGGTTACGCGCCGCAAGATCGTGCAACTCCGACTATGCATTTCATTGCGGTGGGACGGTCGCTATTCGGCGTTCCCAATGCGCTCTGGGTATGGGGAATCGTTGCGCTCATCGTTATCGTACTGTTGACCCGAACCGTCTTTGGCCGTCGGATTTACGCGATCGGCAACCGCGAATCCGCAGTCTACCTGTCTGGCGTCGATACGCGTCGAGTGATCCTCATCTGCTTTGCCACTTCCGGGTCCTGCTCAGCGCTTTCTGGTGTGCTCTTAGCCGGCTACTCGACTCACGCGTATCAGGCAATGGGTGATCCCTACCTTCTTCCGGCGATTGCGGCCGTAGTTTTGGGAGGTACTAGGATTCTGGGGGGCCGCGGCACCTTTCTCGGCACGATCGCTGGGGTGATCTTGATAACCCTTCTGCAGTCGATACTTTCGGTGATGCAGATGCCAGAGGCTGGCCGTCAGATCATTTACGGAATTGTCATCATTGCGATGTTGCTGCTGTACGGGCGGGAGCGCATTGAACAATGAAAATGGAGAAGGCCAAACGCATGAGGGCAGTCGTTGGTAGGGCGGGTCGCTCCGCGACCGCCGAGTCAGGAACGGAGTTGGACCCTGGTCGGCGGAAGAGCGTTACCGGAAACCGATTGATGGGTATGATCCTTGGGCCTAACAACAGGATGGCTCATGAGTGGCTCGGCGGTCGCGGGGCGACACGCCCTACCACGTGCGGGAACGCCGTATTTCACTAACGGTCACGTCACTAAATGTGTGTAAATAAGTGAGTTACGATGATTATTACAGAAAAACATGAATTAAACTTTAAGAGGTGTTCCCAATGACGGAGCAATCAAACGGATCTTTTCGTTCACAAGCTTGGTTCGGAGGGACCAGTCGCGATGTGTTCATTCACCGTAGTTGGATGCGGAATCAGGGATTGCCGGATGATGTCTTCGATGGGCGCCCGGTCATCGGCATTTGCAATACTTATTCGGAGCTCACGCCGTGTAATGCTCATTTCCGTGGGCTAGCCGACAAGGTGAAGCAGGGGGTCCTGCAAGCGGGCGGGGTAGCGTTCGAATTTCCCGTCATGTCGCTGGGCGAGTCAAACCTGCGACCTACTGCGATGCTGTTTCGGAATCTGGTCAGCATGGATGTAGAGGAGTCGATTCGAGGCAATCCGATCGATGGCGTTGTTTTACTGACTGGATGCGACAAGACTACGCCCTCGTTACTCATGGGAGCGGCCAGCTGCGATCTTCCCAGCATCGTGGTATCCGGCGGACCGATGTTAAACGGCCGCTTCAAGGGACAAACTATCGGATCTGGAACCAGCGTTTGGCAGTTCTCGGAAGCAGTGCGCGCCGGACA
>Ga0070708_100004933_pt1 | contig 10550 bp, 9 predicted proteins | sample KBSK5503metaG_FD_65469 | JGI IMG/M metagenome (GOLD analysis project Ga0070708, IMG submission 65469) | Corn, switchgrass and miscanthus rhizosphere microbial communities from Kellogg Biological Station, Michigan, USA - KBS K5-50-3 metaG | ecosystem: Host-associated > Plants > Roots >... | reverse complement strand
GGGATGGAGGTCCTGCATGCGGTCGTCCGAGATCACGCCGAAGTCGCTCTACTTGCGCCGTCGCGAGTTCCTGAAGCTCGGCGCCGGCAGCGCCGTGGCGCTGTCGCTGCCGGCGTTCGCCCGCGCGAAGGTAGAGCACGGCCCCAAGCTGGCCGGCGTGACCCCGAATCCGAAATTCACCTTGCCGGACGAAAAGAAGAACTCGTTCGAGGACATCACCACCTACAACAACTTCTACGAATTGGGGACGGACAAGTCCGACCCCAGCGAGAACGCCTCGAAGTTGCAGACCCGCCCCTGGACCTTGAGCGTCGAGGGCGAGGTCGCCAAGCCGAAGAAGTGGGACATCGACGAGATCCTCAAGACCTTTCCCATCGAGGAGCGGGTGTACCGGCTGCGCTGCGTGGAAGCGTGGTCGATGGTGGTCCCCTGGGACGGCTTTCCGCTCGCCGACTTCCTCAAGAAGCACGAGCCGACCAGCCGGGCGAAGTACGTAGCGTTCGAGACGGTGGTCCAGCCGCAGCTGCCCGGCATCAGGGGCTTCTCGGGCATCTCGTTCCCGTACGTGGAAGGTCTGCGGATCGACGAGGCCACGCATCCCTTGACGTTGCTGGTGGTGGGTCTCTACGGCGAGACCCTCCCCAACCAGGACGGCGCTCCCATCCGCGCGATCATTCCCTGGAAGTACGGGTTCAAGTCGGCGAAGAGCCTGGTGCGCATCCGGTTGCAGGAGACCCAGCCGCCCACCACCTGGAACCTGTACGCGCCACAGGAATACGGGTTCTACGCCAACGTGAACCCCGACGTGGACCACCCGCGCTGGACGCAATCGAAGGAGCGACGCATCGGCGAGCTGCTGCGGCGGAAGACGCTGATGTTCAACGGCTACACTGAAGTCGCATCCCTCTACTCCGGTCTGGACCTGAGGAAGTTCTATTGAAGAAGGCGGTCGTCCCGGCAGCGTTCGCTGCCTGCTGCCTGCCGCTGCTGTGGCTCGCCGTTCAATTCGCAACCGGCGGGCTAGGCCCGAATCCCATCCAGGCGCTCCTCGACGATCTCGGGTACACCGCGTTCGTCCTGCTGGCGCTCACCCTCGCCTGCACGCCGGCGCAGCGCGTGCTGGGCTGGAATTGGCCCATCCGCATCCGCAAGCTGCTCGGCGACTTCTGTTTCTTCTACGCCTGCCTGCACCTCTCCACCTACGCGGTGTTCGATCAGGGGCTCGACTTCGGCGGCATCGCCAGCGACGTGTTGAAGCACAAGTTCATCTTCCTCGGCATGGCGACGTGGCTCTTGCTCTTGCCTCTGGCAATCACCTCGACGCAGGGATGGCAGAAGCGGCTCGGCTTCCGCCGCTGGAAGCGCCTGCACAGGGTCGTGTACCTCGCGGGAGGGCTGGCGAGCTTTCATTTCCTGCTCCGGTTCAAGACGCCGAAGCTGGAGACCATCGCCTGGATGGCGGTGATCGCCGTCCTGCTCCTCGTCCGCGTCGTGGAAGCGGCGCGAAAGCGCGCGAGGATGATACAGTCGGAGTGATGTCGCGCGTCGCGAACATCCTCATCGTGGACGACGACGCAAACCTGCGTCAGAACATCCATTTCATCCTGGAAAAGGGTGGGATGAAGTCCTCCATGGCTTCCTCCGGAGAGGAAGCCCTGCAGCGGATGCGCACCACGGCCTTCGACCTGGTGCTGCTCGACGTGCAGATGCCGGGAATGGGCGGCCTGGAAGCGCTGCGGATCATGCGCGAGCGGCACCCGGACGTCGGCGTGATCATGTGCTCGGTGCTGAAGGACATCGGGGTGGCGGTGGAAGCGATGCACACCGGCGCCCTCGATTACGTCACCAAGGACTTCTCCCCGCCGGAGCTGATCGCGCGGGTGCGCAAGACGCTGGCCGAGCTTCGCGCCGGACGCGAGTTGGAGCGGCTGCACGACGTGGAGGCCACGCACATCGGGCGGCCCATGGTGCTGGGCAGCTCCTCCAAGATGCGGTCGGTGGTGCAGGTGGCGGAGAAGATCGCCGCCAAGCCCGTCACCGTGTTGATCACCGGCGAGAGCGGCACCGGCAAGGAAGTGCTGGCCCGCTACATCCATGCCCGCAGCGATCGCAAGACCGGCCCCTTCGTCGCGGTGAACCTGCCGGCCATCCCCGCCAATCTGGTGGAGAGCGAGCTGTTCGGCCACGAGCGCGGCGCCTTCACCGGCGCCGACAAGCAGAAGCTGGGCAAGTTCGAGCTGGCCAACGGCGGGACGCTCTTCCTCGACGAGATCGGCGATCTCGCGCTCGACCTGCAGTCGAAGATCCTGCGGGCGCTGCAGGAGCACGAGATCGAGCGGGTGGGAGGAGAGAAGCCCATCCAGCTCGACCTGCGCGTGATCTGCGCCACCAACCGCGATCTGGGAAAAAGGGTGCAGGAGGGCAAGTTCCGCGAGGACCTCTACTGGCGGCTGAAGGTGGTGCCCATCGAGCTTCCCCCGCTGCGCGACCGGCGCGAGGACATCCGCGACCTGGCGCTGCACTTCCTCTCGCGGACAGCCGCCGAGCACGGTCGTCCTCCGCAGACGCTCGCGGAGGGCGCGCTGCAGCTCCTCGATCGCTATCGCTGGCCCGGAAACATCCGCGAGCTGGAGAACATCATGGCGCGGATGACGGTGGTCTGCGACTCGGAGATGATCGAGGAGTCCGACCTGCCGTACGACTTCGCGCTCACCGCCAGCGCGACGCCGGAAGCGGCGAGCGAGGCGCAGAGCCTGGAGAAGGCGCTGCTCGCCTTCGAGAAGAGCTTCTTGCGCAAGGCGCTCAAGAAGAACCAGTGGAACCGCAAGCGCACCGCGGAGCAGCTGGAGATCGGTTATTCGACGCTGAAGGCGAAGCTGAAATCCTACGGCATCGTCGCGGGAGTGGACGGCGACGACGACTGACGGCCGTCGGCCGGCAGCGAGAGCCGGAAGGTGGTCCCTTCCCCCTGCTTGCTCTTGACCGAGACCGCGCCACCGTGGGCGGTGACGATGCGGCGCACGTTGGGCAGGCCCATTCCCAGGTGCACGCCGGAGCGCTTGGTGGAGGAGAAGGACTCGAACAAGGTGGCGATCCGTTCCGGCGCGATCCCGGCCCCCTTGTCCTCCACCGCGAGCACCGCCTGCGAGTCGCTGCGGTCGACGCGGAGGCGCACGGCCGAGCCCGGCTTCGATGCCTCGATGGCGTTGCGGGTCAGGTTCAGCGCGGCGCGTTCGAGAAGGTAGCGGTCGCCCTTCACCCAGATCTCCGACGGCGCGCGCTGTACCTCGACCGCGACGTTGAAATCCTTCGCGTATCCCTGAGCGTTGGACCGGATGCTCTCGGCGAACGCGTTCAACTCGATGGGGAGGAAGTCCTGCGGCTTGGCTTCGCGGGTGAGGTCGGCGAAGTCCGAGACGAACCGGCGCATGGTGTTGACTTCGGCGTCCAGGGAGTCGCGGATGCGGGGCAGGTAGTCTGGATCGTTCGTCGCGGCCAGCGCCTGGATCTGCTTGAGGATGGCGAGGCGGTGCCCGAGGTCGTGCGTCACCCCAGAGGCGATCTGGCCGGCGGTGCGGAAGCGCTCTTCGAGCTCGAGAGTCGCCAGCATGCGGCGGGAGGAGACGTAACCGATAGTGATGGAGAGGAGCAGGGCCAGGATCGCTCCCGCGGAGAGGAACTGCAGGGCCGTGCGCGCTCCCCGCAGCGCCTCTTCCACCGGCTCCTCCACGGCGATGCTCCATCCCAGGCCGGATAGCGTGGACCACCCTGCCAGCACCTCCTGGCCTTCGCCGTTGCGCAGGCGTGCCGGGGCGGTGGTTCCCTTGACGAGCGCCGCGGCCAGAGGTGATTCCGCCACCGGCTCTCCGCTGAGGACCGCTGCACGCATCGCGCCCGAGCCGGCGGCGAGGAGCCGTCCGTTACGATCGAAGGCAAGGGCGTAGCCTTGTTCCCCGACCCGGATGCGCTGCACCTGGCGCTGCAGCTCGAGGAGGTCCAGGCTGGCGCAGATGGCGCGCCCAGGCTTTCCGGAGGGGACACAGACGTCCATCGCCGGCGACAGCTCGGCGATGTAGGTGTCGGAGGCAACCTCTTTCCCCCGCAGTGCGGCGTCGATTTGGTCGGGATTCAGCCTGAGCGGCCGCCCGAAGGGAGGTTTGTTCGCCGAGACAACGCGAAGCTTCCCCAGGCTGGGAGCGTCCAGCGACACGTCGGCGAGGCGGCGCTCCACGTCGGGCTGGTTTCCGACTGCCATGCCGATGGCGCGCAGCATCTCGCGTTGCTGCGCGATGTACGTCGCCACGCGCGCCGCGGCCTGGTCGGCGATGGCGTGCAGCGCTTCCTGAGATGCCCGCTCTCCCCGGGAGCGGAGGATCTGAAGACCGAAGACGGCCAGCAGCAAGAGCGGTAGAACTCCGCTCGCCGCGACCAGGGCAGCGAGGCGTAGCGCGATGACTCTACGGGTCACTGCGCGACCTCCCATTCGGGAAGAGTTTGGAGGAGATCGTAAGGCCCGAGTTCAGGGTTCTTGATTCGTGAATCCACTACGGCAATATGCTGTCGGGTGCAGATGAAGGCGGCCGGTGGGTCGGCGCGAAGCGCCTTTTCCGCTGCGTCCCAGTCGCCCGCATCGAGAGCCCGGTCTACGGCAGGATTCGAGTACCCAAACTGGTTTTCTGGAGATCCAGTTCGCCAGCTCAACGTGAGCGTATTGCGGGGCCACATCAGTGGCCGCGCGGTCACCAACTCGAAGCGCCGCTCCTTGATCCGCGCAAGCACCTCCTGAATGGATTGCGTCAATACTTCACCTCCACGTTCGCCCAGTGTTCGACGCACGGCGAGCGCCAGCCGTTCGAAAGGTCCCCAAGCTAGGACGTCCAGCTTTTCGCGCCCACTAGGGACGTCCCCCGCGGACGTCTGCGTCTGTCCGCTCTCGGCACAGTCGCCCTCACCGTACGCCAATTCGCGAACGCGATCTGATGCAAGATAACCGGCGAGTTGAACTCGCTCATCGCGGGGCAGGTCGAGGTTGAAGAGGATAGCTTCGGTGCTACGTCCACCGCCCCGGATAACTTGGAGCGACTTGACGCCATTGAAAAACTCCACTGCCCGGGGATCGAGATCAAAAATGAGATTCGCGTCACCTTTCAGGGTATGCGTGAAGGCCTCGCGTGGCGTTCTATATGCGACGAGCCGCACATCGTTGATCCGGTTCGGATTCGGCTGCCGTCTCAGAAAGCGGAGTTCGTCTTCCCCTTCGCGATGAACAACGAAGGGGCCGGAGCCGAGAAAAGCCCCATCCACCTCCCTATAGATCACCATTCGGGGAAGGATCACGTCCAACGGAGCCGATCCTTCCGCCGATGTGATCGTCAGATCTTCGCCATTGCTGGTGACGCGGACACCATGCCCTGCGAGGCACCGAACCACATCCTCGGCGCGCACTGGAGAACCGTCGCTGAACATTGCGTCACGTCGAAGCTCCACGCGCATCTCTCGTGTGGACACGCGTGTGAGACGCGATGCAAGAACAGGCGTCAAGTCGCCGGTGGAACTTACTGTGGCGATCGCTTCGAAGAGCCAAGGTAAGGAGATCGCGGCAGCAAGGTTGGACTCGGGTTCCACCGGAGTCGGAGTGCCGAGGGCTCCCCAGAGTGCAATTCGCAGGACGAAAGGGTCGTGCTGCCGTGACTGAGAACAAGCGACGAGGAGGATCGGCAGCAAAATTCGGCGCACGCTGGTGCGAACCTCCCAGCGTCTGCCGCGCGAGTCAACGTTCTCGTCGCCGGGTGGCTCAGGAGACGGGCGGAGACAAGACGATCGTGACGCACGGATACGCGACGCGGACGCTCTTCCGGCTTGAACGCTTGATCTTCATGATTGTTTTCCCTCTCTAGTCAGGCTGCTTCGGTCCACCCCGTGCTGGGGAACTCCGCGAGGTAGCGGTGGACGACGCTCTCGCGGAAACTCGTCTCGAACATGTCCTTCTTGCAGGCCACTTCGTCGCGGCGGCCGGTCTTCAGATATTTGCCGCCCAGACACCCCCCGACGCAGACCGGCAGGTAGGGGCAGTCCCCGCACTTCTCCCAGGGCCGCAGCTCGAGCAGTGGCGCGATCTTCTCCGCCTGGCGCGAAGCGACTTGCGTCACCTCCAGCCCAGGTAGCCCAGCGACGACCGGGCACTTGTAGACGCGGCCCTCGGGATCGATCGTGTAGTTGTTCTTCCAGTGCAGCTCGCAGGGCCCGAGCAGGCCTTCCAGCGTCGACCCCTTGTGCGCCGCGGGAGTCAGCTTCCGCCGCTCGATCGACTTGTTCAGCTGCACCAGCGTCTGCGTCTCCTGCTTCTCGCTGCAGCCGGTGCAGGTGCCGTTGCTGTGCTGCTGCGTATCGACCATCGGACGGAACATCACGCCGGCCAGCTTTCGCGCCACGCCGGTCCGTTCCAGCCGGTCCAGCAGCTTCTCGAACGACGGCGCCTGGTCCGGAAAGAAGTGGCCGCTGACGTAGACCCTGCACCCCGCGTCGGCGAGCGCCACCACGTTGTCGAAGATCGCCTCGAAGGTCCCCCGGCCGTCGCGATACACGCGCATCCGGTCGTGGGTCTCCTTGTCGCCGTCCATCGTGACCTTGAACGTGCCCGTCGCGATCTCCTGCATCTTCTTCGCGAACGCGACGTCGAGGAGGATGCCGTTGGTGGTCATCTCCCAACGGAAGACTCCGCCGCGCGCCTTCATCGCCGCGGCCAGCACCTCGGCGGTACGCAGGCAGTAGTCCTTGCGCGTCGTCGGCTCGCCGCCGAAGTAGTGGACGTGCAGCGTGCTGAGCGCGCGCTCGTCCACCTGGCGCAGGATCCACTCCAGCGTCGCGTCCTCGGTCGGGGACGACATCTTCGTGAACGCCGGGTGCTCTTTCTGGAAGCAGTAGTTGCAGGCGAGGTTGCACTGCAGCGTCGGCATCAAGGTCACGTACATCGTGCCCGGCACGCCTTCGCGCGCCTTGTCCAGATACGCCCGCACGCGCGCGTCGTCCTCGGCGCGATCGCGGACGAGAAAGCCGTCGTCGAGCAACACTCCTTGGCTCTCGCGCTCTTCCTCGCTCGCCGGCTCCTCTCCCTCCGACCAACGCTCCAGCGCTTGGAGCATCTGATCGTCGACCCCCGCGTACCGATCCTCGAGGACGCTGTAGAGGACGTGTTCGCCCGGCCGAACGTCCTCATATGCAATAACGAATCGAGAGAGGTGCATTGTTCACGCCGCAACGCAACGTCGGTGCCACTACGATCGGGTGTCGGCGCTTTCGAGGAGGCGAGCCAGTTTTCCAGCCGGCGGCCAGCGTTCGGGCCCGCGGCTCGAGGCTCGGAATCCAGCCCGCGACCCGTCCGCGAAGCCGCGCGTGGCCGCGCCGCGCTGGCCCACTTACACTCTGCGCTTTGGTGCGCTCATCCCCCGGGCCAGAAGACTGGCCCGCGAGGCCCGTTCCCGGGCCACGCCGCTGGCGCGGCGCTTGCTCTCAGGTCGCGATCGTGACTCGGCAAACGATCATCGAAGTGCGACACCTCCGCGCGGGCGGACGCTTGATTCCCGTGCACTTTTCCCGAAACGCCGGAGGCTCGGTCGCTGGCCGCGCCGTGCTCAGCCCGCAAGACACTCCCATCGTCGACGGCCCCGACCCGGAGACCGTGCTCGCTTTGCTGCGAGACATCATCGACGGACTGCTCCTGGCGCGCCAATCGCCCGACGCGGCGCCTGCTTAGGGAGATTCGGGCGTACCCGCCTGCATCCGGCGGAGCCGACGCGCCGCGGCAGCGGCGAGGATCGCGGCGGCCACCAGCGCGACGGCGAGGAGGATCCAGACCACCGCTCCGTGGATGGTCTCTCCGCGCTCGATCGCTTCCACATCGGGCAGGAGCCAGCCCGCCCAGGAATAAAGGATGGCCCCCGGCGCCATCCCCAGCGCGGTGCCGATCACGAGATCGCGCAATCGCATCGGCGTCAGCCCGAGGACCGCGTTCGTGGGCGTGAACGGCAACAGCGGAGAGAGCCGGATCAGCGCGACCGTCACGATCCCGCCCTCGGCGGCGAGATCGGCGAGCGCCCGGGCCTTGGGCCGCTCGAGCAGCGCCTGCGCCGCCGCGCCGCGGCCGACGGCGCGCGCGATGGTGAACGACGTCGCCGCGCTGGCCAGCGCTCCCGAAAGGGAGAGCACGAATCCCCAGGGACCGTAGAGCCAGCCGCAAGCGACGATGAGGGGGATGATGGGGAGCAGCATCAGGCTCAAGATCCAGATGCCCACGGCGGTCGCGATCGGTCCGGGCCAGCCGAGCGCGTGGATGGCTTTCGCGCCCTCGACGATCCAGCGCAGCAGCGGAAGCTGCCGCACCAGCGCATAGAGGCCGAAGAGGACCGCCAGCGCGAGCAGGACCCGCGCCGCCTTTCGCAGCGGCATCTAGGGTTTCTTCAGCAAAGGGTCGTCAGCGAGCTGCGCGTGCGTTTCCGCCCTGGCCTCCGCCTGCAGGGCTTCCCACTCCCGCCGCTCGACGTCGTCCATCCGGTCGAGCGCGAAGTTCAGGCGCGCGCGCGCTTTGATCGCGCGGGTCCGCGCCTCCTGCACCTCTGCCTTTCCTTGCGCCAGCAGATCGGCCGCCTCCAGCGGCGACAGGCCGGCCGTTCGCGCGCGCTCCTGTTTTTCTTCGGCGGCCTTCTGCGCCGCTTCCGCCTCCTGCAGCTCGTGCCGCGATTCGAACGCCAGCTGGTGCGCCGCCGTCCGCAGGCGCGCGCTGCCCGCTTGCTTCTTGCGCGCCTCTTCCTGCGCCCGGGCCTGCGCCTCGAGGTGCTGCATCTTGAGGATCAGCTCGTCGGCTTCGTCGGGCATGCGGGAAGCATACACCTGCTAATCTCCCTCGGTGCTCTGGATCGCCGGCGGCAAGCTAGCGGACCCTTCGCCACGCGACGGCGTGCTTCGCGTCGAAGGAGCGAAGATCACCGGCAAGGCGGTGGCGGCTCCGCGCGGCGCGAACGTGGTGGACGCGCGCGGGTTGATCATCGTGCCTGCGTTCGTCGACGCGCACGTGCACCTGACTCTGGCCGGCGAGCCCGCGCTCGTGTCGCGGGAGGAAGCGCGGGGTGGCGTCGCGGCTGTGCTCGACCTGGGGGCTCCCGAACGCCGGCTGCCGCTCAAGCATTCTCCGTTGCGTATCCGTTGGGCTGGTCCGTTGCTCACCGCGCCGGGCGGTTATCCCACCCGGTCGTGGGGGACGAACGGCGAAGGCCTCGAGCTGTCCAGCCCGAACGAAGCGCGGGCGGCGGTGCGCCGGTTGGCGGCGGCGAAAGCGAGATTCGTCAAGCTCGCCTTCGATCCCCGCTTTCCGGTGCTGGACCCGGAAGTCGCTCGCGCCGCGGCGGACGAGGCGCATGGGCTGGGCCTTCTGGTCGCGGCGCACGCGCTGGAAGAAACCTCGGTCCGGCGAGCGCTCGACGCGGGCGCGGACGTGCTCGCCCACACTCCGCGCGATCCGCTGCCCCAGGATCTGCTCGCGCGGATGAAGGGCAAGTGGGTGATCTCCACGCTGAACGCCTTCGACGTTCCACCAAGACGGTTGCGCGAGCTGCGCGACGCCGGCGCGCGAGTCGCCTACGGGACCGACCTCGGCAATGAAGGGACCGCTCCCGGGGTCGACGTCAGGGAGCTGGAGCTGCTCGAAGCCGCCGGGATCGATCCGCTACCTGCCGCCACTTCCGCGGCGGCGGCGCTCCTTTCCTTCCCCGATCTCGGCGGCCTCGCGGTCGGCTTCGCGGCCAGCCTGCTCGCCGTGCGCAGCCTCGCGCCGGAAGATCTCGCCCGGCCGGAGTGGGTGATGATCGACGGGAAGAAGATCGTCTGACGCCGCGTCAGGCCGGCTGCAGCCGCAGCAGCGTGATCTCCGCGGGCGCGAACACGCGCATCGGCGGCCCCCAGAAGCCGGTCCCGCGGCTGACGTAGAGCTGCGACTCGCCTCGCCGGTGCAGGCCAGCGAGATACGGCTGGGCGAGAGCGACCAGCCAGGAGAATGGCCAGATCTGGCCGCCGTGGGTGTGGCCGGAGAGCGTCAGCGGAACGCCCCGACGGGCCGCCTCGGCGAACTGGCGCGGCTGATGGGCGAGGAGCACGAGGGCGCGGGTGGGATCGCGCCCGCGCAGCGCGGTCGCCAGATCCGGGTCGCCCGTCGGGTCCTCGATCCCGGCGAGCTCGAGGCCCGGCGCGACCTCGACCCGCTCGTTCCGCAGCGGCCGGACCCCGATGGTGGGAAGGTGCGCGTACCATTCCTCCACGCCCGAGTAGTACTCGTGGTTGCCGGTCACGAAGTAGACGCCGCGGCGGGCCTCGATGTTCGCGAGCGGCGCCACCTGGTCGCGGAGCTCGCGCACCCGTCCGTCGACGAGGTCGCCGGTGATCGCCACCATGTCGGCGCCGAGCGTGTTGACGCGCGCGACCACGCCTTCGACGAACGCGCGCTTGATGGTGGGGCCGACGTGGATGTCGCTGATCTGCGCGATGGTGAAGCCGTGCAGCTC
>Ga0070708_100004932_pt1 | contig 10551 bp, 8 predicted proteins | sample KBSK5503metaG_FD_65469 | JGI IMG/M metagenome (GOLD analysis project Ga0070708, IMG submission 65469) | Corn, switchgrass and miscanthus rhizosphere microbial communities from Kellogg Biological Station, Michigan, USA - KBS K5-50-3 metaG | ecosystem: Host-associated > Plants > Roots >... | reverse complement strand
AGCCGGTGCGCACGGCGATCCCGGTCCCCCAGCACGAGGGCTACCTGGGGGTCATGCCCGCCTACTTGGTCGGCCAAGGGGCGATGGGGCTGAAGGCGGTCACATTTTACCCTGGCAACGCGGCCCATGGGCTGCCGACCCATCTGGCCACGGTGCTGCTGCACGATCCCGCGACGGGCGAGCTGCTCGCGCTCATGGATGGCCGCTTGATCACGGAGATGCGAACCGCGGCGGTCTCGGCGGCCGCGACCAAGCACCTGGCGCGCAGCGGATCGACCGTCGTCGCATTCCTGGGTGCCGGCGTGCAGGCGCGCAGTCATCTGGATGCGCTGCGAGAAGTCTGCGTTCCCACCGAAGTGCGGGTCTGGACCCGCACCCGCGCGCACGCCGACGCGTTCGCACGGGAGGTCGCGGACCACGACGGCGTGCGGGCCATCGCCACGACGTCGGCCGAGCTGGCGGTCAGAGACGCCGAGATCATCTGCACCGTGACCAGCAGCCAGGTCCCCGTGCTCCGGGGGCGGTGGCTGTCCAGGGGGGCGCACATCAACGCGGTCGGGGCGGCGCGCCCGGATTGGCGCGAGATGGATACCGAGGCGATCGCGAGATCCCGGCTCTTCGTCGATTCCCGCGCGGCGGCCGCCGTCGAAGCGGGCGACATCGTCGGGCCCATCGGGGAGGGCGCGATCACGGATGCCCATATTCAGGCGGAGATCGGGGAGGTGTTCAGCGGCCGGCGCCCCGGTCGCACGGACGCCGATCAGATCACCTTGTTCAAGTCCGTGGGACTCGCGGTCGAAGACGTCGCGACGGCTCAGCTGGCGTACCAGCGGGCCCGTGAGCGGCAGATCGGCGAGCCGTTCGGGCTGGACTGAATCATCCATCCCCCCATCGTGGCCCGGCGCGCACCCACACCTGTCAAGTCATTAAAAGGGGTTACCCAACCGCGTATCGTCTTGTCATATAAGATGTTACCGTAGCCCGCCAGGGATGCGAGGGGCCCGGGGTACTGGTAGCGACGGGGCGAGGGCTGTGGCGACGGTTTGCGAGACGGTAGATGCGGCGGAGTTTTCGGTCGATCATCTGGGCAAGGGCAAAGGGATCCCACCGGTTCCGGAGCTGCTGCAACGCGGCTATCTGCACGGGGTCACCCACTCCGGAGGCCACGAGGCGATCCAGTGGGGTCTGCGGGCGATCGTAGCGGCGCGTGAGCCGGGAGCCGCGCCGGACCTTGCGCACGAGCTTCACCGAAGGCTGAAAGAGATTCATCATCAACCGGAGTTCGTTGCGATAGAGCTCATTGATGGCGTTCAGGGCTGGAGGCGAGTCATAGCGATCCCACCCCAGCAGCTTGCGGACGTGCGTCCAGTTCTTCTGCTCAATATGCGCATTGTCGTCTTTCTTGTACGGGCGCCCGCGGGTGAACTGGATCTCGCGCCCCTCACAGTAGCGGAAGAGGTGGTTATTGATGAACTCCGCGCCGTTGTCGGAGTCCAAGCCGCGCAGCGCGCAGGGCAGCACGGACCGCATCTGCTCCAGGGCCGCGCTGACGACGGTCCGGCTTTTCCCCAGCACGGCGCGGCTCTCGACCCAACCCGTGTAGATATCGGTCAGGTTCAAAGACTGGAGGAACTCGCCGTCCGCGGAGTTTCCGGAGTGGGAGACCAGATCCACCTCGGTAAAACCGGGCTGGGTCACGTCCCAGTGCTCGGTCTTGACGGGGATGTGGTGCTTGAGCAGGGTGCCGGGTTTGGTGCGTCCGTAGAGACGACGCTGGAGGTGTCGTTTCTTCCCCTGGAGCCGGCGATCGATGGTGCTGGGACTGATCGTGAGGAGTTGGCGTTCCACCTGTGGGGCGATGGCGACGCGCCGTTTGGCCCAGGGCAACCACAAGGGCAGCAGGGCTTTGAGACGCACCGACCACGGGTAGCCGGCCGCCTCCCAGATCCCGGTCAGGATCGTGAGCGTGCGCGCGCTATACCTCGGCGGGCGCCGGCGTCGCGGCGGCGTGGGATGGGGGCTCCGAGCCTGGCGCAGTCGCCGGATCGCCGCCTTGCGATGGTAGCCGGTGGTGGCACAGACTTCCGTGAGGATCTGGTGCTTAGCAGCTTTGGAGGCGGAGACGTATCGCTGCACGATGGCGCGAATATACTCCTGCTTTGAGCTGGGGCTCAATCGGCCAACCTCCCGGGAGGTGGAATGCCAGTGTGGCTTGGTAACATCTTAGGTGACAAGACGATAGGCCTCCCGGTAACAACTTAGATGAGTTGATACGCATCATTGACGGCCGTTCAGGTGGATGGTACACTAGCGGAACAATAAACGAGCTGTGACGGGGAACGTAGGACGTCTTCCCTGCGCCAAGAGAGCGGTACCGAAGGCTGAGAGGGCCGCCGCAGGTCCGTCCGAACCCACCCTCGAGCTGCTTCGGGGCGGCGAGAGCCGCGAAACCGGAGCCGGGTCGCCCGAGACAGCGTGAGTGCTCCAGCCGCCTCGGCTGGGGAACAAAGGTGGTACCGCGGAAGCGCCCCTTTCGCCCTTTGGCGAAACGGGGCGTTCGTGTTTGTGGAGGGTGCGCGATGGCCGAATACATGGTTGGCATGATCGGCGCGGGAAACATGGCGGAGGCGCTGTTGCGCGGTGCGTTCGATGCAAGCATCCTCACGCCGTCTCAAATTCTCGTGACCAACAAATCCAACGACGAGCGGCTCGCGCGGCTCGGCCGCGAGTGGCCCGTATGCACCACGCGGGACAAGGCGCGTCTCGTGGCCGAGAGCGACGTGCTCGTTCTGGCCGTCAAGCCGCACGACATGTCCACCGTGCTCGCCGAGATCGCCCCGCACACAGGCCCCCGGCACCTGGTCGTGTCGGTGTCGGCGGGGATCTCGACCGAGATGATCGAACGGCGGCTGGGGGAGATCCCGGTCATCCGGGCCATGCCCAACACGTCCACGGCGGTGCGCGCGTCGGCGACGGCGATCGCCGCGGGCCGGCACGCCACCGCCGGGCATCTGGCGCTCGCGCGCGGGCTTTTTGAGGCCGTTGGATGGGTGGGGGTCGTTCCGGAACCGCTGCTCGACGTCGTCACCGCGGTGTCGGGGAGCGGACCCGCGTATGTATACGCGCTCGCCGAAGCCCTCGTGGAGAGCGGAGAGCGGGCCGGCCTCCCCCGCGATCTCGCCCAGGTACTCGTCGCGCAGACCGTGCTCGGCGCGGGGAAGATGCTCACCGAGACCGGCGACGGCCCGCAGGTGCTGCGGGGCCGGGTCACCTCTCCCGGTGGCACCACGATGGCAGGCCTCGAAGCCCTCGAGCAGGGCGGGCTGCGCGCCGCGGTGGACGCCGCCGTGACACGGGCCGCGCAACGCGCCCGCGAACTCCGCGACCCGCCCGTCCGCAGCCGGCGCTGAGGAGGGCCTTCCCTTCCCCTGGGCGTATTGTAGCCGTGAATCCCGAGTGGATCCTCGAGGAGGGGAAGCATGATGAGGTACGCGTTGTTGCGGTGGTTCCTGCCGCCGCTCCTGATGGTCGCACTGGTGCCGGTGGGGCTGTGGGGTGTCGCCCAGGCCCAAGCGCCGAAGACCCTCGTGATCGCGATCGGCGCGGATCAGACCGGGCTCGATCCCCAGACCGTGGAGAACAATGAGTCCGGGTTCATCATGGCCACGATCTACGACTCGATCGTGAACTACAAGCCGGGATCGAGCCTTGTCGGCCCAGGCCTTGCCGAGAAATGGGAGATCTCGCCAGACGGCAAAGTGTACACGTTTCATTTCCGGCACGGCGTCAAGTTCCACGATGGGACGCCGATGAACGCGCGAACCGTCGCCCAGGATATTGACCGGGCGATCAATCCGCAGAATCCGTGTTACGTCCTGGGGCGGAAGGGCGTCGACACCTACGACGACTTCACCTTCGGGTCGGTCAAGGACGGGACCGTGGTCAAGATGGATGTGCTCAATGACGACACGCTCCGGTTCACGCTGCCGGCGCCGAACGCCCCGTTCCTAAGCAGTGTGGCGATGGTCTGGCAGGCGATCGTGAGCCCGGAGGCGACCAAGAAGTATAACTGCGACGCCAGCCAGCATCCGGTGGGGACGGGTCCGTTCAAGTTCGTCGAGGCCGTCCGCAACGACCACGTGACCGTGGAGGCGAACGCGGACTACTGGGGGGGCAAGCCGAAGGTCGATCGGATCATCTTTCAGATCGTTCCCGAGAGCGCAACGCGCCTGCTCAAGCTGGAGCGGAACGAGGTGCAGATCCTCGCAGACGTTCCCCCCTCAGACTACGGGCGGGTGACCGGCAACAAGGACCTCAAGCTCTACCAGCAAGCGGGGCTGACGATCTTGGGCGTGGCGATGTCCAACGACATGGGCCCGTTCAAGGATAAGCGCGTCCGCCAGGCGATGAACTATGCCGTGGATAAGGACGCGATCAACAAGGGGCTGTACGGCGGCGCGACGACCGCCAGCCAGGGGATGCCCCCGGTGCTCTGGGGCTACAACAAGTCCGTGACCCCCTATCCGTACGACGTCAACAAGGCCAAGGATCTGCTCAAGGAAGCCGGGTTTCCTAACGGCTTCTCGACCGAGATGATGGTCTATTCCAATCCGCGGGGCTACAATCCCATCGGGGGCGCCAAACTCGGAGAAGCCGTCCAGGGCTACTTCGCGAAGGTCGGCGTAAACATCAAGATCACCCAGTACGAATGGGGAGCCTATCTCGAAAAGATCCGCCACACCCCCTGGGAGGGGTTCGCGATCCTCGGATGGTCCGGCGACAACGGCGATCCGGACAACTTCCTCGGCGCTCTCTTTGAGTGGGATGAAGTCGCAGGGAAGCCGATCGGCAACAACAACTCCCACCACCGCAATCCCGAGTTCGATAAACTGATCGTGCAAGGTCAGCAGACCTCCGATCAGGCGAAGCGTGCCCAGATCTACCAGCAGGCGAACAAGATCCTCCACGACGACGCGCCGTGGGTCTTCATGAACCACACGAATCAGGTGCGGGCGGCGCGCGCGTCCGTAAAGGGCTTCCTCCTCAACCCGCTGCAGATGTTCTTCCATATGGAGCAGGTTTCGCTGCAGTAGCCGGTTCGCATCCGCCCTCCGCGCGGGGGGCAGGCCGGAATCCGCCGGGGGCCGGGTCCCGCCTGAGGGGACGCCCCCCCGGCTCGCCGGTGGGTCACTTCGCGGCGGCGTCCTGATGCTCAAGTACATCGCCGGACGGCTGGGACAACTCGTCCCCGTGTTGATCGGGATCAGCATCCTGGTCTTCTTCGGGATGCACCTCGTGCCCGGCGACGTCGCCCAACTACTGCTCGGCGACAAGGGGACCGACGCCGACCTCCAGCGTCTTCGCCATCAATTGGGCCTCGATCAGCCGGTGTACGTGCAGTACGCGCGCTTCCTGATCGGGGCGCTACACGGCGACTTCGGCGTTTCGCTCCGGACCCGCCAATCGGCGATCTGGGAGATCGGGCAGGGGCTGCCCGTCACGATCGAGCTCAGCCTGGCTGCGCTTGTGTTTGCCGTCGTGTTCGGCCTGGTCATCGGCGTCCTCGCGGCCCGTCGGCCGCATTCGCTTGTAGACACCACGGCGATGATCGGGGTACTGATCGGGGTCTCGATGCCGGTGTTCTGGACCGGGATCCTGCTGTTGCTGGTCTTCGGCGGGATCTTGGGCTGGCTGCCGCTCGGCGGAATCTTGGAGGGCGGGATGACATTCCGGCGCGTCACCGGCATGTCCCTCGTCGACGGGGTGCTGACCGGGAACGCGCCGGTCGTCCAGAGCAGCCTTCGCCACCTCGTTCTCCCCGCGGTGGCGCTGGGGGCGACCTCGATGGCCACGATCGCCCGCATGGCGCGGTCCACCATGCTGGAGGTCCTGCACCTCGACTACGTCCGGACCGCTCGGGCCAAGGGCGTGGGGGAGCGACGCGTGGTGAGCCATCACGCCCTCCGCAACGCGCTGCTGCCCGTCGTCACCCTGGTCGGACTTCAGTTGGGGCTCCTCTTAAGCGGCGCCGTGCTGACAGAGACGATCTTTGCGCTCCCGGGGCTGGGGCGGCTGGCGATCACGAGCGTGCTCGCGAGAGACTATCCTGTGGTGCAGGGGGTCGTCATCATCGCGGCGGGGATCTTCGTGCTCGCGAACCTCCTCGTGGATGTGCTCTACGCTTACCTCGACCCGCGGATTCGGTACGGATGATGGCGAGCGCAGTTCTGGCCCCCAGCCTGCCGCGCCGCGCCGGCGCCCTTTCCTGGCAGCGCCTGCTTCGCAGCACCAACCTTGTGATCGGCGTCACCGTCCTCATCCTCGTGGTCGCGTCTGCGGTGTTCGCCCCCCAGGTCGCGCCGTACAGTCCGATCGACCAGGCGTTCACAGATCAGCTCAAACCCCCGTCGCTCACGCACCTGTTCGGCACCGACGAGTTCGGCCGGGATATCTTCTCCCGCGTGCTCCATGGGGCCCGGGTCGCCCTCGTCATCGGTGTGCTGGCCGACGGGATCGCCGCTGCCCTCGGGGTGTTCCTCGGGGTGATCTCCGGGTACATGGGTGGAAGAGTCGATGCGCTGGTGATGCGATCGGTCGACGTCATGCTGGCGTTCCCCTACCTGCTGCTCGCGATGATCGTCGTGGCGATCTTGGGCCCGAGCCTGACGAACGCGATGATCGCCATCGGGATCGTTTACACGCCGCAGTTCGCCCGGTTGGTGCGGGGCGCGGTCCTGGCGATCAAGGAGCAGGAGTTCGTCGAGGCCGCGGGGGCCGTGGGGGCGGGGATCACGAGGATCCTCAGCCGCCACGTCCTGCCCAACATCGTCTCGCCGATCATCGTCATGGCGACGCTGACCGTGGGGTTTACGATCGTCGAGACCGCCGGGTTGTCGTTTCTCGGCCTGGGAGCCACCCCGCCTACCCCGGAATGGGGGTCGATGCTCGCCACGGGGCGGTCGTTCATGCTGACGGCCCCGTGGATTGCCACCTTTCCAGGTCTAGCCATTCTCGTCACCGTGGTCGGGTTCAACCTGGTTGGCGACGGATTGAGAGACCTCCTGGACCCAAGACTCCGCGGCCGCCACTAAACTACGAGTGCCAACTTGATGATTGGTAAAGGTAGTGAGGATCCCTGAAGGTAATCACGGCTGTGAAGCCGTTCACAGCGAACGGTCCACAGCCGAACTTACCGTACGCTGTAGTGACTCACGGGCGAAATGAGTCGTCGGGAGGGCGATCATGAAGCGAACGCACATCGTAGTGCTCTTTACGACTGTTCTAATAGCGACGGCCGTGCTTCTGACAGCCGATGCTGCAACCAAGTACCAGCCGTGCTCGTTGTTGACGGCCGCTGACCTGGAGGCAGCGCTGCGCGCGAAGGTGGATCGCTTCGCCGACAGAGACATGACGATCCCCGCAGGACCTTATAAGGGGGATATCATGTCGACCTGCGACTGGGTCGTGGGGTCCACTTATGTCACCCTAAACGTAATCCGGGGACCGAAGAACCCCCAGGAGCAGGCCGCCGGCCTGGCAGGCTTCCGGGCGAAAGAGGAGGGGTTGAAGGGGAAAGGGTGGGCGGTCGAGCCTGGGAACATCCCCGGCGCCGACTGCGTGTCCGTGAAGCCTCCGGCGAGCGAGCCCACGGCGCTTCCGGGCGCGTCGTGCGTCATGGTGAGCAAGGGGCTGGCGTTCTGGCTCGGCGTCAATGGCAAGAGCTCGGTGACGGTGCAGGAAGTGAAGGCCCTGGCTGACAGGGTCGCGGCCCGCCTGCCGTGAACGCGGGATTGGCCAGGATCGTCCGCTCGAGGATGCCATGAGCGCCGAGGGGGGAACGCGTATGCAGAGGATTCGCGGGTGTGGCGGGGCGATGCTGATCGTGGTTTCGCTCACCGCGATGGCGCTTTTCGCCGTCGCGATCGCACCGGCCACGGGTGCGCTTTCTATGAAGGCCTGCCAGCTGGTCACAGTCAAGGACGTGCAAGGTGTTCTCGGCGACGGGTACACGACCCAGGACATACTGGAGAACCAAATCATGTCACAGTGTGGATACACCAAGGGCAAGGAAACCGTGGTGGGTATCAGTCTGCAACAGACCATCTATGACTCGGCCCAGTATCTAAAAACGGAGCAGGCAGGCATCAAGCAACAGGGAGGACAGGTGACGGTTACCCCGGTGAACGGGCTGGGCGAGGGGGCATTCTATTTTGTCTCCCCTGTTGCAAACCCTTTGCCGACCTTTCAACTCCACTTCGGAAAGGGCAACCTCGTGGTGGCCCTCCAGGTCCATACGGACGGGAAGCCCAACATTGACGCGGCGCAAAAGCTCGCCAAAATCGCGTACTCGAGACTGAAGTAGACCTGAGGAAACGAGAAACCGCGGCGACAGGGGGAACGTAGCATGCGGTTGGCTATGGAGAGACCAAACCGAGGGTCCCGAACACGAGTGAAGAGAACCGCGCCCGTAATCGGCGGGTGGAGATCGTCGTTGTGAAGTGATAGGCACGCACGAGCCGAACGTGGGGGATTGGGCACGCCGGAATCGAGACCGATGGAGGTGGGGAACACCGTGAAGCTTGTGTCGTGTCTCATGGACTGTCTCAGCAGGCTCAATCCCAGGTACTGAAGCCCCGGTAGGACTTTCCGTGTTGGATTCTCGAAGACCCTTCCTATGAGTACCGATGCCTTGATCGTCGAGCTGCTGGTAGCCGCGCCATGCCGGCAACGCCTGCTTCACCTTCCGGATCGGCTCGCTCCGAGGCCGGCGGCCTTGACCGTAACGATCTTCCCGTTAGCAAGCCTGGGCGGTTAGGACCACCGAACGGGAGCGCCAGGGAAGGGCGACGATGGACGTCTCGGAACTCGAGATTCGGGTCCGCTACGCAGAGACCGACCAGATGGGCGTGGCACACCATGCCAGTTACCTGGTGTGGTTCGAAGCCGGGAGGACCGAGTTTATCCGGTCCCGGGGTCGTTCCTACGCCCAGATCGAGGCGGACGGGTGGCTCCTGGTGGTCGTGGAGGCGCGATGTCGTTACCTCCGCCCGGCGAGGTACGATGACGTGTTGATCGTCCGGACCCGGTTGGGCCCGGCCAGCCCGGCCACGCTGGCCTTCGAGTACGAGGTCGTCCGCAGGACCGACGGCGAGGTGCTCGCCAAGGGCACCACGGTCCACGCCGCGGTCGACCGGACGGGGCGGCCCCGCCGGATTCCCGAAGAGATCCGGCGTCTACTGGGAGTCCCCGATCGCGCCGAAAGGGACCGTCCGACGAGCCACCGGGGAGGAGAGCCACCGCACCCGGCGAACTAGAGGCTCGCGGCCGATCGGCTCTGCCGGATCGGGCGCCGGACAAGGGAAGGGTGAGCGAGTCATGCCCGATGACGATCGTCCAACGACGGGGGACCAGTCGACGCCGCGGCAGCCGGACGCCATGGATGTTACCGGGATGCCCACGCTCGAGGAGCGCCAGATCGTCCAGGGAACCGTCGTCCGCGTCGACAGCGAGGGGGTCCTCGTAGATGTCGGCGCCAAGTCGGAAGGCTTCATTCCCCTGAAGGAACTCTCGGCCAGCGGCGAGGCGGTCGAAGGGATTGCCGTCGGCGACCGGATCGACGTGTACGTGATGAAGGTCGAGGGGGAAGAGGGAAACATCCTGCTCAGCAAGAAGCGCGCGGACCTCGCGTTGGCCTGGGACCACATTCAGCGGGCGTTTCAAGCCGGCACCATCCTGCACGCGATGGTGGTCGACAAGGTCAAGGGTGGGCTCGTCGTAGATCTAGGCATGCGGGGGTTCGTCCCCGGGAGCCATGTGGACCTCTCCCAGGCCAAAGGCCGCCAGTTCGAGGCCCTGGTGGGCCAGAGCATTCCGCTGCGGGTGATCGAGGTCGATCGGGCCAAAGGGCGGGTCATCCTCTCGCACAAGAATGCGGTCGCCGAGGCGCGCGCCAAGGCGCGCGTGGAGATCTTGGGCTCTCTCCAGGAAGGACAGGTCCACGAGGGGATCGTCCGCCGCCTCACCGATTTCGGCGCGTTCGTCGACTTAGGGGGGATCGACGGCCTGCTGCCGATCAGCGAGATGTCCTGGACGTACATCAAACATCCCTCAGAGGTGGTCCGGCGCGGCCAGCGGGTTACGGTCGCCGTGCTCCGGGTCGATCGCGATGCCGGCCGGATTTCGCTCGGCCTCAAGCACATCCTGCCCGATCCCTGGAAGCACGTCGGAGAGCGCTATCGGTCGGGACAGGCGGTGGAAGGCAAGGTCGTGCGGATCGTCACCTCGGGGGCGTTTGTCCGCCTGGACGAAGTCGACGCCTTCATCCCCATCTCAGAGATGGCCGAACGACGCGTCCAGAAGGTCGCCGACGTTCTCGAGGTTGGGCAGAGCGTCGAAGCCCTCGTGACCGAGATTCGCGCCGACGAACGTCGGATGATCCTCAGCCTTCGCCGGCTGGCGCGCGAGCGCGAGCGGACGCGCGTCAAGGATTACATCACCTCCCAGGCCGATGAAGGTCGCGTGACGATCGGTGATATCGCGGGCGAGCTGCTC
>Ga0070708_100004931_pt1 | contig 10551 bp, 12 predicted proteins | sample KBSK5503metaG_FD_65469 | JGI IMG/M metagenome (GOLD analysis project Ga0070708, IMG submission 65469) | Corn, switchgrass and miscanthus rhizosphere microbial communities from Kellogg Biological Station, Michigan, USA - KBS K5-50-3 metaG | ecosystem: Host-associated > Plants > Roots >... | reverse complement strand
GGGGTCAGCCTCCGGGAACGCACCCGCGGGTGCCTGGACTGCCAGCCCCGTCTGGCTGAGCGCGGCCCGACCGTGACGACGTCGGATCGTTGCGGTCGCCGCGCGGAGGTACATGGACCGGCCCGGGCGATTGAGCATGCCCTGTGGCGCCTCGCCTACCTGCTGCGGCCCTGCGAGCCAGCCTGCGAGCATAGTGGCAGGTGGGCTCACCAGAGGCGGTAACCGCCGGCCACGCACCAAACGGACAAGGCATTGTTTCCAAGAGCCCGTCTGCGCATCAGCAGTTCCATTAATCGATGAGGAGTGAGGCGCCGTGTGGCATTCCATGTTCGTGGTTCAGATACCCATTCTTGAGAAGATCCTGCGAACGGTTCTCGTGTACATCACCATTTTGATATTGTTCCGGCTGGCCGGCAAACGGGACCTGGCGGTTCTTAACACATTCGACTTCGTTGTCATATTCCTGTTGTCAAATGTCGTCCAGAACGCCATCATCGGCAACGACACCAGCCTCCTCGGCGGCATCATCGGCGCAGCCACCCTCGTGGGCATCAACGCCACTCTCAACCGCTGGCTGGCGGTCAGCGCTCGCGCCACGCGAGTGCTGGAGGGAACGGCCACCACGATCATCGAAGAGGGCCAGTTCATCCCGCGCGCACTTCGGCGCCTTTCACTGCGGCCCGAGGAGGTGGAGCACGCCATGCGGGTGCAAAACGGAGATGACGTGACCGAGATCGCCGCCGGCCGGATGGAGCCGAACGGGCAACTGATCCTGTCACTCAAGCCCGAGGAGCAGAACGCCACCAGGGGGGATATGACGCACCTCAACACCCGCCTTGACGCAATCGAAGCGGCCCTGGCCAGGCTGGCAGCCGTCAGGTAGGCGAGTCGCGCGGGCGCCAGCCAGACGGCGGCGTGCAAGCAAGGAGCCATCGCGGCGGTGGCCAGAGATCAAGGCGGCTCGGTCAGCCCGGTTCTGGGCTCGGGAGGCCGCCGGCCTCGCCTAGCTCGCCGGCGAGATCGTCCGGGGCACGCATCCGCCACGCGTCGGTCACGAGCTCGGCCAGGCGCGCGGCGTCCACCTCCGCCAGCCGCAGCATCACCAGCGGCCAGCCGTCGTAGCCGGGCGTGGTGAAGAAGACCCCGGGTTCGCCGAGCAGCAGGGCCTGCTTCTCGGCCTCGTCGCCGACGAACAGCACCGCGATGTCGGTCCGGATGACCCGCGGCCTGCCCGGCCTGCGCTCAGGGTAGGACCAAATGAACCCCTTGCCGGCCACCCGGAAGTCGAAGCCGTCGCTGTCGATCTCCGCCACGTGCGGCAGGGCCAGCGCGAGGCGGCGTACGTCGTCGGCGTCAGCCATCGAGGTCCCTCACCGATCGCGCCACCCGCATGCGCCCAGGCTACGCGCCGGCCCGGGCAGCCGGACTGCCGATGGGTCACGCCCGGCGGTGATGCCGGGCCGGAGCAGGTTCCTGTCCTGTGCTGTTCCGCGTGTGTTCAGCGCCTCCGGGTCGGCAGCCCGCTCCGGCTGGTGCGTGCTGGCTTGCCGGCGGTGGTGGCCGGGCTGCTTGCCCTGCGCTGGCCATGTCGCGGCCGTTTCACCTGGACGGGTTATCGCCGTGCGCTGGCCGGCTAGGACTGGCTGGCGGCGGGTGGCCGCCCGCGGGGTCGCATCCGTCCGGCGTGGCCGGGCAGCCGCCCGGCGTCGGCAAGGGCCCGGCGCAGCAGGAACTCGATCTGGGCGTTGGTGCTGCGCAGCTCGTCGGCGGCCCACCGGGCCAGGGCGTCGTGAACGGCCGGGTCGAGCCGCAGCAGCACGCTCTTGCGTTCGGTCACCGCGGTTCCGTGCCTGCCGTCACTGGTAAAGGGTGCCGGTGTTGACGACTGGCTGGGTAGCCTGCTCGCTGCACAGAACCACCAGCAGGTTGGACACCATCGTGGCCTTGCGCTCCTCATCCAGCTCGACGATGCCCTCTTCCTGAAGCCGCGCCAAGGCCAGCTGGACCATGCCGACCGCGCCCTCCACGATCCGCTGCCGCGCGCCGACCACGGCGTTCGCCTGCTGCTGCCGCAACATGGCCTGGGCGATCTCGGCGGCATACGACAGCCGGGTGAGGCGGGACTCGATGATCTGCACGCCGGCCGGCGCGACTCGTTCGGTGATCTCAGCCGACAGCCGCTGGGTGATCTCTTCTGCGTTGTCGCGCAGCGACAGCGCGCCGCTGCCCCGGTTGTCGTAGGGGTAGCTGGACGCGATGTGCCGGACGGCGGTCTCGGTCTGGATGGTGACGAACTGCGTGAAGTCATCGACGGAGTACAGCGCGCTGGCCGTGTCCTTGACCTGCCAGACGACCACGGCGGCGATCTCGATCGGGTTGCCGTCGGCGTCGTTGACCTTGGCCTGAGCCGACTCCTGGTTGCGGATCCGGGTGGACACCTTCCGCCTGCGGGCGAACGGGTTTACCCAGTGCAAACCAGGGGCGCGGATGGTTCCGCGGTACCTGCCGAACAGCTGAACCGCGCGTGCCTCCCCCGCGACGACAGACGTCAGGCCATGCACGGCTAGCTCACCGGCGAGAATGAGAAGGACGCCGGCCACAACCAGTACCGTCGGGCCTGCACCGCTGCCCAGGGCGATGCCAAGGAGAAGCAGCGCGACCCCCGCTAGAAGCATCCCGATGCCGGCCACCAGGACCCGCACGCCGGACGCTGACCATGCCTCACGCTCGGTCACCCGCCGGCCAGGCAGTTCCGGGCCTGCGGCGGCCGCATGCTGGGTAACCATCCGCTCCTCCTCCGGTTGATGGACCTGATAACACTTATCTATCATACTGATATCTATTTTTCCGGCAAGACCCGCACGAGGTGTGATGGCATGCACCGCGGGGCCGGCCCAGGACAGGTCTACCTGAAGCTGGTCGGAGGCGAGCAATGAGCTGGCGGGATGTGGCGACGATCGCCATGACCAATGCCCTCAGCCAGGAACACGGCGGCCTCCTCAACATCATCACCTGGGTCATCGGCCGGCTGGGCCTGGTAACCCTGGCCCTGGTGTGGGTCTGGGTGGCCGGGCTGCGCTTCCTGCGGCGGTCCGGCCGGCCGCTGTGGCAGGCGCTGGCATGGGCCTACGGGCTGCTGTTCGTGCTCTTCGCGCTCACCACCGGCGTGCGGCCCCCGCCACCGGTGGGCCCAGCTATGGCCACGGCTGCGCCGCTACGACTGACAGCAGAACGTGGCGCATGACCACGATGTCGTCGCCTCGCCGGTTCGCGCTGGGGCCGGCCGGGCTACCGCATGCCAGGCGCGTCCAGCCCCAGGCGCCGCTGCTCGATGATCAGGCAGCGATCTTCCACGTACAGCAGCCCGGCCTCGCCGGCGATGGCACGTGCCTCCCGCGACGCGATGCCCAGCTGCAGCCACAGCGCGGTGGTACCCGCTGCCACCGCCTGACGGGCGATATCCGGCGCCTGCCACGGCGGCCGGAACACATTGACCAGGCCGATCTGCCCGGGGACGTCCCGGAGCCTGCGGTAGACGTGCTCACCGAGAATCGCATCAGCATGCGGATTGACCGGGATGATGCGCCATCCGTGCCGCTGCATGTGCGCGGGGACAAAATTCGCCGCCTTCGACGGGGCGGCACTGGCACCTACGACGGTGATGGTGTCGTAGGCAGTAAGGATGCGCTCGACGATGGCGTCGGTATCGGTCACCTGTCCCACCGTACTGCTGGGTCCCGGAGGCTCGCGCCGCCTCCCGAGGCGCGGGCTCCCGCCGCGGCCTGGCCACCCTACGCGGCACGAACGGCGAACCCGGCTAGGACACAGGTGGCCTGGAGTGTCGGTGGCCGGGGGTAGCCTGCGCAAGCATGAACCGGACCGATCGGCTATATGCGTTGGTCGAGGAGCTGCGGGCGATGGCGCCGCGTCCGCGGTCGGCGCGGCAGCTGGCCGGCCGGTATGAGGTCAGCACGCGGACGACGATCACCGCCCGCCACGTCCTCCTGCTCGACTACCGTGACCGGCACGATGTCGTGACCGTCCGCGAGGTCGAACCGGTGGCATTCGCCGGGACGCAGACCCAGTGGTACCTGATGGCCTGGTGCCGCCTGCGGGACAGCGCACGGGCCTTCCGCGTGAACCGGATCCTTGCCGCGGTAGACACTGGCGAGCCCGCGCCCCAGGCCGGAAAGCTGAGCAGCCCAACGCTGGGAAGCGGATCTGGCATTTCCTGCGGGATACGGCGCTGTCGCATCCGCCGGGTCACTCATGTGCCCGGATTCTGTGTGTCCGCTCGTGTTACGGGACCGCGGCGGATACCAGCTCAGCTCGGACGAATTCCAGCAGGCGGCCGATCCAGTTCTGCCCCCGGCTGTCCCAGAAATCGCTTCCCATGACGGAGGTGCCAGCCAAGATGCTGTCACCAGTTGCGACGAGCTTGTCGGCCAGGTCGGGATGCTGGCGGAACTTGAGCCCAAGCAGCCGTGCCATCTCGGCGAGCCGGACCTCGGGCCAGCGCTCACGGCGCGGAGCGTCCCGCACCAGCCGGAATACCTCCTGGGCCGTGCCGCAGGAACGGATGCCAGCGATCAGCTCCGGATCCGAACTTGACGCTGCCCAGTAGGCATGCAAGACCGTGGGCCATTCGACGCCGGCGACGACAACCGGGTGCGGGCTGGCGGGCGAGAGCCACTCGTTATCGGGATCGACACCCACGACCCGGTGTCCGGAGGAGGCGAACCAGACGATGTCACGCTGAACCGGGGGCCGCTCCGGGTCGCGCCACCGCGCCTGCTCTTCCGGAACTGCCGCCCTGCTCCACTCCGCGAAGTACGCGAGCGCCTCCTCCTTGTCGGCTTCGGTCACAACAGGCGCGTCTGGCGACCACTCGAAGCCCATCAGCGGCTCGCCTGCGGGTGTCAGGAGCTGGCGTAGCGGCGCGTCTTTGGCGTCTTGGTCACCCAGGAGGAAGATCCGGACGCGCTCGGGCACAGCGAGGTAGGCCGAGCGGAGTTCGCCGAACCGGGAGGGGCCGGGCTTGGCGAGGTACCGTCGCAACGCGGCGAGACAGCGGTCTTCGGACGTCGGCTCGCCCCGCAGGCGCTCGATCTCGTCGCGGACCTCCGCGATCAGCTGCTCGGCGGTCACCCAGCTGACCGGGTCCGCCATGTGCCAGGAAGCCAGCATGTGAGCCGACGCCCGGGCTCCGGGGGCGATCGTCGTCGCGACCCACCCGTCCCTGACCTTCGCGCAGAACTCCTCGAAGCCGACAAGTCCCCAGCAGTCAACCTTGCCGTCGGCGTAAATAAGGAGATCGGTCAGGTAGTAGTCACCGTTCCGGATGAACGCGGGACGCCACGTACCCTCGATGCGAGCGCCGTCCACAATCCGGTACGTGCGCTGATACGTTGGCATGGACTCATTCTCCCATCGCAGCGCCTGGCATGACCGCGGCAGCGGAACCCGCGGAAGAGCCGTTCAGAGATTTCTAGCTAAGCTAGCGAATCAGGTCGCCCGGGATGCCCTGTGCCCTTGGGCAGCCCGGTGGTGAGTATCTCGGTCACGTAGGCGTCGATCGTCTGCTGGCCGGTCGCGGCCCCGTCCATGAGAAGGCCGATTTCGCTGGCCCGGTACCCTGCGCGGGGATGAAGGCTAGGTTCCGGGCTCGGCGGGGGGCCTGTTCTCGCGCTGGAGATAGCCGGCGGTCATGCCGCCGTCGACCAGGAGCGTCGTCCCGGTGATGAACTCCGCCTCGTCGCTCGCGTAGAAGACCGCCGCGGCGGCCACGTCGCGGGCCTCGCCGACCCGGCCGATCGGCGGGATCGGCCAGTCGCCGCTCTCGGGGCGGTCCCGTTCCCCCGGCGGGGCCATGTGCCGCATGCCGGGCCAGGTGTCGCCCGGGCAGAGCACATTCGAGCGCACGCCATCGGGACCACCCTCCAGCGCCAGCATCTTCCCCAGCATCACCACCGCCGCCTTCGAAACCGAGTAGAGCCCGATCGACTGCTCGCCCCAGATGCCCGCGTCGGAGGCGACGTGGATCATGCACCCGCGGCGGCGGGCCAGGTGCGGGTACGCGGCACACGCGTACAGGAAGTAGCCGCGCACGTTCACGTCCATCACCCGGTCATAGTCAGCCAGCGGCGTGTGCAGCAGGCCCGCCTGCACCCCGATTCCGGCGTTGTTGACCAGCGCATCAAGGGTCCCCAGATGCTCTACGGCCACGTCCACGGACCGGTTCACCGCAGCGGGATCGCCAGCATCAGCGGCCAGGAACCAGGCCTGGCCGGACTCCCGCAGCGCCGCCTCCGCGCACCGGCCCAGCTCCTGATCCCGCCCGGTCACCACCACCATCGCGCCTTCTTGCAGGAATCTGCCGGCAATGGCGAAGCCGACGCCCGTCGTGCCCCCGGTGACCAACGCGTGCTTGCCCTCCAGCCGTCCCATGCCGCCGGTCACATCCATCTGGCACAACTGCCTTCCATCCATGAGGCCGCCAGCCCCGGGAAGTTACCGGAGGCTCCATTCTGCCGGCACCTGCTGCTGCCAGCAGCAGGTGCTGACGAGTCCGGTCACCCGGTGCTCCCCGTGCAGGCATCACTCAGCTGGCCCGGTCGCTGATCGCGCCTCACTGGTCTTCGGGGCGGGCCTGACAGCCGGCTCGGACAGGCAGGACGGCGACGTGCTCGCTGGATGAGCCGCGCGGGATACCTTCAGCAAGGCGGACCCGGTGACGGCGCGGGGCGCGCGATCCGGGACTGGCGGCCTCCTACAAGGGGACCCCCGACTACGGTTCGGTCTGATCGAGGGTCACGTCGGCCGGATATGACGGCGGTTGTACTCCCGCCAGTCTTTCCCGCCATCAGGCCAACGCAGTAGCACGGCCCCATCTGCCGGGTGCTGGCCTGCGGAAATGGCGACCTTTATGTACGGGACATCCAGATGATGCAGATGAGGCGCGGATGCGAGGTTAATACGGCTACCATACAGGTCCTTCTAGGGCGTATTTTCATGAAAGGCGGAGGGCGATGACCTTCACCGTCCACGGGATTGACGGATTCCTGCACCTGATCGCAGTACTGTGCTTCCTGGTGGCTGCGGTCTTCGGCTGGACCCGGGCAGGGCACCGGCTCGTGCTCGTGCTGATAGCAGCCGGGCTGTTCTGCTGGGTGCTCACCACTATCCTGCACTAGCCGATGTCCCTCATGAGGGCTTACCTTCATGAAGCAGGCAGCGAAGTCCGTGCCCTAACTTAGTAACTCTGGGCCAGAGGCCCGATTGCTCGCCGGACCGCCACCCGCGGTGCGCACGCCCGGTTAGCCGACCTTCGCGCCGCCTGTGCCCAGCGGCTACCGGGTACGCGGTGGCCGGGTGCCCGGCAAGCCGGGCGGCCTCGTGGCGGTCGAGCCGAAACCTTGCCTCATAATGGCTGCCTGGAAAGTCACTGCCACGCTCGGAGAGGGCAGCGACAGTGAGGCCCCGCACAGCCAGCCGACACTATCGCTGACAGCCAGAACGTTCCATCTGGCCTGTAGCCGGGCAGCCTTCCACAAGCCCGCAGCCGAGCAGAACGGCGGTTCGAGGCCGTCTTTGAGATTCACGGTCGGTGACGTTGGCCAGAATGTCTTCTGCTCCGGCCTTTCGCCTGGCCGGCTTTCGACGTGTCGAGCGGACTCGTTGCTGCTTCAGCATGTTCACCCGGCCCGCCTCTGCCGGGTCAGCCGAGATTGCTACATCCACACACCCGGGTGGGTGCGCGCCCGCTGGATTAGATCCCGGTGACTTTCGACGAACTCATCACGGTGTTCTGGCGACACGTACAGCTTCCGGGCGATGAACAGAATCGTTTGCCTCCGTGACTCGACGCCGGGGCGTCGCACGTCCCAGGCTCGCTTGAACGATTGATCGCGCATGAACGGGCAGCCCGCGCGGGGGGTGTCGCCAGCGTCGGCCCGGCGGCGCGGAGCGGCCTCAGAGGCTTGCGATGTAGGCGGCGAGACGGTCAAGCGAACTCGCGAAGCCGGCTCGTGCTTCAGGGCTGCGGAACATCTCGGGGACGTCGGCCTGGTGGATGCGGACCTCGGTATGGTCGTTGCCGAGATCCACGAAGACGACGGTCGTGGTCATCCCGGTGACAGGTGTCGACGGCGCGTGAATACTGACCCCGGCGTGGCACCCAAGTGCCGCCAGGGGGTCAAAATTCGGGCGCCGTTGACAACAGGCTCGGTGCACACGAGTTTCTCGGGCCCCACCACCTCGGCGAACACGCCTCCGCATGGGTACTGGGATCTGTCGGCCTCGCTGACTGGATGTCACGCAGATGCTCGTCAGGCTTGTCGAACCGCTCGGTCCAGATCTGGCGGCTTGTCTCGATCCACTCCACAGGCGCGTCGAGTGGTCCCGGCTCGAGGTGGCACGGGCGGAACTGGGCGTGTCGAGCACGTGAGATGAGCCCGCAACGTTCGAGCACCTTGAGATGCTTGGAGATCGTCGGCAAGCTCCGTCCGAACGGCTCGACCAGCTCGTTCACCGTCGCGTCGCCTCCGGCGAGGCGTACCAGGATCGCGCGTCGGATCGGATCCGCCAGCGCGCCGAACGTGGCGTCCAGCTGGTCCTGGGCAACCCTCATGGCGACCGTTCCAATTGCGCGACAATCAGCCCAGCCGTGTCTCCGGTCAGCCCTCTCGCATCCGCCTGGTGGCCGCACAACACCAGGAGCACGTCTTAGGCCGGTCCCGCAGCCCGCGTTCCGGATCCAGTCCACGTCGGTGGCCTGCGGCTCGATCCCAGTCAGGTTGATCCCGAAGAATTTCAGGATCCTCGCGGTCGTCGCATTGTCCAGTACCGCCCGCATCGTGGCGGTCGGCAGTGTCCGCTTCGATGCCCAGCGGAGGGCAAATGTCCAGGCCATACACCACCAGATCTGCGAGCGGCGCCTCGAAGCCCGCTCTGGTAGATGAATGGAGGGCGGAGGACGGGATGCGCTGCGGGGCAGCGGATGCGGGCTGGCGGGGGAGCTGGTGTCAGCCGTTGCGTTTGGCGTCGGCTCCCGGCGGCCTGTTTCACCAGTGTCAAGGACCCTTGCTTCCAGGCCGGACGGCATGCGCCGGGACCTCCGGTGTCAGGGCGCCGCGCGCCCTCCAGGGTGGCCTGCGGCTAGCGTTGACAACGTCCGGTGTCAAGGCCCTGCGGCCCCTTCGGGATGCCTCGCGGCCAACCTGACACCGGGGCGCCGCCCAGCGCCAGATGACGGCTGCCGGAAGCACGCGGGAAACGGAGTGTCCAGATCAGCGATCATATATATCTCCTTGATCAAGCGCGTGTAGACATGCCGATCTTGGACACTCTCCGCGTAACTGTCACCAACCGTCGGCTCCGTGTCGCCATGCGCTCGGCCTTGTCCCGAACATCAGGTCAGCGATCTAGACCCGCCGCTTGGCCGCGGCGTAGCCTGGCAGCAGGCAGTAGACGGCGGCAGCAACTCGGACCCGCGCGGGCCCGACGGCTCCCCAGGAGCGATCATGGCAACCGATCCCAGGCCGGACTCGAAGGCTCCCGCGGCCGATGCGCCGCCGGCCATGACTCCCTACGCCATCGCGGTCGCCCTCTTCGCCGCCTTCGTGGTCGGCGGCGTGCTCGGTAAGGTCGTGCCGCTATGGGTGGTCGTTCTTGCCGGCCTTGCGGTCGGAGCCGCCGTGTTCGTCTTCGTCGACCGCTACCCGCGCTTGCCCGGGCGTGGATGGACACGACGGGCCTGACACGTTCCGTCCGCTCGGACCCTTCCCGGATGGTTCCTCCCCAGATGCCGTCCTGCCTGGTCTGCGGGCCAGCGGACAGCCATGCGGGCGGAACATGCAGCGTCGGCAGACCGCTTTCGCTGCGTTTTATCTGTGGTGCCGCGCAGGGCCTTTCGTTGCGATCGGGCAGAAGAGCGCGGGATCGTCACGCTGGCAGGCTCCCCCGGCGACATCCATTCGACGCCGGCCTCGACCACTGAGAAATGCCGTCACGGTCAGTAGCACACGCAGCCGTGTCCCACACGCAAGCCGTGTCCCACACGCAAGCCGTGTCCCCAAGCCGTGTCCCGGACCGTTGCACAGGCATGCTGGACAACTTCGCCAGGTGGTGGGTCATCCGCATGCTGATGGAGCGGCACCACTGGAGATGGAAGGACGTCCGCCGATGGCAGGCGCTGGCTGGCGGTTGCGCGGGCACCCGCAGCCGGTTGTGGCGGTCAACTGCGCCCGACCGGCTGAGCGGACTGGCACCGCGCGGCAGGCCGCCGGGCGGCCAGCGGGCCCAGCGATCGGCCGACGGTGAGGTCACAGCACCGGGGCGGGCTGGCTGGCCGACGGCGTTGAGGTGGCGCAGGGCCTGGGCGTAGGAGCCTGCCAGGCTGGCCTGGCAGTAGGGCAGGTCGTGCTGCCGGCAGAACGCCTCGATCAGGGCGTGCGAGCGCCGCAGGTTAGGCCGTGGCATGGAGGGGAACAGGTGGTGCTCGATCTGGTAGTTCAGGCCGCCCAGCGCGAAATCGGTCAGCCAGCCGCCGCG
>Ga0070708_100004930_pt1 | contig 10553 bp, 11 predicted proteins | sample KBSK5503metaG_FD_65469 | JGI IMG/M metagenome (GOLD analysis project Ga0070708, IMG submission 65469) | Corn, switchgrass and miscanthus rhizosphere microbial communities from Kellogg Biological Station, Michigan, USA - KBS K5-50-3 metaG | ecosystem: Host-associated > Plants > Roots >... | reverse complement strand
TCCTCGAACGCGATCGCCGCGCTCGCCGCCCGCATCGTCGACTCACCAACGAGGACCGACCCAGGCTGCGCGGCGGCCTGCAGTCGCGCCGCGGTGTTGACGAGATCGCCAGCAACCATTCCCTGGTTCGTCGCGCCGAGGGTGACCGCCGCTTCTCCGGTCAGGACGCCGGCCCGGGCCTGGATTCCGGGGCCGAGCACGCGCACTCCGTCGACGAGATCCAGGGCCGCCCGCACGCTCCGCTCGGCGTCGTCCTCCCGCGCGGACGGCGTGCCCCAGACGGCCATCACCGCGTCCCCGATGAACTTCTCGACGGTGCCGCCATACCGGGTGATGACATCCGTCGCGATCTCGAAGTAGCGCGTCAGGGTGTCTCGGACGTCCTCCGCGTCACGCTCCTCGGCGAACGGGGTGAAGCCGACGAGGTCCGCGAACAGGACGCTGACGAGGCGGCGCTCGGAGATGGCGCCCGATGGGGCGCTACCGAGACTCGCGACTCCACTCGCCGACGCGGCGCCGGCCGTCGCGGCCGCCGCGGCGGGCAAACCCCCGAGGGGCGTCGCGCATTCGCCGCAGAAGGCGTCGCCGGGATCGTAGGCCGCGCCGCAGTTCGGGCAGGCGGCCTGGAGCGGAGAGGCACACCGGACGCAGAACTTGCGACCCGGTTTGTTCTCCGTCGCGCAGTTGGAGCAGATCAACTCGGCCGTTCCTCGCAACGCGGGTCCCCGTTGCGAGAGCGTACTGGATCACTGATCAGTTCCGACGACGAATGCAGTTGTATGGGTGTCGATTCCCCGCACCCTGGAGCCAGTCGATGAAGCCGATGACCGCAGCCGCCCGGAGCATCCTCGTCTACGCGATCTACGTGTTCGGTCTGGGCGCGACCCTGACCCTCGTGCCGAACCTCCCGTTGCCGATCTTCGGCCTGCCACAGGCGACCGAGGTGTGGATTCGGGTTGCGGGTATGACCGTGATCTTCCTGTCGATCTTCTATGCCATCGCCGCCCGCAACGAGTACCGGGCGATCTTCGTCGCAAGCGTTCCGATCCGCTTCGCCGTGGTCGCGTTCTTCGCGGCCTTCGCCGCGGCCGGATTCACGTCGTGGAACATCCTGCTGTTCACGCCCCTCGACGTGCTCTTCGCGATCTGGACGTGGTACGGGCTCCGCCAGTCACCCGCCGCCGCCTAGGGTCGCGGACCCGACCTAGCCGGCGAGCGTCTCGGGCACGCCGAAGGAGGCCAGGACGGCCGGATCGGCAAAGACGCTGATCCGGGCGACACCGGTCAGGTCGAGATCGACCAGCGAGACCGCATAGGCCTGCAGATCGCCATCGCCCCGTGCCCCCGAATACACGACGAACGCCGGACCCCGGTTCGCCGCGACCGGGAGCATCCGGATGCGACGCCCGCTCGCGAAGACCGATGCGGCGAGGAACGCTCGGATGGCCTCGGCGCCGCTGAGGAGCACACCGGGCGGCATCGCGACGACCGCGTCGTCACGAAGGAGCGCGACGAGACCCGGGATGTCGGCGGCTTCCCAGGCCCGGACGTAGCGATTCAGCATGGAGCGGATGCTGCCGCTCACGCCGGGCGTCCCCTCGTGGAGCGCGGCGCGCTCCGGGACGTAGCGACGCGCGACCGTGGCGCGAGCTCGGGCGAGCGAGCTGTTCACGGCCGGGACCGACAGCTCGAGCAGGTCCGCGACCTCGGCGGCGCGCCAGGCGAGCACGTCCCGAAGGACCAGGACGGCTCGTTGCCGGGCGGGCAGCACCTGGAGAACCGTCAGGAAGGCGAGCGAGACCGACTCTCGGGCGTCATAGACCGCCTCGGGTCCGGCGACCGGGTCGCCGAGGATCGCGTCGGGGGCGGGCAGGACGCCGAGGTGCTCGTCGTTCGCATCACGTCGCGAGCGACGGTCGATCGCATCGAGGCAGGTGTTGGTCGCGATCCGGTACAGCCAGGCGCGGAGCGAGACCTCGCGCCGGTACGTGGCGCGTCCGTTCCAGGCCCGGGCCAGGGCGTCTTGGACCGCGTCCTCGGCATCATCGATCGAGCCGAGCATCCGGTAGCAGTGGACCAAGAGCTCGTGCCGGAATGGGCTGATCCGAGCGCCGAAGTCGTCCGCCGGCCTGATGCTTCGCAACGGCTCCTGGGCCGGCTCGATCACCGAGCCCGCATCTTGTTCGCTTTCGCGTCGTGGGTGACCTCGGCCAGCCCGAGCGCCTCCAGCAGCGGCGGCATGTACACGCCGAAGCGGCCGCGAAGGCCCTTCTTCAGGCCATACCATCCGCCCCGCGGATTCGAGGAGGACCGGCCCCACGCCTCGACCGTGCCGTCCGGCGCCGGCTTCTGCTCGTCCGTTCCCCCGAGCGGCATCCAGTCGCCGTGGGCCTTCAGCATCGCATGCAGCTCATCGATGGCCCGGAGGTCGTACAGGAGCTTCGTGCCGCCGACCTGGCAGACGATCGTCGGTGGCGTCGACGACTCATCTCGATACATCGTGTATTCGGACGTTCCTGGCGGGGTCCTCAGCACCCACGGATCGTCCTTCGCGCCCGTGCCACTCGCCATGCCGTCCCCCTGTCTCGATGTGTTGTCCCGGCTACGGTATGCCGCCGCTCGGCGCCGGGGCAACCATCTCGACCCAACCGAGCTCGGTCGGGTCGAGCAGGGTGGAGGCCGGTGTCCCATCGAGCCGGTAAACGACCACGGAGTTGGTCGCTTCACCGAGGACCTCGAGCAGCCGGCCGTCGGGTGAGAAGGTCTGGACGATCCCATCGTGGCCGGCCGGCGTGATCGTCCCGGAGGTCAGATCGACGATCGAGGTGCTCCCGCCCGGCCCACCCTTCGACAGCCCGAGGTGGAGTCCGTCGGCGGACACGGCCACGTGCCCCCAGCCGCTCGCGTCGTAGAGGAGCCGGTCGCCGCCATCGGCGCCGACGAGATAGAGGTGCCAACCGCTGTCGTCGTGCCGCGCGCTCTCATCGACGACGGGCACGATGCCGCGCGCCGTCGAGAAGAGGTAGATGCCGTCGTGGCGATCGCCGATCTTGGTCCAGGCCCCGGTCTCGAGGTCGAGCCGCCACAGCTGCGAGCGCGGCGGCTCGGGCGTCGTGCTCGCGTCGGACAGGACGGCGACGGACGTTTCCGACACGAACTCGAAGGTCACGACGCCGGGTCCGCCCGGCGGGTCCGGCACGGCGACCGTCGCGCGGCTCGCGATGTCGTAGCTCCAGAGATGGTTCGACTCGAGGACGAGCACGTGGTCCGCGTTCGGGCTCAGACGAGCGGCCATGGGCGTTCCGACGGCGTGACTCGGAACGAGGATCTCGTCGACGGGACCATCATGCTCGACGTACAGCCGGTCATAAACGGACGGGTCCTGGAAGACCACGACGCCGCCGTCGGATGAGACCCCCCGAACCACGAACGACCCGTGCCCGAGGGGTGCGTCGAGCCGCGCCAGGGTCCAGCTCCGCGGGAGGACCGCGGTCGGGCGCGGCGTCGGCGGTTCTGTGGGCTGCGGTGACGTGGACGCGCCGGAGGGCGTTGCGACGGCGGTGGGAGCCGCCGCACCCGCGAACCACGGTTGGATCCGCCCCAGGACGGCGACGAACAGGACCACCGCGGCGACGACCACGATCCCTGAGGCGAGGATCCCCGTGCGACCGGGGCGGTCAGCAGGCGACATCGCAGTCCGGATCCACGTCGATCGAGATCTCGAACGATCCGAGGGCCTCGTAGTCGAACCACTCGAGCCCGTAGGCGTGGAGGTTGAAGGCGTTATGGGGATAGCTGCCGATCGGTGGTTTCCCCTTGAGGCCGAAGGTGAACGTTCCCACGGCATCGGGACTCACGGACGCCTCATCGAGTGACGTGGCGAGGATGGCGTTCTGCCAGTCGGCGGCCTGGAAGGGGCTGGCGAGCGTCGGGCTGCCAGCCGCGGCCGTCGAGTACAGATCGATCCGGCCGTGGCCGAGGCCGTCGTTGCCGTTCGTCCAGGGCCGGCCGCCCGTGTTCTTGAACTTGACCCAGTGGGTGACCGTCGTCCCCGAGACGATGTGCACATCGCCTGGGTTCGTCTCCGCGTAGAAGCTGGCGCGCCAGGGGACCCGTCCCGGGCTTGTCGTCCAGAGTCGTGGATCGGTGTCGCACCGGCTGGTCTGGCACGTCGCCGTGGTCATCAGCGAGTAGTGCAGATGCGGACCCGTGCTGTAGCCGGTGTTCCCCGAGTCCGCGATCCGCTGGCCGGCAGACACCGCGGTCCCGGCGCCGAAGAGCACGCCGTTGTGGGTCAGGTGGTAGTAGAGCGACCAGCGGCTCGACCCGTGGGCCACGAAGACGAAGTTGCCCTGGCCGTACTGGTCCGGACCTTCGCCGTCATAGAGGTCTTCCTTGAAGCTGGCGATCGTCCCGGCGTTGGTGGCCGCAATGTCGGTCCCGATGGGCATCCCCCAGTCGATGCCGTCATGCCAGTGCAGGTATCCGTGGCCGGCGGGTTCGCAGGTGCAGCTCGTGGGCCCGTAATCCTGGGTCATCGGGTGGTAGGAGAAGAACGGCAGGGTGTACGGACCGATCGTCGCGGCGGACGCCGGCGAGACGATGATCGACCCGGATGCGATGCAGAGAAGGCCGAGCAACGCTCGAATTCGCCTGGGCACGTCAACACCCCTCCGCGCAGCCAGCGGTCGCAAACGGCGAATCGACCGACTCGAGCGGCGTCCCGTCCAGCGCGTACAGCTCCGTCCGGCGCCTCGACGCGTCAAAGGTCGTGAACGCCCGGCCATCTGGACCGAAGCGCGGATACGCGCCGGCGCCGATCCGGACGGGCCGGGCCCCGGCGCTCGCGACGAGCCAGGTGGTCGCGCCATCCGAGTACGCGACCGCGCCGGCGATGCTGATGTCGACCCAGCCATGGGCGAACCCGACGGCCGCGACATCGGCCGCGGCGCCGGAGCTGCCCACGCGACGAACGACGTAGCTGCCGTCCGCATTCAGGTGGAGGTACGCCACGGACCCGTCCATGAGCGGTCGCGGGCCGAACGCCGCAGGATCGTCGGACAGGCGGGTGACGGCGCCGTCGGGCAGGCTGACGACGGCGATGTGGCTCGGGATCGGGATCTCGACCGAGCCGACCACCTGCACGAAGACGTGCGTCGCATCACCGAAACGAATGGACCGCCCGAACGGACCCGTCCCCTCGGCCATCGGGACCCGGGTCGCGGCTCGTGACGAGACCTCGACGCTCCAGAGCGCGCCGGCGCCGTCGACGATTGCGAGCGTCCGACCGTCCGGCGAGAATGCGGCCGCGAGTGGCGCGTGGGTGTCGACCGGACCCAGGATCAGATCCTCGGTCCACCCATCCGCCCCGACCAGATGCAGGGGCCCGGGGCCTGACCACGCGTCCCGGTACGCGGCCAGCCGGCCATCCGGGGTCGCGTCGTAGAGCAACCGCGGGTCCGACGTCGCGGTCCGGGTCGGGAGGGCGATGAGGCCGGGTGGCCGGGCGGGCGACGGCAAGGCCGTCGGCTGGAACGTGTGTCGCGAGATCCGATTCGCAAAGGCAAGCGGCGATCCCCCGCCCGCCGTGTCGCTCGCGACCGCGGCCAGGATCACGATCCCCACGGCGCCGATGAGCGCGACGTGGGACGAGGTCCCGTCGGATGGCGCACGTCTCCGCACCTTGATCGTCGATAGCGCTGACCGATCCACCATTCGCCTCTCCTCTTCGGCGGCGACATGGCGGAGTTGGACGAGACTAGATCGGCGCGCTTATCTGCCGATTGGCGGCCTTGACGGCCCTCGCAAGATGTGGCGATGTACGCCCTGATCGGGTATTTCGTGGTCACGCTCGTGAGCGGCTTGATCGTCGGACGGCTGGCGGGCTGGACGCATCCGGCCGCGCCCCCGCGGCCGACGCTCGATCTCGCCGACACCGCGCGCAAGGTCCAGGCGGTCCTGTCGAGCCTCGCCGGCTTCGCCGTCACGAGCCTGGTGCTCCTGATCACCCTCTCGGCGAGCCGGATCGACATGCACCAGGAGCGGAGCGTCGATCTGATCGCCCTGCTCGTCGTCGCCTACCTGGGGTTCGTCGTCGGGGCGATCATGTATGCCCACACCGAGTCGGTCTTAACGGCCTCGGGGGTCGACCTCCTGGCGGTCCAGCACGCGATCGCCTCGTGCCAGTTCTTCCGGAGCATCGTCTCCGGCTGGCTGGCCCTCGGCCCGCTCGTGGCGGTGCTCGGCGTCGAGCGCCTCACGAACTTCGTGCTGGCGCTGCTCCTGCTCTCGGTGCTCGGGGGCTGGATCTTCCACGTGGCCAACATCACCGCGCTGGGCTACAGCGAGCGGCGGTTCGCCTTCGTCGCGCCGACGATCGGCTTCGCCGGCGCCGCCGGCTACGCCGCCCTGGTGCAGGCGGTGCCCGAGCTCCGCTCTGATGATTCCCTGCTGTTCCTCGTGGGCATGGGTGCGACGATTGGCGCCACCGCCCACTTCGTGTTCCATTCGTCGCGACTGTTCGGCGGCGCGATCCACGAATCGATCGCCCGTTGGATCCGGCCGCTCGTCCTCACGGACGCCCACGCATCCGTGGTCCTGATGGCCTTCAGCTGGCTGGCCCTCGCCAGGATCATCTAGCCCTCGAGCCAGCAGCGGGCCGGGACGCCGCAGGGACGGATCAGTAGCCGGAGCCGCCGCTCCCACCCGGGGAGCAGGCGGCGACGAGGAGGGCGATGGCGACGGGAGCGAGGCCAAGGAGCCTCGGCCGTCGAACGAAGAATGCGGTAATGGACTTCATGGTCGGTTGATCCTTTCTGCGTCGGTCAACACGCAATACGTGGATCCGGCCCGATTTGGATCGCGGCGACGTTCGTGAAGACCGTCGGGGCAAGGGCCAGGGGTGGACGGCCGTAGATCCGTCGTGTGGCCGCGGAGATTGCGTTCGTGATCGCGCTTCGGAATGTCCTTCGCGCGGCGGTGCTCGCCGCGGTCGGTACGTGCCTGGTGGGGTGCCAAGCGGCAACCGTCGGCCCTCCCGGATCAATCCCGACCACCACCTCGCCGGTCGCCCCGGCGATGTCGGCCTCGACGCCGCTGCCGGCGGCGACCTGGATGCCCCTGGGCCTCGCCGCGGCGGTGTCGAGCGCTCGTCACGTGACGTTCAAGGCGAGCGATGGCGTCGAGCTCGATGGCCGGCTGTTCGGGACGGGCGAGGTGGCGATCGTGCTGACCCACATGGGCGACCCCGAGAACAACCAATCGGACTGGTACGCCTTCGCGGCGGCGCTTGCGGCCGATGGGTATCAGGCGCTCACATACGACAGTCGCGGCATCTGCCCGGGCGGGACCGCCGGGTGCTCGCAGGGTTCGATCACGGACGCGAACCGCCGGAACGATGTCCTCGGTGCGATCCAATTCGCCCGGGCGCAGGGTGCCCGGACGGTCATTGTCATGGGCGCGAGCCTGGGAGCCATGGCGTCCCTGCAAGCGATCCTCCAACCAGGGAACGGCGCCGACGGGCTCGTCTGGGTCGCGGGCTCCCTGTTCTCGTCCTGGAGCGGCGTGAGCTTCAGCCGGGACCAGATCGCGGCCATCGCCGTTCCGGTGCTCATCCTCGTGGCCGACCACGATCCGCTCGGCGTGGTCTTCGATTCCCAGACGCTCTTCGACGAGCTTAGTGGCCCGAAGCGCCTGGAGATGCCGCCTGCGCAGCTGCACGGAACCGACATGCTCAAGCCCGAGGCGGATCCGCGGATCGGGGGGCAGGTCCTGGAGGCCGTGCTCGAGTTCCTGGCTCCCTTCTAGCGGGCCGATCCCCAGCGGTCGAACCGCCTTCGCTAGAATGTGGCCCTCCCGAGCGGGAGTAGCTCAGCCGGCAGAGCGTCTGCTTCCCAAGCAGAAGGTCGCGAGTTCGAACCTCGTCTCCCGCTCCAACACCTGTTTGAGCACGAAATCGGGCTCAGACCATCAGCTAGTGGGGCTCGGGACTGCGGCGCAGGCCGCGAGGAGAGCTGCATGAGTGACGTTGACGTTCAACGAGAACCGCCCCCGCCTGTCGATTACGGATGGTCGCACGCAATGGACCAGGGGTCGATCGCCGGGGCACTGCACGGCTTCAACTTCCATGGGGAGCCCGAGGCGTACCACGTCGCTGAGCGGCGGGAGAAGGGACTGCCGGTCGTAATCTGGTACGCCATCCCGGCAGGTCTCGTGGAGGCACGGTTAACGGCCAACCCCGAGGCGATGGACGCCACCCTGACCCCATGGGCTGAGGTCGCGGGCACGAAATTCGTGAGTCGATCCGAGCACATGTCTAACCCGACAATCGGCCTGACCGTTGAGACGCCGAGGCTAACCGTCGAGCTACAAGGGGAGTACACCGACGACGGATCGAATCCCAGCTATCACTTTGTTCAGGTGGTCCGCGTCAAGGTCACTGAGAACCCGGTAGGCGCGGCCGAAGGGCCGCGATCAGGTGGTCCCGGCTGATCTGCAGCTCGTGACGCATCCTGATGCCAGCGGTTACGGCGAAGCATTGGATTAGGAGATCACGGTCAGGCTAAGCCAGGGCGGCCCCGATTCCGCATAACCGATCGGCCTCGCGATAGGAGGCGTTCGCTGATGCGGGCGCCGCGAGTTAGATCCGTCGGCCCTTCCCCGAGCGTCATCGGGGCAGGCGGAGTACCAGCTACCACTCCCGCCGGTTTTCTGTTCCGGAGGGAGCCATGTATCGGAGTCGGTTTCTCAGAGCGCTCATCGGCGCGATGGCCCTGGTAGGGCTCGCGCTGTCCCCGGTATCCGCGAGCTATCCAGGTGACACGAACGGCCGGATCGCCGTTGGAATCCGTGGGACGGACGGAACCTTCAACATCTACTCGATGCAGCCGAACGGGGCGGGCTTGCAGGCCCTCACGACCGGCACGGACAGGCACCTCTGCCCGGACTACTCCGCCGACGGCAAACAGATCGCATTCTGCGGCGATGCCAGCGGCGCCTTCGAGATCTGGACCATGAAGGCGAACGGGACGAAGCAGACGCAGGTGACCCATTTCGGCGGCTTCGTGGTCTTCCCGGACTTCTCGCCAAACGGATCGAAGATCGCGTTCGACGGGTTCATTGGCGATTCCGCGAACGACGAGATCTACGTCGTTGATGCGGTGACTGGCCTGTCGACCCAGAAGCTCACCAGCTGCCCGAGCAGCACCCCGAATTGCTTCAGCGCCTTCGCGGCATGGTCACCCGACGGAACGAAGATCGTGTTCATCCGTGGCGACGACTTCGATGCCGACGGGAATCCGATCAACGAGCAGGTCTGGATCATGAACGCCGACGGCTCGAACCCACACCCGCTGACCTCTGGGGTCGATCCCAAGGACCAGGTCCCTGACTGGAGTCCGGATGGTTCCAGGATTGTCTACTCGAGTGGCCAGCCCGGGAGCGAAGGAATCTGGATCATGCGGGCTGATGGCTCGCACCAGCAGCAGCTCACTGGCTGCGGCCCCGCCGATCCATCGCCGTGCCAGGCCGGCGATGACTTCGGGACGGCCTGGTCACCGGACGGCACGAAGATCGCGTTCCTGCGCGACTTCAACAGTCTCGGTATTCCGGATCGACCGGTCTACGTCATGGACGCCGATGGCGGCAACCAAACTCGAATCACGCCGGCAGTGGGCATCCACGCGGTCCCAGGCTGGCAGGCACGGGGAACAGACTCGGAGCAGTGAGATCCGGGGTGGGTCTCTCGACGGAGGCCCACCCCGCGTTACCAGGGTCGCATCGCGCGAACGACCCCGATAATTGACATCGATACCCGGGTACAGGGGTACCGTGGCGTGGAAGGCACCGAATGGGTGCCGCCACGGAGGCCCCGATGACCCAGTTGAGCCACCTTGACCCGTTGGCTGAGATCGCCTGCACGCTGCCGCCGGACGAGGCGGCCAGCCGCGTCACCGCGCTGCAGGCACTGATCAGCGGCCGAATCCGGGATGTCGATCGGGCGGGCGAACGACTCCGCATCCGGATGGACCGGGCGGGCGAGACCGATCTCGAGGCCAGGGTGACTGAATGGGCCGCAGCGGAGAAGCGGTGCTGCGCCTTTCTCGGCTTCGCCGTCGAGTCGGAGCGAGACACCGTCACGCTGGAGATCGAGGCGCCCAGTCGGGCCGTTCGAATGCTCGACGGGATCGGCTGGCTGATCCGGGGGGCAAGCGAGAGCCGGCCATGACCGGCGGCCTGCGGATCGGCGACGTGGCCCGATCGGCTGGGGTCAACGTTCAGACGCTTCGGTACTACGAGCGGCGCGGATTGGTCGTCGCGGGCTTTCGGCGGCATTCGGGCCAGCGGGAGTATGCCGTCGACGACGTCCGGCGGGTCCGGATTATCAAGGCCGCCCAGCGCCTCGGCTTCAGCCTGGCCGAGATCCAGCTGATGTTCGACCTGGCGGCGCACCGGCGGGCGACCAAGGAGCTGCGCGCCATGGCCGCCGCCAAGGTGGCCGAGATCGACGAGCGCATCGCGCGTCTGGAGACGATGCGGGCCGATCTGTCTGCTGT
>Ga0070708_100004929_pt1 | contig 10553 bp, 9 predicted proteins | sample KBSK5503metaG_FD_65469 | JGI IMG/M metagenome (GOLD analysis project Ga0070708, IMG submission 65469) | Corn, switchgrass and miscanthus rhizosphere microbial communities from Kellogg Biological Station, Michigan, USA - KBS K5-50-3 metaG | ecosystem: Host-associated > Plants > Roots >... | reverse complement strand
CGCGGCTGGCCCTGGCGCAGCGTTGCGAATGGCGGCGGAGTGCTTGCCTTCGGAAGCGACTGGCCGATCGTCACGCAAAACCCCTGGCCGGGCGTGCAGAACGCGTTGACGCGGCAGACCACGGAGGGTGAGCCTCCGGGAGGCTGGATTCCGAAGGAACGCATCCCGCTGGCGGACGCGATCCGAGCTTATACTCTGGGTGCGGCATTCGCGGGTCACCGCGAAAAGACCGAGGGTTCGTTGGAACCAGGCAAGCTCGCCGACTTGATTGTTCTCTCGCAGGATCTGTTTCAGATCGAGCCGACTGAAATCGGTAAGACGGAAGTCTTGCTGACGATGGTCGGAGGCAAAGTCGTGTATCAGTCGGCCACCTGGCCGACTGCTAGCAAGACGGAGGCAAAGTGAAGATCCGGTAATGGATCAGGATGGCTCCGCTTGCGGCGACTGTTCTGCTGCTGGGATCGTGCGCGAAGAAAACTCCCCGCTGGCTTAATCGGGGTTGCTCTCGGCTTGCAGCGGCACACCCAGGTGGGCGAGGTGAGCATCGCCTTCGGGCGCATCGAGGCTATCGTAGGGCCGAAACAGGACGGCGTAAAGCAGCCCAGTGCCAACCACAGCCACAGTGCCTACAATCATTCCGTAGTTCCGATACCAGGGATCCTGAGGCGTGCGCGGCCATACCATATTAATGATGGCCAGAACTCCATAGGCGAGCGCCGCCAGGTTGACAGGCCACGCCCAGACGCCCAAACGAAACTCCCCGCTTGGCTTCCAGCCTTTCGCGCGCGCGATCAGCGCTCCCAGGACAATCATCTGGAAGGCGACGTAGATTCCGGCGGAGCCGAACACGATAATGGTCTTAATCATTTCTTCCAGAAACAAGCCTGCAATCGCAATTAGGGCCGGTACGGCTCCGGCCACCAGCAGGGCGATCACCGGAACTCGAGTGCGTTTGGAAAGGGTGCTGAGCTGACCGCTGCCGAAGATCATGCGGTCGCGACCATAGCTAAACAGCAGGCGGCTGGTAGCTGCCTCCAGGCTGATAAGGCAGGAGGCAAATGAAACCATCACGACTGCAATTACGGCCCGCAACCCGATCTCGCCGACGGCTGCGCGCAGAGTGGTAGTCACCGGATCGGTATCCTGGCCGGACAGCACGGCGTTCAAATCCGGCACCGCCAACACCAGCGCCAGGCAAACTAGCATGGCTGCGAAACCACCGATATAGATGGTCATGCGTATGGCCTTGGGAATGGCGCGGCCGGCATCCGGGGTTTCCTCGGCGACGTCCCCGCAGGCTTCAAAGCCGTAGTAACAAAACATGGCCGCAACGCTCGAAGCCAGGAACGCTGGTAAGTAGTGCCCATTGCTGCCAAGGCCGAAACTCTGGAACAGGACCGCGAAGCTCTGGTGACGGGCGGCGACAAGCAGGTAGCTCCCGACCACGACCGCGCCCAGCAATTCGCAAACAAATCCGAACATGGCGACCCGAGCCAGAAGCTTTGTGCCGCTGACGTTTAGAGCAGTAGTCACGACGATCATGGCTACCGCGATCGCGACCAGCCCAATCTGTCCGACCTGGACGCCGAAAAGTTGGGCCATGTAAGGAGCTCCTCCCACGGCCACCGCGGCGATCGTGGTACATAAGGCCCACAGATAGACCCATCCCGCCATCCATGCCCAACGTTTTCCCACCAACCGACGGGCCCAGGGATAGAGCCCGCCCGCGATGGGAAACTGGGAGACAATTTCTCCGAACACCAGGGCCACTAACAGCTGTCCCAGCCCGACAAACAAATAGCTCCAGAACATCGGGGGACCACCGGTGGCGATGGCAAAAGCGAAAACGGTGTAGACGCCGACTACCGGCGACAAGTAGGTGAAGCCGAGCGCGAAGTTCGACCACAGGCTCATGGAGCGATCAAAGTTAGAGTCATAGCCGAGGGCTTCGAGCTGTGCGTTGTCTCGCTCGGCTGTGGTCGCCTTGGTTGTCATTGGAATCCTTTCCATACTGGGTCCGCAGAATTCCGCCTGGCCGACAGCGATTCTGCGTTACTTGGCATCGGCAGGAGGGGTTGGCATCTGCCCGACTTGGCGCATGATCGTGGCCAGATCATAGAAATCGAGGTTGCGGGATATCTTGCCACCGCGCATCTCGATCACGCTCACGCCGCGGACCGAAAACTTTTTCCCCGTCTTGAACACGTCTTTGTCGGTACCACTAAACATCCATTCGATGGTTCCGTGGCCGCCATGGATATCGGAGCGCAGCAACTTGAGTTCTAGATCGGGGACGCCCTCAAATTCGGAGGCCGCGAACTTGCGCAGTTCGGCGCTGCCGTGACTGACCTCGCCGAAGGCCACATCTTCGTAGACGATATCGTCCGTGAACAGGGAAAGCATCTTGTCCGGGTTGTGGGAATTCCAGGCGGCAATCCACTTTTCGGCAACCGCGGTGCCTGGGTCAGTTGATTTGCCGTCTGGCGGGGCCGCGATCGCTGGCAGGACAAGCATGGCAAGTAGGATGGCGCCGGTTAGAACTCGCTTACTATTCATTTCTATTCTCTCCAATCATCGTCGATCAGAAGCAGCCGGCGCACTGATCCAGGAACCGTACTCCGGCATGACGGCCAGTACACTGAGCCGCCTAAAAACTTTGCGCGATTATAGCAATGTTGCGATAGAGCGCAAGCGCCGTCGAACCAGACCCCTCGAAGGAATTGTCATCCTGAGCCTAGCGAAGGATGACAATTCTTATTACGGGACAATCCCCATTAGGCGCCGGCTTTGCGACCCGATTCCCCGCCCGCCATAGTAAAGTAGTACTAAGCCCCAATCGGCAATCCTAAGGAGTCTTTACCTGAATTCCAAAGTACGCAATATCGCCATCATCGCCCACGTGGACCATGGCAAGACCACGCTGGTCGACGCCATGCTTCGCCAGAGCGGCACTTTTCGCGAGAACGAAGCCGTCACCGAGCGCGTCATGGACTCAAATGAACTTGAACGCGAGCGAGGAATCACCATCCTCGCCAAGAACACGGCCGTCTTCTACACGGGCGTAAAGATCAATATCGTGGACACGCCCGGCCACAGCGACTTTGGCGGCGAAGTCGAGCGGGCTCTGAAGATGGTGGACGGCGTCATGCTGCTGGTGGACGCGAGCGAAGGGCCGCTGCCGCAGACGCGCTACGTGTTGAGCAAGGCGCTCGAAGCCAGCCTTCAGCCGATTGTTGTCATCAACAAGATTGACCGTCCGGACGCACGTCCGCAGGAAGTCCTCAACGAGATTTATGATCTGTTTATCGACCTTGACGCTAAGGAAGAACAGCTTGACTTCCCGGTTCTGTACACAAACGCCAAGGCGGGTACGGCTTCTACGCATCAGGGAGGGAATGGAGAGGATCTGCGTCCTCTGTTTGATGCGATTGTCGAAACCATCCCGGCGCCTCAAGGCGACGCGAACGGCCCGCTCCAGATTCTGGTCGCCAATCTCGATTACAGCGATTACCTCGGGCGACTGGCCATTGCGCGCGTGTTCTCTGGGACGATGAAGACGGGAGAAGAAGTCGCCATTGCCAAGCGCGACGGCTCGTTTCAGAAAACGAAGATTACTAAGCTCTTCAGCTTTTCAGGACTGAAGCGCACCGACATCACCGAGACCGAGTTGGGTGACATTGTGGCGGTGGCCGGAGTCGAAGGGATCACCATCGGCGAGACCATTACGAATGCGGAATCGCCCGCTCCGCTTCCGCATATCGCGATTGATGAGCCGACGATTGCGATGCTCTTCACCATCAACACATCCCCGTTCTGCGGACGCGAAGGCAGCTATGTGACCTCGCGCAATCTACGGGAGCGCCTGGAAAAAGAGCTGCTGACTAACGTATCTCTGCGCACGGAAGAAACGGGCAGCACAGATTCGTTCAAAGTGCTGGGCCGCGGCGAATTGCAGCTGTCCATCCTGATTGAGATGATGCGGCGCGAAGGCTTTGAATTGATGGTGGGCAAGCCGGAAATCGTCACCAAACACATCGACGGCAAGCTGATGGAGCCGGTCGAGCACCTGACCGTGGACATCCCAGAGGAATACATCGGGGTGGTGATGGAGCAGTTGGGATCACGCAAGGGCGAAGTCAAGAACATGCACAATCACGGCTACGGCCGCGTGCGCATTGAATTCCGCGTGCCCAGTCGCGGCCTTATAGGACTGCGGAGCCAGGTTCTGACTGCCACGCGGGGCACGATTGTCATGAACTCGCTGTTCGATGGCTACACCGAGTGGCAGGGCGAGATCCCACATCGTCCTACCGGCGCGCTGATTGCGGACCGGGGCGGGCTTTCGACGTCGCATGCTCTCTACAACCTGCAGGAACGCGGCGAAATGTTCATCGGCCCGGGCGTGGAGGTTTATGAAGGCATGATCATCGGCGAGAACGCGAAGGATACCGACCTCGACGTCAACGTGGTGCGCGAGAAGAAACTCACCAACATGCGCGCCTCCACTTCCGACGAGGCCATCCGCCTGGTGCCGCACCGCCAGCTCAACCTGGAGCAGGCCATCGAGTTCATCGCCGAGGACGAGTTTGTCGAGGTCACCCCGAAATCGTTGCGCCTGCGGAAAAAGGGCTTGCAGTTGAACAAGCGCAAAAAGAGTTCCATGGTTGCTGTTGAAGAGGGTTGATTGAAGAAGAGCGTGGCCAAGGAACGTGAGGAGCATCCCCGCATGTTCCTCATCCCGTGCAGTTGCGGCACCAGCTTTGCCATTGCCGAGGACTTCGATCGCCAGGGCACGCACATCCGAAGCTTTATTCCCTGCCCCAACTGCGGCAAACGTCACGATCCCAAGAACACGCGTAATGCTGGACGGGACAATCATCAAGGGAGGACAGGGCAACTTTCCTTTTGATCGCAGTATCGGCTTTGGGATTCGTGCCTCATCAGCCCAATCCAAGGACAAGCAGAAATTTCTCGAGGATCTCCGCCATAGTGTGAAAGAGCTCACGGGAGCACCTTGGCTGCACCCGGACCCAAACGGTCAAGTCGATCACATGTTGATTGACGAAATTGCCTCTGCATTTGAATCAGTTCCACCCGGAGTTGCGGTACGTCACGGCACGAGCATCTTCTTCCCCACTCAAGTGCCAGATCTGATTGGCCTGAAGGACGGAAGTACTTTGACCATACCGGCCTCGTGCGTCACCGTACGGTTGGCGATCTCATGCGTTACGCGGCGCTTAACAATGAGATCGACTTCTACTCCGCTTTCGCTGGTTTCATTCCTGCTGGTGCCGACTTTCGGAAGTTGCCCGACCCAAAGACACTGGATCGATATGGTGATGATCAGCTCTATGCTCTGGGACTCTACATCTACTCCCTGCAGCCGCCGCCCAACCCCAAGTTTGACGAATTAGCGGCGCAGGGTCAGAAAGTCTTCGAGCATGCGGGTTGTGGAATGTGCCACACACCGCCCTTATATACCAGTAACAAGCTCACACCGGCTGCCGGCTTCGCCGTTCCACCAGACCATTTGACCAAGTACGACATCTTGAAGGTCACGGTGGGGACAGACCCCAACCTGGCCCTCAAAACCCGTCGCGGCACCGGTTATTACAAGGTCCCTTCGCTGAAGGGTGCCTGGTATCGAGGCCCGTTCGAGCATAACGGTTCGGTCGCCTCGCTGGAGGATTGGTTTAACCCGCTGCGCCATCGCGACGACTACGTGCCCACGGGATTTGTCGGCTACGGAGTAAGAACGCGAGCCGTGAAAGGCCATCCTTTCGGCCTGAATCTTTCCGAGGATGATCGCAGAGCCCTCATCGCGTTTCTCAAGACGTTGTGAGTGAACGGCGGTTTGATAGCCTCCGGCGAAGCAGGTAAACTGTGAAGATTGGCACGCGCCCGTAGCTCAGCTGGATAGAGCGGCAGCCTCCGGAGCTGTAGGTCGGGAGTTCGAATCTCTCCGGGCGCGCCATTAATTCAGAGTCAGCACCCAGCCCTCAGCGGTCAGGTTGTTGTGCCCCCCTGTTGACACCTCTTGAGAGTCCTAAACTCCGATTACTTCAACTCCGTATTGAGAACCTGGGCAAGACGCGCTCCTGCCAGGGCGACGCGCTTCTCGGCCAGCCGGAACGCGCGGGTGTCGTAAGGCGAGTAGGGCACAATCGAGAAAGGGCCCTCTCCTGGACCGATGGGCGCTTTGTAGACCTCGGCGCGGGCGTATTCAAAGCTTTCGTGAATCCAAGTAGCAGTATTGGTGTTGTAGCCCACCTTGGCGGACGCCGGCTTGAGACTCTTGCCTAATACCATTGCCTGATTCAAGCAGTGGATCTTGTCTTTGCAAAAACTGCTGTCAAAACCGGGGAGGTCGTCCCAATAGGAGTGGAGGTTCGAGGAAGCGTCACCGAAGAGCTTGACGGCGTTGCCACCTGCATCGCCCTTCGATCCGGCGACGCGCGTGGCAGCATGCAGGGGCTGGTGGACGTCGCCAACCAGGTGCAGCAGCCAGACTTGAGGTCATCGGCCTGCGTCGAAGCCAGCACAGCACGAAAGGCTACGATCTGGGTCTGGGCGTTGGGTGTGGGAATAGGAATGTCGGTGAGGAACGGCTTGTCCACGAAATGCCAGTAGCGGTGGCGGAATAGATCGGTGTATCCGATGTTTTGCGAGGAGGACGCGCCGTCGGGCGTGTTGGGATCGGGACCATCGTCGGAGTATTTCGAATCGCCTTTGATGTCGTCCGCCCAAATGGTGGCGATCATGAAGACCATCCGGTCATGGTCGTCGGGCGACGACCCGGTGGGAACAGCTTTTTCCCAATTTGCATACTCGGGGTTCAACTTGAGCAGATCGCGAACGCGGGTTTTCGCGGCCGGGGTTAGGTTCTGGTATGCGACGTAACCGACCGTCATATGGCCGATCGGTCCCCAGGCGAACAGGGAAACCGGCAGCGATACGAAAAGAATCAACCAGAGGTAAGCGCGGAGTCTGGACATTGATACCGCCTCTCTGGGGAAGGCACTCATTGTAATGCGTTTTTGGCGGCCAAGGCCATCGTGCCCTGCAACATGTACCGGACTAAGAGAGATTAGCCCGGTAGCCTTGGGACATTCTTAAGACCCTCTCATGCGAAATACGTTAGTAACCTCGTCGGGCCTCTAAAGTTCTCGAGCGGCTCACCGATAAGTCTAGAGACGGCAAAACCATTTCTTTCTGATTTTTGCCTCATCTCGTAATTCTGGAGAGACCAATGTCCATGCAAGCAGTTTCGAACGTCCTGGCAGGCGCGCAAGCGGCCTTTGCCAAACTGCGACAGACTCAGGGAAACGGCAACAACAATGCGCATCATTTCCCGGCATTCATCGTGAACGTCAGTGCAACCCAGAATTCAGCAGCGACAGATGCTGCCGCTATGGACCGAATCTTTCAGCAACGAGAGGATTTCAGGCAACAGAGAAAAACCGAAATTCAGCAGTTAGGACAAGCGCTGCAGTCGGGGGACGCGGATGCCGCACAGCAAGCCTATGACGTCCTCGTAGCTCTCGGTCAAAACGGCCCACTGCGGAACGGACAGACATTCCAGAGAGCTGATCGCGCCCAAGACTTCGCCCGCCATCGGACAGCCAGTCCGGAGACTTGGCAGGCGCGAAACAAGCCTTTACGGATTTAGCTAACACGTTCGGCCATCGCAACCAGCTACCGCCGGGACCTCCAACACCCGCGCCGCCGCCAACAACGTTACCCCCGATCGGCACCCTGCCACCGCACACGCTGCCGCCGGCACCTCCGACACTCTTGCCGCCGCTCACCACGTTGCCGCCACACACGCAACCGCCATTGATATCGGGCGGCGGGCCGACTGGAGGGACTGCCAACTATCAACTCGTGGTGAACCTGTTTGACAATGGGTCGAACAGTTCCGCCCAGGGCAGTTCATTGAGTCTCAAGGCGTAACGCGTTTCAAGGCGTGTCCGTTATACGCATCATTCAAAGGCGTTTCCGAACTTCTACTCGGAAGCGTCCTCTTCACATTTGCCCCGCTCTCTCACCGTCCTGCCAGCGCTGCCTTGCCGTTTGATGCGGAACAATTTTCTTCCTTGCGGTCATCTTTGCACTGCGTCACATCCCAGCCTCGCTAAGAACTCATTGCCCTTCAATGACTTAAAACTCCCAAGGCATCTTGGCAGAGGAGTTGCACGTCGATTGGCATACACAAAATCCCTCCCCAAGGAGACTGCTATGAAGAATCTACGAGCAGCACTACTCTACGTGTTGCCAGCGGCGATAATGATGGTGGGCCTAAGCCTGGTGTGGCAGCCCGCAGTCGCTCAAAATACAACTCCTCACAACGATGTGGCAGCGGCTCAGCAGCAGCCAGCACAGCAACCGGACAGTCCCGGTTCTGCATCAGAGACGAAGGTATTCACGGGCAAGATTGTCAAAGATGGGGATAAACTCGTGTTGACTGATGCGGACGGTAAAACGACCTACCAAATCGACGATCAGCAGAAGGCTAAAGCGTTTCTCAATAAGAGCGTGAAAGTGACCGGCATTCTGGACGCTTCCACAGGACAAATTAAGGTGATCGCTATCGAACCGGCTGCCTAAATTCATTGCGAGCGGGGCGGCTCGCGCCGCTCCCGTCCTTATTTCTATTTCCTTCATAACCCGACAAGTGCTGGCGCTTCGCTTCGTCTTTACCGGGACTTGCCAGACTCGCGGCGGAGGTTATTTCCATGCGACTGTTAAGTGTTCGGCTCATCATTTCCCTGATCGTCGGGGTGACGCTGGTTTCGCTCGCCTTCTCCTACTACCAGGTGGTGGCTGAGAAACGCGGCTTGCGCACCGAAGTGGAACGCCGGGCCGAGTTGCTCGGCGAGAGCCTCGCAGGCAATGTCGAGAGGTCGTGGGAAGTCGGATCTGACAAGGAATTGCAGAAGATCGTTCAGCGCTTTGGGAAGCGCGAACACATGCTGGGAGTTGCTGTTTACGACAAGCAGGGGAAATTGGTGGCGGTGACTCCGGAGTTGGCAAAAACGCTGACGGAAACGCCTTCCTCCCTGATCGAAGCCCTGGCGGAAGATCAGAACAAGGAGGTTTTCGCGCGCCTGGGGAATGAACCGGTTCACATCCTTGCTGTACCTCTCCACCGCAAGGACCAACTCGTCGGTGGACTGGCCATCATTCACGACGTCAGCTACATACGCGCGCAAGTTTTGCGGGTGTGGCGGGAGACCTTTCTGCGTGTTCTGGCGCAGGTCTTCCTCATCGTTCTGATCACGTTGCTGATTGTGCGCTGGAGCATCACGGGGCCGATCGCCCGGGCGGCGCAATGGATGCGCGCTCTACGCACCGGGAGAATTTCCTCGAGGCAGGAAATGCCGGACCTGGAAATGTTCCGGCCGCTGGCGCGCGAAGTTGCAACCATGGCGCACAGTCTGAGTCAGGCCCGTCTGGCCGCTGAGAACGAAGCTCGCCTGCGGGAAGCGGGCCAGTCGCTCTGGACAGCCGACCGCCTGTCGGTGCAGGTTCGGACCCGCTTGGACGGGGCTCGCTTGTTTGTGGTATCAAATCGCGAGCCCTACATCCATCAGAGGAATGGTAAGTCGGTCGACGTAATTGTGCCGCCGAGCGGCCTGGTAACGGCTCTTGAACCGGTGCTGAACGCCTGCGACGGCACCTGGATCGCGCATGGGAGCGGAGACGCCGATTCGGAAGTGGTAGACACGCATGATCGCCTGCGCGTTCCTCCCGATGACCCTCGTTATACGTTACGCCGAGTGTGGCTGGGCAAGGAAGAAGAGCAGGGCTATTACTACGGCTTCGCCAATGAGGGCCTTTGGCCGCTCTGCCATATCGCACATACGCGTCCCATTTTTCGCGCCGACGACTGGCAGCACTATCAGCAGGTCAATCGCAAGTTCACCGACGCGGTGCTGGAGGAAATTGAAGACACGCCGGGCCCGGTAATTCTGGTCCAGGATTATCACTTTGTGCTGCTGCCGCGCATGATCAAGGAGAAGCGGCCCGACGCTCGCGTGGCTATCTTCTGGCATATCCCCTGGCCGAATCCGGAGGCCTTTGGCATCTGCCCCTGGCAGCGGCAACTGGTGGACGGATTGCTGGGTGCGGATCTGGTCGGATTTCACGTGCAGTCCCACTGCAACAACTTTCTCCAGACGGTGGACCGTACAGTGGAATCGCGAGTGGACTGGGAACACTTTTCGGTGCTGCGCCAGGACCATCGCACCATCGTCCGTCCTTTCCCCATCAGTGTGGATCTGACAGACGACGAACCGGCGGAAGACAACAACCAGGGATTCACTTACGAGGAGCGTGCAGCTTTGATGCGCGGTCTGGGCGTAGAGACAACGTTCCTGGGAATTGGCGTGGATCGTGTGGACTACACCAAGGGAATCCTGGAGCGTTTCCTGGCGGTCGAGCGCTTTCTGGAGAAGAACCCCACCTACCAGGGGAAATTCACTTTCGTGCAGATCGGCGCCCCCAGCCGGACGCATATCAAGCGTTATCACGACCTGCTGGCAGAGGTGGAA
>Ga0070708_100004928_pt1 | contig 10553 bp, 7 predicted proteins | sample KBSK5503metaG_FD_65469 | JGI IMG/M metagenome (GOLD analysis project Ga0070708, IMG submission 65469) | Corn, switchgrass and miscanthus rhizosphere microbial communities from Kellogg Biological Station, Michigan, USA - KBS K5-50-3 metaG | ecosystem: Host-associated > Plants > Roots >... | reverse complement strand
CACGGGCTGCAGTGCGGGTTCTGCACGCCCGGCATGATGATGACCGCGCGCTGGCTGCTCGACCACCACCCCGACCCGGCCGAAGCCGAGATCCGCGAGGTCATCTCCGGCCAGATCTGCCGGTGCACCGGCTACGAGAACATCGTCCGGTCGATCCGCTGGGCCGCCGAACACTCCGGAGAAAACCCATGACCGCGGGCTTCGGCCGGATGCTGCGCAAGGAAGACCAGCGGTTCATCCGCGGCCGGGGCACGTACGTGGACGACGTCCAGCTGCCCGGCATGCTCTACGGCGCGGTGCTGCGCAGCCCGCACCCGCACGCCCGTATCGTGTCCGTCGACACCATCGCCGCCGAAGCCCACCCGAAGGTCAAGGCGGTCGTCACCGGGGAGACGCTGCACGAACGCAACCTGGCCTGGATGCCGACCCTGTCCGGCGACACGCAGGCCGTGCTGGCCACCGACAAGGTGCGCTTCCAGGGCCAGGAGGTGGCGTTCGTCGTCGCCGAGGACCGCTACTCCGCCCGGGACGCGCTCGAGCTGATCGACGTGGAGTACGAGCCGCTGCCACCGGTGGTCGACGCGCGCCGCGCGCTGGATCCCGGGGCGCCGGTCGTCCGTGACGACCTGGGCCGAGCCGACAACCACATCTTCGACTGGGAAGCAGGCGACGCCGAACGCACCGAGCAGGTGTTCCGCGACGCCGAGGTGACGGTCAGCCAGGACATGCTCTATCCCCGGGTCCACCCGGCGCCGCTGGAGACCTGCGGCATCGTCGCGGACTTCGACCAGGTGAGCGGCAAGCTGACGATCTGGGCCACCACCCAGGCCCCGCACGCGCACCGGACCCTGTACGCCATGGTGGCGGGCCTGCCCGAGCACAAGATCCGGGTGATCTCGCCGGACATCGGCGGCGGGTTCGGCAACAAGGTGCCCATCTACCCCGGTTACCTGTGCGCGATCGCCGGCTCGATGATCACCGGCCGGCCGGTGAAGTGGGTGGAGGACCGGTCGGAGAACCTGATGTCCGGCTCGTTCGCCCGGGACTTCCACATGCGCGGCGAGCTGGCGGCCAGCCGGGACGGCACGATCAGGGCGGTGCGGGTGACGGTGCTCGCCGACCACGGCGCGTTCAACGGCGCCGCGCAGCCGACCAAGTACCCGGCCGGGTTCTTCGGGGTGTTCACCGGCTCCTACGACCTGGAAGCCGCGCACTGCCGGGTGACCGGCGTGTACACGAACAAGGCGCCGGGCGGGGTGGCCTACTCCTGCTCGTTCCGCATCACCGAGGCGGTCTACCTGGTCGAGCGGATGGTCGACGTGCTCGCCTTCGAGCTGGGGATGGACCCGGCCGAGCTGCGCATGCGCAACCTGCTGCGCCCCGAGCAGTTCCCCTACACCTGCCAGACCGGCTGGGTCTACGACTCGGGGGACTACCCGCGGACCCTGCGGCTGGCCATGGACATGGCCGGCTACGAGAAACTAAGACAAGAACAGGAAGCCGAACGGGCCCGCGGTCACCTCCTCGGTATCGGTGTCAGCTTCTTCACCGAGGCCGTCGGGGCGGGTCCACGCAAGCACATGGACATCCTGGGCTTCGGCATGGCGGACGGGGCGGAACTGCGCGTCCACCCGACCGGGACCGCGGTGCTCCGGATCTCGGTGCAGACCCAGGGGCAGGGGCACGAGACCACGTTCGCCCAGATCGTCGCGGAGGAGCTCGGCATCTCCGCCGAGGACGTGGAGGTCGTCCACGGGGACACCGACCAGACCCCGTTCGGCCTGGGTACCTACGGGTCACGGTCTACGCCGGTGTCCGGGGCGGCCGCCGCGATCGTGGCCAGGAAGGTCCGCGAACGGGCCCGCATCGTCGCCTCGGCCATGCTCGAGGTCGACCCGGACGACCTGGAGTGGGAGCGCGGCCGCTGGTTCGTCCGCGGTGACCCGGACTCCGGCCGCACGATCGCGCAGATCGCGATGGCCGCGCACTCCAGCCTGGAGTTGCCGGACGGCGTCGAGGGCCAGCTGGACGCCACCTGCGTGTATAACCCGCCGAACCTCACGTACCCGTTCGGTGCGTACATCTGCGTGGTCGATGTGGACCCGGGCACCGGGAAGGTCGACGTCCGGCGGTTCATCGCGGTGGACGACTGCGGGGTGCGGATCAACCCGATGATCGTCGAGGGCCAGGTGCACGGCGGGCTCGCCGACGGGATCGGGATGGCGCTGATGGAGAACATCGTGTTCGACGCCGACGGGAACTGCCTGGGCGGCTCGTTCATGGACTACCTGCTGCCCACCTCGCTGGAGTGCCCGTCCTGGGAGCTCGGCGCGACCGTCACCCCGTCGCCGCACCACCCGATCGGGGCCAAGGGGGTGGGCGAGTCCGCCACGGTCGGGTCGCCGCCCGCCGTGGTCAACGCGGTCATCGACGCGCTGCGGCCGTACGGCGTGCGGCACGCGGACATGCCGCTCACCCCGGCACAGGTGTGGCGGGCCATCCAGGGCCGCCCGTTTCGCACCGACCTGGCCATCACCTGAGCGGTTGCCCCGCAAAGATAAACTCGCACCTTGTGAGCAGCACTGTGACACACGATCTGTCCGACCGGTTCCCGCGTGTCGGCGATTTGTCTGCCGCGCTGGAAGGTGTCGGCTACCTGGCGGGCGACCAGCTCGGGGCCGCGCTCTTCCTGGCCGTCCGGATGGGGCAGCCGATCCTGCTCGAAGGCGAGCCCGGCGTGGGCAAGACCGAGGCCGCCAAGGCCCTGGCCGCCGCGATCGACACCCCGCTGGTCCGGCTGCAGTGCTACGAGGGCATCACCGCCTCCGAGGCGCTGTACGAGTGGAACTACCCGCGGCAACTGCTCGCCATCAGGCTGGCCGAGGCGGCCGGCGAGCATATCGAGGACAAGGACCTCTTCACCGGGGAGTACCTGCTGCCGCGACCGCTGCTCACGGCCCTGCTGCACCCGGGCCCGCGTCCGGCCGTGATGCTCATCGACGAGGTGGACCGGGCCGACGACGAGTTCGAGGCCTTCCTGTTCGAGCTGCTCGCCGAGGCGGCGGTCACCATCCCCGAGCTCGGCACCCAGCGGGCGGCGCTGCCCCCGGTCACCGTGCTGACCTCGAACCGGACCAGGGACCTGCACGACGCGCTCAAGCGCCGGTGCCTGTACCACTGGATCGCCTACCCGGACACCGCCCGCGTCGCGGAGATCGTCAGGCGCCGGGTGCCCGCGTCGGGGGAGGGGCTGGCCGGGCAGATCGCCACCGCGGTCGGACGGCTGCGCGGCCTCGACCTGACCAAGCCGCCCGGCATCTCGGAGGCCATCAGCTGGGCGTTCGCGGCGAGCGTGTTCGGCGCCAGCGAGCTGTCCGTCCCGGTGGCGGACCAGACCCTCAGCACGGTGCTGAAGTACCCGGAAGACGAGGAAGCGGTGCGCCAGGCCGGGCTAGCGTCGGTGGTCGGCCGCATTGACTGAGCCCGACATGGCCGCGATGGCGGCGGGGTTCGGGGTCGCCCTGCACACCGCGGGCCTGCCGGTCGGGCCGGATCGGTGCGAGCGGCTGGCCCGGGCCGTGACGGTCATGGGCGCCACCTCGCTGGCCGAGCTGCGCGCCTGCGCGCTGGCCACGATGGTGTCCGATCCGGGCCAGATGGCGACCTTCGACCGGGTGTTCGCCGCCTTGTTCGGCGGTCCCTCGCCGTTCCGGAACCTGCAGGCGCCCACGGCGCCCGCGGCCTACCAGCGCCCCGACTCCGAGGGCGGCCCCCAGCCCGCCTCCCGGGCCCAGGGTCAGCCGCCCGGCCTGCCGTCCGGGTTGCGGGTCTCGGACGTTCAGCCGGCCGGCGCAGACGGGGAGGAGCCGCCGGTCGAGGGCCCGGCCGTCCACCGGGTCGCCTCGGCCGCCGAGCGGCTGCGCGGCCGGGACTTCACCGAGCTGTCCCCGGCCGAACTGCGCCAGCTGGTCACGCTGATGCGCGAGATGAGCCTGGCCATACCGCCCCGCCGGACCCGCAGGTACCGGCCGGCCCGGGACGGGAAGCGGCCCGATCTGCGCCGGACGCTGCGGCTGGCGCGGCGCAGCGGCGGGGAGGCGATCAGGTTCGCGCGCCGGGCGCCCCGGGTCCGGCCGCGGCGCCTAGTGGTGCTGTGCGACATCTCGGGCAGCATGGAGCCCTACGCCCGCGCCCTGCTCATGCTGCTCTACGTGCTGAACGGCGGCGAGAACCGCAGTGGCGAGAACCGGCCCGAGGTGTTCAGCTTCGCCACCCGGCTGACCCGGCTGACGCCCGCGCTCGCCGCGGCCAGCCCGGACACCATGCTGGCCAAGGCGGGCGAGGCGGCCCCCGACTGGTCGGGCGGGACCAGGATCGGCGCCGCGGTCAAGGAGTTCAACGACCACTACGGCAGCCGCGGCATGGCCCGCGGCGCGGTGGTCCTGATCATCTCCGACGGCTGGGAGACCGGCGACCCGGCCCTGCTCGGCGCCCAGATGGCCCGGCTGCACCGGATGGCGCACCGGATCGTGTGGGCCAACCCGCGCACCCAGTCGCCGCGGTACCGTCCCGAGGTCGGCGGCATGGCCGCCGCCTGGCCGTACTGCGATGCCATCGTCAGCGCGCACAACCTGGACGCGCTGGACGACCTGCTGTCTGCCCTGCGGGCCCGCTGACCGCCGCTCTGGCGGACGGGCGGTGATCAGCGGGCCCAGGTTCCGAGCCGATGGCGCGCAAAGCGGGTGCGCGCCAGCGGCCGGTCCTGCTGGCCGGGGGGGACGACCCCCCGGGCCCCGTCAGGTGACCGTGACGTTGACCGTGTGGTATCCGGTCGCGCCGTTCGGGTCGGTCCTCTGCTTGACCGCGGTCTGGGTGTAGCCACTCTGGTCGGTGGCCCGCACCTGCAGCACGTGCTGCCCCGGGGTAGCGTCCCAGACGTAGTACCACTGCCGCCAGGTGTCGATGGTGTCCTGGGCCGGGAGCCTCGCCGGATAGAAGACGCCGTCGATGCCGGCCTCGACGGCCTCGATGCCGGTGTGCTGCGCCCAGGCCACCCCGGCGATCGTCACCTGGCCCGCGGTCACCGGGCTGGCGCCCTTGGGCACGTCGATACGGGACTCGGTCTTGATCGGCGCCTGCTGGGACCACGCCGGTATCTGCCTGACCCAGTACGCGCTGAACGCGCCGAACGTAGTGAACTCCATGTCGACCACCCACTTGGTCGCGGACACGTAGCCGTAGAGCCCGGGCACCACCACCCGCACCGGGTAGCCGTGCGCCTGCGGCAGCACCTGGCCGTTCATGCCCACCGCGAGCAGCGCGTCCCGGCCGTCCATGACCGGCTCGGTGGCCACGCCGATGGTCATCCCGTGCACGTCGCGCATGACGATCTGGTCCGCGCCCGACTGGATGCCCGCCTTGCGCAGTATCGGCGCCAGGAGCGTGCCCTGCCAGTGGGCGTTGCCGATGAAGTTGCCGCCCACCGCTTCGGAGACGCAGGTCAGCGTGATGTCCCGCTCGATCATGGGCAGCTGGATCAGGTCGTCGTAGGTGAGGACCATCGGCTTGTCGACCATGCCGTGGATGCGCAGCTGCCACGTCGAGGCGGGCACCCTGGGCAGGATCAGCGACGTGTCGACCCGGTAGAACGTCGAATTGGGCGTGAAGAACGGCGACACGCCGGGGACGTTGTCCAGCGTCGCGCCCGGCGGCAGCGGCTTCATCGGCTGGATCTCGAGCCGGGGAGGCCTGGCTGCCCCGGTCGTCCCGGTCGCTGCGGGGGGCTGGGCGGCGACGGCCGGTGCCGGGGCGTTTCCGCGGAAACGCTTGCCGAGCAGCAGTTCGCCGCCAACCCCGGCCGCGGCCGCGGTCACGGCGGTGACGCCGGCGGCGGTGAGGAACTTGCGCCGGTCGACGGTGCCCGTCATCGGGTCCTCCTCCGGGTGCCGCCGTGCCCGTGCCGCGCCGGCGCGACCTCCTGGGCCGGCGCGGACGCGCGGACCAGCCACAGCAGCGCGGCGACGCCGGCCACGCCGCCGATGACCGCAGGCCCGGCGTCGCCCACGTGGCCGGCCGGCCTGGTGATCGTGACGAACGCGGCGAACAGGGTGAACGCCGCGATCCCGGCCACGCCGACCGCGGCGGCCCGCCGGGCCGCCACCCCGATCGCGATCGCGACGACGGCGAAGGCGACGTACATGCCGAGCAACAGCACGGTCCGGCCGTGCGTCCCGAAGTGCTGCAGCGCGAAGTTCCGCAGCGTGGCGGGCGTCCGGTCGATGAACACGGTGCCCATGGCGCTGACCGGCGAGATCGCCGACCGGAGCAGCCCCGCGGCCAGGGTGGAGACGCCGATCACGACGCCGGTGGCGAGGATCTCCGTGACCGCGCCGACCATCGGCCCGCGCCAGCTCGCCTCCCGCCGCCGCTCCTGGCCGTCCTGCCAGGTATCCGGGTAGATGCCCGCGTCCGGCGCCGTGAGCCGCGGGTTGTCCGAGAGCACCGAACGGGCGAACCGCGGGTTGGTGTATTCGGTGTAACTGCCCGGCCCCAGGTGCGCGCGGCCCGGGACCCCGGCGAAGTCGTCCGCCGCCCCGGCGTAGCCGTTTGCCCCCCAGTCGTAGCCATTGGCGGTGCCGTGCCCGTTGGCGGTGCCGTAGCCGTTCGTCACGGCCGGGAAGGCCGCCGTGGCCACGGCAGCCTGGGCCTGGCGCCGGTAACCGGCGGTCGCCGGGACCTGGCGGGGCGTTCCGTACCGGCCGTCCGCGTGGTCGCCGTCCCGGTAGGGCGGCCAGCCCTCGGCCGGGGTCGCGTACGGCGAGCGCTCCTGGCGGGGCGGCATCCGATGCGACGGGTCGTAACTCATGTTTCTATTCACGGTCCTGGCGGCCGGCGCCGTTCGAGGTTTTCTTCGCGGGTAACCAACTGGTAAGAAACGCACCGGAGGTCACACTGGGACTTCGGCCAGCGCGGGCCTGGCGGCAGCCGACTCGGCCAGCGCGGGTTCGGCGGCAGCCGACTCGGCCAGCGCCGGTTCGGCGACCGCTGGCTCGGCGACCGCTGGCTCGGCGACCGCTGGCTCGGCGACCGCCGGTTCGGCGACCGCCGGCTCGGCGACCGCGGGCAGGGGTTCGGCCGCCGCCGCCCGCCTGGCCAGCTCGTGCCTGATCAGCCAGCCGGCGGCCACGACCAGGCACGGCGTGCCGTAGGCGATCGCGTCCTCGAGCCGCCAGGGCGGGGTGTAACGGCCCAGCCACGGCTCGGCCGCGTAGTACCCGCCCGCGGCGAACGCGAGCCATTCCGGACGGCCGTCGAGGGCCACCAGCATGACCAGCAGCAGCGAATACCACTGGTAGTGCGGAGTGGTGACGGCCAGCGCGCCCGCGGTCATCACCATGGCGCCCTGCCAGGGCCGGTCGGGATCGGAGAACAGCAGCACGGCGAAGGCGATGGCGGCCAGGATGAGCACGGCCGTCGCGATGGCCAGCGGACCGGTGACGACCAGCCCGATGATGCCGAACCTCGTGCCCTTGGTGTAGCCCTCCTGCTGCAGGTAGCCGGGTAGGAACCCGATCACCTTGCCGCTGACCCGCAGCACGTGCGGGACGTAGACGACGGCGAACGCGCTGCCCGCGGCGATGGCGACCGTCACCCAGCGGCGCTTGAGCAGCGCGGGCACGGCCAGCGCGGGCGTCATCTTGGTCGCGATCGCCAGCCCGAGCAGGATCCCGCCGGCCACGGTCCGGCGGGTGGTGCGGGCGGTGGCCAGCAGGAGGATCGCGGCCGCCGCGATGCCGACCGCGATCACGTCCACGTGGGCGCTGTTGCCGGCCTCGAGCGCGACCGTCGGGCACCAGGACCACAGCGCCGCCATTCGCACGTCCCGGCCCAGCCGGGTCAGGCCGAACAGCAACAGCACCGTGATGAGCACCGCGGCCAGCGCCGTGGTGGCCTGGATGGGCGTGCTGGAGTCGTCGGCGGGACGCAGGTAGTGCACCCCGAGGAAGTACGCCTCGGCCACCGGCGGGTAGATGGTGGGCACGGTCGGCCGGTTGATCCTCGTGCAGCCCGGGGTGAGTTCGGCCGCCGGATGGTGGCGGACGTAGGACGCCGTCACGCAGAACTCGGCGTGCGGGTAGAAGAGGAACTCCTCCCGCAGCCCGGCCACCTGCGTGGCCGTGGGGACGTACTGGTACGGATCGACGCCCGCGGCCTGCACCCGGCCGTCCCAGATGTACCGGTAGAGGTCGTTGCTGTTCTGCGGCGGCGCGGACACCGCGACCGCCTGGACGGCGATGCCGCCGAGCAGGACGAGCGCCACCGCGGCTCGCCGCGGCACCTTCCGCAGCAGCCAGGCGGCGGCGATGAACGCGAGCCACGCGCCGGCCAGCAGCGGCAGCGGGCGTATCTGCGCCGGGTTGATGCTCGGGCGCACGAGCAGGAGCACCAGGCCGGCCAGCACCGCCAGGGCCAGGCCGATGGCGGCCACCCGTAGTTTTCCGTTCATGCCAGGCATTCCTTAACAGCGTGACGACGGCCCGTTCGGAAACAGCGTGACGACGGCCCGTTCGGAACCGATCTCGCTGCCGGGCCCGATCGAGGCGAACCATCGTCCGTCGACCGTCCATATCTCGACCTCCCCGAGCCCGGCGTCGTAGGCCACGTCGGTGATGTGGTCGGCGCCGACGTAGGCCCAGGGGAACCACGCGCTGGCCGAGCCCGCGTGGCACAGCCGGACCTGTTCGCGGCGCAGCGGCGAGCCCGGCGGCTCGAGTTCGACGATGGCGCGGCCCTGCGGGGCGAGCAGTTCGGCCACGCGGCGGAGCAGGGCGGCCGGATCGCCGCCGATCCCGATGTTCCCGTCCGCGAGCAGGACCGTGGTCCAGCGGCCGGTCCCCGGGACGCGGTCGAACACGTCGCGCAGCATGACCAGCGCGCCGGAGGACCGGGCCAGGTCCACGGCGTACGGCGTGATGTCGATGCCGAGCGCCGGGATGCCGCGCTCGGACAGGGCCACGGTCAGGCGCCCCGGTCCCGAGCCGATGTCGAGGGTGGGGCCTTCGCAGCGGTCGAGGATCGACTTGTCGCCCGGGCTCTCGTGCAGCCAGCCGTCCACCGGCAGCGGCCTGCGGCTGCCGTCGGCATGCTCGACCTCAGGCCGGGCCCAGCCCGCCAGCGCGTGCTCGTACAGCTCCCCGATCACGCGACCTCCTACCCTTCAGGCCTGGATGACCGCCACGCCGGGCTCGGCGCCCGGCTGCGATCGTTGCTCCTCGCCCCGCCGGTCCCGGCGGCGCAAAACATCCCTCAGTGTTAACCCAGGCGGAATCTCGCGGCGGCGGTTCGGCTCCGATCAGGGCCGATCTCACACAATCGTCATCGTGCTTACGTTTCGGTGACGGCTCCCGGAAGCTTCCCGGTGCGCCGCAGGTCACGGCCTCGCGAAGAGGGTAACCGGGCCTCGCGATGGAACCGTGATACCTAGCTGCTACCAGCGGGCTTGCGATCACGCCTCTGCGCCCCCCACCAGGGCCGCGAAACGAGCCGCCGCCTGCCGCTGGTCGCCTGGCAGCACGTGACTGTACGTAGTCAGCGTGACCGTCACGCTCGCGTGGCCGAGCCGCTCCGCTGACCACCTTCACGTTCTCGCGGTCGCGCAAGATCGTCGCATGGGAGTGCCTCATAATCGTGCAGCTGAATCCTGGGCGGCGCGTCATCGCCGAGCATCCGGGCGCAGCGCGCCTGCTGCTCGCGGAACAAGTGCGAGATCCTCTCCGGCTGCCGGAACTGGCCTTCGTGATTGCCGAACACGACCGAGCCGTTCCACATCACCGGTTTCTGGGGCGCGATCATCGTCGGTCTGGTGAGCTGGCTGCTGAGTATCACCCTGTGCGACAAGCGCCCCGACCGGGAGCCCAGCTGGCCACCCTTTCTGACCGCCGCAACTACAGGACGCTCAGCAGGGCCGCCTTGGCCCGGGCCGTATGGTAATTCGCCGCACCCAGGCTGATACCCATGGCCGAAGCAGCCTGCCGTTCGGACAGGTCCAGGTAGAACCGGAGCATGAGCACCTCCCGCTGCCTCGGCGAAAGTGTGTGCATGGCTGAGATCACCGCCGAGCGCTCTGGTTGCGTGATCGCGCCCTGCTCGGCGCTGGGCATGATGCCCGGCTTGGGCGCGTTCCCGTCGGCCACCATCCCTTGCCGCAAGACCGACCGCGACCGGTTTATCACGCGCTGGCGTAGGTATGCCAGCGCCCTGTCGCGGTCCCGCAGCCGGCTCCAGGCGCCGTGCATGGCGACGAAGGAATCCTGCACCACTTCCTCCGCGATGCCGACGTCGCCGACCAGCACGGCCGCCAGCCGGACCAGCGAGCGGTACTCCGTGCCGTAGATCGCCGTGATCGCCTGGTCGACATCCGACTGGGCGCCAGCGGGAACCGGACCCAGCGCGGCGTCCGCTGGCAGCGCGCCGGGCCCATGCGGGGAACGCGGCCCGGCAGCGCATGGCTCGCCTGCGGTCATGCCGACACTGCGCACAGCGGCGGGCCGGGC
>Ga0070708_100004926_pt1 | contig 10554 bp, 6 predicted proteins | sample KBSK5503metaG_FD_65469 | JGI IMG/M metagenome (GOLD analysis project Ga0070708, IMG submission 65469) | Corn, switchgrass and miscanthus rhizosphere microbial communities from Kellogg Biological Station, Michigan, USA - KBS K5-50-3 metaG | ecosystem: Host-associated > Plants > Roots >... | reverse complement strand
GTTAGGGAGCGTCGATCCCGAACCCCGCTGCCGGCTGTTTATAGTCGTTCTCGCACGTCGTGAAGAGCGCATTAGCGCAGCTGTTCCATCGGGCCCGAGCGATGGATCGCGGAAGACCACGAAGTGCGCCTCTGCCCTTCCTGAATCACTGGGTAATCGAATCCACTCCGTTTCGATGCGCCGCGTCGGTGACCGCGAAGACGTTGGGCTTCGCAGCTCGCGGCCGCGATGGGACCGGATGTCCGAACGTGCGATTTCGTGTCCGCTTGGGTTTGACCATCTGCGTTCGTCATCGGTACTTAGTTGCCGTCAGTCTCAGAAGAAACCAATCACGGGCTGCCAGCATCGAGCCGGTAACCTACAGGGACAAGGCCGGTGCAACTTTTCTCTACAACGGTGTCTCGGCGCCTGCAGTCAGCGTGGCGGTGTCGAGTATCTCAACGATGGGCCGCGAGACCCACTGACCTCGGTTTCTGGAGACTTCGAAGCTCGAGGATCTGAAGGCACATGCGGTCCTGGTCCCCCAGCTTCGATTTGGACAGCAAAGCGACCAGCGAGCTCCCGCATGGAAGGCGAAGTTCCTCCACAACCTTCCCAACGAAGATTCCGATGGCAAGGGGGCTGGCGGTCGGCGTTGGGCTGCGTACGGGGGGCGCGCTCAGCTGCTTCGCGACCGTGAACAACTACATCGACGGCGGCGCCGCAGCGAATAACCCAGCGATGACCGAGGAGTCACATCAAAGTCGCCTAGCGAAGGGTTCAGGTTACTGGTAGACGCGCAGGCCGCGCGCCCGGCCCTGGTCCTTGATCGGCCGGGGCGAACTCGGCGGTGAAGCTCCTCGGGGAGCATTCCGTGCGATGAGGGCCGGATGCCTCGTCGTGGTAAAGTTAGCTCTGCCCGCACCGCGTCGGGCTCGCGATGGCCGTTGGGATGCGGACGGGTACGCTTCGACGAGGTGGCTCGAGGCGTCGGCCGGTGGTCAGCCTGGCAATTCAAGAAGGGACCGGCCTCTGTGCAGCAGCTCAAGCCCGTGCACGTTCACGCTGGGCGACGACATGAGTCGACTTCTGGCAAGAGCGCGCACGCCGAACGCCACGGTCGAGAGGATGTAGTTGTGCAAGTGGAAGCCGTAGCTTCATTTGCGGTACAAGGTGGTTGACTTCGCAGTTGGCCACGTTTCGTTCCCGTCGTGCGATAAACGATCGCTGAACCAACGGCACTTGTCCTCCAAGTGCGATAGGAGTACGTCATGCGGCGAGTAACGGGAATCGGGGGCATCTTCTTCAAGGCACGGAACTCGGCCGCGCTTTACGCCTGGTACGAGAAGCATCTCGGCATCGCGCGCGAGCCGCACGGCGAAGGCGCGGCGTTCCGCTGGCGCGACTGCGACACGGGTGACGAAGGCATGACCGTTTGGTCCCTATTCCCGAGCGACACACGGTACTTCGATCCCAGCAGGTCGCCGTTCATGATCAACTACCGGGTGCAGAACCTCGACGAGCTCCTCTCCGCACTGCGTGCCGAGGGTGTCGACGTCGATCCACGGCGCGAGGATTACGACTACGGCCGCTTCGCATGGATCATGGACCCCGAAGGAAACCGCATCGAACTCTGGGAGCCGTCGGAATCAAGGCAAACTACTTGATGCCGCACATCAGAGCACGCGTTTTCCTAGCGTGGGTGCAGCGGGCGGAATGGGCACCTCCAGCCCGGTGCAGGCTCATCGCTGAGCGCCATCACAGTGACCGGCGCGCGCCTGCGGGGCCGCAGGGCCCTTACGCGCGATTCCGGTGGCCGGCTCGACTCGTGATTTAAGGGCGGCAATGCGTCTCATACGGATTACTGTCAACCGCTCGACGAGCGGCCTGGTGTGCCGCTGCGAGTGATTGACGTGCGCTCGACGACAACCGAGAGGCCGCCGGCGTCCACATGCCCGGATCGCTGTTTCGTCAGCGCAGAACGTCGCTCGCCTCGGCCGCCTGGATGAACTTTTCGGCGTCCTCGTCGAGGAGGAACCGCTCGTGCTTGAGCTCCTTCGCGGCCTTCTCGACCGCCTTCACGAATCCGGCGTGATCCTTGTAGCGCTCCTCGAGCGACAGGCGCGGATCGCCGCTCGCTAGACGCTCGGCCTTCGTCTTCGCAAAGGCAATGAAGGATCCTGGGCTCTCGCCTGGAGCGCCGCAGAGATGCGGTGGGCGATGACCTGGTGCGCGGAAGTTCCAACCGAGAGCGGTTCCGAGGGGCGAGCGGACCTGCATCGGCCTGATGCCGGCGATGTCGATCCCATCCTTGTCCGGTTTGGGAACCATGAGACCGGGGTAGCTGGCGCCGCGCAGCGGCGGCAGGATGGTGAGCCGACCGCCAACCGAGCTGAACAGCGGCCCGAAGTTCAGTACGTTGAGCTCACTCAGCACCGTTGGAGGCGATACCCCCGGGATCTTCGGGAAGGCGGCGCGGTACTCGGCGAGCGTGACGAGCGTCCTTTCGTCGTCGGGATAGTTGCTCTTCGGTGGATCGATGCCCTGGTCCGCCCACCCGTCGATCGCGACCGTGAGCGCCCTGAGCGACGGGCCGGTGTTCAGCCCCACCTGCCGCGGGTACTGGCAGGGTCCTGGGGACTGGGCGGGACTGAGCAGGCCCGCGGTGTTGATGTGCGAGAAACCAGAGTTCAGGTACAGCCGCACGTTGTCCGGCACCGGGACCCGGTTGCCGGCGCCGTCGATGACGTTGAGCGACGCCTGCCATTGCCAGAATTCGTCCTCTCCGACGATCTCCATGACCAGTGGGTCTGTGGCCGGCCGCTTCAGGATGCCGTCCCGGATGCCCGAAATCGGGTCGATCGTCACGGCGAACGTCAGCGGCGGGTACGAGTAGGAAAGAAAATCATGCCGATCGTCTTCCCGGGAGTAGGTGTTCGGATCGGCGAATTCGACGTTGGCGAATAGGCGGTGGACGCCGGCGGTATAGATGATCGCCGCGTCGAAGACCCTGCGGTGGGCCTCGTCCTCATTGAACCCGAGATAGAGGAAATCGCGCTGGTACATCCCGGTGGATGAGGTTCCGGAGGAGTAGGCGCGCCGGATGCCGACGTTGCCCGGACCCAGCGCGATCGGGTTCGCGTTGCCGGCGTCGTCACGCAGCTGGTACCGGAGGAAGGAACCGATGTCCCGAGTCACGGCGTAGGCGAGGCCCATCACCATCGGGTCCCTGGCCGGATAGATCAGCTCGTACAGCCTCTGTGAATCGAAGCCGTCGAACAGACAGATGTCGGTCGTGGTCGGAACTAGGGTCGCGGGGCCGCCCGGACAACGACCAAAAGCCCACCGGTTCGGTGGGATCGCAGTCTTCGGACCATCGACTTCGCTCCGAACCGTGAGCGTCGAGCGTGCCGTATTGGTATCGGCGGTCGCGTAGGAGACGAAATTGGCGTTCCCTTCGAGGGTGAGCGTGAATGTTCCGGAATCGGGGATCGTCCGGTCCGAGTACTCGATGCGAACCGCGCTCACGATCGAGCTTCCGTCCGGCTGCCTGGCGACGGGGAAACGGGGAAACAGCCGGTTGTTTCCGGGTGCGACGTCGCCTTGCCATCCGGCGTCGACAATCACGTACCCGAGCCGAAGCATCAAGCCGTCGCTCACATCCGCCGCGGTAAGAGGATCGTTGTTGTTCGCGCTCGGGTTCGTGGGGAATTGGCGCAGGGACAGCTCGATCTTGTTCCCGCGATTGTTCATTCCGTAGAACAACTTGTGGTTTCCCCTGCTGACGTCGACTGGCTTCAACATGAAGAATGGGGAGCTGAACTCGACCATGCCGCGGGCGTTCTTCGGTGCCTTGTCGAGGTTCACGATCACGGCGTTCAAGGGATCGCGAGGATCCACCTCCATGTACGCCGTGCCGTCCAGCCGCTCATAAGGCCCGGAGCTTCCCCAACTCATCCCACTCGCGAACGATCTCCGCTGCTCGACGACGAAGGCAACGACGCGTGCCTCGCTCGATCTGGGAAGAGCGGCAGCGAAGAGGATCCCGATCGTCAGGAACAGCAACCAGTTCCGGAAGATTTTGGACTTCATCACCATCCTCCTTTCCGATCTCGTCCTCGGCGCGATGGAGTGGCGTGCAATCTGGGCGCTCATCTCTCGCGAACCGTCGCGCACGCCACGCCGGCGAGCGTTACGCGCCGCGCGCGATCCCGAAGTCAAGTCGCCTCGCGTTGCGCGCGGCGCGATCCCTCATGCACGACGACGCCACCAGCCCAGACGCGGTTGGAGGCCTTCAAGCAAGTGGGCCCGCGTAGATGGCGGGGCGCTTGCAGCCGAGCTGTAGATCTTCCGCAGCGCCAACTCGCCCCGGAGGCCCCGAGACGAATCCCCGGTTGACGGTACCGCCGCCGGAGAGGGTCCACGCGTAGCTGAACGACTTGGTTCGTGACGGGGGTCACCGCACACGTGCCGCCGTCGTACCGACCTACGTCACGTGGTTCGGGCACAACGTGGGGCGGCCGCCGTGGTGATCGAGTCGCGGGCGCGGTAAAATGCCGCAGGTGACGTTAGGTTCATGTCCTGTGGGCGCGAGCCGCACTCCCATCCTCCGCTCATTTGGCGACGCGGACGTCGGTCTGAGGGCCTCTATTCCGAATCCGGCTGCGCGCAACGCACGGCGCCTTGACTTCAGGACCACTTGAGCACGTAAGAGCGCGATCGAATTCGGGAAGGGGCGTGATCACGCTCGCCTTGAAGGATCGCTAGACCGCTCCGTCGCAGCGTGGATCCAGGAGGACGCCATGAAAAACCATTCCGTCAATCCGAGCTCGCCTCATGCGTTGCGGGCAGCCTGTGCTGGCGCGGCGGCGCTGATCGCGTCGGTCGTTGGCGCACGTCAAGCAGCGGCCGATTCGGACGCCAGACTGGCCATTGAGACAGTCTCCAACCGCGCCGATCTTGTCTCCGGCGGCGATGTCTTGGTGCGCGTGATCTCGCCTCCGAAGCATCGGGTCGTGCTGTTCGTGAACGGCAAGCGCTTCCAAGGTGATCTCCACGCGGCTCCCGACGGACGCGGCGCCCTTGCGCTGGTGACGGGACTCCACCTCGGCCGCAATACGTTGACGCTGACGGCGGCCAGACCGCGTGGAGGCGGCGAGGCCGATGAGGGAGCGGAAGACGGCGAGGTCGAAGGGGTCGAGCTGGAAGTCACCAACCATCCGATAGGCGGGCCGGTCTTCTCGGGTCCCCATCTCACACCCTGGCTCTGCACCACCGGCGTGGTGGGCCTCGGGCCGCCGGTGGACGCGGATTGCAACGCACCGACGCAATATGCTTTCTATTACAAGAGCGCCTCGACGGGGCAATTCCTTTCCTACGATCGCGCCAATCCGCCTGCGCCGTCGCAGATCGCGACGACCACGACGGACCAGGGCCGAACGGTCCAGTACATCGTCCGCGTGGAGATGGGCACGCTGAATCGCTCGATCTACCGGATCGCCGTGCTCTTCGACCCTGCCGGATCGTGGGCGCCGTGGGCGCCTCAAGCCAGGTGGAACGGGAAACTGGCTTACTTGTTCGGCGCCGGCGCACAAACGCATTACTCGCAGAGCGACTTCACGACCACGATCCTGATCGACAACCTGTCGCCCACCCTAGCCTTCAACACTCCGCTCAACGACAACGCGCTGTCCCGCGGATTCGCGACTGCGACCGCGACGCTTACGGACGAGCAATCGGTTACTAATGCCAAGCTCAATGCCGAAACGTTGATGATGGTGAAGGAGCACTTCATCGAGACGTATGGGCTGATCCGATACACTATCGGAGAAGGCTGCTCCGGTGGGTCGATCCAGCAGCATAGCATCACCGACGAATATCCGGGTCTGATCGACGGTCTTCTCCCATTGTGCAGCTATCCGGACATGTGGTCGCTGGTCGTCAATGGACATGATTGCATGGCGCTCACGCACTACTTCAGTAGTTCGCCGCTTTGGACCAACGCCCTCGACCGCCAAGCGGTGCTCGGACAGCCCTCTGAGATTGAGTGCCCGGGCCAGGACGGGCCGCCGGGATTCGGAAGCCGCTGGTTCCCGGTGACCAACGCAAGCTGCCTGATCCCGACGCCACAGCTGTACGATCCGGTGACGAACCCGCATGGCGCGCGCTGCAGCATCAAGGACTACCACGTCAACGAGATCGGCGTCCGGCCGCAGGACGGGTTTGCCTATCAGGTGTTCGACAGCATCGGGCTGCAGTATGGGTTGAAGGCGCTCGAGGCTGGCAAGATTACGCCGGACCAGTTCGTCGACCTCAACGAAAACGTCGGAGGGATGGACATCGACGGGAAGTGGCAGCCGCAGCGAACGAGCGGGGATGTGGAAGGTATCGCGAACATGTATCGATCGGGGCTGATCACCTATGGGCGCGAGCTCGGCAACTACCCGATCATCGATGCGCGCCGCGACGACAACTTCGAGATGCACAACAACTCCGAGTGGATTTTCACCCGCAACCGGATCCTTCGGAGCAACGGAAGAGCGCCGAACCAGGTGCACTGGTGGGACAACGTCATTTCCGCCGCCGCCGGGCTGCCAGCGAGCTCCACGAGCCTCAAGGCTTTCAATCTGATGGATGAGTGGCTCTCCGCGATCGAAGCGGACCGGAGGGCGCTGCCGCACGAGAAGAAGGTGGAGCAGAACAGGCCTGCGGAAGCGCACGACACCTGCATCATCGACGGGCAGGAATGCACGTGGACCCCGGGGTCGGTCTGCGACAAGCGCTTTACGTACACCGGGCTCATCCGCATGACTGCCGGCGGACCGGCGACGAACGACGTGCTCAAGTGCCAGTTCAAGCCGCTGCGCCGGGCGGACTACAAAACCACGTTTACCAATGCGCAGTGGGCGCGGCTGCAGCGTACGTTCCCACACGGGGTCTGCGACTTCTCGAGGCCCGGAGTGGGCCAGCAACCGCCGATCGCCCCGTGGCTCACATTCAGTGCCGGGCCGGGCGGAGTGCCGCTCGGTCCGCCGCCGAAGTCGGAGTGACCCTCAAGAAGAGGGGGATGCCAGGAGGGGGCGGCGCGGTCAGTAAAGTCAGCCCGCTCCGTCCGCACGAGCGCCGCCTTGGGCGGGTTAATCCACGGCACCAGGCTGCGACCAGGTTCCCCAGGGGGTTGCCGCACCGCGCACATCTCCCAGAAGTCGGCGGGTTGCGGCGACTCCGTAGGCGACCAGCGCCACGCAGTCGCGGATGGGACATCGTTGGGACAAAGTCGAGCTGGAACGCGCCCCAAGCGGTGCGATCTGGTACCGAAGTGGCTCTCTACGGCACACGAGCGCAGGGTTTTCGGCGGTCGGCGTAGCGATCGAGCGACGTTCTGAGCCGTAAGCGCCCGATGCGCCTCAGCAAGCTCGGATCATCCCGCTCCGGACAACGAGCTCAAAACACCGTATTTCGTGTAGCGATCCGTCAGTGCCTCGAACCGGGCTGCGCACTCAATCGTCGTCCGGCGGGACCAGGCGATTCTTCTCCCGATACTGGCCGGACTTCGCGTCGTACTCGTAGAGGAAGCCTGCGTCTCCCTCGGGGCGCTGTTCCAGCTTCGGACAGGCACGATGTCCTTGTCCTCGAGCAGCGCGCCGGCGGACATCGGGATCTCGTCCGGTCCGGCGTGTTTCAGCGATTCTGTGACCGCCCCACGTCAGCCGCAGAGATTCCTTCCAGCGCCAGGCCGTAGCCGACGCTCTCGTCGACGAGGCGGCGCAGCTTCTGCGTCAGTGCCACGCGGGAATAACTGACGGTCAGCGGTGGAAGCCGGACGATGCGGCCGGCGATCTCACGTGCACGCTCCAGCAGGCGCTCACGCGGGACGATCTCGCTGACGACACCAAGCGTCCTGGCTTCCTCGGCACCGATGATCTGCTGGGTGAGCACAAACGTGCGGCCGCGGATTGAGCCGATGACCTCCGGCCAGAGAGAATGAATTCCGTCGCCCGGCACGATCCCGAAGGCAAAATGCGGCTTGTCTTGAAACACTGTGTCCGGCGTGGCGAGGACGATGTCGGCGAGAAGGACATACTCGGAATGGACCGTCGTCGGTCCATTGAGAGCCGCAATGACGGGCACCGGAATGTCCAGCAGATTCGAAAGGACCTTCTTCCCCTCGCGGTAAATCTTGTCGTAGCCCTGCGGCGAGAAGAAATCGAACCCCTCCGGGTCGATGCGGTCGATGAACGCATTCCCCGCGCCGGTCAGGATGACCAGGCGATTTCCCACATCCTGGCCGATCTGATGGAAGAGGTCGACGAACTCTTCGTGGGTATACCCGTTGAAGACCAGCGTGTCCCCGTCCGTATGCAGGACGACTTCCAGCACGCCGTCCTTCGAGCGGGTGAGCTTGGCGTGCGGAAATTTGTTCCGGTAAGCGTCGAAGTCTGTCATCGCGTTACTCCTTTCCACGACGTGTCATTGTGAACGGGCGCGGCGCTCGCGCCCGCATGCAGTGGTGTGAATGCGCTCTGATCACGTCAGGCTCATTCCGCCATCGACGGAGAGGATCTGGCCGGTCACCCACGTCGCGCCCGGGTCGGCGATCGCCACCACCCAGCGCGCCACTTCCTCGCCGCCGCCCATCCGCCCGAGCGGAACCTGGCTGGCGAAGCCAGCCTTTACGTCCGCGAGCGCCTCCGGCGGAATTCCCGACTTGTCGAATCCGGGCGTATCCACCGGCCCCGGCGCGATCGCGTTCACGCGAATCCCGTGGGGGGCCAGCTCGAGCGCCCACGAACGCGTCAAAGATTCAACCGCTGCCTTGGTCGCAGCGTAGTGCGCGCCGCCCGGAATGGGCTTGTGCCCGGCGGCGCTGCTGATGTTCACGATGGCGCCGCGACTCGCGCGCAGCGCCGGCAGCGCCGCCTGCGTGACGAAGGTGACGCTGTATACGTTCGTCTCGAACTGGCGGCGAACCATCTCTTCGGTCGACTGCTCGAGAGGGGCGAACTGAAAGACGCCGGCATTGTTGACGACAACGTCCAGCCGACCGGCCTCGCGGACCACGCTCTCGACGGCCGCGCTCACTTCCTTCGAGTTGGCGACATCGGCGCGCAGCCAATGAATCCCGGGGTGCCGGGCGCGCGCCGATTCGATCGCCTCTTGCCGCCGCCCAATGCCGAAGACCGTCGCGTCCGCCTGCTGGAACGCCACCGCGATCGCCTCGCCGATTCCCGAGTTCGCTCCCGTCACGAGAACGACCTTGCCTTCGAATACCTTCGCCATGGCTGCCTCCTTGCCCGACTTCACCTGCCGTCTTCAGGGGCAACATACGCGCGCCAGGCGGTTGCGCTAGAGCCCTCGATCGCACCAGACTTTTGCGCTGAAGTCACGAATCGAGCGCTGCCGCCATGGACCTCTTGGAGAAGATGGCCACGTACGTACGCGTCGTCGAAGCCGGCAGCTTCTCGGCGGCCGCACGGCAACTGCGCATCTCCCCTGGCGCGGTCAGCCGGCAGATCACGACTCTCGAGGCCGAGCTCCGCGTCTCACTGCTTCGGCGCACGACGCGCAAGATGTCGATCACTGCGTCTGGGCGCAGCTACTACGAGCGCTGTGTGCGCATCCTTCGCGAAGTCGAGGACGCTCAAGGCATCGGCCGGAGCGCAGCGACGGAGGGTCTGCTCAGCGTCAGCGCTCCGATCACATTCGGGCTCGCGCGCGTGGTGCCGCTGCTGTCGTCGTTCATGGCGGCACGCCCGGGGTTGCGCGTGGACCTGCGCCTCGAAGATCGCCTGATCGACCTTACGCTCGAAGGCGTCGATGTCGCGATCCGCGTCGGAACCGTGCTGCCGGACCGCACCGATATCATCGCGCACGAGTTGATGTCGTTCCGCCGCGTCCTCGTGGCATCGCCGTCGTACCTGAAGCGCCGCGGCGAGCCCAGAACGCCGGAGGCGCTCGCGAAGCACGACGCGGTTTCTTATCCGTTCGCCGACGCGCTCGATAGCTGGAACCTTCTCGGGAAAGACCGCGAGGTTCGCGTCCGGCTGAACGTGGTTGTTCGAAGCAACGCACCCTCGGCGCTGCGTGCGCTCGCGATTGATGGGCTTGGCATCGCGTTGCTGCCGGGGTGGTTCGTAGAGGACGAGGTCGAGCGTGGCGCGCTCCGGATCCTGCTGCGAGGTTGGGAGACCAGCCCGGTCGCAGTGCACGCTCTCCACCGTCGAGAACATCGCGGGTTAGCGCGCGTGCGGGCCTTCGTCGACCATTTGCGGTCTGCTTACGAGCTCACGATCGGTCCTCGTCAGCGAGCGTCGCACGCACTCCGCAATCGCCAGGATCAGGATGTTCTGCTTTCGAAGTAGCGCGGGCGTCGATGGGCACGGAGGGACGCCGTCCGGCATGGCATCAGCTCGATGAGGAGGGCCACTCCAGCTACCTTCGCCGCTGGCGACGACCAGAATGACTTGCCCCACCCGAACATCACCGCCTTGGTCGAGACTGAGCTGGCCTTCCTTGAACGGCGTTTGCTGCGGTACGGATCACGTCGATCACGAAGGCGGGCTTCGAGAGCATGGG
>Ga0070708_100004924_pt1 | contig 10556 bp, 10 predicted proteins | sample KBSK5503metaG_FD_65469 | JGI IMG/M metagenome (GOLD analysis project Ga0070708, IMG submission 65469) | Corn, switchgrass and miscanthus rhizosphere microbial communities from Kellogg Biological Station, Michigan, USA - KBS K5-50-3 metaG | ecosystem: Host-associated > Plants > Roots >... | reverse complement strand
GCCACCACAATAACTCGCTGGGCAGCCCGGACGCCTTCGAGCATCACGCCGAAATTGCCCCAGCAGTGCGCGTTACCGTCGCGGTCAGAGCGCTGCACGTGAACGATGGTCACATCAGGGTTTAAGGCGCGCACCGCCCACAGCGGCTCTTTGTGTGCAAAGGGTGAAAAAATCGGGGAGAAAAAGTGGTTCCCTTTTGTGATGTCGCTGCCTAGAGCCGTGCGTGTCGGAAGAAAAGGCACGCCCATGGCTCCCGCTTGCAACGCCAGCGCAACTGAGAAATTGGTGAGATTAAAAACCTTCATCCCGTCCTGTTCCACAGCGCGGCGAAAGTTGTACGCCGATCCCATCATCACGTTGCCCACCCAGCCGGCGATCACTTCTTTGATGCAACCGGCGCCAATCAACTGATCAAACAGAATGTCAGAGATCGGGCCGATCAGAGTGAGGTCCCGCTTTTTGTGGCGGATGATCTCTTGTCCCGCGGCAAATGGAATCATCTGCTCCAATTGCAAGCCGAGTGCGACGCTGGCACCGTCGGCCACGAGGTCGGCGATCGCAGAACGCATTGTAAGGAGCTTAGACATGAACTAGCTGCTATCGCGGTCTTTAAGACCGCGTCCCGGCGAAAAAACCAGCACTAAACTCACCATCGCCGCGAGCGCCCACAGCAGCGCTGCAACTTCTCTGGCGTCGCGAGCAACGCGCTCCGTCACAGCGCCCCACGCAGCGAGCATGAATCCCAGTGCGAAATTCGCCAAAACAAGTCCAAAGAAGATACGCTCACGCAGACAGCGAGTCTCAACCAGCAGGCCGGTCATGAGCAGCACCCAGACCGCGTATGTGACGATCGACCAGTTATCACGCGGCCAGTCGAACTCACCGCGGTGCACTCGGGCAAAAGATATGTAGGCGAAATAGGAAGAAGCCAAGAGTCCTGCTAGTCCCCAGAACGGTATGCCGCACATCAGGTGCGCCGATCGGGGACGCGGCTTCTTCGCCGCCGGAGCTATTTGCCCTTCCACTTGGGCTCCCGCTTTTCGAGGAATGCCTTGATACCCTCGTGCGCATCCTCGGTCTGCATCAGTTGTTCGAGATAGATCCTTTCCGCCCGCGCCAAGCCTTTGTCGAAGTGAATCGAATCCCAGGCATAGATCGCTTGTTTCGCAACCGCCAATGCTGCGGGACTGAGCTCGAGCAATTGTTTCACCGATTTTTGCACTTCAGCTTCCAGTTGGCCTTCCGGCACAGCGCGATTTGCCAGTCCCCTGCTAGCTGCCTCATTTCCGGAGATGGACCGCCCGGTCAGAATCAGCTCCGCCGCGTTCTTTTGCCCAATGAGCGCGGCCAATACCGTGCACGCTACCGGCGGATAGCATCCCAATTTGATTTCTGGGAACCCCCACTCGGCTAACTCGGCCGTATACACGAGATCACATAGCATCGCTAACTCGGCACCGCCTCCCAAACAGTGTCCGTGCACCGCGGCGATCGTCACCTTTTTCGTGTTCATCAGCGCGTTGATGATGGCGTGAAATCTCGCGAGCATCGTGTGGATCTTGTCAGGCGTGTGGGCCGCGACATCCACACCGGCAGAAAAGGCCTTCCCCGAACCCGCCAGCACGACGACCGGTATGTCGTGATGCGACTCTATTTCTGCCAGCGCCTGTGAGAGTTCCTCCATCATGGGAATGTCGATGATATTTAGCGGGGAGTTCCGCAGAGAGATGCGCGCGACGGGCGACTGAAGATCCAGAGTTATCCGGGAGTATCTCGTTATTGTTTGGGTTGCCATATCTCAGTCAGAAATCCGCGGACGAGGACGCCCGCCCCACTTTGTCCAGAATCCTTCTTTGTCGTACTCGCGGATTGCCCTCAGCTCGGCCGCACTCGGCTCTGGAGTCTGTATCAGATCTTTGCCGACGCGCAGCTTCCAGCCTGTGTTCGCCAACACGTCATCCAATTCAATTCCGGGATGAAGCGATGACAAGTACGCTTCCCCGTCTTCTGCGAATCGCAGCACGGCCTTTGTCGTGATCACTGCCGACGGACCACCCTGCGTCAATCCAACTCGCTTCCGCCAGTCGTGACCCTCGCCATTACCAGGACTCGTGATATATAAAACCCGTTCAGGCAGGCGCTCCTTGCTGTGTTCGAGAAGCACCACAAAGCGTTGCGCGAGCGAAGCAATATCACATGCGCCGCCTGAGCCGGGCAAACGCACCAAGCCTTTCGGACCCCGCACTTCAGTCGAGTTCAGATTGCCAAAGCGGTCCACCTCGGCCGCACCCAAGAAACCCAGATGAACGCGTCCGGATTGCAACAGGCTCATCACGCCCAGCATATCGAGGCATTGTGTCGCGCCAAGAATATTGGGTGGATCGGCCATGGTGTAGATCAGCTGGGAAGCGGGCGTAGAGCGGATGACGCCGTTTTCGAATATGCCAATCGCGCTTGGAGCGTGCGTCTTTTTTGCCACTACGAACGCAATAAGCGGTAGCCGCATGCCAACGAAGACGATTTCGCCATCCCGGATTTCACGTGCTGCGCTGGCCACCGTGAGTTCGCCCGGAGTATAGACCTGGGCCTCAGCGGTCCGTGGAGTCCTATTCGAAATGTCAGTCGCCGGAGTAGTGGTCATGCTTTGCTGGGACAATCCAGTTCAAAAAGGCATATACAACACAGGCCAGACGAAGACCGAGAACCCTGCTTACCAAGTCGATGCTTTCTATGCTGTTTCTCCGTGGACTCCGTATCTCCGTGTCTCCGCTGCAAAAAGGTTTCCATTTACAGGTTAATGGCCGACTTGCGTGGCTCGCCGATCGTCGCCAAGGGATCGCGCCCCCCTTCTTTGGGCACAATCCACTTCTTTTCGTTGGCAATAATTTCGAGCAGCAGCTTTCTATCTTCCGCGCTCGGCATGTATTCCTTCAGGTGCTCCTCGTAGGCCTTATCGTCGAGCGGTTCGCCTGTTTTTGCATGGAACTTCTGTCTCGCGTAGCGTCCGATAGCCCGATTGAACTTGATATCGGGCGCGTACAGCATCGGTTCGCCCGGCTTCAGCACGCTGTTAAAGCGCTCAATCAAGCCAGCGACCTCGTCGTGGTAAAGATTGCGGTTGTAGTCATTCAGGTCATCGAGCTTCGCATCCTGCGCGTTCTTTGGCTCGTCGTAACGGCCCTTAATGCCCCAGACGTAAGCCCAATGCGCCGACGACGAGTTGTCAGTGCCGAACAAGTCGTAGGAACTTGAGATCCATTTATTGAGGTATTTCTGAATTAGCCAGGCCGGAATCACGCCCGCCTCTACAATCCGGCGGAGGCCATCATTACCCGTACCCATGTGGAAGGCTTCTTCGCGCAGCATGTACGACATGGAGCGGCCAAGCGGCGCGAACGCCGAGTACTTGAGCATCTGCAACTGAAACTTGCCGTCACGGTCAACAAAATCGGTGTAGGTGAAAAAATCCATCCAATTGTCAACGTCCACGTTGAAGGCGCCAAGCAGGCGTTTATTTTCAAACGCGCGGCGCTCCAGCATCTTCTGTGCCTCGACCTTGCCTGAGTAGCCGAAATGATCGAGCAGCAGAGCGCACATTTGCCAGCCGTGCCGCATCTCTTCAATCATCACGCGGGTGAGTGCCCTTCGGTCCCAATCTGTAGGCGCCGCCTCGAACAGATGCCGCTGCTGCTCGACACTGGCGAACTCAGTATCGCCCTGATAGACAATCAGGTTCATAAGTGCATCACGCATCTGCTGCGTGGGCACCTGACGAAGGTTCTCCCACTTTCGGCGGCCTTTGAAGGCGCCAAACTGTATTTCTTCAGTCTCAATATTGCCGTACAGAGTATCGAACTTGAAGCTGGCCATCTCGTCGCGGTTGACGCCGATTTCCCTGCGCCACTCGTCGAACAAGCCGACCCAGTCACTGAAGGTTCCGATTCTGGCAACTTTTCCTGGCATAATCTCAAACCCTCTAAGCCACCAAGGGCACGAAGCTATATGAAGAAATTCTTCTCTCCTTCATCTTTTGCGTTCCTTCGTGCGGCTTCGTGTCTGTGGTATCCATCCCTACCCCATGTTCAACCACACGGTTTTCACCTCGGTATAGTGGTCCAAGGCGTGCATCCCCAGCTCACGGCCGAATCCGGAGCTTTTGTAGCCACCGAAAGGCAGCGCCGCATCCATCAACCCGTACGTATTGATCCACACCGTGCCCGCTTTCAGCCGGCGCGATACGCTGTGGGCTTTCTTGATGTCACGGGTCCAGACCGCGGCCGCCAGCCCATACTGATTACGGTTGGCCAGATCCACGACCTGGTCGATGTCGTCGAAGCTGAGCGTGGCCAGCACCGGACCGAAAATTTCTTCCTGCGCGATCCTCATGTCGTTGGTGACTTCACCGAAGATGGTGGGCTCGAGGAAAAAGCCTTTACCGCCGTCCACCGCCACGCGATTTCCTCCGGCGATCAGCTTGGCCCCTTCCTTCTTCCCCGCCTCGATGTAGCTCAGGACGGTCTGCATCTGCTCCTGGCTGACGATTGCCCCCATGCGCGTCTTGGGATCCAATGGATCGGCAGGCTGCATCTTCTTGGCGCGCGTGACCAGCTTCTCCAGGAACTCATTCTGCACTTTGCTTTCTACGAATAGCCTTGATCCCGCGTTGCAGACCTCACCTTTGCCATAAAAAATGCCAGTAATGGCGCCCTTTACTGCGTTATCAATATCGGAATCGGCAAAAACGATGTTGGGCGATTTCCCGCCCAACTCGAGCGTAACGCGCTTCATGGTGTCGGCTGCGCTGCGCATGATCTCTTTGCCGACCGCTGTTGATCCCGTAAAGGCGATCTTGTCGATTCCCGGGTGGCGCACAATCGCTCTTCCAACTTCAGCGCTGCCGGTTACGATGTTCAACACACCAGCGGGCACACCCGCTTCTAGCGCCAATTCTCCGAATCGCAGCGTGGTCAGCGGGGTAAGACTGGCGGGCTTCCACACAATCGTGTTGCCGCAGGCTAACGCCGGACCGACCTTCCACGAGGCCAGCAGCAGCGGGAAGTTCCAGGGAACGATCAGTCCCACGACACCGACCGGCTCGCGCAGGGTATAGGTGAAAGCCGTCTCGAACGTGTTGACTGTCTCACCGTGGATTTTCGTCGCCCAGCCCGCGTAATAGCGCAGGACGTCGATCACCATCGGCATATCGACATAGCGGGACTCGAAAATCGGCTTGCCATTGTCGAGGGTTTCAAGCTCGGCAAGTTGGTCAATGTTCTTTTCGACGAGGTCCGCCAACCGCCAGATGAGGCGTCCGCGCTCGCTGGCCGACATCTTGCGCCAAGGCCCACCGCGATCTTCAAAGGCGCGACGAGCGGCCTGCACCGCCCGGTCGACATCCTCGCGCGAAGCTTCGACAACCTGGGTCAGCACTTCACCCGTAGCCGGATTGATGGTGTCGAACTTCTTTGAGCCATCAACCCACTGGCCGTCGATGAGAAGCCTACCGGGTTCGATTTGTACCTTCGTAGCCGTAATCATCTTCTTCTCCAACCAAGAAGAATCGCCGAAGTCCTTCGTGTACCCTAGTGACCTTCGTGGTTATGGTCTTCAAAACGTTCCTGTGTCACTACGCAGTTGCGACACTCCTTCCAAGCCGTCACTTCGCTTTGAACGTCGCAGGGCGTTTCTCCACGTAGGCCGCCAGCCCTTCTTTCGCGTCTTCACTCTGGAAGAGCAACTGCTGGTTCTCGCGTTCAACGGCGAGAGCGGACTCCATCGGGATCTCCCAACCGGTCTGCACCGCACGCTTGATCCGCCCCACAGCCTTCGCGGCCTTGTTCGGCGGACAGAATTGGCGCGCGTACTCCATGATGTTCTCCATGAAGCCGTCGCGATCGAAGATATCGTTGATGATTCCCAATTCTTTCGCCTCCTCGAACGAGAAAGTGTTGCCGGTGACCATCAGCTCAATTGCTTTGCTCTTGCCGACCAGGCGCGACAGCCGCTGTGTACCCCCGGTGCCGGGCAGCACGCCCAGATTGACCTCGGGCAATCCAATCTTCCCGGCATCCTGGCGCGCTATCCGGATATCTGCCGCCATGGCAATCTCGAGACCGCCGCCCACGCAATGTCCGTTAATCGCCGCGATCACCAGCTTGGGTGTGTGCTCCAGGCGTAGCAGGGTTTCATTCGCGTGCAGGCAGAAGTAATACTTGAAGGTCGGATCGACGCTGGCCAGCATCTTGATATTTGCGCCGGCGGAAAAGAATTTGTCGCCCGCGCCCGTCAGCACGATCACGTGAGCGTCGTTTTCCATGCGCGCTTGGAGGATAGCATCATCCAGCTGGCGATTCATTTCGTAGGTGTAAGTGTTGGCCGGTGGATCGTTCATCTCGATCACGGCGACGCCGGCATCAGTGCGGTAATTGATCAGTTGCTTCGTGGTCTCGCCGCTTACCGGCTGGGTGGTCGTAGACATGCTCCACACTCCTTTTTCGCTCAACGTTGAAGTAGCTTAACGTCCTGAAATCTCGTCCAACTCTCGAAATGTCAATCTCAAACTTTGTCATTCCGAGAAGGCTTCAGCCCTCGAGGAATCTGCTTTTCGCGAGACCCGGGAAGAGCCGAATCAATCCCTTTACCCCTTCCTCCTCGTCCCTCTCTGTCCGCCCGTGCAAATGCCCCGCAGAAAAATGTCTCCCATGTCCCGCGCCAGTTCGTTCGCATCTGCGTCGACCCGTGGCTTGTACCAGGTATAAATCCAGTTCATCATGCCGAACAAGCTGAGCACCGCGATGCGGCTGTTAAATTCTAGTCCCTTCGCGGCTTTGAATTCGTCCATTAGATCCAGGCAGATGTGGTAATACTCCCGCTTGATGGCGGCGATCTCCGCACCGAACCCATTCTTAAGCGCATCGTCCTCATGGGAGAGCACTTTCATCGCCTTCTGGTTGGACAAAAAGTATTCCAGGTGATTGCCGATGAAAATGCGAATCCGCTGCTCAGGCTGGTTCGCATCTTTGAGCCGCTCCTTCAACCGCGTGACGATCGTGCTGAAAGTGTGTTTCTGGATGAGATAGAGCAGCCGTTCCTTGGATTCGAAGTAGTAATAGAGACCCGCCAGCGACATCCCGCTGGCCCGGGATAGGTCGCGCATGGACGCACCCTCGTATCCTCTTTCGTAAAATACTTCAATGGCATGTTCGAGGATCTCGGCCAGGCGGCGGTCGAAGCGCGTCTCGGGATGTGCAGCGCCGGGCATGCGCCGCCGGACGGAAACCTGCGAAGTTGTAGACAAAGCTGCCATGGTTCGAACGTTCGTTCTAATGTTAGCGCGGACTGGACAATGCGACAATAGCTGAATTTTCACGACCAGGGGAGTCTGTTCATCCAGCCGCTTCGTAAGCGCGGCTTAGCCACTCGAGCGCGGACCGGATGTCGTCATTGGAGCTCATTTCAAAGCTCCACCAGCAGGCTTTCATATCAGCAAAGCGGATGTGAGGGTCACGCTGAGCAATCCTCCGTATTCGAGGACTGGGCGATTTCAGTTTGAGGCCGAGCGAGTTAGGAAAGTCCATGCAACGGGTGCGGGGCAGCACGGCAAAGATTCTCTTCCCCCGATACAATGCCATCATCCCGAACATTGGGCGGGTTATGACGTATGGCCAAGTGGTTACTTCACTGGCCAACGCCGCCGACCAAGCCTTCATCTCCTCTGAAATCTTGGGCAGGTCAGGACGTGGGCGCTTCTCTCGCCTCATTGTTTCGGTTGCATCGGGACGGGCCGGGTAACGGGCGGTTCTTGGGTGACGACCCGCTCGACCAGCATGATCTTCTTGATTTGATTGCGATCATAAGTTCGGTCGCTGCCGTCTACACGCACTACCACTGTGGTCAGGGAAAGGGACACCACATCCCCCAGCAAGACGGTCCCATCTTGCAGTTCCACAGTGTCCCGGGACAGTCCTCCGAGTTCGAAGCTGATACTGCCCCCGGGAAGTTCGTCTTGCGTGATCTCCACCGGTGTGCTGCCAGTCGCGTAGCCTTGCTTGCTGAATTCAAGACTGTGAGTGCCCACAGTGAGATCTACAATCCTTGGAGTACCCCCTCGTCGTGACCATCCACTTTCAAATTGGCTCCGGGCGGTACGGAGATCACTTTTACGGAGATCGTCCTCAGCGAGGTAGGTACGCCCGCTGCGTCGTTTCGGGCGGTCAGATTAAGCGACGCAGGAATACCGACCGATCTAAACTGGAACGGGATCTTGACCTGTTGCCCGACACCTAAGTCGCTTACATTCAGCACTCCATCGCCGATCCGGACCTTGCCCTTATCGACCAAGTAGACCGTAAATGACGCTCGTTGGGCAATGGAAACGTAGGGTTAATTCCTTATATCCGCCAGCAGCCGCTCTATCTCCGCTTTTGAATCCGCTGTCAACGGCAGAAGCGGCAACCTCGGAGGTCCTCCGTAATACCCATTGAAATCCATGGCGTATTTCACTCCCGGAATGCTCAGTTCCCCAACCACGCGCTGTGCTGCGGTAGCAATCCGCTGCTGTTTGAGTCGCGCCAATTCGATGTCGCCTTCTTTCCAAGCCGTGTAAATCTCATAACAAGCGGTCGGTGCAGCATCCGCAAACGCGAGGATCGCGCCCACGGCGCCTGCTTGTAACGAGGGTTCGAGTTTCTGTGCAGAACCGACCAGAACCTGGAATCCGACTTCTCTCTGCCGGGTCTTCATGCCGCCCACCACGGTCACGGCGGATGAGGAAGGCCTTGAAGAAGATGAAGGCTTCGAAGAGCCCGCGAGCACTGCTACTGGCACCAATTCCCCGCCCTGCCCCGAGACCTCCGTCGCGGCCTTCAGCATCCGTGGTGTAACCGCCTCGAAAGTCTCCGTTACTGTGGCAGCGCGCTTCATGTGGCGCGTGCCTTCCACCATGTTGCGGACCTTCTCAACATCACCACTCGATTCCTTGATGCCGATGAGGTTGGGATGATCGGCCAGTTCAATCACGACTTCGGCTGGAATGTCGTACCCAGTGGCCTGGGGAAAGTTATAGATGATAACGGGTAGCGGTGAGCGATCGGCCACGGTGCGGTAGAACGCCAGCATATTCGCCGGCTTCATTTGTCCCTTGTAGTAGTGCGGCGTGCGCACCATAGCGACGTCATAGCCCAGACCGGCCGAGTACTCAGTTAGCTTCAGTGTTTCAACGGCGGATTCAAGGCCCGTCCCGGCGACGAGGACTTTGTGGTTCGCGCTGGCAGCGCGCGCAGTCTTTAGGACCTCGCGCCGTTCTTCGTCCGACAGCATGATGGCCTCGCCAGTCGATCCCAAAACAACAATCCCGGCGACTGGAGTCTTCGAATAGCGGTCCACGTTCGCCTCAAGCTTTTTGAAGTACACGTTCCCGTCGGGATAAAAGGGCGTCGTGATGGGAGGAAAGATACCGTGGAGAAGCATGGGTCTTCAGCCCCTAGCTCATAGCACCTCGGTCTCAGCTTATCAGGTCCGTTTTCGAAATTGCCAGAAGCAGGTAACTTATCGCCTCGCCGCCAGCCGCTCCGCGTGTAGTTGCTGCAGCGCCTGCACCCGCAGCTCTCCGCTTTGCAGCGCAGCGATTCCTTCAGCCGCGGCCCGTGCGGCAGAGAGTGTCGTGATAGTTGGAATGTGGGCCGTGACTGCGGCCCGCCGGATTGCCTTCTCATCGAACCAGGGCTCCAGGCCGTGTGGCGTATTGATGATTAACTGGATGCGCTCGCCTTTGATCAGATCCACCACGTTAGGCCGGCCTTCTTTCACTTTGTACACCCGGTCGGTCGTTAGCCCAGCCGCTTCCAGCACATCGGCGGTTCCGGCCGTCGCCACCAGCTTGAACCCCATATCAGCGAAGCGCCTGGCTAAATCTGCCACCTGGGGCTTGTCATGGTCGGTGACACTGATGAAGACCGTCCCCGCGGTGGGCAGCTTCTGACCGGCTGCGATTTGTGCTTTGGCGAATGCTTCACCAAAATTGTCCGCCACGCCCATGACTTCGCCGGTTGACTTCATTTCTGGGCCGAGCACGGTGTCGACCCCAGGAAACTTGCTCCACGGAAATACCGGCGATTTCACATAGTAGCAGCGGCCGCTATCGAGGTCGGCAACGCGCTCGATGGACTCCGGCAAAAACTCGCGCAGCTTGCGTCCCGTCATCAGCCGCGCAGCGATCTTCGCCATCGGTACCCCGGTTGCTTTTGAAACATACGGCACAGTACGCGAAGCGCGCGGGTTGACTTCAAGGACGTAGACTCTGCCAGCTTCCCCGCCGTTGCCTTTGGAACTCCCATTCGACGTTCGCGGAATCGCAAACTGAATGTTCATTAGACCAACAACCTTCAATGCCCGCGCCAGTCGGAAGGTGTAATCACGCATGCGGTTCAGCAGGTGCTCAGGGATATCCACCGCCGGCAGTACACAGGAAGAGTCGCCGGAGTGGATACCCGCTTCCTCGATGTGCTGCATGATGCCCCCGATTACTACGTCTTCCCCGTCCGAAAGAGCGTCGACGT
>Ga0070708_100004922_pt1 | contig 10557 bp, 5 predicted proteins | sample KBSK5503metaG_FD_65469 | JGI IMG/M metagenome (GOLD analysis project Ga0070708, IMG submission 65469) | Corn, switchgrass and miscanthus rhizosphere microbial communities from Kellogg Biological Station, Michigan, USA - KBS K5-50-3 metaG | ecosystem: Host-associated > Plants > Roots >... | reverse complement strand
GCAGCTGATTTGCTCCAGCGGCGGCCCAACGCGGAAGCGGAGGCGCGGGCGCTGATGCACGCGCAGCGGCGACCTCTTTCCACTCAACCGCTGCTCTGCTCCACAATCAATTCGAGCAAAATGGAGGTGGACTTGACGGGTCGTTCGATATCAGGCCAGTTCCGACCTTCCTCCTGCCCCCCGGCCCAACCTCCGACCCTGGCAAACCGCGGCCGGGGTCTGCAACTCCCGCCGCGCAGGGGGGCTGCTCGAGCAACGTCGCCGCCCGCTCTCAGGCCCCGGAAGCACGCGGGGAGAGACCGGGGAGAGAGCACCTGCGTCGGAAGGAAACCGTAACGACCACCGCTAGATAAATGGCGTCCCCACAGAGATTCGAACTCTGGTTACCGCCGTGAAAGGGCGGTGTCCTGGGCCTCTAGACGATGGGGACGTCTCGGGCGCGCCCGTTTAGCACATCTACCGCCCGCTGTGCACGCTCGGTAGCGGCTCGCGGATCTACTCCGGAAGCTTGATCCCGTAATCCGCGATCTTCTTCGCGACGGTGGGATACGAGTTTCGGTCAGCTGACGCGTGCGCAAGAAACTGTCCCGGTTCTCCCGCGCCACATCGCGCTGGGCGCCTGCCAGGAGCGCCTGGTACCAGCTCTGCTTGAAGAGGAACTCGAGCGTACGCCAGGCGTCGTCCCGCGAGCGCCGGGTCGCCTCCAGCGCGTACCGGGCGAAGTCCTTGCGCAGACCGCGCTTGCCGCTGAGAAGACTGGAAACGAGGTCGTTGTCGCTCAAGCTGGCGCTGTGGGAGATGACGCCGCAGTCCTGCGAGCTGGCGCAGTCGAAGTTCTTGCCCGCCGAGAAAGAGATTCCCGGATTGGGGAGCGCGCTGGCGATGGTCAAGTCGCCTTGGGCGGAGGCGACGTTGGCCTCGGCCACGAGCAGCTCGAAGCTGCGCTGGCGGAGGATCTCCAGCGCACTCTCCAGGGTCAGGATGGGTGGAAGTGGCGGGGCTGCCTCGGCGACGGGCTGAGGATCCTTTCAGTCAGTCAAGGGAGCATGCGACGCCACAAGGTGTGAATGCTGACGATGCCTGGGCAGATCACCTTTCCGCCGCATCCCGGCATTCGCTGAGTGCTGAACAACATCAGCCCTGGGTCGCTCCCGCCACGCCTTCGGGTACCAACCGTGTGTCCTTTCCGAGAGGCGTCTCATGCGACCGTCGCGCGTCTGGATCCTGGGCTGGGTATTGTTCGCGGGCGCCGTATCCGCGCAGACGGACCCATCGGCCGTCGGCCAGTGGTCCTCGGTCGTGAACTGGGGCCGCACCGCGACACACGCGCACCTGTTGCCCGAGGGGAAAGTGATGTGGTGGGGGGAATACGCCGACGGCGACACCCCCACGCTCTGGGATCCCGCTAGCGGGACCAATACCCCGCTGCCGAAGGCAGGCTTCAACCTCTTCTGCAGCGGACACAGCATCATGGCCGATGGCCGGCTCTTCGTCGCTGGCGGGCACATCGATAACGACACCGGACTGAGCACCGCGGCCAACTTCGACCCTGGCTCCAGTGCATGGAACCGGTTTCCGGACATGAATGCCGGACGCTGGTACCCGACCGTGACCACGCTGGCCACCGGCGACGTACTCGCGCTCTCCGGCGAAATCACCTTGCAGGTGGGGAACAACCCTCTTCCGCAAGTCTGGGAAGCGTCGTCGGCGCGCTGGCGGAATCTCACCTCGGCCACGATGAGCCTGCCATTGTATCCCTGGGTCTTCGTCGCGCCAGCCGGGACGGTGTTCGTCGCGGGCCCATCGCCTCAGTCGCGCTTCTTGACCACCACGGGGACGGGAAGCTGGTCGACCGGGCCGACCAACCATTTTCCGCAGGAGCGCACTTACGGGTCGGCTGTCATGTACGAACCAGGAAAGGTCCTGATCGCGGGAGGGGCCCCACTCGACAGCGTGCCCACGAATTCCATGGAGGTCATCGACCTCATGGCTGCGACTCCCGACTGGCGCGTCGTCGGTCCCCTCCAGCGGCCCCGCCGGCAGCTCAATCTCACTTTGCTTCCGGACGGCACGGTGCTCGTCACTGGCGGTCACAGCGGCACCGGGCGCGACAATCCGAACAGCCCGGTGCTCGAGACGGAGCTCTGGAACCCAGCGACGGGCACCACCACCATGTTGGCTCCCTCCGCGGCGTATCGCGGTTACCACTCCACCGCGGTCTTGCTTCCCGACGGCCGCGTGGTTTCGGCAGGCTCGACGAACGTCACCACCGCGCAGGTCTTCTCTCCCCCCTACCTCTTCCGCGGTCCCCGGCCGCAAGTCTCCTCCGCTCCGAGCGAGATCGCCTATGGCCAGGCCTTCGATATCGCCTCGCCGGACGCCGCGCGGATCGCGCAGGTCACGCTGGTCCGGCTCTCGTCGGTCACGCACTCCATCAACATGAACCAGCGTTTCAATCGCCTGACCTTCACGGCGTCCGCCTCGGGAGTGACGGCGCGCGCCCCGGATCGCCCGGAAGTCGCCCCACCGGGGCACTACCTGCTCTTCATTCTCGACGGCTCCGGCGTTCCCTCCGTCGGACGGGTCGTCAAGATCGCTGGAACCGCCGCGCCCGGACCGGGTGCCGACTTCACCGTCTCCGTGGATCCGGCCAGCCTCAGCAGCTCGCAGGGGAGCTCCGCGAGCGCGGTGGTGACCATCACTCCGTCCGGTGCATTCAGCGGAACGGTAGCGCTCTCGGTCGCCGGAAATCCGGCGGGCTCCACTGCGTCACTCAGCTCCACCAACGTCGCGGTCGGACCGGCGCCTGGCAGCTCGACGTTGACGCTCTCGCCCGGGACCGCGACCGCGGGCACGAGCACCGTCACCATCACGGCGACGAGCGGACCGCTCAGCCACCCTGTTACCGTGAGCTACACGATCGCGCCGGGACCCGCACCCGCCGGGGTTGCCTTTCGCAGCGGCACGACCAGCAGCTATCCGTCAGGATCGACGACCCGCATCTCCGTGCCGATTCCGCCGGGGACCGTCCCGGGAGACCTGCTCGTCGCCTCGATCGGATTCGGCAACTCGTCGGCCTTTGCGCTGCCCGCACTGAGCGCGCCGCCCGGATGGACGCTGGTCCGCCGGGTCGACCACGGGACGGTGAACTCTCTCGCCATCTACTGGCACTCGTACGTAGCCGGCGATCTCGCGCCGATCTGGACACCAAGCCAGTCGGTGGGCGGCGCTGCTTCCATCTCGACGTACACCGGCGCCGCGGCCACTCCGATCGACGTCAGCGGGGTGAAGGATGCGGGCTCCGGCTCGATCTTTACGACCGCCTCGGTCGTCACCACGGGTCCCAACGAGCTGCTGGTCGCTAGCTTCTTCGCCCATTCGACCGGCGGGACCCCCACGAGCTGGACCCCACTGGGTCCCCTGACCAGGCGGAGCAACTTCAACAACGGCGGGAGTCGCTCGATGACCACAGCGGACGTGCCGCAGGGTGCGGCGGAAGCGTCCGGTTCGTTCAGCGCAATGGCATCGGTGCTCCAGGATTACGGACTATCTGCCATCGTCGCCTTGAGGCCTGTAGGAGCTCCCGCACCTTCCGCCGACTTCAGCATCTCGGCAAACCCGGCCACGCTCAGCAGCTCGCAAGGGAGCTCCGCGAGCACCGTGCTGACGATCACTCCTTCCAGTGGATTCAGCGGGACGGTGGCGCTCTCGGTCGCGGGAAATCCGGCCGGCTCCAGTGCGTCCCTCAGCCCGGGCAGCGTCGCGGCCGGGCCATCCCCCGGCAGCTCGACGTTGACGATCTCGCCCGGCACCGCGACCGCCGGCACGAGCACGGTCATCGTCACCGCGACCAGCGGAGCTCTCAGGCATTCCGTCGCCGTCAGCTACACGATCGTGCCGGCGCAGGTAGCTGGGATCGCCTTCCGCAGCGCTACGACCAGCAGCTATCCCTCGGGATCCACGACCCGCATCACCGTGCCGATTCCGTCGAGCACCCTGCCTGGGGACCTGCTGGTCGCCTCGGTGGGATTCGGCAACACCTCGGCGACGACACTCCCCGTGCTGACTGCTCCCCCGGGTTGGACGCAGGTCTTGAAGGTGGACCACGGGACGGTCAATTCCCTCGCCGTCTACTGGCACGTGTACGCGAGCGGCGACGTTGCCCCCGTCTGGACGGCGAACCAATCGGTCGGGGGGGCCGCGTCCATCTCCGCATACACCGGCGCCGCGGCCAGTCCGATCGACGTCAGCGCAGGGAAGGACGCGGGCGCCGCTTCGAGCTTCACCACCCCGTCGGTCGTCACGACCGGCGCCAACGAGCTCCTGGTCGCCTCCTTCTTCGGCCATTCCTCAGGAGGGGGCACCGCGAGCTGGGCCCTTCAGGGTCCCTTGTCCGCACGGAGCAACTTCAACAACGGCGGAAGCCGTTCCATGACGACTGGGGACATGCTGAAGGGCGCGGCAGGCGCTTCAGCGCCCTTGACGGCGACCGCATCGGTCCTCCAGAACTACGCCCTGTCCAGCGTCGTGGCCTTGACGCCGAAATCGCCCTGACTTTGCAGGCCCCCTGGACGATGAGGATTCGACGGGCCGTCCAGCCCATCTATTGCCCGCCGTGCACGGCTCCCAGCTTCACCACCTCGAACGCGCTCGCAGGCACGCTCTTGAGCTGGTCCAGATCCGGGATCGACCACCGCGCATCGTGCGCCCCGTTCAGCGACCAGAACTGCCCACCCGCGTTGTCGGTCACGAACATGCCGTGCTTCCGGAGCGCGCGCAGCACCGCGAGCGACGCGCCCTTGAATGGGGAGAGATCGAAGTCCGCCCGCAGGCGCACCCGCAACCCCATCGGCGGTGCGAAATCCGCGTCCGACGTCCCCGACGAGTGCGTCGCCGGAGCGACGTAGGCGTGCGCCGTCCGGCCGGCGATGAACGACAGCGCGTGCCGGATCTCGCCCTGCTCCACCGCTTCGTCGTACCGCACGAGCCCGGGCAGGATGGGGAGGCCGGAGGCGGTCGCGGCGGTCCAGCCGTCGGGCCGCGGTGCGCCGGTGACGAGGTCGAACACCGCCCCCGAGTCGGCGTGATAGCCCGAACCGGAAGAGATGGTGTTGTAGGTCTCGTACACCTTGCATTCCTCCTGCGCGAGCACGGTCGCGTGCCGGTCCTCGTTCGCCTGGATGGGCAGGTCAGGCGGGAAGGGATACGGGCCCGGGTCGCTCTGGGAGGCATAGAGGAACGACATGGGGACCCTCGGCTGCGACGCCGGCACCACCTCGAACGGCTGCCCGTACGAGCCGCCGAAGTCAGGTTGGAGGTGAAGCGTATCCGCGCCCATGAAGACGAGGTAATCGGCGGAGTGCGGCTCGACCGGGTCGCCGGAGACGTCCCGGTTCCACTCGTTGTCGAGCGGGAACATCGGACAGCCTGCGAGCGTCGGCCCGCTGGGAAGCGGCGCCCCTCCGTCCGGAGACCCAGGCCCGCTTCCCGCATCCGGGCCAGCTCCCGCATCGACTGCGACAGACCGGGCGGCTGTCCCACCGCAAGCACAGAGAGTGAGCAGCAGGTACGCGCTCCGCATGACGGTAAGTCAAAGCACGGCCGAAGCCGGATTCAACCTGCCCGCAGGGCTTGCATCGGGTCGACAGCGCCTGCCCGCCTGGCTGCGATCCAGCTGGCGATCAGCGCCACGCCCACCAAGGCGAGCGGCGCCAGCGCGAAGACGCTCGCGTCCATGCCGGCCCCGGGCACGAGGGTGGGAAGCGCGCGGGCAGCCGCGACCGAAACCGCCGTGCCGAGAAGCAGACCGCCCAACGAAAGCCGGACGCCCTCTCCCACCACCATCCTAGTCACGCCGGCGGCCGTCGCTCCGAGGGCGAGGCGCACGCCGATCTCCCGCTGGCGCTGCGCCACCGACCAGGCCGTCAGCCCGTACAGGCCGGTCGCCGCCAGCACCAGCGCGGCTCCGGCGAACAACAGCATCACGAAGGCCTGGAACCTGCGCGGGGCGAGCGCCGCTCCGAGCATCTCCTCGAGCTGGCGCACGTCCGCGGGGATGCTCGCGTCGACTTCGCGCAGCGCTTCCCGCAAGGCGGACGCGGGAAGACCGGGCGCCCTCACCGCGACGAAGGCCTGGGCGGTGAAGTACGGGACGATGTCGGGCAGGAGCTGCGTGGCCGGCAAGTACAGGGTCGGCAGCGGCTCTTCATCGAGCGCGAAATGGCGGACGTCGCCGACCACGCCGACGATCTCCACGTCGCGGTCGTCGAGGAGCAGATGGGTCCCCACCGGCTCGAGGCCGCCCAGGTACTTGCGGACGAGCGTGCGATCGACGATGGCGACCTTCCGCGTGTTCGCATCGTCCTGCGCGGTGAACTCGCGGCCCGCCAGGACAGGGATGCCCATCGTCGTCATCCAGCCAGCCGACGACCATCGCGTCTGCGCGCCCGGAGCATCCGTCGGCGAGAGCGGCGGCCGGCCGACGACCGTGAAATCGGCGCGCACGTTCAGCCCGCTGAGCGGCAGGACGTGTCCGAGGGCCGCCCCTCGAGCTCCGGGCAAGCCGGAGAGGCGCGGCAGCAAGCGCTGCGCGAAGCGATCGACATCCGCGGCGGTTGGATAGCGATCGCGGGGAAGCGAGATTCGCGCGGTCACCACCCCTTCCGCCTTGAACCCGGGCTCGGTGCCTTGCAGCCGCAGGAAGCTGCGCCCGAGCAGACCCGCGAGGGTCAACAGGACCGCCGTGAGCGCGACCTCGAGAAGCACGGTCACGCGCCGGGCGCGCGCGGTCGCGGGCGATCCGACCGCCGTCGCCAGCGCTTCGCGAGCATCGCCCCGTCCCGCCTGCAGGGCCGGAGCCAGCGCCGCGCCGAGTGCGGTGAGCGCGGCCGCCAGCAGCGCCGCCGACGCCACCCATCCGTCGATGGACGCATGCGCGGCCCGAGGCAGGTCGCGCGGGCCCAGCCGGATCAGCACCGCCAGGAGCCACTGAGCGAGGGCGAGCCCCAGCGCCGCGCCCGCTGCCGCGACCAACCCCGTCTCCAGCAGCACTTCGCGGGCGAGCTGCAGCGGGCCAGCCCCCATCGCCGCCCGCACCGCCAGCTCGCCGCGACGTGCCGCGCCCCGGGCCAGAAGCAGCCCGGCGAGATTCGCGCAGGCGGCCAGCACGAGCAGCGCCACGCCTCCCGCCAGGAGCCACATCGGCCTCCGCACCGCTCCGAGCAGCTCGTCCGCGAAAGCGTGGACGTGCGGCGGCGCCGTCTTCACCGCTTCCGCGTACTGCTCCTTCAAACGCTGCTGCGTCTGCTTCATCTCTGCCTGCAGCGACTCGGCCGTGCCGCCCGGCCGGAGGCGGGCAAAGGCGCGGATGAAGTTGTTCCCGCGCTGCGCCCGCCGCGGGTCCGCGCGAAAGTCGAAGGGGACCCAGACCTGCCCATCCAGGTTGGGGAAGGTCCATGACACGGGCAGCACGCCGACGATCTCAAAGGGCTCCCCGTTCAGGGTCAGCGTCTTGCCGACCGCGCCCGGATCGGCGCCGAATCGCCGGCGCCACAGGTCGTGCGAGATCACCGCGACCTTGCGCTGCTCGTCCGACGCGTCGAACACGCGGCCCGCGGCCGGCGCAACCCCGAGCAGCGTCAAGCCGTCCGCCGCCATCCTCACGCCCGGGATCCGCTCCGGCTCGCCGTCGCCGGTCAGCGACGCTCCCCACTGCGAGCAGGCGACCAGGTCCGCCGAGCGCGTCGCCGCCAGGTGGTCGAGGAACTCCGGGATGGAGAAGAATGCCTTGTCGCGGTCGACACGGCTGGCCCAGACCCAGACCAGCCGCTCCGGATCGCGGAAGGGAAGCGGCCGGAGCAGGACCGCCTGGAGGAGGCCGCCGATGGAAGCGGCCGCGGCGATGGACAATCCCAGCAGGAGCACCGCGGTGACGGTGAATGCCGGCGCCCTGCGCAGCCTTCGCAGCGCATGCTGGAGCATGCACCAAGCGTATCACGGATGATACAGATGTATCATCAGGACTGCTCGATTCGCGGCCCTCGGTCAGTCATCGCGCTCCGAGTCGACTCTTGGGTACAGTCCGATGAGCCTGGGGGACACCATTGCATGGTGTCCCCGGCGCTTAGCGTGTACATGTATCAGACGGTGAATCGCGCGACTTCGTCTTTCTTTCCAAAGATTCGCGCTCCCAGGACTCCCAGTTCGTAGCAGACCATCATCGGCACGGCCATCAACGCGAGGTTGAAGGGGTCGCCGGTCGGGGTCACCACGGCGGCGACGATCACGTTGACGATGATGGCGTGCCGCCGGTACTTGCCGAGGAACTTGTAGTCGACCACTCCCATCATCGAGAGCAGCGTCAGGATCAGCGGCAGTTCGAAGATGATCCCGAAGGCGAGCACCAGGAGCATCACCAGGCCGAGCTGCTGGTCCATCATCAGCACGGGCGTGATGTCCTTGCCGGCGCTGTTGATGAGGAAGTTGAACGCCGGCGGGAGGATGACCAGGTAGCAGAACACCGCGCCGCCGACGAAGAACACCGTCGCCGCCAGCACGAAGGGCACGATCTTGCGTCGCTCCCGCCGGTAGAGGCCGGGCGCGACGAACATCCAGATCTGCCAGAAGATCAGAGGCGAGGCGACGAAGAGTCCCGCGTAGAGGCCCACCTTCAGATAGATGATGAAGGGCTCCACCGAGGAGGCGAAGTGCAGCGCCTTCTCGCCCTCCGGCAGCGCGGCGAACACCGGCAGCATCAAGAAATGGAAGATCTGCTGCGACCAGTAGTACGAGGCGCCGAATCCGAAGAGCAGCCAGATCAACGCCCACTTCAGGCGCTTCCGCAGCTCCATCAGATGGTCGCGGAGCGAAAGCTGGACGTCGTCTTCCGGCGTCTCCGGCGCCGGAGGAGGTTTGGGCAGGAGCGCCGGGCTCACGCCTTCGGCTCCTCGACAGCCGGCGGCGGAGCCTCCTCCGGCTTGCGGGCCACGGTGCCCTCGGGAGGCACGAGCTTGAGCTGGGACTCGGCCGCGGCGCGCCGGGCGGCAGCGCGGGCCGCCGCAGGATCATCGGCCGGATTGGCCGGCGGCTCGGACGGCTTCGCGGCAGCCTCTTCCTTCGGGGCGTCCGGGGGCGGCACGGGCGCGATGGCCTTTGGCGCCTCGTCCAGATCGATGCGCGCCATCTCCGACTCGAATTGTCCCTTGATGTCGTCGGTCGCCTTGCGCAGCTCGCGCAATCCCTTCCCCAGCGATTTGGCCAGCGACGGCAGCTGATCGGGCCCCAGCAGCAAGAGCGCCAGGCCGAGGATGATCACGACTTCCGTCATGGAGAGGCCGCCGAACATGGCCCCTTTCTAACACCGAAGAGCGCTCCGGGCGCATCGATCCGCGGACCCGGAAGTGATCGCGCCCTGGCAGGGGCGCCCGCCACCTCCGGCGGCCGGGACTAGAGACCGCCTTTCAGCATCTGGTCCGCCGCCTGGGCCGCGTCCGGCGCCTGCTGCGGGTGATCGCCTGGCTGGCCGGGTACGGTCGCGGCTATCCCCTCGTCCGGCGGCTCGTTGCCTTTCAGGTAGGCCTCGAGGATCGGCTGATGGGTCTCCGCGGTCGCCCGTTTCCCCGTCTCCCCGTCGATGTTCACCCAGACGATGTTCTCGCTGGGCGACTGGAAGTCACCCTGCGGCACGTTGTTGAGCGCCTTCGTCATGTAGTCGAGCCAGATCGGGAGGGCGAAGTGGCCGCCGGTGGCGTACTTGTCCATCGGCGTCTCGTACGTGTCGTATCCGACCCAGACCCCGGTCACGAGATCGCGCGTGTAGCCCAGGAACCAGGCATCGAACAGGTCGTTGGTCGTACCCGTCTTGCCCGCCACCGGCTTCCCCAGCGTGGCCGCCCGCCCGCCCGTCCCCGGCGGCTTGCACACCGCCTGCATCAGCTGCTGGGTGAGGAACGCGGTCTCGGGCGTCATCACCTGCTCGGGCACCTCGAAGAGCTTGGCGTAGCCGGCGGCGAGGCGGTCGTCGAGCTCGGTCCAGGGATCGTAGAACGAGCTGTGGTCCTCGAGGATGCGCCCGTCGCGGTCGAGCACGCGGCGCAGGTAGATCATCTTCGCCTTCTTCCCCAGCCGGTTGAACGTCGCGAACACGCCCGTCAGCTCGTACGGGTACACGCAGGAGGAGCCCAGCGCCATCGAGAGGTCCTCGTTGATCTTGGTGCTGATCCCGAGGTTGTGCGCCCAGGCCGATGCGGCCTTCACGCCCACCGCCTGCAGGGTGCGGATGGCCGGCGTGTTCATCGAGTGCAGGAACGCCTGGCGCACCGGCACCTCGCCCTTGAACTCCTCCTCGTAGTTCTGCGGCTTCCAGCGCTTCCCGGTCGACTCGTCGTCGGTGACCATCGGGGCGTCGAGCAGGATGGTGGAAGCGGTGAACCCGCGCTGCTCGATGGCCGCGCTGTAGATGACGGGCTTGAACGCCGAGCCCGGCTGCCGGCAGGCCTGGAAGGCCCGGTTGAACTCGCTCTTCTCGAAGTCGTATCCGCCGATCATCGCCACCACGTA
>Ga0070708_100004921_pt1 | contig 10557 bp, 16 predicted proteins | sample KBSK5503metaG_FD_65469 | JGI IMG/M metagenome (GOLD analysis project Ga0070708, IMG submission 65469) | Corn, switchgrass and miscanthus rhizosphere microbial communities from Kellogg Biological Station, Michigan, USA - KBS K5-50-3 metaG | ecosystem: Host-associated > Plants > Roots >... | reverse complement strand
GATCGGGGGTGCGGTGCCTACGCGAGCGCAGGCCGTCAGCGTGGCTGTGGTGTGCTCGTAAGAGATATTCGGGGGTGAAGGGCTCTAACCCTCTTCGGGCCATAGCGCGTAAGCTATGGAGCGGGCGATGCTTCCGCAGCTCTCCCGGTCGATGCCGCCGGGCTGGACTCAGCTTCACGCCGTAACCTCTGCGCGGCGCGAGCTGCGGACTCGCCCTCTTCAGCGCGAGCCCACTGCGGGCGACCTCGGTCGCCGCTTGGCGGTGTTACTCAGGCCGGCGCGTGCGGCTTTCGTCTCCCCCCGCGAGCGGCATCGGCCCGTTGACGGCAGTGCCCTCCCCGCTGTTACGCGGCGGCTCAAGGGATCGAAGGTCAGAGGTCAAGATCGCTCGATGCTATCGCGCAGCTGGTCGATATACCAGTTGACGGCTGCTCGCGCAGTTGTCAGATCAGTTCCCGTGGACGAGACCAAGCGGTTGCCGTCCTCGTCGCGCAGGTAGACCGTCCACACCTCGTCAAAGCTACGTCGCCGCAGTCGCAGCGTGACTTCGGCTGGTTGCTGGTCGGATGGAGGTTCGAGCGTCACCCCGTCACCCTGGGCGGGCGGCTCATAAAGACAGAGAGCCGCCGGTAGGACGACTCTCTGGAAGCTGCGTCCTCAGTCGGCATAGTGGCCGGGTTCAGACGCTGACACGTGCTGCACGAGTATAGCGTCGTCACCGCGTCACCCTCCCGTCAGGCTTCAACTCCGCTGTCTCGTAACGCTCAACGGCAGGGGGATGACACTCGCCGCATATCCACTTAGACGACGGCGAGAGTCGCCATTTCCAGCGATGCCCTGCGCGACCACAGAGTGGTTGAGCGGACGCGAGGCGCATCTGCGACTGGATGCCTCCCATCTGCGGCTGTCGCATTCCCTGGTTTGACTTCTCGCGCACCACGGCGTTGTCTATACCTCATGACCCACGCCGTCAAGATCAGGCCCGTACGCCGCAAGTTCTGGGACGGCGACCTCCACACGACGGTCATACGCACCGTGGGCCACCGGGCCGAGTGCGAGTGCGGCGAACGGTCGAAGGTGAAACGGTCGAAGCGGGAACTGAGGACGTGGGCTAGAGCGCATCACGAGCACGTCACACACTGATACCGAAGGCGATGTTCAGCCGTGCCTCGAAGGCTTCCAGGGTGATTTCGCCCGTAACGTAACGCTCCTTCGCGCGCTCTACCTCACCGCGCAGCGGCCACTCTTGCCGGTCGCCCTCGTACGAGGTCCGGTAAGAAGCCATGCTGGCCACCCATGCGTTAGCTCTCTGCACTGCACTAACCGTGGCCAGGTAAGTCTCATCGAGTACGACGCCTTGCGACACGCGCTAGCCCCATCTGTGGACGAGTGCGTACAGCACGCACGCCGCGATCAACGCCAGAGCAACGTCCGAGACTGACAAGCCGCGCAACCTACGCCACCGCCGGGGCGTGCGTGTCGATCACGATAAAGCCAGCCGCCTCAGCCGCCGCCTTCGCGGCCTGAGCGTCAGGCGACAGCGGCGCTGGTGCCGGTGCCCCGTTGTCCTGCTCGGTCATCGTCACGGTGACGGGCGCTGCCACCGAGGTAGCGGCCCGGTCTCCCATCCATCCCTTACCGCCGCAATTCATGCAGGTAAGAGCGTCCTGCCCCGCGACCTTCGAGCCCGTTGCCACGAGCCCCCAGCCGTTGCAGTCGCCGCACGCATCCGAGTGGCGATCGTGGACGTAGTTGCCGACACCGCTCATCCCGAGCAGCAGCATCACGGCGGCGCGCTGCTGGTCGGGGATCGGCTCGAAGCGGAACCCCGGCGCGAACGGCCAGCACAGCTCGCAGACGTGCAAGTCCGCCATCGACTCGCCCATGACCTCCACGACACGCTTAGCGTGCCGCTCGCCTTCCTTATTCAGCTTCGTGAGGCGTGCCTCGATCTCTCGCTCTGAGAGCGCCTGAGGCTCTTCCTGCGGCTGCTCCGGTTCCTCTCCGGGCTGAGGTTCCTGCTCGCCGTCGTGCGACTCTTCCTCTTCCGCCGCGCCTTCCTCGTCACCCTCGGACGGCTCGATCGGCACCGGCTCAGCGGGTACGCCCTCGACCTGCGGAGTGCCTTCCTCGCTCTCTGTTGTCTCGTCTGCTGGTTCGCTCACGTCGTCACCTTTCGTCAGTGGGGCTCACCCTCCCGCGCCCCAAGTGCGGCAAGCCCAGGGGAGAACAGGCTAGATCGGAGCGCGGGAGTGGTGATCCCCCGTCTACGTGTGGAATGTAACACGTCACTCGTCCAAGAGTGTCGCCGCGTCGTCGGCGGTCAAGCCGAGCAGCTCCAACTCAGATAGCGCGCGATCCCGAGGCCACGACGCCGGCAGGTTCCGGTAAGCCTTCTTGATCTGCGACGGCGTGAGCCCGCGCTGAGGCACTTCCAGCATCACGTTCCAGATCGGCAACATGCCGTCGATCTCGGTTGCATCGACGCCGATCCTGCCGAGCCAGTCCCGAGCCTGCGTCTCGTCCGCCTGCCCGATCAGGAACGCCGCGCGTATCTCGGTGATGGCCGACGTTTGCGCCGACTTGACGCGCGGGCCTTCGCTCGTCGTGGTCGCTCCCGGCTTCCAGTAGAAGTCCGCCACGAGCCGAGCGAGCGACGGCTTCCAGCCCATCTCCAAGAGAATCTGGTAGCCGTCGTCGGCGGTGGCGAACACCCCGCCTTGCAACAGGCCCCGGATCGCAAAGAACGACGGGTAGGTGTAGCGGTTCGCATACGCGAGGTTGTAGTACTCAGGTCGCAGGTTGCCGCGTTGCAGCGAGGCAAGGAAGTCCGCCGGTATCCCGGCCTGCTGCTCCGCGAGCGTTGCCGGGGGCGGCTTGTAAACCCCGCCTCTTGCGTGGCCGGTCACGAGCTGATGCACGTTCACGGAGCGGCCGAGCACATCGAAAAGGTGATCCGAGTCCACGTCCGACATGCCGTGCTTCGCGGTGTTCGCCCGCCGCTGCGCCCTCGTCAGGAAGCCGCGAAGCTCTAGCTCGGCGTACTGGTTCGCGGTGAGAATCTGCCGCGCCTGCTCCAACGCGGCAGGCCCCCACTCGATACGGGTATTGCCTTCGGCCACGGCACGGCGGAACGCGGCTAGGCTGATGATCCCACGGAAGTACGCCGAGGCGGCCTGCTCCAACGATAACGGCAAGCCGACCAGCGCGGTCATCACCCGTAGGCGTTCATCGTCAATGCCCGAGTCGTACGCCTCACGGTCGGCGTCGATGCCTGTCGGCGCGAACGCGGGCACGCTCACGAGCGGATTCGGGACAGGCGCAAAGATCGAATAGTCCGGCGTGGGCAGCCACGACGGCGGCGCGAAGATCGACCGCTGCACCCCGGTAGCAATCACGGCCGGATCAAGCCGCTCATCGCGGAGCTTCATCAGTTGGGCCGTGATCTCGTCCGAGAAGCCTGCGCGGTTGAGCCAGCCCGCCACGTCGCCGGGACTAGCGACGTAGCCGCCGCTCGCCGCGTCCCACCTTCGCCACAAGCGCAGCGCCTCTGGTAGCGGTGGGTAGCGCCGCGCCAACTCGATCATTGCGTTGAAGCGTGGCCCGCTGATCCCGAGGAAGCTTGCCTCTTCGCCGGGGTTCACCTTGCCGAGCGGAATCTGCTCCGCGATCAGGCGCGCTGCCAACTCGCCGGGAAGCGGAATGTCGAGATGCTTCGCCCACTGCTTGTTTCGCAGGTCTTGAAGCTGCGGGTCTACGACAGTCTCGATGGCACCGCCGACTCCTGTGCCGATGGCGATACCGCCGACAACCTCAAGCGGGTTGAGCGGCACCGCTACGTCACCGGGTCATGCAGCTCGGCGATCTTGCGGATGATGCTGTCGGCCGCGTCCTCCGTGACGATCGCGGTCTTAGCGATGGCGACAGGATCGACCACCGCAAGCAGCGCTAGCGACAGGCCGAGCAAGTCCTCCAAGAAGCTGAGATCGTTGCCGCACACCTTTTTGCCGATCTTGTTCCACCGCGAGCACCTGATCCACCCGCCGCCGAGTCGGGCAAGCGCAAAGGCCACCGCTGCGATGAAGCCGAGGCTGGCAACCGTTTTTGCCTGACCACGTATCCACCGTTGCAGGTTGGCGAGGCCGTGCTCCAACGCCTTCGCCCGTTCGCGCAGCGACTCATATTCAGGCTCTAGGACGTGCTCGATGGCAAGCTCGGCCGCACGAAGGCGCGGGTAGATGTTGTGTTCGAGCTTCGTCTCCAACGCCTGCGCTCGCCCTCGTGCCCAGCGTTGACCCGCGCGGAGTGACGCGACCCCGACGTGTAGCGGCACGGTCAGCCTGTGGGCGATGGCGTGCGCGGTCTTGCCGTCCACCTTCTCCACGATCCAGGCCGACGCGAGGAAGATCGTGTAAGCCAGCCATTCCAGCTCGCGGCCCACATGGCGGACGACGCGGCCGAGGGTGTGCCACGACTCCGCTATGTGCTGATCGAACTTCTGTTCCGCCTTGCCTAGCTGGTTCGTGATGATCCGCTCGGCGGTGTGAATCGTCCTGTCAAGCAACAGCCCCGCGAACGGAATCCGGCGGACGACGAAGGTGATAACGCCGAACAGCATCCTCACTATCGCGTCGATCAGCGTCACGAGACCCCAAGCGACGATGAACGCGGACAGGACGGCGAGCGCCGCCAGTCCGGGCGCTAAAACCGGCTCAGCCTCAGGTAGCAGCTCGGGAGCGGGAGCCATCGGCTACAGATTCGCCGTCGCCTCAAGGTCAGCTAGCGCAGCCGACAACAGCCCAGCCGGCGATCCCGGCAGGCCCGCAAAGAAGGGATCGACAGCCGCCACGAACGAATCGAGTGCGATCCTGACTATCGTCGTGTACGGCCCGCGCAACCCGCCCGGAGGAACGTACTGCACGACGAAATCGCAGTAGTCGATCAGAAGGCCGTTTAGGTCTGTGTCCTGCGCGAACGAGCCAGTCACGGCCAGCCCCTCGCTGATCTGCTGCTCTACGCCCTGTGAGATCGCGGTCAGAAAGTCCGCTCCCTTGTTCTGCCGCCAGAGGTTGATCGGCACCGGATACTCAAGCGCGATCCGTGTCGGCACGGTAGTGAACAGCACCCGCTCGACCGTTATCGCGGACGTTGGCCCGAGAACCTGCACGCTGGTCTCAGAGCCAGTGGTGAAATAGGACGCGGCCACCGGCTACCTGTGCCTCTGCTGCTTGGCGAGCAACCGCACCGCCGCCCGCCTGATCCCCTGCGAGCGTGAGATCGACGTAGGCAGCTTCCTGTTCACGCTCCGCTGCAAGTCCACCCAGCCATTATGTCCGCTTGGCCCGAACGCCTCCGCGCGGCTCGTTCCCGAGCTGCCCGTCAGGCCCGCGTCGTGAAACGTGCCGTCCGCGTTGAAAACGTAGTCATGGAAGCCGCACGGAAGCACCGTGCCGACCAGCGGACGCGAGTAATAAAACTGCGTGTTGCCGTTGCACGGCCCGCCAACGAGGCGAAACTCAGGCACCGCCGCTTACCCTCCCGGCCCGGTCACGAGCATGAACGGCCCATAGTCGAGCGCCGAAGGATTGTCGCTCACTCCCTCGATGCTGATCTTGGCGACGTTCACCCCCGCGACACCTGCGCCCGTCGTCGGGTCAACCGCTGTTACACGGATGATGCAGCCCGGCCACAAGTCCAGGTTAGGAGGGAGTGCGACTGTCAGCGGTTGCGCCACTCAGCTCGCGCCGCCCGTCTTGGTCAGTCCGCGTGAGAGCGCGTAAGCTGCTCCGGACACCGCTGAGGCGATCGCGGCGTACTTCGGCGGGAGTTGTCCTGCGAGCGCGGCGACGAGCGAGCCGACCGCGACCAGTACCGCGACCCAAAACTCCGTTGTCTTGTAACCCGTCTTCATGCGTCATGCTCCTTTCACGCTGGGCTCAGCGGTAGTTTGACCATGTAGAGGAAGTCGGGGGTGAAGCTCACGTCCACCCCGGCGTCGATTGACGGCTCGACGGTGAAATACCCGCCCGACGCGCGGAGCGGTATCCACGCTTCGAGCATCCCGGCCGTCAGTGCCGTGTCCGTGTCGCGCCAGAACGGGGACGTGCCGAAAAAGTTCGGATCGTTGAAGGTCAGGTTCGCGTTCGTGATCGTATTCAGCACCGTCTGACGTGTGCGCACCGCCGCCGTCGCCTCCCACTCGAAGTTGCAGGCGATGTAGTAAAGCCCCGGCCCCGCAACGTGTATCTCGTAGATGAGGTTCGCTCCGTCACGCGTGAACGTCCACTGAGATACGTCGTTCGTCCATTCGGGCGGCGTGGCGAAGCGCGCGTGATCCGACAGGCCGATGGGCACGTGCGGAATCAGTGTCGTCGTGCCTTGGAGGATCAGGAACGGGAACGCGCCGGCGGCTGCTGCTGCTGCGCCTGCCTTCAGTCGGGGAAAAAAAGTTACGTCGGCAGACGCTCCGGCTGCCACCGGGTTAGCGACATCGACAGCCCGCCCGAGCACGTCACCCGAGTCCGACAACAGCGTCACGCACGGACACCACGAGCCGCCCGCGCCGCTCCCGTCAAACTCCGCATAGACCATCTTCAGCAGCAGCTCGGCCGCGTCAGGGAGCACGTAGTTCGACGGCACCCCTGTCGTCGGCGCACGGAGTATCTGAACGTCGGCCATGCCGACCCGCCTTTAGCCCGAGTCGGTCTGAGAGTCTTGCGCGGACTTCTCTTGCGCCCGCTCGACCAGCTCGTCAACGTGGCCGGTCTTGATCTGCGCGATGTTGATAAAGGCCCCGTCGATCACGATCCCGACGTAGTACATGCCCTGATCGTCCCGGCGCTCGACGCGAACGGGTACCGAGTCGTATGTGTCGCCTGCTGGCATCGTCCTATTGTGGCTGAGCCGTCAACTCGTAGAGGGAAAAGTCGACCTTCGGGGAAGTCGAAGCCGCGTCGTCCACGACCTGGACAAGAATGTTGCCCTTGTTGTTCGAGTTGAAGCACGGGATCAGCGGCTTCCCCCACTTGATGGACTGGTCGAGGAACCACGTGTCCGACTGCTGGCCAAACACGCCCGCCGGCCCGCCGATCCGCTGCCCGCCCCAATCCGGCCCGATCATCGACACGGTGCAGGCCGCGATCTGAGTCGTCCAGCCCAAGATGGCGTACCAGGTGTTTGCGTGCAGGCGGTCGTCGTCTGCGTTGAACGCTCGAGCCGTGCCGTACAGGCCCGCCGTGCCGGACGCGACCGCATCGACCCGGATGCCGAGCGCGGACTTCTGCAAGCCGACCGCCTGGCCCTGGTTGATGAAAACCGCTGATGCGCCGGGAAGGTCGTCGTACTCGGTCACGTAGCTCATGACCACGTTGTCCGCCGCCGTGCCCGTGATGTTGACCGTCGCTACGTCCGACTTGTAAAGGTCGATCGTTTCGAGGCCCGCCAGCAGCGGCAACGCGCCACGAGCCGCGACCGCGCCGTACGTCGTGCCGGGGATCATGCGCCGGACGCCACGCTGCTGGTCGTGCGTCGCCTCCGGCCGCGTGTACACCCACGAGAGTTCTAGGACGCTGGCGTTGTCGATCGCCCACGCTTCGAGCACACGAGCGCCGCCGGTATTGAAGTTCGCTACCGCGAGCGAGTCGGGAGATGCAGCGGAGAGCGCGTCAGCGAACGCGCCACCAGTGATGTTGGCCTTCGACGCTGTAGTGAGGACTTGTGCGTAGGGCACGAGCGCCCTTTACGGGGTGTACTGCTGCTTGAAGGCGGTCATGCCGTCGATCCAAGCGCCGACCCGCGCGAGGGCGTTGCCCTTACCGCCCGACGCCATGCCGTCGATTGCGGCCGAGAGCTGCGACCACACCGGCTGCGCCTGCGAAGCGAACGAGTCGTACTTCGGCTTTCCGGCCGTCGCGCCGGTCGTGTAGTTCGCGGCCTTCGCAACGGAAGCGGTTTTCCATCCGGACGTGCCGACAGCGGCCAAGCGCCGCGCCCACTCGCCCGACGTGACGGCTGCGGTGAAGCCTGCGAGCAGCGCGCCCTGCTGAGCGATGGCCTTGCCGACGACATCGACAGACGTGCCCTGAACGCCAACTTCGTACTTCTGCTGCGCGCCCTGGACACCGCTCTGCCAGTTGGTACCCCATGTGGATGCTGGTGCGACTGCCATCGGTCTGCGGCGCAACGTATGCGGGCGTCGAGCCGCGCGCAAGACTTTCAGGCCCCAGGGGTGGGCCTACACCCCGAAACACAGACGGCACGGTCTAGGATGCGCTTTAGAAACGATGCCCGACCATCGACGGACAACCTGCCAGGTGTGCAGGGGCCATAAGAGCAAGGTCGGAGATATCTCTTGGCGCGGGCTTTGCGCCTCCTGTAGCTGGACGCGGAACGAAGCCAACTACGATCAGGTGCAGGCCCGGAGCGGGCCGTTCTTTCAGCGATGGCGCGAGCGAACGGCGGCTAGCGTCGGCGCGGCGCTGCTTGACGACGCACGCGATACGCCCTAGCCTGCGCGCCATGCCTGTTCGCTTCCGAGGGATCGACGGCGACACCTACAACGTCGCCCGAGCGGTCATCACCGCGTCCGTCAACCTCGTAGGCACGTCGTCAGCGGGCGCGACGACAGCGATCACGACGGGCGCTTTCACCGTGGACAATCCCGGCACGTTTGAAGTCGTGGTATTCACGCCACAGCTTACGCGCGGTACGACGAACCTCGACATCGAGCTCTGGGACGGCGCGACGCTGCTCACCTCTCTGACAGGCCACTACACCGCCGCCGTGCCGATCCTCCCCGTCACGATGCTGGCGCTTGTCACACTCGCGGCGGGCGGACACAACCTCGCGGTCAAGGGCTTCGTGGACGCCGGTACGGGTGTGTTCGGCGCTGGCAACGGCGCGACCGGCAACGCGCCCAATGCCTTCATCACCGTCCAGCCCACTTAGGCGCGGGCCATGGAGTATCTCGACGAGGCACTCGCCGCAATAGTCGAGGGGAAGCGTGTCCCCACCGACTTCATCCCGTTTAACTACAGCTCCAACGTGGCCGAGATTCAGCACGTCATCAAGACCGGCGCGTCTTACCTGTTCGGCTTCACCGCGACCAACGTCAACGCCGCCGCACGCTTCATCCAGATATTCGACACCGATAAGGCGGTCGTGAACGGGGCTGTCCCGAACGTCTCTGTATCCGCCGCCGCCACGAACAACGTCAGCGGCCTATGGGTACCGCCGCGCCGCATGGACAGAGGCATCGTCATCGCTGCGAGCACGACGCAGAACACGCTCACGCTTGCTGCGGCGGAGCATCTGTTCGACGTGCAGTACGTCTGATGCCTCTCGTTACAGGTGACGCGAAGCTAGGCGCGAGCGCCGCTCGTGACGTTGGGGCTACGGCGGGCACGGTTGCGGCGGGGAACGACGCCCGCTTCCCAGCGATGCCGCAAGCGGCGATAGCGAACCTGAATCTCGGCGCTCTGACTCTGCTGACCGACGTGATTACGGCGTTGGGAACGGTGCAAGCGTCATATAACACGCTGCTGGCCGAGTTGCGGGCGGCCGGGATTCTGTCACCGTGACCGCCGACTTCAGCCGTGTCGCCGATCATTAGCACCCCGCCAGGAGTGTCGAGTGAAGAGGATGTGTTTCGTGCGGCGCTCGGTATCAAGTCCGCGAGCCCCGGCGATCCCCTCGTTGTCGTCAATAACAACGCCTTAACGTCGCAGACGATCTACGCGGCCGGCGTGCCGTATCGCGCCGGCCAAGTCGTAACTAACCTCGGCTGGTCGATCGTGGTCGCCGCTTCAGGAGCAGGGCCTACCGGAATGTTTGTCGGCATCTGCAACGCCACGACCATGCTGATGGACTCGGCGAACCTCTCCGGGTCAGCGGCGTGGACAACAATCGGGCTGCGCACAGTGGCGCTCTCGTCGCCGTTCACGATCCCGAGCGACGGGCTTTACTACCACCTGATCTTGCAGAACGGCGCGTTCGCGGTCACGCAACCGACCTTCAACCGTCTCGGCGCTACAGGCGACCCCCGCATCAACGGCGCGGGCACGTTCCTCTACGCCACAGCAGGACTGGCTGCCACAGCTCTGCCCGCTGTGAGCGCGGCCGTGACGCTCGCCGCTGCTGGTACGCCGCTCTCCCTCGTCACCTTCTCCACCTAGGCGCGCGCCATCGTGGCGACCACCGCGCAACGCCAACAGCTCGCCCAGGTGATGGACTTACTCGTCCGAGAGCAGCCGCGAGTCCACTACGCACAGATCAGGCCGATGCAGACCCGCGCGATTCACTCGCTCCACCTGCTGCAACAGGCGTTGTACTCGCCGCACGGCGTCACGATGGACTGCAGCGAGTCCGTCACCCTCCTCTGTCACGTCGCCGGGTTGCACGATCCAAACGGCTTTAACTACGACGGCCACGGCTTCACCGGGACGCTGCTGCACTTCCTGCCGCACTACACCGACCCGCTGAAAGCCAAGACGGGCGCGCTTGTCGTCTTTGGGCCGGGGTCGGGCGATCACGTCTGCATGGTACGCCGACCCGGCAAGA
>Ga0070708_100004919_pt1 | contig 10557 bp, 10 predicted proteins | sample KBSK5503metaG_FD_65469 | JGI IMG/M metagenome (GOLD analysis project Ga0070708, IMG submission 65469) | Corn, switchgrass and miscanthus rhizosphere microbial communities from Kellogg Biological Station, Michigan, USA - KBS K5-50-3 metaG | ecosystem: Host-associated > Plants > Roots >... | reverse complement strand
TCGACGACGCGTACAACGCGAGCCCGGAATCGATGATCGCGGCGTTCGATGCCCTCGCGGAGAGCAGGCGCGACGGACGTCTGCTGGCGGTGCTGGGCGAGATGCGCGAGCTCGGGTCCCTGTCTGAGGAATCGCACCGGCGAGTGGGCGAGAGGGCGGCTGAAGTATTCGACGCGGTTTGCGTCGTCGACGGCGAGCGGGCGAAGCCGATGGCGCAGGCCGCCGGCGCGGAGCTCGTGCCGGATGGAGCGGGGGCGGCGGACTGGGTGAGGCGCAACGCGACCGCCGGCGACCGCGTCCTGGTCAAAGCGTCGCATGGTGTTCGTCTAGACGAGCTGGTCAAGGACCTGACCACCGCTTGATCGGAAGAGCGCGGCCGGACGTCCTCGACGGATCTTCGGCGCCCATGCAACCCATTTGCGTTGTTGCGGCCTGCGCTCCTCCCTTGCGAATCCCCGGATGCGCTCGCTCCGGTGCTCGGCCGCGCCTAGCATCTGGGCCGCCTGGGCACCGAATCTCTCGCCGATGAATCCGGCCGCGCTCTTCGACGTCGGCACATTCGTCGTCGGATTTGCGATCGCGATCGTCCTTTACCCGTTCGCGATCCGCGCTCTGCGCCGTGTCCGGTCGGGACAGGTGATCCAGGACGAGCTGCCCGACACCCACCAGCGCAAGGCCGGAACGCCCACAGGCGGCGGAATTCTCTTTGTCGGGCTCGCGATTCTTGGCGGCGCGCTGGCAACGATCGCCGGCCATTCGGGCGCGCTGCCCACGGTCGCGGGCCTCATCGCGGGCGCGCTGATCGGCTTCGCCGACGACCGGAGCAAGCTCCGTGTCGGCACACGCGGCATCCCCGCGCGGCTCAAGTTTCCGCTCCAACTTCTCCTCGCGGTGCCGGTGGCGTGGTTCGCGACGGTGCAGGGTGGTCCGCAGCTCTTTCTACCGGTGACGCCGTGGCTTGTGTTTCCACTGGCGGTGATTGCGATCGCCGCCACCGCAAATGCGGTGAACATCACCGACGGCATGGACGGCCTCGCGGGCGGCCTCACGGTGATTGCCGTCGGCGCCACGGTGCTGTTCCTTCCCGGCGCGCCGGCCGGCGAGAAGGCCGTCGCGATGACGCTTTGCGGCGCGCTGGTCGCGTTCCTCGTCTTCAACCGCTACCCGGCGCGCGTCTTCATGGGCGACACGGGCGCGCTGGCGATCGGCTTCGCGCTCGCCGCGATGGCGATCCAGCAAGGCATCCTCTTGTTGCTGCCCATCGTCGGTCTCGTGTTTGTACTCGAGACGCTGTCTGTCATCATTCAGGTGGCTTATTTCAAAGCCAGCGGCGGACGCCGCGTGTTCACCATGACCCCGATCCACTACACGTTCCACCACGAGGGATGGTCTGAGAACCGCATCGCGCTTTCGTTCTGGGGCGCGGGGCTGATCTCGGCGCTAGCGGCGATCGCTCTCGTGCGGCTTCTGACTTGACCGCCCTCGTGGTCGGCGCGGCGCGAAGCGGCGTCGCGCTCGCGCTGCACCTCACCGCCGAAGGTGAGGCGGTGCGACTCGCCGACCGCAAACCGTCAAGCGAGCTGCTGTCGACCATCGCCCAGCTGCCGCCCGGTGTCGATCTCCGTGTGGGCGGCTACGACGAACGGGTCCTCGACGGCGTCGATGTCGTCTACGCGAGCCCCGGTGTGCCGTGGGACTCGGAGCTCCTCAACCAGGCGCGCGCCAAAGGCATACCGGTGTCGAGCGAGATCGACCTGTTTCTTGGTCGCTGCAAAGGCACCGTGGTTGGCATCACCGGCACCAATGGCAAGACGACCACGACAGCGCTGACCGGCGTTGTCCTGGAGGCGGGCCGGCGCCCGGTTGTCGTCGGCGGCAACATCGGGGACACGGTCCTCGATCGGCTCGCCGAGATCACGCCCGAGCACTGGGTTGTGCTGGAGCTCTCCAGCTTCCAGCTCGAGTCCGTGGAGCATCCGCATCTGCACGTCGCCGTGATCCTGAACATCACACCCGACCATCTCGACCGCCACGGCACCCTCGCCCAATATGTCGACCTCAAAGCGAGGGCGATCGAGGACGCCGACTACGCGTTGCTGAACAGCCGCGATCCGACGGTAAGCGCGCTGTCCACGCGCGCGGCCGGCAAGGTCGTTTGGTTCGACCAGCACCAGCCGCTCCCGCCGATGCCACTGCCGGGCCGGCACAACATGGAAAATGCCCTCGCCGCGGCCGCGGTAGGACACATCGCGGGACTCAGCGATGACGCCATCAACGAGGCGATCCGCGGTTTCAAGGGTGTCGAGCATCGGCTGGAGCTCGTGGGCGAGTGGGCGGGCGTCCGCTGGTACAACGACTCGAAGGCAACCAACCCCGACGCGGGCCGCGTCGCGTTGAGCGCGTTTCCAGGCGCACCTGTGATCCTGATCGCCGGCGGGTATGGCAGCGGCTTCGACCTTCGGGAATGGGTCCAGGACGTACTCGCGAATACGGAGGCGGTGATTCTCATCGGCGCTTCCGCCGGCGAGCTGGCCGAGGCGCTGCGCGTGCATCCGAAGGTCATCCGGGCCGACACGCTCGAGCAGGCCGTGTCCATCGCCGCCGGCATGGCTCGCGAGGGAAGCATCGTCCTGCTCAGCCCCGCCTACAAGAGCTATGACATGTTCAAGGACTTCGAAGACCGCGGCAACCAGTTCAAAGAGCTTGTCCGGCAGCGGTTCGCGGCGTGAGCTCGATGTCTCCAACGAGGCCGCAGCCCGACCGGCTGCTTCTCTTCACGACCGTCGCACTGTGTGGGGCGGGCCTGGTCATGGTCACGAGCGCGAGCGTCGCGTTCGCCTACAACCAGCACCAGTCGACCTTCTACTACGCGGAACGTCAGGCGGCGTGGCTGTTGATCGGCTTCGTCGCGCTTTTCGTCCTCGGCCGTGTCGACTACCGGCGGATCCGCCGGCTGGCGCCGGCCGGAGCGGTCGCGGCCGGGCTGCTCATGCTCCTGGTCCTCGTGCCGCACCTGGGCGTGAGCGTCAACGGGGCGCGGCGGTGGTTCGACGCCGGGCCGCTCGGTACGTTTCAGCCGTCCGAGCTCGGCAAGCTCGCGTTCGCGGTGTTCGTGGCGCACTGGGTCGACCGCAACGCGCAGCGTATGGGCGACTTCAACCAGGTCTTCGTCCCGTTCGCGGCGATGCTGGCCGGCGTGCTCGTTCTCCTTTTGCTGGAGCCGGACCTGGGCACCTCGATCGTCATGGTCGGCATCTTCGTCAGCGCCTACTGGGCAGGTGGCGGCCGGCTGCGGCACCTGATCCTGATCGCGGGAGCGCTCGCGCTGGCGTTTGTCGCCGTCACCCTGCTCGAGCCGTACCGAATGTCCCGGCTCGTCGCGTTCAAGAATCCGTGGGCAGACCCGCTCGGCGCCGGCTTCCAGGCCACCCAATCCCTCTACGGGCTTGCTTCGGGAGGCTGGTTTGGCGTGGGGATCGGCCACTCCATCGAGAAGTACGGCTGGCTGCCCGAGGCCCACACCGACTTCATCTTTGCCATCGTGGGCGAGGAAACCGGCCTGATCGGAACGACGCTCGTGATGCTGGGCTTCCTGGTGTTCGGGATCCGCGGCTATCGCGCGTCGCTGCGTGCGCCGGACCGGTTTGGCATGGCGCTCGCCGCGTCGATCACCACCTGGATCACCTTCGAGGCGCTCATGAACATGGCGACCGTCACCAACACCCTGCCCATCACGGGAGTCCCGCTGCCGTTTTTCAGCTACGGCGGCACGGCTCTGGCCACGACCCTCGCCGCGGTTGGCCTTCTGCTGAGCATCGCCCGCCACGGGTCGGGTTCGGCGTTGCGGAACAATCGGTCATCAGATGAGACTTTTGATCGCTGGCGGCGGAACCGGAGGGCACCTGTTTCCGGCGCTCGCGGTCGCGCGAGCGTTTCGCGCTGAGGAACCCCAGGGTGCGCTACTTCTGGTCGGGCGCTCTGGCGGACCGGAAGAGAGGCTTGTGCCCGCAGCCGGTTTCGAGCTGCGGACAGTCAGGGTTCGTGGGCTCGACCGCGACGCGCCGTGGAAGAACATCGCTCTTCCCGTTCTCGTCCCGCTGGCGCTCCGGTCCGCGCTCCGCATCGTGGACAGGTTTCGGCCCGATGTCGTGCTCGGCATGGGCGGCTACGTGATGGCGCCGCCGGTGGCCGCGGCGCGCATGCGCCGGATTCCTTACGTGTTGCACGAGAAGGACGTCCGGCCGGGGCTGGCCACGCGGTACTTCGCAGCGAACGCCGCCGCGGTCTGCACGACGCTGCCGGGCACAGAGGAGCGGTTGCGCAACGTCAGGACCGTGCTCACCGGCGTCCCCCTGCGTGAAGGTTTCGAGCCGCGCATACCCGATATTCCTCCGCGCCGCCTGCTGGTGACGGGAGGCAGCCAGGGCGCGCGGCGTTTGAACGAGGCCACGTGGGCGGCGCTCGATGAGCTGTGCGCGAGGTTTGAAGAGGTCATTCACATCGCCGGGCAGCAGGGCAAGGATGGGGTGGCACGACGTGCCCGAGAGCGTTACAGCGGGGTGGCCTTCGCCGAGGACATGCCGGCGTTGATGGCCCGCGCCGACCTCGTGGTCAGCCGAGCCGGCGTGAGCACGATCTCAGAGGCCGCCGCGGTCGGCCTGCCGATGATCCTGGTGCCAGGCACCTTTGGCGGCGGCCACCAGGAAGAGAACGCGGCCGCGATGGTCGCGGCCGGGGCGGCCCTCCGGATCGCCGACGAAGAGCTCACCGGCGAAAGCCTCGTGCGCGCGATTGCGAGCCTCGACGCTAGTCGCCTGCGGGCGATGGCCAAGGCATCCGCGGCGACCGGGCGTCGGGATGCCGCGCAGCGCGTTCTACGAGTGCTTCACGAAGTGGTGAGGAGGTGAGCCCGCAAATGAGAGTTCACCTCATGGGCGCCGGCGGGGCCGGTGTGTCGGCGCTGGCGCGTGTCTTCCTCGCCCGAGGGGACGACGTCAGCGGTTGCGATATCAAGGAATCGGAGACGACGGCCGAGCTCGAAGAAGCGGGCGTCCGGATGAGAGTGGGTCACGACCCCGAGCACGTCCTGGGTAAGGACTTGCTCGTCTACAGCGGCGCGATCAAGAAATCGCCGGAGTTGGACGCCGCAAGGGCCATGGGCGTCCAGGTTGTGAGCCGCGCCGAGATGCTCGCTCGGCTCATCAGCGAGACGAACTCGATCGCCGTCGCCGGGACGGCCGGCAAAACCACCGTCACTCACATGATCGGACACATCCTCGTCATTGCCGGTTACGACCCGACCGTGCTGGTCGGCGACGGCGCTAGCGCCAGGGCCGGACAGTCGGAGTGGCTGGTCGCGGAGACGGACGAGTCCGACGGCACGCTCACGTTGCATCACCCGCAGCGGGCGATCGTGACCAATATCGAGCTCGACCATCCAGACCACTTCCGCGACGTGTCCGCGGTGCGCGACCTGTTCCAGTGGTTCATTGAGGCCATCCCCGAGACGGGCCTCGCCGTGCTCTGCGCGGACGACGAGCTGGCGCGCGAGCTCAAGCCCAGGGCTCGCAAGGTCACCTACGGTTTCCGGCAGGGCGCGACCTATCGCTGCGAGCCGATGCGTCCTTTTCCGATCTATCGTGGCGCGGACCTTCTCGGCCACATCGATCTGCGCCAACCGGGCCGGCACAACATTCAGAATGCGACGGGCGCCGCGGCTGTGGCTCTCGAGATCGGGGTCCCGTTCGGTGACGTCGCGGGGGCGCTGCAAACCTTTCCAGGCGCACACCGGCGAATGGAGTTCCTGGGCACCTTCCAGGGCGCAGCCGTGTACGACGACTACGCGCACCACCCGACCAAGGTGCGCGCGACGATCGAGGCGGCGCGCGAGCTGCGTCACCGCCGGCTTCTCGTCGTCTTTCAGCCCCATCGCTACTCGCGACTGAGCGCCCTGATGCACGACTTCGCGCGTTCGTTCGAGGGCGCGGACCGCGTCTACGTGCTCGACGTCTACAGCGCCGGCGAGGACAACGTCTCAGGCGTTCAGGCTGCGGACCTCGCGCACCAGGTCCCACAGGCGATTTACGTCGGCGACTTCACAAGAGCGAAGGAAGCTCTAAAGGAGATCGTCGGGCCGGACGACCTGGTGCTGTTGATGGGCGCGGGCGACATCAAAAAGCTGGGCGATGAGCTGGCGCACGAAGTCTAGCCTCGCCTGGCTCCACGACCTGCCGGGCGTGAGCGAGGACGAGGCGCTCGCTTCGCGGACTTCGTTCGGCATCGGCGGCCCAGCCGAGTTTTTCGTTGAGCTTGCGCGGCCCGAGGCCATCGAGAAAGCGATCGAGGGTTGCCGCGAGCGCGACATTCCTTATCTGTTGCTGGGCGCCGGGACGAACCTCCTCGTCGCCGACCGCGGCGTCGAAGGATTGGTCGTGCGGGTGGTGAATCGTGAGCACCAGATCGACGGCACCCGCGTCCGCGCCGCCGCCGGGTTGAAGATGATGCGGCTCGCGCGGATCGTCGCCGACGCCAACCTACGCGGCTTCGAGTTCGCGATCGGCGTCCCCGGCACCCTAGGCGGAGCGGTCTACCAGGACGCCGGTTGCTGGGGTAAGGAGATCCGCGAGGTGCTCGTCGAGGTCGAGGGCTTCATGCCAGGCGCGGGCAAGCAGACATGGAAGCCGTCCGCGCTGAAGTTCGGCTACCGGACGTCCGCGCTGCGCGATGGAGATCTGAAAGGCGCACTCGTTGTCTCCGCCACCGTGCAGCTGACGCGCGGTGATGGGGAAGAGGCCAAGCAGCTCATGTCCAAGCTCACCAGGGAGCGGAACGAGACGCAGCCGATCAAGGCCAAGAACTGCGGCAGCGTGTTCAAGAACCCACAAGGCGATTCGGCGGGCAGGCTTGTCCAGGCCGCTGGACTGAAAGGCACGCGCGAGGGCGCGGCGGTTGTCTCGGAGCTGCACGGCAACTTCATCATCAATGAGGGCGGGGCAACCGCAGCCGACGTGAAGCGGTTGATCGAACGCGTGATGGTCGAGGTCAAGCGTCGCTTCGGTGTCCAGCTCGAGCCCGAGGTCGAGATGGTCGGCCAATGGAAATGAGGTAGTGAGGCTCGCGGTGCTGAGAGGCGGGAGGTCGGCCGAGCGGGAGGTCTCGATGCGCTCGGGCGAGCAGGTCGCGAAAGCCTTGCGCGGTCGCGGCCACGACGTCACGCCGGTCGACCTCGACGGCAACACGTGGGACGCGCTGCGCGACGGCGATTTCGAGTGCGTGTTCAACGCGCTTCACGGCCGGCTCGGAGAGGACGGCACGGTGCAGGGGATGTTCGAGCTGCTGGGCTTGCCTTACACCGGCTCGGGAGTGCTCGCTTCTGCGCTCTGCATGGACAAGTCGCGGGCCGGCAAGGTCATGGCCGGCGTCGGCTTGCACGTGCCGGAGTTCGAAGAACTCGAGATCAAGGAGGGGATCGCCGCCGACGTCATCGAGCGCCTTGCAGCGAGGCTGGGTCTGCCGCTGGTCATCAAGCCGGTCCGCGAGGGGTCGACCATCGGCCTGACCATCGCCCAAGACGTCGACGCGGTCGCCTCTGGGCTCGTCCTCGCGGCACGCTACGACCGCCGGGTGCTCGCCCAGCGCTTCGCGGCGGGAACTGAGATCACCATCGGGGTGCTCGCCACGCCCGACCTTCAGGTCCTGCCGACGCTCGAGATCGTCAGCGAGAACCCGGTGTACGACTACGACGCGAAGTACACGGCCGGCAAGTCGCACCACATCATCCCGGCCAGGATCCCGGAGGTTTCCCGAGCGGCAGCATCAGACGCCGCGGCGAGGGCGTTCACCGAGCTCGGATGCTCGGGCATGGCGAGGGTGGACATCATCGTCGACGGGAAAGGCACGCCCTGGATGCTCGAGGTGAACACCGTACCCGGGCTCACCGAGCTGTCGCTGCTGCCCGATGCGGCCCGCGCCGCCGGCATCTCCTTCGACGAGCTCTGTCAGCGACTGGTCGACCATGCCGTCGGGCGATTCCAGCGTCACGTGGGTCCGACAGCACAGTGAAGGCGGCATCGTGAAGTTCCGCCGCCGCAGCTCTGTGATGCCCCGGGCGCCATGGCCGAACGGGATCGAGCGTACTGAGCCGCTGCGCGGCCAGCTGTGGACGCGCTCGGAGAAGGCGCTGCGCGAGCCCGACGTTCCATGGGGCTGGCGCGCCCTGGCGATCGGTGTCGCGGCTTTGGAGGCGGCTCTGCTCGTCTGGCTCTGGTTTGGACCCGCGCTGGCGATCAGCTCGGTGCAGGTGAGCGGCGCGCATCACCTGACTTCGAGCCAGGTCGCCCAAGACGCTGGCCTCTCCGGCGATACCTCGGTGATCTCGGTCGACGTAGTCACCGCGCATGACCGCCTCATGAAGCAGGTTTGGGTGCGCAGCGTCGCCGTGCAGCCGCAGCTGTTGGGCACCGTGGTCATCCAGGTCAGCGAGTGGGAGCCGGTCGCGGCCTACCACGCAGGAACCTCGACCAGGCTGTACTTCATGTCGAGCCAGGCGGTTGTCCTGGGGGCGACCTCGACGGCCGCGGGACTGGTCGATGTCCAGGGCCCGGCCGGGAACGAGCCGCGCGCGGGAGACCGGCCGCTGGATCCGCAGCTTCTCACGGCGCTCGTCAACATCCAGCGCGCGATGCCAACCCTCGTCGGCCAGGACGTCGCGGGATTCATCTTCGACTCCTGCGGCAACCTGACGATGATCGCGAAGAAAGGCTGGAAGGTTTACTTTGGCCGCGTTTTGACGCCTGAGGAGTTCGCGACCCTGCGCGACAAGGTGACGGCGCTCAAGGCGATCGCGGGAAATCACAACGTCGACTACAGCTCTCCCGACCTGCTTTACGTCAACGTGATGAATCCGTCCGAACCCGCCGTCGGCTACAAGTCGCGACAGCCCGTCGCGGCGTCGCCATCTCCTGGCGCGACGCCGAAGGCGGCGCCGATTCCCACACCCGGCCCATGCAAGTAATCGTCATCGCGATCGTCTTCGTCATCCTCGGCGTGATCCTCGGCCTGCTTTCGCCGGTCACGATCCCGATCACGTACGCACGCTACACAGCCGTGGCGCTGCTCGCGGCCCTTGACTCCATTTTCGGAGCGTTCAAGGCCTACATCGCGGGGACATTCGAACCGCGCGTGTTCTTCAGCGGCCTGATCACGAACATGACTCTCGCGGGCAGCCTCACCTATTTCGGGGACAAGCTGGGCGTCGATCTGTCGATCGCGGCGATCGTCGCCTTCGGCGTGCGGATCTTCAACAACCTAGGCGCCATCCGCCGTCATTACCTGTAGCCGCGAATCCATCCATCCACGGAAAAGGCGATACCGGCAAAGCGTGGCGACGAGATTCGCCGCGGTGAGGACGACGACCTCGACCATGGGCGTGGCTTGGGGGGCGACGTAACGCAGGAGTTCGCTGGTGGCGGTGGTCAGGAGGAGCGCGAGCAGGAAAGCCCCCAGACCCGCCGCGTAGTCGCGGGCCAGTCCGTCACGCCCGTGTATGCCGAAGGTGAACCGGCGGTTGGCGGCGGTGTTGGCCACCGCCGTGATGATCAGGGCCGTCACGTTGGCGGTCCATGCGGGGAGCACGTCGCGTAGAGCCAGATAGATAAAGACGTAGGCGACCGTGCTCGTGATGCCGACGGCGGCAAACCGCGCGAAGCGTGTCGGCCGCGTGACCATCAGCCTCCAGACTCCGCGTAGGTCCTCGAGCGCCGTCGCGACGAGGCGGACCCGCGAGTCGGGGTCGTCATTCCAGTCCACGGGCACCTCCGCTATGCGGAGTCCCGCGCGCTGGGCGAGGACAAGCAGCTCGGTGTCGAAGAACCACGAGCGGTTCTCGACCTGCGGGATGAGGCGCCGCGCGGTCTCGGCGCGGATTGCTTTGAACCCGCATTGGGCATCGGTGAAGCCGGCGCCGAGGGCAATCCGTAAAAGGGCGTTGTAGCAGCGCGAGATAAGCTCGCGCTTCCATCCGCGGCGAACGCGCGCTCCGGTCGAGAGCCGGCTCCCGATCGCGAGGTCGCTGTGCCGGCTGATCAGCGGAGCGACCAGCGGGAGAAGCGCGTCGAGGTCGGTCGAGAGGTCGACGTCCGTGTAGGCGACGACCTCGGCGGTGCTGATGAGCCACGCCGCCGCCAGAGCCCGACCGCGACCCCGGTCGTTGAGCCGCATGTAGCGCACGCCGGGAACGGCGCCGGCGAGCCGCCCGCCGATCTCCTCGGTGCCGTCGTTGCTGGCGTTGTCGGCGATGGTGACTGTGGCGTGGAACGGGAAGCGAGCGTCGAGGTATGCCCGCAGGCGTCGCACGCTGCGCTCGAGGTCGCGCTCCTCGTTGTAGACGGGAACCACAATCTCGACTGTTGGTTCCCTGACCACCGCGAGTGCTGCCCGCTCCACGTCAAGGGACGATCCGCCTCAGGGCTGGGCTTGCTCTGCGAGGTCGCTGGGAGGTTCCTCAGACAGCTGTAAGTCGAGAACGTTAAGTGGGGATCACTTCAGGCTTCCATCGGG
>Ga0070708_100004918_pt1 | contig 10559 bp, 9 predicted proteins | sample KBSK5503metaG_FD_65469 | JGI IMG/M metagenome (GOLD analysis project Ga0070708, IMG submission 65469) | Corn, switchgrass and miscanthus rhizosphere microbial communities from Kellogg Biological Station, Michigan, USA - KBS K5-50-3 metaG | ecosystem: Host-associated > Plants > Roots >... | reverse complement strand
CCTCCCACTCCTCCGGCCCGGGCGGCTCATCTTGTTCGGCCACGCGATCCAGCCACGCCGCCCGCTCCGCCGCCGTCATCGGGTCTGGCGGCGGGTCCGCGGGAACCGGCTCGGGGGGCATGAACCACATCCGTTCGGGACAAGGATCTTGAACTTGACTTATAGAACATGATAGCGAATAATGGCCCTAGACGCAAGCAGATCAGTGTGTCGCGGGGTTGGCGATCCGGGCCATGAACAGGGGCTCGCCGGTCGTGCGGTCGGTCACCATCAGCAGGAAGGGGCGGTTGAACACGACCTGGGGCGGCAGCAGCCGGGCCGCGGTCGGCGCCATGCCGACTGCCGTCGCGGCGCTCGCGACCGTGCCCTTCTCGCCGACCCCCAGGGTGGCGGCCTGCTCCACCAGGGCGATGCAGCATGCCTGGGGGGACAAGCCGGTGAAGTCGGCCGTCTGCGTGAAGGCGACCCCCATGCCGAGTTCGGTGAGGAAGGGCTTCATGCTGACGTGAGTGGCGAGGTTCACCTTCGGCAGTGCAATGCTCCAGTTCAGGGTGCCGGGCTGGCCGGACACGAGGCGCGCCGTCATCGCGGTGAGCGCCGTTGCGGCGGGCATCGCGCAGCCGGTCGTGCCTGCAGGCGGCAGCAGCGCCTCCATGGCCAGCTTGCCGCCGCTGTAGGGAAGCCGGACCGCGGTCCAGCCGCCCGCACGGACCGTGCTGTACTCGCCGCCGGTCATGAACTGCGCCGTGACGTGCTGGCCGGAGGCGGTAGTGAACGGGCCCGGGTTGGTCTCGTTGGGATCGAACGGCCTGTCCCACTGCGCGTTCATGTAGAGCGCGTCGGTCAGCACCCAGCCGATGCCCTTCAGCGATCCGGGTGCCAGCAGCTGCGGGATCTGGTCTCTGGTGGCGCTCGCGATCGCCTGGTTGATCTCCTGCCTGGCCTGTTCGGGGCTGTTGAGCAGCGGCACCTGCGCCACGCCGGCGTCGTAGCCGGTGGCGACGGCGTTGAGATAGCTGCGTTCGGTGGTCAGGGTGGGGTCGGCCCATACCTGATCGCTGGCGTTCAGGGTCACGCCCGGGCCGTTCAGGCCGCGCAGCGCGGCCGACCTGGCCTGCAGGCCCGCCTCGAGCGCCTGGCCGCCGGCGGCCGGCAGGTGCAGCACGCCGGCCATGACCCGCGCGGTGCCGCCGCGGGCCCCGAGGTACGCCATGCCCAGCCCGCTGGCCAGGCTGGACGGCGACAGCACCTGGTTGGCCTGCGGATCCGCCCGGCACATGGTGCGGAGCACGTCGAGGCCGAACGTGGCGTCCGCCGCCCCGTAAGGACGCGGGTCGGTGAGCGGTTCCCTGACCGCCACGCCGTGCGCCATGATCGGCGAAGGGGCCGCGTTGGACCCGCAGCCCGCGATGAGCACCGCCGCCAGTATGGCGCTGGCGGCCCCCCATAGTTGGTTCTTCATGCGCATCAGACGGAGCGCGGCCGAGCCGCGGTTGCACGCGAATGATTACACTGTGGTCAAGTTACTATTACCGGCGATGGCCCGGGTGCGCCGCACAAGCACCTTCACGATGAACCTGGAGCAACTCCCCGCCCGGTGAGCGAGCCGCGGATCCGGGTCAGGACCCGCAAGGATCTGGCCCGGCAGCGCCGGCCCCGCCATCACCAGTGCTGGGATTACCTCATCGCGGCCCCGCTGTGGCCGCTGCACGACGCGAACCTCGGCACCTTGCTGCGCACCTGTGACGCGGTCGGCGCCTGCTTGGCCGTGCCCCGGCTGCCGTGGGTGCCCGAGGCACTGGCCCGTGGCAACACCCTGCGCCAGCCGACCTGCGTGCACTGGACCGGCCGGGATGTCTGCCAGTGGCTGGGGGACCAGCGATCGGCCGGAGCGCGGGTGGTGGGGGTCGAACTCGCCGAGGAGGCGGTCCGGCTGGCCGACCTGCCCGCCGCCCGGCAGCGGACCATCGCGGTGCTAGGGCACGAGCGGACCGGCATCCCGCCCGAGGCGCTGGACCTGTTGGACCTGGCCGTGGAGATCCCGATGGTGGGTTCGGGTAAGAGCCTGAACGTCGCCGTGGCGGGGTCGCTCGTGCTGTATCGGCTGGCCGGGCTTCTCTGAGATCGGGGTGGTGCGATGATCAGGCCATGGCGGATGGCCCCATGAGCTGGACCGAGGTCGCCGGGCGGCTCTCGGCGGCGCGTACCTACTGGCTGGGCAGCACGACCGCGTCGGGGGCCCCGCACGCGGCGCCCATCTGGGGGGCGGTGACCGGCGAGACCCTGTACCTGTACAGCGAGCGGAGCACGGTGAAGGCGCGGAACCTCGCGGCCGACCCGCGGGTTGTGGTCCACCTGGAAAGCGGCGAGGACGTCCTCATCGTGCACGGTACCGCGGAGGACGTGGGGACGCCGGCCATGGTTCCCTCGGTGGTCGCGGCGTTCGCGGCGAAGTACACCGACCCGGACGACCAGCAGTACCTGCCGGACCGCGATCCCGACGTCGACGTCGTGTACGCGCTCCGGCCGCGGGTGGCGATGGCGTGGCGGCTCGACGACTACGAGGGCTCGCAGCGTCGGTGGTCGGCGGCCTTATGGTGAAGGGATCAGCCCGAACACACAGATGGGAGCCGTCGTGACTGCTCTGCCGCCCGTACGCCCACCTGCCGGAACCGGACGGCTGCCACTTCGCGCCGTCCCCGGCGACGAACAGGACCTGGCTGAACCGTTGGTACGGCTTGAACCTCGGATAGCCCGCCTTCTTCCCCTCCCCTGCCTTATCCGCAGCCTTCACGCGGTCAAAAAACGCGGCGAACACGGCGTTAAGCCGCCTGAGTGTTTGCTGCTGGGCGGTGAACGAGTGCCGCCCCTGGCCGTCCGAGTCGGCGCAGCGGATCTCCTTGAGCTGGGCGGACTGCATGCCGTAGGAGACCGATACCTGCCGCATCCGCCACGCCTCGCGGCGCTCCTCAAGCGCGGCGTTGTACAGGTCGCAGTGGTCGGCCAGCAGCCGCACCGCGCGGCCCTCCTGGGGCCGCGTCGGATAGGCGCGGAACTTGCAGGCTCGTCTCACCGGCACCAGGTCCAAGTAATGGGAGTGGGTCATCGCCGCGGGGGTTGCCGCCTGGCTGGGCCACTTGCACGCCGATCCTACGACCCGGTACCGACGTTTCCGGGTCGGCACGCTGAGGGGAGGGAGCGCGGCTTCACCTCCGGCCTGAAGGCCGGGGTACCCGCCGCGCATCTTTGATGGACAACGCGGAACTGCGCGCCGTGCAGCAGCCGCTCAAGGACGCGTACCGCGGGGACCCCGAGAAAGCCGTGGTCACGCTGCGGGCGCGCGGGCAACTCGACGACGCCATCTCGTGCTCGGTGGAGACCGGGCGGGCGCTGGCCGTTGCCGGGCTGCACCCGGCGAGCGGCGGCGACGGCTCGCTGCTGTGCTCGGGTGACATGCTGCTGCAGGCCCTGGTGGCGTGCGCCGGGGTCACCCTGCGGGCGGTGGCCACATCGCTGCAGATCGACGTGGCGGGGGGCAGCGTCACCGCCGAGGGCGACCTGGACTTCCGCGGGACGCTGGCGGTCAGCAAGGACGCGCCGGTCGGGTTCCGGTCCATCCGGCTGGCCTTCGACCTCGACACCGACGCCAGCGCCGAGCAGGTCCAGACGCTGATCCGGCTCACCGAGCGGTACTGCGTGGTGTACCAGACGCTGGCCCACCCCGCCGAGATGACGATATCGACCCAGAGAGGCGCAACCGGCTCGATGTAAACAGCGTGCCGGTCATATGCGGTTCAATGTGAACATCGCGCCGGTCAGGGACGGGGTTGACGCGGGAATCGGGAGTCGCGCGGGGCGCGTGGGACGTGAGGTGCGGACCCGGAACGCCAACTTACTGTGATGCGGGCCTGGAACGCGTTCCGCCGGCTGGACAAGGGTTAAGCCGGTATTTCTGGTCTGGTAAGTCAGGATTAGGCTGGCGGGTGAATGGATACGATCCCGCCGATACCCGACCATCCCTCCGGAGGAACCGTGAGTAGCACCGACACCTACGTCGCCAACGCCGAACGGTACGCCGCCAGCTTCGACCAGGGTGACCTGCCGATGCCACCCGCCAGGCAGACCGCGGTGGTCGCCTGCATGGACGCCCGGCTCAACCCCTACGGCGTGCTCGGCCTCTCCGAGGGGGACTCGCACGTGATCCGCAACGCCGGCGGGGTGGTGACCGACGACGTCGTCCGGTCCCTCACGATCTCCCAGCGGCTGCTCGGGACCAACGAGATCATCCTCATCCACCACACCGACTGCGGGATGCTCACCTTCCACGACGACGACCTCAAGGCGCAGATCGAGGCCGACACCGGCATCCGCCCGCCGTTCGCGCTCGAGTCCTTCGGCGACCTGGACGCCGACGTGCGCCAGTCCATCGCCCGGATCAAGGCCAGCCCGTTCATCCCGAACAAGGACTCCATCCGCGGCTTCGTCTACGAGGTCGAGACCGGGCGCCTGCGGGAGGTCAAGGAGTGACGTTGATATCGTGACTGGGTGACGACCGCAACGGAAACAAACGGAGCGGAAACGAACGAGCCGGGCGGCGACGCCACCGCCCGTTCGGCGCGGCTGCGGCACCTGATCATCACCGTGTACGGGCTCTACGCTCGGCACGACGGCGGCTGGCTGTCGGTGGCGACCCTGATACGGCTGCTCGCTGACCTCGGGATCGACGAGCCCGCCGTCCGTTCGGCTATATCACGCTTGAAGCGGCGCGGCATCCTGCAGTCCCAGCGATGCGGCGGGTCAGCCGGTTACCGGCTGTCCGCCGAAGCCCTCGCCATCCTGCGCGAGGGTGACGCGCGGATCTTCCGGCGGCGCCGGGCCACGCCCGCCGACGGCTGGGTGCTCGCGGTGTTCTCGGTGCCCGAGTCCGAGCGCCACCGCCGGCACGTGCTGCGGTCGGAGCTGACCAGGCTGGGGTTCGGCATGGTCGCGCCCGGGGTGTGGATCGTGCCCGGCCACCCGGAGGACACCACGGCGGAGACGCTGCGACGGCTCGGGCTCGACGCGTACGCCGACCTGTTCCGGGCCGACCACCTGGCGTTCGGCGACCCGGCGGCCAAGGTCCGCCAGTGGTGGGACCTCGACGAACTCGAGCGGCAGTACGAGTCGTTCATCGCCGCGCACGACCCCGTGCTCGGGCGCTGGGAGGAGGGCGGGGGCGACGAGGCCTTCGCCGATTACGTGCGGGTGCTCACCGACTGGCGGCGGCTCCCCTACCTGGACCCCGGCCTGCCCGCCGAACTGCTGCCCGAGGGCTGGGTGGGCATCCGGGCCGCCGACCTGTTCTTCACGCTGCGGGCGCTCCTCGAGGAGCCGGCCCGGGCCTACGTGAAGTCGGCGATCACTGGTTGACCACCGCGACGCCCTGGATCTCCACCAGCGCGCCGGGCAGCCACAGCCGGGTCACGCCCACGCCCGCCATGGCCGGGTACTCGGGGCCGGCCAGCCGCCGCCAGACCGCGCCGATGTCCTTGCCGTGCGCCTGGTAGTCCTTGAGGTCGGTCAGGTAGACGGTCAGGCTGGCCAGGTCGGCGGGCTGGCCGCCGGCCGCGGCCAGCGCGGCGAGCAGGTTGGCGAGCGCCTGCTCGAACTGCGGCACGATGCCGCCGTCGACGACCTTCCCGTCCCGGTCCATGCCGATCTGGCCGGCCAGGAACACCATCCGGCCCGCGGGGGCCGACACCGCGTGGGAGAAGCCGGACGGGCGGGCCAGTTCTCCGGGGTTGATCCGCTCTATGGCCATGGCATGCACCCTATCGGTATCGCGTAATATTGACGATCGTAGCGATTCCAGCATACGATCGGTTCATGCGGATCGCGGTGCTGGGTGGTGGCCCGGGCGGCCTGTACTTCGCGGCCCTGGCCAAGCAGCTGGACGCCGGGCACGAGATCACCGTCTGGGAGCGGAACGCCGCCGACGACACGTTCGGCTTCGGGGTGGTCTTCTCGGACGAGACGCTCGGCGGCATCGAGCACGCCGACGTCGAGATCTTCGCAGGGATGCGGCGTGAGTTCGCCCGCTGGGACGACATCGACGTGCACTTCCGTGACACCACGTTCACCTCGGGCGGGCACGGCTTCGCCGCGATGAGCCGCAAGCGGCTGCTGGGCATCCTGCAGGAACGATGCGCCTCGCTCGGGGTTCGGGTCCTGTTCCGCACCGAGGCGCCGGACGTCGCCTCGCTGAGCCGCGACTACGACCTGGTGGTCGCGTCCGACGGGATGAACTCGGCCACCCGTGCTCGCTTCGCTTCGTCGTTCGCGCCGGAGGAGGAGCAGCGGCGGTCCCGCTATATCTGGCTCGGAACCGACCTGGTCTTCGACGCGTTCAAGTTCTACATCCTGGACACCCCGGCCGGGATCATGCAGGTGCACGGCTACCCCTACAGCGATCGGGCCAGCACCTTCATCCTGGAGATGCACGAGGACGTGTGGCAGCGGGCCGGGTTCGGCCCGCCCGCGGCGCTCGCGGCCGGGCTGGCGCCGGGACAGAGCGACGAGGCCTCGATCGAGATGATCCGCGACCTGTGCGCGGACGTGCTCGGCGGGCCCGGTGCTGGCAAGCACAGCCTGTTCGCCAACAACTCGCGCTGGACCACGTTCACCACCGTGCGGTGCCAGAGCTGGCGGCACGAGAACGTGGTGCTGCTCGGCGACGCGGCGCACACCGCGCACTTCTCCATCGGCTCGGGCACCAAGCTGGCCATGGAGGACGCGCTGGCCCTGGCCGCCTGCCTGCACGAGCAGCCGTCCGTTCCGGCGGCCCTGACCGCGTACGAGGCCGAGCGGCGGCCGGTGGTCACCTCGACCCAGCGGGCCGCGCAGGCCAGCCTGGAGTGGTTCGAGAACATCGGCCAGTACGCGGACCAGGACCCGCACCAGTTCGCGTTCAACATCGTCACCCGCAGCCGCCGGGTCACCTACGACAACCTGCGGCTGCGCGATCCGGAGTTCGTCGCGGAGATGGACCGGTGGTTCGCCGACGGCCTCGGCTCGGACGACGTGCGGCCGCCGATGTTCCAGCCGTTCCGGCTGGGTCAGCTGGAGCTGGCGAACCGGGTGATCGTCTCGCCGATGGACATGTACTCGGCGCGCGACGGCGTGCCCGGCGACTTCCACCTGGTGCACCTGGGCAGCAAGGCGCTGGGCGGGGCCGGCCTGGTGATGACCGAGATGGTCTGCGTCTCCCCTTCCGGGCGGATCACGCCTGGCTGCACCGGTCTTTACAACACGGAACAGGAGGAGTCCTGGCGGCGGATCGCCGCTTTCGTGCACGACCGGAGCGATGCGAAGATCGGCATCCAGCTGGGCCACTCCGGCCGCAAGGGGTCGACCAGGCTGATGTGGGAGGGGATGGACGACCCGCTGCCAGAGGGCAACTGGGAGGTCTGCGGGCCGTCGCCGCTGCCGTACAAGGCGGGCAGCCAGACGCCGCGGTCGCTGGGGCTGGCCGAGCTCGATTCCATTCGCGAGCAGTTCGTCGAGTCGGCGCGGGCGGCGGCACGGGCGGGCTTCGACCTGCTCGAGCTGCACTGCGCGCACGGCTACCTGCTGTCCTCGTTCCTGTCCCCGCTCACGAACAGGCGCACCGATCTTTACGGCGGGTCGCTGGCGGCCCGGCTTCGCTATCCGCTCTCGGTCTTCGACGCGGTCCGGGCCGTCTGGCCGCAGGACCGGCCGATGACCGTGCGGATCTCGGCCACCGACTGGTGCGAGGGTGGCGTGGGGGTGGAGGAAGCCGTCGAGATCGCCCGGGCATTCGCCGAGCACGGCGCGGCCGGCATCGACGTGTCGACCGGGCAGGTGGTCAGCGAGGAGAAGCCCGCGTTCGGCCGCAGCTACCAGACCCCGTTCGCGGACCGGATCCGCAACGAGATCGGCCGCAAGTACGGCGTGGCGGTGATCGCGGTCGGCGCGATCTCCTCCTACGACGACGTGAACTCCCTGATCCTGGCGAGCCGGGCCGACCTGTGCGCGCTCGGCCGCACCCACCTGTACGACCCGCAGTGGACCCTGCACGCCGCCGCCGAGCAGGGGTACGCGGGCCCGGGCGCGACCTGGCCGCTGCCGTTCGCCGCGGGGAGCCGGCGGCCGCAGGCGGGACGCACGGACGGGCCGCGGCCGCGGCTCGACCTGATCAGGTCCGGGACGCCACTGACGGCGCACGCACGCTGGAGACCCGGCCGGTGACCGCGTTCGGGCTGACCGGCGAGCAGCAGGATTTTGCCGAACGGGTGCGGCAGATCGCGGCTGGTCAGCTGCGGCCGCTCGCCGAGGCCGGGACGCCCGGCCAGGTGAACCGCCCGCTGATCAAGGCGATGGGCGACCTGGGGCTGCTCGCCCGGCTCTTCCCTGGGCTCTGCGACGCCTCGCCGTTGTCCCGCGAGGCCGCCGCCCTGGACCTGTGCCTGCTGCGGGAGGCGCTGGCCACGCAGAGCACCGAGGCGGAGACCGCGCTGGCGCTGCAGGGCCTGGGCTCCTATCCCGTCCTGCAGTCCGGGCAGGAGGAGGTCGTCAGGCGGTGGCTGCCCGCCGTCGCCGCGGGCGACGCGGTGGCCGCGTTCGCGCTGACCGAGCCCGAGGCGGGCTCGGACGCCGCCGCGCTGACCCTGCGGGCCGAGCGGGACGGCCGGGAATGGCGGCTGACCGGGGAGAAGATCTGGATCTCCAACGCGCCGGAGGCCGACTTCTACACGGTCTTCGCGCGGACCACTGCGGGCGCCGGGGCGCGCGGGGTGAGCGCGTTCGTCGTGCCCGCCGACCGGCCCGGCCTGGGCGGCGAGCACCTGGACATGATCGGCCCGCACCCGATCGGGCGGCTGACCTTCGACGGCGTCCCGGTGAGGGCGGCCGAACTCCTGGGCGAGGCCGACCGCGGGTTCCGGGTGGCGATGCGCACGCTGGACCTGTTCCGGCCCAGCGTGGGCGCGTTCGCGGTCGGCATGGCCCAGGCGGCTCTCGACGCGGCCGTCGCGCACGCGGGGAGCCGGACGGCGTTCGGCGGGCCGTTGAAGGATCAGCAGGCGGTGTCGCACCTGCTGGCCGAGATGGCGACCCGCACCGAGGCGGCCCGGCTGCTGGTGTACGCGGCCGCGGCCGGGTACGACGCCTCTGGGGGCGCTGGCGGCGCGGGCAGTGGCGCTGGCGGCGCTAGCGGCGCTGGCGGCGCTAGCGGCGTCGGCGGCGGGAAGGGGCTGGCGGCCCGGTCCGCCATGGCCAAGCTGTTCGCCACGGAGACGGCCCAGTTCGTGGTGGACGCGGCGGTGCAGATCCACGGCGCCCGGGCGCTCCGCCGGGGGCATCTGCTCGAGCACCTGTACCGCGAGGTGCGCGCGCCGCGCATCTACGAGGGCGCCTCGGAGGTCCAGCGGACGATTATCGCCCGCGAGCTCTACCGCTGAGGCTGCTTGCTTCAGGGTAGGCCGGGGCGCTTCCATGAAGCCAGGCGGGCGGGGGTGCATTCATGATCACGGGCAGTTTTGGTCGCTATTTGGCCCTTTCTGCCCGTGATCATGAAATCGGGTCGGCGGTTGGGCGATCAGGGTAGGCCGGGGCTGGACCGCCCGGCCCGTTCGGGTAAGACTGGGCTGACAGCGGCTCGCGCGGCGGCTGGCGCCGCCGGGGGGCCGATCGGCGCTACGGCCGGAGGTGACCGGGGATGACACGGCGGGATATCGCGTTCGACGCTGAGGGCGTCACGTTGCGCGGCTGGTTCTATCCGGCGGAAGGGGCGAGCGGACCAGGCCCGGCCGTGGTCATGGCGCACGGCTTCTCCGCGGTCAAGGAGATGTACCTGGACAGCTTCGCCGAGGTGTTCGCCGCGGCCGGGCTCAGCGCGCTGGTGTTCGACAACCGCTGCTTCGGCGCCAGCGACGGCGAGCCCCGGCAGGAGATCGACCCGTGGGCGCAGGTCCGGGACTACCGGCACGCGATCACCTACGCGGGCACCCTGCCCGAGGTGGACGCCAGGCGGATCGGGATCTGGGGCAGCAGCTACTCCGGTGGCCACGTCCTGGTGGTGGCCGCGATCGACCGCCGGGTCAAGGCCGTGGTGAGCCAGGTGCCGCTGATCAGTGGCCACGCCAACCTGCGCGCGCTGGTCCGGGCCGACTTCATCGCCGGGTTCCGTGAGCTGTTCGACGCCGACCGCCTGGCCCGCTTCCAGGGCGAACCGCCGGCCATGGTGCCGGTGGTCGACAAGGACCCGCTGGCGGCGTCCGCGCTGCCGACGCCCGACTCATGGGAGTGGTTCTCCCAGACCGGGGACACCCGGGCGCCGGCCTGGCGGAACGAGGTGACACTGCGCAGCGTGGAGATGTTCACCGAGTACGAGCCGGGCGTCTACCTGCCGTGGATCAGCCCCACGCCGCTGCTGCTGCTGGTCGCGGAGGGCGACCACCTGGTGCCGTCCGAGCTCGCCATCGCGGCGTTCGACACGGCGCACCAGCCCAAGGAGCTCATCATCATGCCGGGCGGCCACTTCGACGCCTACACGGTGGGCT
>Ga0070708_100004916_pt1 | contig 10563 bp, 10 predicted proteins | sample KBSK5503metaG_FD_65469 | JGI IMG/M metagenome (GOLD analysis project Ga0070708, IMG submission 65469) | Corn, switchgrass and miscanthus rhizosphere microbial communities from Kellogg Biological Station, Michigan, USA - KBS K5-50-3 metaG | ecosystem: Host-associated > Plants > Roots >... | reverse complement strand
GAGGCGGTCAAGAACCGGCGGATCAAGGCTGGCGACGTCGTCGTGATCCGGTACGAGGGCCCGGTCGGCGGGCCGGGCATGCAGGAGATGCTCAGCGTGACCGCGGCGCTCGTGGGCGAGGGTCTCGGCGACGACGTGGCGTTGCTCACCGATGGCCGATTCTCCGGCGGGACCCATGGGTTGATGATCGGCCACGTTGCCCCCGAGGCCGCACTCGGCGGGCCGATCGGCCTGGTCGAGGAGGGCGACGAGATCGTGATCGACGTCGACAGCCGCAGCCTGGATCTCGAGGTCCCGGAGGCCGTGCTGGCACGCCGGCGCGCGGCGTGGCAAGCACCCGCGCCGCGCTATGCGGGCGGCGTCATGGCCAAATACGCGGCGCTCGTCTCGTCGGCGAGCGAGGGCGCGGTCACGACCGGCCGCCGGATGGCCGCGGCGGCGCGCACCGCGTCGTCGGTGGAGGTCGTGCCCGAGCCCTCGCCGATCACCGGCGGCTGATGGGAGAGCTCCCACCGGACCCGGATGCCTACGACTCGCCGCGGGCCGTACAGGCTCGGGCGAGAGGGCTTTCGGCACCGTACATCGCCGGCGGTGAGGACCCAAACCCCGACGCCACGCGCGCGAGCGAGCGGCCCTATCTGCGCCTGCTGATCGCCATGGTCATCGTGATCGTGCTCGGCGGCTTCGTCCTCGGCGCGATCGCCAAGCTGCTCGGATTCCCGTCCTGACCGGCGCGCGCGTGACGACGCTCCCATCCGCGACGGTCGACGCCGGCACGTGGGCGGCTGCGCACGACAGGCTCGTCGAATCTCTCCGCGACCTGATCCGGATTCCATCCATCAACCCGCCGGATCCGCCGGGCGGCGAGCTCGCGGCGGCGAGCTACCTCGCGGGTGCGCTCGGCGACGCCGGCGTGCCGGCCGTCGTCCACGAGCCCGTTCCCGGACGCGGGTCGGTGACCGCGCGGCTGCACGGCGACGGGACCGGCGGCGCACCACTGCTGCTCCTGTCGCATCTCGACGTCGTGCCCGCGCCGTCGGAGCGGTGGACCCACGATCCCTTCGCTGCGGAGATCGCGGACGGCTGGCTGTACGGCCGCGGCGCCGTCGACATGAAGGACCTCGTGGCGATGGAGCTGGAGGTCATGCGCCTGCTTGCGGGCGAGGCGCGGGCAGCCGGCCGCGACCCGGCGACCGACCCGGTCCCGGGGCTCCGCCGCGACGTCCTGTTCGCCTCGACCGCGGACGAGGAGGCTGGCGGGTTCGCCGGCGCCGCCTGGCTGGCGATGGACCAGCCGGAGACGCTGCGGGCTGCGGCCGCGATCAACGAAGCCGGTGGCGTCGCGGTCTACGCGGGCGAGCGCCGGCTGTACCCGATCCAGGTCGCCGAGAAGGGCACGACCGTGTACCGCCTGACGTTCCACGGAACGTGGGGCCACGGCTCGATGCCCCGAGCGGACAACGCGGCCCTGCTCGCCGCCGAGGCGATCTCCCGCCTTGCCGTCCCGCTGCCGGCGCGGCTGACCCCGGTCACCCGCAGCTTCCTCGACGGCGCGATCGCCGCGACCGATGGACCGGCGAAACGCCTTCTCGCCGTGATCGCCGAAGGTGCTGCGACTGCGTCTGCGAAGACCCTCGACCAGGTCTGCCTGCCGATCTACGGCCGAGCGCTCGACGCCATGCTTCGCGACACGATCTCGCCGAACGTCGTGCACGCGGGCGTGAAGTTCAACGTCATCCCGGGCGAGGCGGTTCTCGAGATCGACGTCCGGCGCCTGCCCGGCTCGGGCGAGCCCGAGATGGAGGCGACGATTCGCCGGCTCCTGGGCCCGGACCTCGCCGCGGTGACGGACATCGAGCTGGTCATCGCAACCGAGGCTGTCGTCGCGGCGTACGACGACCCCGACGGTCTCTACCGGGTCCTGGTGGACGTGCTCCGAGCCCACGACCCGGATGGCGTGCCGCTCCCCGTGATGGCCCCATTCGGGACCGACGCGAAGCACCTGCTCGACCTGGGTGTCCCCACGTTTGGGTTCTCGCCGCTTCGCCAGCCGCCCGAGGAGACGTACCTCGAGCGTTGGCACGCGGTCGACGAGCGCGTCTCGATCGATGGCCTCCGCTGGGGCCTGCCTGTCCTCTACGATGCGGTCCGGAGGTTCTGCGGATGACGTTCGTGCACCGAATCTGGCGCCCCGCCGTCGCGCTCGGCCTGCTGTTCGTGGCAGCCGGCGTCGCCGTGCCCGTCCTGGCGAGTCCGCTCGATGTGAGCATCGTCGACAAGACGTTCCAGCCGGCAACGACCACGGTCAACGTCGGCGACACGGTCACGTGGACCGTCACCCAGGCGATCGCCGACCCACATTCGGTCACGGCGGGTAAGCCCGGCGACACCGGTACGCCCCTGTTCGATTCGGGAATCAAGCTCCAGAAGAATGGCGACAGCTACAAGTTCACGTTCGACAAGGCCGGCACCTACGACTACTACTGCCAGGTCCACCCGACGGTCATGACCGGAGTGATCCAGGTCCTGGCCCCAGGCCAGACGCCCGGTGGCGAGACGCCCGGAGTGACCAGCGGAGCGACCGGTGGCGAAGGCGGCGAGCCCGTCCCGCCGGAGCGCAGGCTCCTCGGCGCGGCCATCCTCGCGGTGACGCTGGCCGTGCTGTTCGGCGCAGCCGCGCTCTGGCGCCGGATGAACCCGGCCTGAGCCTGCCCGGCCGGCCTGACCCCGGTTCCCCGATCCGGTCGTTCCTCAGTCCCGTCTCAAGGGTTCCCAGAGGACATTGACGATTCGCCACCGGTCGTGGAATCGGCCGATGTGCAGGTAGTCCACGTACCGCGCGGACTGGACCATCGCGCTCGCGATGTTCCGGAAGGCGGCAAGGATCGTGACCGAGTACTCGCGGGCCATGTTCCTGCCATGGCCGGCCGCAGTCGCCTCGACCATCTCCGAATGGGTCATGGCCTCAACGAACCAGCGCCCCTTCACTGCGTCGAATTCCAGCGAACGCTTCGTGAGATCGGGGTGGAGGCAGTCGGCCATCCGATCGGCGTCGCCGGTCTGCCAGGCCTCGATGTAGTCCGTCGCGGCGCGCTCGATCGCCTGCAGGTCCTCAGGTGTGACAGCTTCGATTCGCACGTCCAAATCGGTATGCCTCCACTCCAGGTGACCGGCTGCCGTCATCCCTCAACATGCCACGGGCTCGTCGACCAACGGCGCGGCGTGATCCGGCAGCAGGAACGTGGCATACAGGATCACCGGCGACGACCCCTGATTCACGGCAATGTGCGCGACGCGGCCGCTCTCGATGAAGCCCTCGCCTGGGCCGTAGGTGCGCGTGGCGCAGCCACCGGCCGTGGTCACCGTGAGCGTCCCCTCGCTGATGGCGACGACCACAGGTCCCGGATGGCGATGCCAGCCGAATGTGCCGCCCGCGCTGACTTCGAACCTGGCCGTGACGATCTGGTCCACGTCTCGCGGGTCCCCGAAGCCTCCCGACTCCTTCAGCTTCACCTGCGTCGGGTCGACCACGTTCGCAGCCACGAGAAGCTCGGCGCTCAGCCCACCCGGCGGCGTGGCCACGGCGCTTGTCGAGAAGGCCAGCAACAGGGCAGCCGCCGCGGCCACGGCCAGCAGACGACGGATCGTGGACGACGTTCTGAAGATCTGCATGACGAGCTCCTTGGTCGCAAATCGACCCACGTTTGACGCGGCCTCAATCAGGCCCATCGGAAGGCTGGGTCGCTCGGCGGTGTCCCGCATCCGGGGAGACCGCCATTCGCCCGGGGCCGCAGGGACTCGCGCCGGGGAACTACGTACGTGTTCGCTCGAAGCGCGCGGCCGCGGCTGCACGCCCGGATCGGCCGAGCAGCCGCATCCTCGCGTTCGCGTTCTCCGCCGTGCGGACTCGCTACCGGCTTCCGGGTCCGCGGATGAGGCGGCCCCGACGCGAGATCGCGTGGGTCGCGAGCGCGGCGACGCCCATCGCGACGAGGGCGCGCTCGGGCGTCGGCATGGGGCGCACGGTCGTCAGGAACTGATCTGCTCGAGCGCGGTCCACGGCGCGCAGGATCGCCTGGCCACGCTGGGTCAGGGAGATGGAGCGCTGGCGTCGGTCCTCCGGCTCCTCTCGGCGCTCCACCAGTCGCCGCTTTGCGAGCCCGTCGACGAGGCGGCTCGTCGCGGATGGGGAGCGCCCGAGCGCCTCGGCAAGCTCCCCGATCGTCGTCGTGGCGCCCTCGGCGAGCACGTACAGCGCCGCGAGCTGGGTGAAGCCGAGGCGGAGCTCGCTCAGCTGCGACGCGAAGCCGACGACGAGCTCGCGCCACAGCGCACGACCCATGGCGACCCGCTCGGAGATCTGGCGCACGTTCGGGAAGCGCGGTCCGGAGCCGAGACTCGACGCTCCGAGGTCGGCCTCGAAACGGCGGGCGATCGCGCGGACGGTCGCGGGGCGGGCGGGCGGTTTCGGCATGCGTCGTCGATGCTACCGCTGATCGGGAGACATGTGCACGGCCGCACACATTCCACGCTCGCGAGCCCCGAGATGGCGCACGATCTGCACTGCCCGGTCGCGCGGCGGCACCGGCGCGCCCCGACACCCCGCAACCTGCCATGGAGCTGATGACCAACTTCGCCTTCGTCTTCCCCGGACAGGGGTCCCAAACCGTGGGGATGGGCCGCGCCCTCGCCGCCGCCTCGCCCGCCGCGGCCGCCGTCTTCGCACAGGCCGACGAGGCCCTGGGCGAGAGCATCTCGAATCTCGCGTGGGAAGGTCCGGAGGACCGGCTCAATCGCACCGAGAATGCCCAGCCGGCCCTCCTCGCGACCTCGATCGCCTACCTCGTCGCGGCGCACGAGCGCGCCGCCGCCCAGGGCATGACGTTGCCCAACCCGCGCTTCTACGCCGGCCACTCCATGGGCCAGTACTCCGCGATGGTCGCGGCGAGCGCCCTGTCCCTCCCCGACGGAATCCGCCTCGTGCGCGAGCGCGGACGCCAGATGCAGCGCAGCGGGGCGGGTCGGGATGGCGCTATGGCCGCAGTTCTCGGTCTCGACGACGCGGCGGTCCCCGAGCTCATCGCGAAGGCCTCTGAACACGGGGACTTTGCCGTCGCGAACCGCAACTCGCCCGGGCAGGTGGTGGTCTCGGGCGAGAAGGCCGCCATCGAGGCCGCCGCGGACATCGCGAAGGAGCTGGGCGCGAAGCGGGCGATCGTGCTCCCGGTCAGCGTCGCAGCCCATTCGCCGCTGATGGCGGAGGCCGCCGCCGCAATGCGCGGCGTGCTCGCCGACGTCGAATTCCGCGAGCCCACGGCCGCCCTCCTCGCCAACGCGGACGCCCACCCGATCCTCGACGGCGAGGGCGCGCGGGCGGAGCTGGTCGAGCATCTGACGAAGGGCGTCGACTGGGTCCGTGCGGTCGAGACGATGACCGCGGACGGCGTCGACACCTTCATCGAGGTCGGGCCCGGCAAGGTCCTGACCAACCTCATCAAGCGCATCGCGCCCGATGCCACCGCCATCGCCCTCGACGACGTGCTCGCCGGCGACGGCCTCGACCTGCCGATCCTCACCAAGCCAGATCTCGCCCACCTCGCCTGACCCAAGGAGTATCCCGTGCGCAGCCCAGATCACACCCGTCGTGTCGTCGTCACCGGCCTCGGCGTCGTCAGCCCGGTCGGCAACGACCGGGACGCGGCGTGGACGAGCCTCGTGGAAGGCCGCTCAGGCCTCGCCGAGCTGACCCGGTTCGATATCTCCAAGTACGAGCACAAGGCCGGCGGCGAGGTCAAGGACTTTGAGGCGGCGGCATGGATGGACCCGAAGGCCGTGCGCCGCAGCGAGCGCGAGATGCATTACGGCGTGGCCGCCGCCAAGCAGGCTGTCGCGGATTCCGGCTTCGAGATCGACGACGCGAATCGCACCGACGTCGGCGTCGTATTCGGCTCCGGTGCGGGTGGCCAGCAGCTGATGATCGACAACTTCTCGACCCTGATCGAGAAGGGGCCGAACCGGGTCCAGCCGACGTTCATCGCCAACGCGCTGGTCGACTCGACGTCGGGGATGATCTCGATCGAGACCGGTGCGATCGGCCACAACATCGCGATCGTCTCGGCCTGCTCCACGGGCACGCACAACGTCGCCGAGGGCGCGGAGGCGATCCGGCGCGGTGACTGCATCGCCGTGATCAGCGGTTCGACCGAGGCGCCGCTGCTCGAGGTCGCCCACGCCGGCTTCACGAACATGCGGGGCATGGGCTCGCCCCGTCCCGGCGAGCCGATCCAGACGGTGTCGCGCCCGTTCGACGCGACGCGCAACGGCTTCGTCCTCGGCGAGGGGGCTGGCTCGCTCTTCCTCGAGGACCTCGAGCTCGCGAAGAAGCGCGGCGCGAAGATCTACGCCGAGGTCGTCGGCTACGGCTCGGCGGCCGATGGCTGGGACATGATCCAGCCGATCGAGGGCGGCACCGGCTCGGCGCGAGCGATGAAGATGGCGCTCGAGCGGCGCGGCGTCCCGGCCGACGAGGTCGACCTGATCAACCCTCACGGCACCTCGACCCCGGTCGGCGATGCGCGCGAGGCCGAGGCCGTATGGGCCGTGTTCGGCGATCGAGCCGCCGGCGCCCGGCGCTCGCTGGCGATCTCGGGCACCAAGTCGATGACGGGCCACATGATGGGCGCGGCAGGGGCGTTTGAAGCCTTCGCCACCGTTATGGCCGTCGCCGAGCAGACCGTGCCCGGCACGCTCAACTACCGCGACCCCGACCCGGCCTGCGACCTGTGGGTCGTCGATGAGACCGTGCGCATGCCCGTGCGCTACGCACTGTCAAATAACATCGGGCTCGGCGGCCACAATGGCGCCGTCATCTTCAAGCGCTATGACGGAGATTGATGCCAAGCGCTGACCCGGCACGCCGGGCGGTCGTCACCGGCTGGGGGGCGGTGACGCCGATCGGCAACGACGCGGAGACGTACTGGTCCAACCTCCTGGCGGGCGTGCCCGGTGGCGGCCCGATCACGACCTTCGACACGACCGGCCACGACGTGAAGATCGCGGCCGAGGTCAAGGACTTCGACCCGCTGCTGACGATGGACCGCAAGATGGCCCGCCGGATGAGCCGGTTCATCCACTTCGCCGTCGCCGCGGCCACCGAGGCCGTCGAGCGCTCGGGCATCGACTTCGAGGGTATGACCCCGGAGCAGCGTGATCGCGTCGCGGTCGCCGTGAACACCGGCGGCGGAGGCATGGAGCAGGTCATCAACGGCGCAGACGCGATCCGGGACAGGGGCCCCGGCCAGGTAAGCCCATTCGCGATCCCCGCCCTGTCCGGCTCGATGGGTGCCGCGCAGGTGTCGATCAAGTACGGCCTGACCGGACCGGTCATCACCCAGGTCGCGGCGTGTGCCTCGGGCGTCATCGCCTATCAGGACGCCCTGCGCCTGATCTCGTCGGGCGAGTGCGACGTCGTGCTCGCGGGCGGATCCGAGGCGCCGCTGCTGGCGATGGCGTTCGCCGCGCTCGCGAACATGACCGCGCTCTCCAAGCGGAACGACGACCCCCAGGGCGCGTCGCGGCCCTTCGATCGGACGCGCGACGGCTTCGTGTTCGGCGAGGGTGCAGGCATCCTCGTGGTCGAGTCGGCCGAGCACGCGCAGGCGCGCGGGGCGACGATCCTCGCGGAAATCGTGGGCGCAGCCCTGACGGCCGACGCCTACCACATCTCGGCGCCCGAGCCGACCGGTCGCGGCGCCACCATGGCCATGACCAAGGCCATGCGCCAGGCCGGCGTCGCGCCGGACGAGATCGACCACATCGTCGCCCACGGCACGTCGACGCCGCTCAACGACGTGACCGAGACGCGGGCGATCAAGGCAGCGTTCGGCCCTCAGGCCTACAAGATCCCGGTGTCGTCACCAAAGTCGATGGTGGGGCACACGCTCGGGGCGGCCGGGGCGCTCTCCGCGATCGCCGCTGTCGGCGCCATTCGGGACGGCTGGCTGGCGCCGACGATCAACTACCACGAGCCCGACCCGGACTGCGACCTCGACTACGTGCCCAACGCCAAGCGCCAGTCGAAGGTCGACACGGCGATGATCAACGGCTTCGGTTTCGGCGGCCAGAACGCCGTCGCCATCTTCAGGCGCTTCGAGGCCTAGCTGCCGAAGCTCCGGCCCTCGAACGCCTCCATCGCGGCGCGCCAATCATCAGGGACCGGGATCGGCCGCTCTTCCTGGTAGTCGTAGGCGACGAGCACGGAGTCGGCGACCGCGACGAGGCGCGCGGGTCCGTAGCGGCTCTGCGGAGCGGTCATCCGGTGAACCATCGCGAAGCTGGTCCGACCGATCCGCTCCACCCGGCTCTCGACGGTGATCGTCTCGCCGAAGAACGCAGGGCTGCGATACGTCATCCGGATCTCGGCCAGGATCATCCCCTCTTCGGCGCCGTGGGTACCGATCTGGAGTGGGTTCCCGGTGACGCGCTCGTAGTAGGCGACGCGTGCGATCTCCACGTAGGTGAGGTAGCGCGCGTTGTTCACGTGGCCCATCGCGTCCGTATCGGCGAGGCGCACCTCGACGTCGTGGCGGTGGGCGAAGTCGCCGGGGATGTCGCGGGCGTCTGGCGGGACCTCGATCCGGGAGCGAGGCTCGGGCATGGCCCGATTGTCGCCGCTCACGCGGTCGGCCGAAGCGGCACCGTGCGGAGCCGCAGCGAGTTCAGGACGACCGACACGGACGAGAGCGCCATCGCTCCTGCGGCAAGGCCGGGGTTGAGCAGGAGCCCAAACATTGGGAACAGCGCGCCCATCGCGACCGGGATGAGCACGACGTTGTAGCCGAAGGCCCAGGCCAGGTTCTGGCGCACGACGCGCATCGTCGCGCGGGAGAGGCGGATCGCCGCAGTCACGCCGCGCGGGTCGCCACCGACCAGGGTCACATCTGCAGCCTCGATCGCGACGTCCGCACCCGTGCCGATCGCAATCCCGACGTCGGCGCTGGCGAGGGCCGGCGCATCGTTGATGCCGTCACCGACCATGGCAACGACCCGCCCGTCGGCGCGGAGGCGCGCGATGGTCGCCGCCTTGTCCTCGGGCAGCACCTCGGCCAGGACGCGATCGCGCGAGATGCCGACCTCGTGGGCCACCGATTCCGCGACGGCCCGGGTGTCGCCGCTCAGCAGCCACACATCGATGCCGGCCTCGTGGGCCTCCGCGACAGCCATTGCGGCGCCCGGCTTGATCGCGTCGCGCATGGTGAACCAGCCCGCGATCCGCCCCTCGATCGCGACCACGGCGACGCCTGCACCGGACGCCGCGGCTTCATCGATAGCTACGGCGGCCTCCCCGAGCTCGATCTCCTCGGTCGCCATGAGCGCCCGCGTGCCGACCAGGACGCGCTGCGACCTGTCGTCGACCTGGACTGTCCCCTCGACGCCCCGTCCGGCGATCGCGCGGAAGTCGCGAACCTGACGCCCGCCGAGCCCGTCCGCCTTTGCCCGCGTGACGATCGCCTCCCCCGCGGGATGCTCGCTGCCGGCCTCCAGCGAGCCGGCCAGGTCGAGCAGCGTCGTCGCGTCGAAGCCGGCTCCCGGCACGACCTCGGCGATGCTTGGCGCGCCCTCGGTCAGGGTGCCGGTCTTGTCGAAGACGATCGTGTCGACGCGGTGGGCCGCCTCGAGCGCCTCGCCACCGCGGATCAGTACGCCGGCCTCTGCGCCTCGTCCTGAGCCGGCCATGATCGCGGTCGGCGTGGCGAGGCCCATCGCGCACGGGCAGGCGATGATCAGGACCGACACGAACGCCGTGAGCGCGAGGGTGAGGCGAGGCTCTGGTCCAACGGCGAACCAGGCGACGAACGTGGAGGCCGCCGCGACCAGCACGACTGGAACGAAGACCTCGCTGACGCGGTCGGCCAGGCGCTGGATCGGCGCCTTGCTCCCCTGGGCAGATCGGACGAGCTCGACGATACGGGCCAGTGCCGTCTCCCGACCGACACGTGTCGCGCGCATCACGAAGCTGCCTGCGGCGTTGACGGTCCCGCCGATGACCTCGTCACCCTCCGCAACCTCGACCGGCATCGACTCGCCGGTGAGCATCGACTGGTCGACCGACGATGCTCCCGAGGCGACGCGGCCATCGACCGGCACCCGATCGCCGGGCCGCACGCGGAGGAGATCGCCCGGCTGGACCTCCGAGAGGGCGACGTCGCGCTCGTCGTCACCCGTCACGAGTCGCGCGATGGGCGGCTCGAGCGCGAGCAGGCGCCGGATCGCGCCGCTCGCCTGGCGCTTCGCGCGGGCCTCGAGCCAGCGACCGAGCAGGACGAAGCCGATGATGATGGTCGAGGAGTCGAAGTACGCAGCGGGCTCGAGACCGGCCGAGGTCGCGAACGAGGGCGCGACGGTGACCACGACCGAGTAGCCCCAGGCGGCGCTCGTACCGATGGCGATCAGCGTGTCCATGTTGGTCGCGCCGTGGCGGGCCGCCCGCCAGGCCGCGCGATAGAACCTGCCGCCCGCCCACAGCTGCACGAAGGTCGCGGGCAGGATCGCGAGGCGATTGCG
>Ga0070708_100004915_pt1 | contig 10563 bp, 11 predicted proteins | sample KBSK5503metaG_FD_65469 | JGI IMG/M metagenome (GOLD analysis project Ga0070708, IMG submission 65469) | Corn, switchgrass and miscanthus rhizosphere microbial communities from Kellogg Biological Station, Michigan, USA - KBS K5-50-3 metaG | ecosystem: Host-associated > Plants > Roots >... | reverse complement strand
GGCCCGGGGACGAGCTCCGCCAGGTAACCTTGCACGACGTCGTAGGCGTCCTCGCCAACGATGACCGAGTCCGACATTTGCTCGGCGCCCATTTGCTCCAGCTGAAGAGGCGTCTTCACCGTGTCGATCAGCTTCCGGGCGTCCGTCCCCGACACCAGCTTCGAGAAATGCACTGCGGGTGCGACCGAGCAGGTCGTCTTCTCCGGCCCGACGAAGAGCTTGCCCTCCTTGAGGTCGGCACGACCCTGGGCGGCCCACGCTTCGAGCGTTGCTTGGGGCAGGAAGAGCTTGGTCACGTCCTGAACCGTATCACTTCACCTCACCGCGTTCACCAGATGCCCTATGTCCCTCACCCACCCCGAACGCCCGGCCGGGCAACCTGACGGGCGATCGCGCATCCATAGCGCTAACATCCAGCCTTCGCCTTGCGCGCACTGGATTGTCGTACTAAGTGGCGTCCGTCGGATGGCGGACTTCTGAAGAGGAGAGCTCATGGCTGGCGCAGACGTATTCAACATTGGAGACAACGAGTTCAAGAAGGAGGTCATCGAATCGCAACAGCCCGTCCTGGTTGATTTTTGGGCGACCTGGTGCGCGCCCTGCCGGGCCATCGCGCCCGCGGTGGAAGAGCTGGCCCTCCAGTACAAAGGCCGGGTGAAAGTCGCCAAGATCAACATCGACGATAATCAGGAGACACCGCAGCAGTACGGCGTGCGCTCCATCCCAACTCTGCTGGTGTTCAAAGCCGGCGTCGTGGTTGAACAAATCGTCGGCGCCGTCCCCAAGGCACGGTTGGAAGACGCCCTGAAAAAGGTCCTCGAAGAGTCCTTGAAAAAGGTTGTCTAGTTGTTTTTTTTGTCACATTCTGTTGACACGAGCCGCGCTATCAGCCAAATGCCAAGCTGTGCTTTCGCAGCCGCTGTTAGTCTTATCGCTGTCTGACCCGGAGATGTAACTATGGCTCGGCCTCGCAAGACCTCTTCCTCTTCCTCATCCTCTTTTTCATTCGCAACCAACCCCAGCCTGATGTCGTGGGCGGAAACCATCGGAGAAGCGCTGGGACGCGGAGTTGCACGTGGGATCAACACCGGCATCTCCACCCTGTCGCGGGTGACGAGCATCGCCTCCCCGATGTCGACTGCGCTGACAGTTCCCCGTCGTCGCGGCCGTCCGCCGAAGGCGCTGACAGGCGGTCCCGTTCCCGCCGAGCGGCGTTGCAAAGTCGAGGGCTGCGGCCGTGAGGCGCGCTCCAAGGGACTTTGCTCCGCGCACTATCAGGCCGAGCGCCGCCGGCAGTTGGCGAAGAACTAAGCTCGCGCGCCCGCGCCCTCGATGGAGGTCGGGGCGGTTCGGCGGTCTTAGTCTACGGCCGCCAGGGATCCCGGGCGGTGGTGACCCGAAGCAGCTCCCACGCCGCGAGGGTATCTACCGCCCGTTCAAGCTCGTTCTCGAGGGTTCGCGCCCGTTTCGATTGCAGATATTGCTGCACGAAAGCGCGCAACTTTTGACCTAAGAAGAGCTTGGCCAGAGTCACCTCGCTCTGCCCGTAGAACTCGAGGAAGCGAAGCCCGAAACCACTCTTCGCTGAAGACGAGCCGGAATCGGCCCGTTGTTCGCGGACGATCTGGGCGCGCGCCTGAACGGGCTCTTCCGCCTCGTCCAAATCGAAACTAACGCGAAGTTCGGTGCGGATTGGAAGAAAAAAGCTGCTCTGTAGAAAGGCGCCGCTGACGCTCAAGTTGATCGCCCGCAGCGACGCCGCAAACTGCCGGTTGGAGCCCTCGCCGATCCACAGCGAAAAGCGGGCGGGCGTCTCGATCCGGGGAAACCCGCGGTGCTCGTCTGTCTCATCGACGTCCGCGGCCTTCGCCGCGGCGGCGAAGGCGACTCGGCTCTTGGATAGGCTTCGCTTCGCCATGGGCTAAGGCTAGAAGATGTGTCGTCGCATGCTGATGTTGACGAGCAATCCCAAGCCTACCATCACGCTCACCAGGGACGAACCACCGTAGCTCATCAGCGGAAGGGTGATCCCGGTCACCGGAAGCAGCCCGCTCACCATTCCGATGTTCTCGAACACTTGCCAGAAGATCATCGCCGCCACCCCCACCGCGAGGAACGCGCCGAAGCGATCGCGAGAATTGAAGGCTACCCCCATGGCGAGCAACAGAATGCATCCATAAAGAGCGATCAACACCAGGCACATCAAGAAGCCGTGCTCTTCGGCCCAGACGGAGAAGATGAAATCGGTGTGCTGCTCGGGCAGGAAGAACAAGCCGGTCTGCGTCCCGTGACCCCAGCCCTTTCCGGTCAATCCACCGGAGCCCACCGCGATCTTCGACTGAGCCGAGTGATAGTTCGAACCGCGAAGATCGCGGCCCGGATCCAACCAGCTGGCGATTCTCTGGCTCTGATGGTGCTTGAGCAGCTGCCGGATGAACGTGCGGTGGGATTCGCTGGGCTCTCGAACATAGTCGTTCCAGATCACCACCGAGAGAAGCGCTCCGGCGATGGCCACCGCCACCAACACCGAGCGCTTCACCTTCCCGAAGAGGATCACCGTGGCGGCGGTGAAGAGGAGCATCATCGTCGTTCCGAGATCGGGCTGGATGAGCACGAGCCCCATCGGGACCAGGCTGATCAGGACCGGCTTCCAGAGTCGGGCAAAGCCGTAGCTGTCGTCGCTGGGCCGATAATCGTCGTGATAGAACTTGGCCAGCATCAGCACCATGCCGATCTTCATGAACTCGGCGGGCTGCAAACGAAGCGGACCCAGTGCGAACCAGCTCTCCGCTCCTTTGGCCCGGTGTCCGAGTACTTTCAGGGCCAGCAGCGCCCCGATGTTGAGCAGATACACCGGAGCGGCCATCCGATAGATGAAACGGTAGTCGACGGTGCACACCGCGGTTGCCGCGGCGATGCCCACGGCGAGGTTGATGATCTGGCTCGTCCACACCGGGTTGTGCGGAGGTCGCGATGCCGAAGCCAGGTTCCAGATCCCGAGCAGCGACACGGCGAGGATGGAGCAGATGAGGCCCCACGGAATGTGCGGGACCATCCGTCTTTCGATTCCCAGTTGCATTAGCGGATGCTCGGAGCCGTCCGTGCGTAGGCTTTGGCCCGAGGCTGTTCCGAGATCGCCGTCTGATCGATCGCGATCGGGGCGGCGTCGCTCGCCTTCAACTCGAAATGCTTGCGGATGATCGCCATCGCCGCCGGCGCCGCATCCGACGCCCCGTGCCCGCCATGCTCGTTGAGAACGACCACCGCGATCTCCGGCGCCTCCACCGGCGCAAACGAAGCGAACCAGGCGTGGTCGCGCTCCCAGAAGTCCATGTTTTCCTTCTTCACCCGGACACTTCCCAGCCTCGCCACCTGCGCGGTGCCGGTCTTTCCCGCCACCTTGATGTCTTTGAGGCGGACCGAGTAGGCGGTTCCTCCCGGCTCGTTCACCACCGCGGAGAGCGCATCGGTCACGATCCGCTGATGCTCGGCGGGAATCTCCACCGTTCGAACCAGCTTGGGAGCGAACTCCTCGACCGCCTTGCCCTCGACCGATTCGATCCGCCGGATTACTTGAGGTTGGTAGACGTGGCCGCCGTTGGCAAGCGAGGCGTAGACCATCGCCAGTTGAAGCGGGGTGACGTTGTCATCGCCCTGGCCAATCGCGCTGTTGAGCGCCATTCCCTTGGTGTAGCCGCCCGGCGTCCTTCGATTGTGGTACTCGGTGCTCGGCATGATCCCGGGAACTTCTGAAACCACCCCGATCCCGGTGAGCGATCCCAGGCCCAGCGAGCTTCCCATCGCCGCGATCGGGTCCAGGCCGATGGTATCCGCCACCTTGTAGTAATAGGTGTCGCAGGAGTGCTGCAGCGCGGCCCGGGCGTCCACAACTCCATGCCCGTGGTGCCAGCACCGCCAGACGCGCGAACCCAGTCGGTATCCACCCGCGCAGGTCGCGGTGGTGTGAGGGCTGAACACCCCCGACTTCAACGCGGCGAGCGCGGTGACCGGTTTGAACGTCGAGCCTGGGCTGTAGTGCTGAGCCACCGGCCGGAAGACGAGCGGCTGCAGCGGGTCCTTCACCAGCGCCGCCATTTGACTGGCGCTCACCCGGCCGGTGAGCAGATTCGGATCGAACGATGGACGAGAGACCATGGCGAGGATGAATCCGGTCTTGACCTCGACCGCCACCACCGCCCCCGCGACCCCGGGAAACACCCGCTCCGCCTCTTCCTGCAGGCGTGAATCGATGGAGAGGACGATGTTGTTGCCCGGGGTTGGCTGGATTGGGTCTTCGCCGGCGAGAAGCTCGCTCAGGCCCGGAATCGGCTCGCCGCGGGCATTGACCACTTCTTTTCGCAGGCCGTCGGCGCCGCGGAGCTTGGATTCGTAGTAGCTCTCGATCCCTCGCCGGCCGACGTAGTCGCCCAGGGCATAGCTCGCTCCGGCGTTGTTGAGCCGCTCGAGCTGCTCCTGATTGATCTCGTTCATGTATCCGAGCAGATGCGCGAGCATCGAGCCCTTCCGGTAATTCCGGTGCGGGACGCGCATCACCTCGATCCCGGGGAGGTCGATCCGGTGCGCGTTGATCACGTCCAGCTCGTCGCGGCTGAGATCCACCCGGATCAGCGCCGGTTGAAAGCTGCCGCTCACCTTTCCCGCCTTGACCACGTCCCTCGCGTGCTGCAGCTGATCGTCGTCCCAGCCGAGATAGGAGATGAGCCTCGGCAGCACCTCGTCCATGCAGCTCTGGCAGAAGGCCGGAGTGACGAACAGGTCGAAAGACGGCCGATTGTCGACCAGGATCTGCCCGCGCCGGTCCATGATCATTCCCCGGTCCGCGTTCACCCGGATCTTCTTCACGAAGTTGTCGACGGAGCGGGCGGCGTAGTCGTCGCCATGCGCGATCTGCAGCCGGTAGAGCTGCGCCGCGAGCAGCCACAGTCCGGCGGTCATTGCGGCACCCAGGTACCCGAGCCGCCCTTTCAGATTCCGACCGCCGCTGTTCTGTCCAAGGGTCATCGATTACCTGAGAAGCCCAAGCTCGGACCGTTCGTTGCCCGAATCAAATTTTCGGAACAACGGATAGAGGGCGAGCGCCGCCAAACCGGTAAGGGCGACCTGCAGCGGGAGAGCCGAGAGAGTCGAGCCAAACGCCGCATCCCGAGAGGTGAGCCATGAGAAAAAAATGGCAAGCAGACCGTGGCCCAGATCGGCTGCCATTGTGAATATAACAAATACAAGAGCCGACCGGACATCCACCAGCGAAGCGGCGAGGCGCCCGACGAGAAAGGTCAAAACAGCGAGGAAGGTGTAGATGCCGGTGGGACGCCCACTCATCAAGTCGAGCAGGTACCCGACCGCGAACGAGGAGACCGCTCCTTCGAGGGTGGTCGCGCGCAGCGAGAGAAAAGCCACCACCGCGACGGTGACGTCGATCCGGGTGACCGAAAAACCGAGGTACCTGACGACGACCGATTCGATGGTGAGCAGCAGGAGTGTAAGGAGGACTGTGGTAACGAACTTCATGGGGCCGGTTCCACCCCGCGGCGCGCCTGGGGACCATTGGTTGGAGGCGGCGCGATTGGGGCGCTGGTCCGGATGACGAGAACCTCTTCGAGCTTGGTCATGTCCACGGCCGGCGCGATCTCCGCGCTTTGTACCATGCCGTAGCTGCGGCGCTGAATCGAAGTGATTCGACCCACCGTCAGCCCGGGAGGAAATACCTGATCGGTTCCCGAGGTCACCACCTGGTCTCCCTCTTGAAGGTCCTCGGTTCGCAGCGCGTTGTCCAGGTGTAGCGCCCGACTCTCCCCCTTGCCCGTCGCCGTCGCGCGAACCCGGGAGCGCTGGACCTTGACCCCGATCCGGCTGTTGGGATCGGTCACCAGCACCACGTCCGCATAGGAGCCGGTGACCCGTTGAATCGTCCCCACTACCCCCTCGGGGGTCACCACCGGCATGCCTCGGCGGACCCCATCCGCTTCTCCTCGATCGATCCGCAGGGAGAGGAACGTCGCCGCCGGGTTGACCCCCAGCACCCGGGCGGTGAGCTGTGGGTCCGGGCTGGCGCGGGAGTAATCGAGCAGCTTCCTCAGGCGCTCGTTCTCCGTCCTCACCTCGGCGAGCTCGTTGACCTCCGACTTGAGCTGCCGGTTCTGTTCCCGCAAGACGAGATTCTCGGCGCGCACGCCGCGCAGCGCGGCGTACCCCGTCCAGGCCGAGGCGGCGCCGTCCAGAGTCCAGATCAGGGCCCGCTGCAGGGGCGAGGTGAGCGCGAGGACGGCGCGGTCGATGATGTTCGCCTCGCGCGCCACCTGGCGCTTGCCCAGAAAAGAAGTCAGTGGATAAAGAAGCAGAACGCTCACCACGATGAGCTCCCGGTTCCGCTTCAGCAGTGTCAGCACAGTGCGTCCAAATTCTCTAAGTTCGCCGAATCCCTTGCATTTTCCCGCCTGGGATCCTACAGAGTCAAGATGAACGCCCGCGTCCCTCCCGGCGGCCGCCTGCGCTCCCATCAAACAAAGCAGCTTCTGTGAATTTCACAAGAATTCGCCGGCACGGTCACCCACGAACCTTTCCATGAACGCACATCTCGAGCCCAAGCGCGTTGTTTCGTACCTGTTCATCATCGCCATCGGCACCGTCTTCATCCTTCAATTCGGTCCCGGCAGCCGCGGTTGCGAGCAGCCGTTGACGACGCCGAAGACGGCGGCGGCGGCGGTGGTCAATGGCAAGGAGATTCCGCTTCAGGAGTTTCGCGTCGCCTACAACAATCAGCTTCAGTACTTCAAGATCCAGGGAAACAACATTCCAGCCTCGCTGATTCGACAGCTGGGAATCCCGCAGCAGGTCCTCGACCAGCTGGTGTCGAGCGAGCTTCTGGCGCAGGCGGCGGACAAGCAGGGCATCGTGCCGGCGGACGAGGAAATCCGGGAAGTCCTCGTCAAGATTCCAGATTTCCAGAAGGACGGTGCCTTCGACTATCAGCGCTACAACGAGGTCTTGCGCGACTACTACCGCAAGCGACCGGCGCAGTACGAATCGGAGCTGCGCCGCCGGCTCGCTGCGCAGAAGCTGCTCGAGCTGGTGGCGAGCGGGGCGGTGGTCTCCGACGAAGAGGTCAAGTCGAAGTTTCTCCGCGAGGCGAACAGGGCGGAGGCCACCTACGTCCGGTTCCTCCCCACGATGTACGCGGCCTCGGTTGCCCCGCCCAAGCCCCAGGACGTGGCGGTCTTCCAGAAGGAGCATGCCAAGGAAATCCAGGACTATTACCAGGCGAACCGGTTCCTCTATCACACGCCCGATCGCGTTCGGGCGCGGCACATCCTGATCAAGGTGGAGAAGGACGCGCCGCCGGAGCAGAAGACCGAGGCCCGGCAGAAGCTGGAGAAGATCCGCCAGGAGATCGAGGGCGGAAAGGACTTCGCCGCGGCGGCGAAAGAGTACTCCGAGGATCCGGGGAGCAAGGAATCGGGAGGCGATCTGGGCTTCAATGAGCGGGCCAACTGGGATCCCGCGTTCGCGACCGCGGCCTTTTCGCTGCAGCCGGGTCAGATTTCACAACCGGTCGAGACGCAGTTCGGGCTGCACCTGATCAAAGTGGAGGAGAAGAAGCCCGGAGAGGACAAGCCGCTCGAGGCCGTTCAAGACGACATTGCGCGCCAGCTCTACTCCAAGGACAAAGCCAAACAGCTCGCCCGCGCGGCGGCGGAGAAGGCCCTGGCCCAGGCGGAGAAGGGCAAAACGCTGGCCGAGCTCTTCCCGGCGGAGAAGAAGGATCCCAAGGCGCCGAAGTCGCGTTTCGAAACGGAGAGCAAGCCCGCCGCCGCCCAGACCGGGTCCTTCACCGTCGGCAACGACAACGTGCCTCAGCTGGGAGCGGCCCCGGATCTGGCCCGGGAAATCGCCGGATCGGATGGTCCGCGGCTGCTGGACAGGGTCTATCCCGTCGGCGAGGGCTTCGCGGTGGTGCAGATCACCGAGCGCAAGCGCCCGAACGACGTCGAATTCGCGGCGCAAAAAGAGAAGCTGACCGCGGATGCCCTCCAATCCAAGCAGATGGAGCTGCGCGAGTCCTATGTCAAAGCGCTGAAGAAGGGCGCCAACATCTTTCAGAACGAGGAACTGATCGCCCAAATCACCAACGCGAGCTAGGGGCGGGAAGTGGCGCCGCTCCGGTTCATTCTCGCCTCCGCCTCGCCTCGCCGCAGTCAGTTGCTCAAGCAATTGGGAATCGAGTTCGAGGTTCAGCCGGCGGATGTCGATGAGTCGATGCTACCGGGGGAGGGTCCCGGGGCCTACGTGGAACGCCTCGCCCGGTTCAAAGCGAGGGAAGTCGCCGCCCGCTCGCCCGGCTCGCTTGTGCTGGGGGCGGACACGGCGGTCGTCATCGGCGATGAAGTCCTGGGCAAGCCGGGCTCGCCGCAGGCCGCCCGCCGCATGCTGACCTCCCTCTCCGGGCGATCGCACCGGGTCTTGACCGGGATCGCCCTGGCCGGCGCCCGGCAGCGCTCGCGGGTCATCGAGACCGAGATCGACTTCCGCGCCCTCTCCGGCCCGGAGATCGACTGGTACATCGGCACCGGGGAGCCCATGGACAAGGCAGGGGCATACGGGGCGCAAGGCATTGGAGGCTTCCTCATCCATGCGATTCGCGGCAGCTACTCCAATGTCGTCGGTCTCCCACTGGAAGAGACCCTGGAGACGTTGAGCGAGGCGGGCGTGGTGCTCCCCTGGAGCAGGCGATGAACGCGGTGGCGGCCAACCTCGCGGCGGTGCGGCGGCGGATGGAGAACGCCTGCGCGCGCGCCGGTCGCGCCCCGGAAAGCGTCGAGCTGATCGCGGTGTCCAAGCTCCACGAGGCGACCCTGGTCCGCGACTGTTATCTGGCGGGTCAGCGGGACTTCGGAGAGAACTACGCTCAGGAACTGCGGGACAAGGCGGTCAAGCTCGCGGATCTTCCCGACCTCCGCTGGCACGCGATCGGCCCCTTGCAGACGAACAAGGCGAAATACGTCGCGAAGCATGCCCGCGCCTTCCATGCCCTCGACAATCTGAAAGTCGCCGAGGAGCTGTCGCGGAGGAGATCGGGCGAGGCCTTGCGCTGCTACATCGAGGTCAATCTCGCCGCGGAGGAATCGAAGACCGGGCTCGATCCGGCCGATGCCGGACCGTTTCTCGATTCGGTCCGCCGGCTGCCCGGGCTCGAGATCGCAGGCCTGATGTGCCTACCCCCCTTGGCGAGCGATCCGGAGACATCGCGTCCGTATTTCAGGCGCCTGAGGGAATTGGCCGGGGCGCTTCAGCTCCCCGGGCTTTCGATGGGGACCACCGCCGACTTCGAGGTCGCCATCGAGGAGGGCGCCACCGCCGTCCGGGTGGGGACCGCGATCTTCGGCGAACGCCCCGAGGCTTGACGCCGCCGTCCTAAATCTCGCGCAGCTTGGCCTTGCCTTCGTCGGTCACCTTCACCGCGTACTGGTCGCCGCAGTAATTGCAGAGGATCTCGTCACCGTCTCCGAAGGCCGGGTCGCAGGGGTTGTTTGCATTGCAGCCCGGGCAGTCGAATTCCTTGAACTTGACCGTGGATCCGCTCAGTCGACTGCTTTTGTCCTCTTCGTCTTCGTACTGATCGATCGGCATCGTGGCCTCGTGCGCTCCGCCACCGACAGCGGCACCTCGATCGAGCCTGCCGGCGCGATCGGTGGCGATTGGCGCATAGGTGAGTTGCTGGCACAGCGCTCAAGCAGGAAATGCCTTCCCATCATACGCGCTTGGCACCGCTGCTGGCAGGGCGTACCGTTGTACAGACCCCGGGATCGACGATGTGGGTTCAGTCGATCGATCCGGGTAGAATATGCGCTTGGCGATTGCTTTCTTGACCACCGCTCTGTTCGCCATGGCGCCGCCGGCGGCCGGATCCGATGCCGCACCCCTTCCGCCGCCTTCTGACTCCGAATGCAAGGCGCTGCCCCCCATCCACACGCCGCTGTCCTTCGCGACCGGAGAAATCCTGGAGTACGACCTGGACGCGATGGGGATCGCCCAGGCGGGTAGATTGACGATGCACGTCTTGCCGGTCCGGGAGGGAAAGCTCCCCGTCGAGGTCAAGGCGCAAACCAACACCCTCTTCTCCAAGGTGCGGCGGGTGAAAGGTCTGGCGACCACCTACCTGGATCTCGAGACCCTCCACCCGGTGCGATACATCGAGGACGGAACCGAGAACGAGATCCGCAAGCACGCGGCGGTGTCATTCAGCGCGAAGGATCACTCGGTCCAGGTCGAATACAAGACCGGCAACCAGGCCGGGCAGCTTAAGTTCCGCTACGCGAACGACGGCCTCGACGCGGCGGCCACGGTCTACCTGTTGCGGCAGCTGCCGCTCAAGCAGGGCAGCGCGTTGTGCCTCGATGTGTACGGGCTGCGTCGGCTTTGGCGCCTGAGCGGAAAAGTGGAGGCGCGCGAGCATGTTTCTCTCACCATCGGCGAGTTCGAAGCCTGGCATCTATCGGGGACCGCCGTTCGTCTCGACGACCACCGGCACCGCCGCGAGGTGCATCT
>Ga0070708_100004913_pt1 | contig 10563 bp, 9 predicted proteins | sample KBSK5503metaG_FD_65469 | JGI IMG/M metagenome (GOLD analysis project Ga0070708, IMG submission 65469) | Corn, switchgrass and miscanthus rhizosphere microbial communities from Kellogg Biological Station, Michigan, USA - KBS K5-50-3 metaG | ecosystem: Host-associated > Plants > Roots >... | reverse complement strand
GCCTGCGAGCAGTCCGCAACCGAATTCGGTGACCATCCGCGTCGACGTCAGCTACCCCTGGTCGGCGGTCAGCGCCCTGATCGCGCAGTTCTTCGGCACGGCACCGTTGACCAGCTCGGCCACGGTCGATACCCGCCGCTAGGGAACGCGCCCGCGGGCGACTCATCCATCTGAACTACGCGACCTACGTCATTCGCGGCGACGCGGTTTTGACGGTGTGGTCGCAGGGTTGAGATGTCCTTTAGGGCCCCTCCATATAGGAAATTGGTACTCCGCCTAGCCCAGCCAGGCCGCTTACTAGGCATCGGTGACGCAACTGGTGGGGTGGGGAAAAACAGGTGGGTAACGGTACGCAAGCGAACACACGGGTCTCGATCGTGGTGCTCGATCCGCTCGGCACCGTTTTCGGAACGCTCCGCGATCTCTCGCTCAACTCCTCGCTCTGGCGGCTGGTCGATCCGAAGCGGCTCCCCGCGTTGTCCGGCGTGGACTTGGTCGTGTACGCCGTCTACGACCAGATCGACTGGACCGTCGCCAAGACCCTCTCGCAACGGGCTCCAACGCTCGTGGTCGCAACGACCTTCAACACCGCTGATGCCGCGAAGTCGCTTGATCAGGGGTTCCGTGGATACCTCGACGCATCGTTGAAGACCGACGCGCTGCGTCGCGCGATCAGTGGCGCCCTGAACGGAGAGCCCGCATATTCGCGTGAGGTGACCGGTGTCTGGCTACGAGCCCGACGCGAGGCCGCCCTTGCCGTGGTCGAGGACATCGATCTCACGCCGCGCCAGCGCCAGATCGTGGCACTCATCGCGAGTGGTGCGACCGACAAGGAGATCGGCGGGTCGCTCGGCATCGCCACCGCGACCGCCCAGAAGCATGTCACCAACATCTTGGAGCGGCTGCACGTGCCGAACCGCGCCGCCGCGGTCGCGGTCGTCGCAACGAGGATGCAGCTCTAGGCGGGGCGCACCCGCGCGCTGCGAACGGTGATGGTCGTGCGTCTCTGGCTGATCGGGCTCGCGGCACTGGCGCTCGCGTCGTCAGCGATCGCTCTGCGTCCAGAGGCCGCCGATCGCGTGCTGGTCCCTGTCGCGGCGCCGTGCACCATCGGATCCGGCGACGACAATGGCTGCGAGCCGCTGCAGGCGCAGGTTCGTGCTCAGCCGGCGGAAACGCCGGCCGAGCCATCGCCATCCATCCACGGACTCCGGATCACGCTCCCGCGACTCGGCATCGATCTCCCGTTGGACACGGGCGACATCGGACGCGATGTTCCGCGGAGCGGTTACGCCGGTCGCACGCCTGAAGCGGTCGCGCTCGTGTTCCCCGGCACGAACATTCCGGGCCGGGGCGGCAACACCTATGTCTACGCACATGCCCGCAAGGGGATGTTCCTATCGCTCTGGGATGTCCGGGTCGATGACGCGGTATTCGTCGTCCGCGACGACCGCTCAGTGGTTCGCGCCTACCGGGTCACCCTCGTCCTTCCGCGAGTTGACCCGGGCGACACCGGCTGGTTGGACCCGTCGGGGCCCGAGCGGCTCACGCTCCAAACGTCGACGGGTCCGCGGCCGGAGGACCCACGCTTCATCGCCGTGGCGTATCCCATCGATACAGCGACGGGGACAGCGTCGCGCCAGCAAGAACGACGCTGACCGCCGCGGCTCGGTTGCGGACGTGCAGGCGGCGGAGAACGTTAGCCACGTGTTTCTGGGCGGTCGCGGTGCAGATGCCGAGCACCGAAGCGATGTCCGAATCGGTCGATCCGGAAGCGATGAGCTCCACGACGCGCCGCTGCCGGGCCGTGAGCTTGTCAAACTCCGACCGGCTCGACCGTGCGGCTGGCCGGGCTTCACGCATCCACGCCCCGATCGTGGAGCGCGGGTAGACAGGCTCGCCCCGCAGCGCCGCGAGCAACGTTCGATAGAGCGCGTCGTCTGACACGGTGAGGTCCAGGTACCCGAACGCGCCGAGCGCGAGGGCGTCGAGGGCGTTTTCGGACGAGGCGCCGGCCGCGGCCACGATCGTTGGCGCGACTCCTGCGCAGGACCGGATCCGGGCCCAGTCGGGCGACCGCCCGGTCGCGAAAACGATCAGGGTCGTCGGCGCCGGCCGGAGCTCCAGCGGGTCGAGGGTGGTACGCCAGACCGCAACCCCGAGCGGCAACGTTCTGACCCTCGCGAAGAGGGCGCCCTCGGGGTCGTGGACGATCGCCGCGCTGAGGCCTTCGGTCACGCTCGTGGGAGCCGCATGTCCATACCGGGGCATCATCGCCGCCGCGCGCAGCCGTGGCGATAACGATGGTCAGGGCTATCGCGGCGACGAAATAGGCCATGGCTGTGCCGACCTACGAACATCAGGTATCGGCTCGCCAGGGCTCCGCGCGTCATTCGGAGTACGCATGGACACGTCGGCGCGAGGTGCCGATGCTGCCGAGTCGAGGACCGAATCGGCGGACCAGGTGTCCGACCCGGGGGAGGGCGGCAGTCGTGCGGATCTGCGTGGTTGACTCGCCTGAGCTGGGCCCGGCCTATCCGCGCCTCGGCGAGAGCACCCTCGAGATCATGGCGATCGTGCCGGCGATCCATCAGCTCGACCCACGGCTCCTGGTGGAGCACGACGCCGTCCTCCTCGCCTGCAGCGTCGCGGAGCTCGCTGACGCCTCCTTCCAGCGGGCGGCGGCCCCGATCGCGCGACACCTACCGACGATCGCGCTGGCGCAGGTCGGAGCCGACGCGGCCATCGCGGCACGCCTCGGTTTTCGGGGCTTCCTCGATCGAGACGTGCCGCCAGAGGCGCTCGACCGCACCGTTCGCTCGGTCCTGTCGGGCGAGCTCGCCTTTCCGCGTTCGTCGCTCACGCGAATGTTCGAGCTGTCGAGCATCGTTCCCGCATTCAGCCGGAACGAAGGGCCCCTCTCGCTGACGTTCCGCGAGCAGCAGATCGTCGAGCTCATCGCCCAAGGCGCGACCGATCGCGAGATCGGCGTGCGCCTGCAGATCAGTCAGTCGACCGCCCATAAGCACGTCCAGAACGCGCTCCGCAAGTCCAACTCTCGCACGCGTAGCCAGCTCGTCGCCGTCATCCGCCAAGCGGCGCTGCAGTAGCGGATGTGGGTACTCCCGCCGACGGCCGACCACTTTTCGGTATTGCTCGACACTTCGACCCATTCATAGAGTCAGCCATCACCGCTCGGTGATCCTCCGTTTGGACGGCCGAGCAGCACAACATCGGATTTAGGGGGGCGGTCATGCGCGAGCTGAGGTCCTGGATCTTTCTCGGAGTTGGATTGCTGCTCGCGAGCCTGACGGGTCTGGTCATGTACGGACTCTCACAGCAGGTCGCGCCGGCGCCGACGGTCTCGGCGAGCTCCTCGATCGAGGTGGTCGTCGCGAAGCTGGACCTGCCGGTCCGAACCGTCATCACTGCCGACGCGCTCATGCGGAAGAGCTACGCGGTCGATCTCGTACCGGAGGGCGCAGTCGTGCGTGAGGCCGACGCGATCGGACTCACGACCGTCGCACCGATCGCGCGCGGTCAGATGCTCGTTTCCGGCCAGCTGGCCGCCGTCGGCGGAAAGAAGGGCGCGTCGGTGACCTTGGAGAAGGGGCTCGTCCTCGTCTCGTTCCCGACCACCGATCCGCTGACGCTTGGCGGGCTGTTGAACGTTGGGGATCGCGTCGACATCCTCGCCAGCGCCGCCGTTGGGACCGGTGAGAACACCCGCACGAGCCAGACGACGCTCCAGAACCTCGAAGTCCTCGACATCCTGGGTCCGACGAAGGACCAGCCGCAACGCGCGACGGCGTTGGTGTTCGCCGTCGACCATCAGGTCGCCCTCGTGCTCAAGTACCTGCGCGATTCCCAAGCCAGCATCGATCTCGCGATCCGCTCGCGCGCGGAGAGCCAACCCGTCACGACGGTCAGCGTCAACCAGACCTTCCTCGTTCAGACGTACGGGTTCCGTCGATGAGGACACCGCCGGCGACCGTCTTCCTCCTCGATCCTGACGCGCACGCGACCGCGGCGATCCGGCCTGGCCTGGCGACCGCAGGTCTGCAGCTTGTGGGTGTGGAGGCGAACGCGGATCAGGCGCTCGCGGCGCTCATGGCGACGCGTCCGGACGCCATCGTCATCGACGTGGCGTCCTGCGGAGACATCGCCTCGGCGGTACGGAGGCTGCTTCTCGCATCTCCCCGCAGCTGCGTCATCGTCACGGGGTCGGCGACGGCACCAGCAGTCCTGGCGCGCGCGGTCGCCTCGGGAGCGCGCGGGTTCCTGCTCAAGCCGTATGACCCCGCAGATCTGATCAACACGATCGAGGAGGCCCTCGATGTCGTTCGATCGTTCACCGATGCGAAGGACGCGCGACCGGCCGCTCGCCCAAGCGGCAAGCTGATCGCCGTCTACAGCCCGAAGGGCGGTGTCGGTTGCACGACGATCGCGACGAATCTCGCGCTCGCGCTCGGGTCGCGACCGAAAGCCTCAGTGGCACTCATCGACCTCGACCTGCAGTTCGGCGACGTCGGCGCGGCTCTGGATCTTCACAGCGTCAACACGGTCGCCGAGATCCTGAAGGCCGACACGATCAGCGCCGAGCTCATCGGGGAGACGTTCGTACGGCACGAGTCCGGAGTCCGAGTCCTGCTCGCACCCGAAGACCTGGCCGTCGTCGACACGATCGAGACGGAGCAGGTGGTACGCCTCCTTCAGGAGCTGTGCGCGCACTTCGACTTCATCGTCGTCGATCTGTGGTCGAGCCTGGACCAGCTCACACGCACCGTCATGCGCATCGCAGACCGTGTGCTGCTCGTCACGACCCCCGAGTTTCCGGCGGTCCGTGACGTGCAGCGCGTCCTCAATGCGACCCGCGGCGAGCTGAAGCTCGACGGCCGCGTGAGCGTCGTCATCAACCGCTATCCGGGAAAGGCCGGCTTGCCGATCGCCGACATCGCGAAGGCGCTCGAGCACCAGATCTTGGCGACGATCCCGAGCGAAGGGATCACTGTGACCGAAGCCATCAATCGCGGACTCTCACTGCTCGATTCGCGCACGAAGGTCCGCGCGGCGGGCAGCTATCGCCGGCTCGCCACGCTCGTCGCCGAAGCGCCGGTCACAACAGAGATCGAGTCGCCGCGGTCCGCGCGCCTCGAGTTGGCACGATGACCCTGCTGCGGACACCACTCGCACGCTCGCGCGCCGAGCCCGTCTCGGTGACGCCGGCACGTCCAGCCCAGAAGAGCGCCAGCGCACCGCTGCCGTTTCTGCGCGAGCGGTGGAAGCCTGAGGTCGTTCGCGTCAGCCGGCTGCGCGACGAGGCCGAGGCGCAGCTGGTAACACGGGTCCACGCACGGATCGCCGCCAGTCTGGGTCGGTCCATCGATACGGCGACACCTGACGCAGTGCGACTCCTTCTCGCTGATCGTTTGCCGGTCGCCTTGGATGAGGAAAAGATCGAGCTACCGCGGACCGACCGCCTTCGCCTTCAGGATGCGGTGCTCGCCGAGCTCATCGGCTACGGCCCCATCCAGGACGTGCTGAACGACGACGATGTGTCCGAGGTCATGGTGAACGGACCCAAGCAAGTGTGGATCGAGCGCGCCGGGCGCCTCTATCTCACCGACATCACGTTCACCGACGCCGACCATGTCGTTCGCATCATCCAGCGGATCGTGGCGCCGCTCGGCCGCCGCTGCGACGAGTCAAGCCCGATGGTCGACGCGCGGCTCCCGGACGGAAGCCGCGTGAACGCGATCATCCCGCCGCTGTCGCTCGTCGGTCCCGCCCTCACGATCCGCCGATTCCGGCGGGTCCCCTACGGTCCCGCCGAGCTCCTCGACAACGGGACGCTCAGCGCGGAAGCGCTCCAGTTCCTGGCCGCGTGCGTCAATGGACGGCTGAACATCGTCGTCTCGGGTGGTAGCGGCGCAGGAAAGACGACCCTCCTCAACACGCTCTCCAACTTCATCTCGGAGCAAGAGCGGATCGTGAGCATCGAGGATGCCGCCGAGCTCCAGCTCCAGCAGCTTCACGTGCTCACGCTGGAAACGAGACCTCCGAACGCCGAAGGCAACGGTGAGGTCTCGGCGCGGGAGCTGTTCCGCAACGCGCTTCGGATGCGACCCGACCGCGTGATCATCGGCGAGTGCCGGGGGCGCGAGGCGCTCGAGATGCTGCAAGCGATGAACACCGGTCACGATGGCTCGCTCACGACCGTCCATGCGAACGGCCCACGTGACGCGCTCGCGCGTATCGAGACGATGGTGCTGATGAGCGGCGCAGAGCTTCCCCTCCGCGCCATCCGCGAGCAGATCGTCTCGGCGATCGATCTCGTGATCTCCGTCGAGCGCATGCCGGGCGGCGCGCGCAAGGTCACGCAGATCAGTGAGGTGCGGGGACTCGAGTCGGAGGTCATCACCATGCAGGACATCTTTGCTCTGGAGATCCGTGCTGCCGGCGACCGAAATGACGCTCAGCTGCGGCCGACGGGCATCCGGCCCTCCTTCGCCGACCGCCTCGAGCAGAGAGGCATCGAGCTGCCGGCCGGTCTGTTCGGCTACGACGACCTCGGCCTCCGCGCGTGATCGTTCTGTCCCCCACCCTTGCCGCGGTGCTGGCGGCCGCGAGCGTGCTCGTCATGCTCATCGGCTTCTGGTATCCGGTGCACGCGCGGACGCGCGCGGTGCGACGACGGCTCGGATCGCTCGTCCAGACCCCGAGTGGGACCGTCGCTGACCACGGTGGGCGACGTCGAGCCAGCGCACTGACGCGTCCGACGCGGGGCGGCGACCAGCTCCTCGGTCGCATCGAGCGGCAGATCGAGCGCGCCGGGCTCGCCCTCACCGCCGGCGAGATCATCGCGGCCGCGGCGGTCGCAGCAACGCTCGCCGCGGTGGTCGGCGGCGTGGTGATCGGCATCCTCGCCATCGCCCCGGCCGCTGCGGCCGGCGCCGCGCTGCCGTTCGTGTGGATCCGGCTCCGTCGACGTGGGCGGCACGCTTCGTTCAGACGCCAGCTTCCCGACACGGTCGCGCTGCTGGCGAGCGCTGTACGTGCCGGACACAGCCTGCTGCAGGGGCTCGAGCAGGTCGCAATGGGCGCGACGGAACCGACGCGCAGCGCACTCGAACAGGTGGTCCGCGAGATCGGACTGGGGGCACCCCAGGACGAGGCCCTCCTGCGGCTGTCGGCGCGTTTCCCCTCGGAGGATCTCGACCTGATCACGGCGTCGATGCGCGTGCAGCAACAGGTTGGCGGATCGCTCGCCACGGTGCTGGACGACATCGCGGACACGCTGCGTGATCGTGATCGCGTCCAGGGTGAGATCGTCGCCCTCACCGCTCCTCAGCGGTATTCCGCGTACGTCCTCGCGCTGCTGCCGGTCTTCGTCGCGATCGCGATCTTCGGGGTCAGCCGCGACTACATGACGCCGCTTTTCGAGGGACCGATGCGGATCGCGGCTGGAGGCGCTGCCGTCATGGTCGTCATCGGCTTCCTGGTCATGCAAAAGATCGCGGCGATCGATGTTTAGGGCGGCGCGGTGGCTGGTCGCGTTCCCGCTGGGCGTCGCACTCGCTCTGTCAGGTCTCACCGGCGCGCGCGCGCTCGCCGACGATCCGGTGCGCATCCGGATCACCGAGGTCGATGTCGCGGCATTCCCAGACGTTCGGCTCCTCGTTTCGGCCGTGGACGGGCAGGATCGTCCGGTTTCCGAGCTCACACCTCGCGACTTCTTCATCACTGAAGATGGGCGCCCGCAGAACGCCGGCGTCGTGCCTGCGGCTCAGAGCGCGCCGGTCGCGCTCGCCCTCGCGCTCGATACGTCGGGAAGCATGGGCGGACGGCCGCTCGCCGACGCGAAGGCCGCGATCGGCCTGCTCGTCCGCGCTCTTGGCCCCGATGACTCGGCGGCGATCGTGACGTTCAACACCGCATCGCGGATCGCGCAAGGCCTGACGAGCGACAAGGCCGCGCTCCTCGCCGCAACGGACTCGGCCGTGGCCGGTGGCAACACGGCGATCTTCGACGCGGTCGCTCAATCGATCAACGTCTTGGCCGCGATCCCGCCTTCTTCGCGCCGCGCCATCGTTCTCCTGACGGACGGCGTGGACAACTCGAGCGCGATCAATCTGTCCACCGTGACGGAACGCCTGCGGGCACAGGGCTATCCCATGTACGTCATCGGGTTGGGCAACGACCTCGATCGCGGCGTGCTCCAGGCGCTCGCGGATGGCGCCAAGGGCGGGCAAGCGTTCGTCGCGCCTTCCTCGGCGGAGCTGGCGGGCATCTACGCCGGCCTGAGCCAACGCATCTTCACGCAGTACGTCGTCTCGTACCGCTCCAACGCGGTGAGCGCCGCCGACGGCGCCCCGGTGACCGTGACGACGCAGATCCTGCGGGCGGGAACGAGCATCGCCGCCGCATCCGCGACGTTCACGGTACCCATCGGGCGCGGCATCGTGCCGGCGCCTCCGGCGCCGCAGTCGGCGACATCGGCGACCGCGGCGAACCCTCCCCCCGCGGCGGATCCCGCACGAGTGTCCGGACCGTTCAGTGCGGAGCTTGTCGCTCTGCTCGCGGCCGCGACCGCTCTCACCTTCGTACTCTGGGCCTTTGTCGTCGGCACGGCGAGCTCGTTGGGCGCTCGCCAACGCCGGCGGGTCGACGGACTGTCGCAAAGCCAGGACCGGCAGAGCGCTCCGGTGGAACGCCGGTCGATCTGGCGGCGCGTGGTGGTCCCCGGAGTCGTCCGCCTGAGCCGGCCCCTCGCCCGCGTCGCGGGTGGATTCATGAGCGCGCCGATCCGGCGGCGACTTCTGCACGCGGGCGAACCGCTCGACCTCGTGTCGGCCGAGTTCCTCGGTCTTCAGCTGGGGCTGGGCATCGTGGCTGCCGTGTGCGCCGGAGCTGTGGCCGTGGTCAGGGTCGGACCCGCACCGGCCTGGATCATCCTGGGCGCGCTCGGGGGCTTCTTGATCGGGATCCTCGCGCCGAGCGTCGCTCTCGATCGAGCGGGGAGATCACGGAAACGTCGGATCCTGCGCGCGCTTCCGTCAGCGCTTGACATGCTCGCGCTCTCGGCCCGCGCGGGCATGACCTTTGACGGCGCGATCGCGCAGGTCGCTCAGCAATGGGACGGCCCACTCTCCACGGAGTTCCGCCGAATGCTGTCTGAGTTCCGCGTGGGGCGAGACCGGCGGGATGCGCTCCGCGACATGGCCGAACGGACCGGCGTGACCGAGGTCGCGCGCTTCGCGAACGCCATCATCCAATCCGACGCTCTGGGTGTGCCGATCTCGAAAGTGCTCCGCGACCAGGCGATCGAGATGCGCACGCGCCGGCGGCAGCGCGCAGAAGAAGCGGCCCGCAAGGCGCCGATCAAGATGCTGTTCCCGATGGTCGCCCTGATCTTCCCGGCACTGTTCGTGGTGATCCTCGGTCCGGCCGTGCCGCGGCTGCTCGACATCTTCCGCACCGCGATCTAGTCCCGCCTGGCCTGCGCCTTCACCGACGCCTACCGCTTCTTCGGTATGCGGCCACGTCCGACGCCGGATCGGACGCAGGGACCGTGCGGGTTCTCGGTACGTACACGGTCGGCTACTCAGGAACACGGATTAAGCCGCAGGGCCAGGCCCGGTACGTTGCATCGCAAGAAGCACCGCCGTGGTGGGCGGAAAAGGGGACTTCGTTGAGGTACGCACAGAGGCGCCGGGCTCGAGTTGGCCGCCACTTCACGATCGTCGCGGCTCTCGCTCTCGCGCTCACATCGTTCAACGCGCCGATCGCCACGTTCAACCAGCAAGCCACGGCCGAAGCGACCAGCCTCACGGTGAACCTTGACCAATGGGCCAACAGCTCGCCCGCAGGCTGGCAGAACGGCGACCTCAACGGGAATAACTCCGCATACGCGGAGGGCCGCGTGGTCCCGTTCCGCCTCGCGCTCGAGGGCTTGGCGGCGGGCCAGCACTCCTTCCACATCAACTACGACTGGACCGCAGGCGGGCACAAGGCCTACGACTTCCTCGCGAGCTTCGACGCCACCGAAGCGAGCGTGGCCGGACAGCAGTGCGCAGCGGGTGGCGGAGCCGTCTCGTCGCTCTGTGGATCGCTTCCCAGCGCCGAGCTCGTCGCGTTTTCCGGTGACCCCTTCATCTCGAACGCCCACAGCGTCGATGGAGCGATCGCGGCGGACCCGGTAGCCCGGGCCCTTCGCGTATACGGCGTCGCCGCCGGCTCGGTCATCATGACCCCGCCCGTGCACACGGGCATTGGGAACAACACGAGCGCGGACATCGTCGTGACGTTCACGTCAGCGGGTCCCGCGGCCCTCTTCCTTTGGGGCGGCCATCTCGCGCGATCGACGTACTGGGACATCAGCCCGAATGGCGCCGGCCAGATCTCAGGCGCACCGTGGCACATGCGGACCCAGCAGCTCGATCTCTCAGGCAACAAGAACCAGGATCGGAGCATCCAGCCCAGCGCGCTTGCGACGCCTCCGACTCCGACGCCGACCCCGACGCCCACGCCCACCCCGACTCCGACGCCCACGCCTACCCCGAC
>Ga0070708_100004912_pt1 | contig 10563 bp, 6 predicted proteins | sample KBSK5503metaG_FD_65469 | JGI IMG/M metagenome (GOLD analysis project Ga0070708, IMG submission 65469) | Corn, switchgrass and miscanthus rhizosphere microbial communities from Kellogg Biological Station, Michigan, USA - KBS K5-50-3 metaG | ecosystem: Host-associated > Plants > Roots >... | reverse complement strand
GCCCTGGTCGTGATCGCCGCCATCATCGCCTTCGCCGTCACGCGCAACAACAACGACGACAACAAGAAGTCCAAGGTGAAGGCGACGCCAGGCACGACGACGCGGCCGACGTTCGCCGCTACCCCTGGCTTCCCTGGGGCCACAGGCCCAACCGCCACGTTCCCGCCGTCCAACCTCACGGCGCCACCCTTTGCGCAGACGCCCCCCGTGCCGGCATCGGGCCCGATCACCAACGTCCCGCCTCCCGGGGCTCAGGCACCGCCGTCCGGCGATCCCCGAAGCCTGATCCAAGTCGTGCCGACGAGGGCCGACTGTGACGGCAACGAGATCGTGATCCAGGGCAGCATCACCAACCAGAGCAGCGGCCGCTACAACGTCACCTTCAGCGTCACCGTGACCAACTCGCAAGGCACCGTGCTGGGCAACGCGCGAATGACGGTGAACGCGCTCAATCCCGGCGAGCGCCGCCAGTTCAGCGCAGTGGGTACGTGTGACGGCGCGCTCAGCCCCGGTGACAGGTCGACGCCGGCCGTGGAGTCGGCCACGCCCGCGTAGCTGCCGCGGCTCAGGTGCGGTGGTACCAGGCGGTGAGGAACTTCTCCGCGGGCTTGTCGCGGGGGCTGTACGAATTGTCGGTCGGGCCGCCGCCCGACACGAACCATTCCCACCAGATCACGCCCATCCACCACGACTGCGGTTCGAAGGTCTCGAGGGCGGCCTGGTAGGCGTTCTTCTGGACCTGCCCGTCCGCCAGCTTGGTGGGGTCCTCTCCGTACGGCGCACTCGCGCCGTACTGGGCGGACGGGTACCCGAGCTCGCCGAAGAGCACGGGCTTGTGGCTGAGGCGGTGGAGGTCGGCCACGTTGGCGAACCAGTCGTGATGGAGCCAGTTGGCCGCCGCTGAGTCGTGCCACGCCGCCTTGAGGTCGGCCACCGAGGGCTCGGCGGCGTCGGAGAGCGGGAAGTACGCCGACAGGCCGGCGATGTCGACCGAATCCCAGAACTCAACCTGGTCGAAGACGTCCCAGTTCACCTCGTAGGCGATCTTGCCGGGAAAGCGGGCGCGGGCCTCGCGGGCCACCGTCCGCCACTCGCCGGTGTCGTGCTGCAACTCGGTCATCTCGCTGCCGATGAAGAAGATGGTCACCCCGTGGGCCCGCGCCAGGTCGGCGTAGCGATTCACCATCGCCCGGTAGGACGCGAAGAACTGGGCCGGATTCGATGGGGTCAGGCGGCCCCGCCACGTGTAGCCGTTCACCGGCTGGCACAGCGGGCACCAGATCTTCGGCGTGAAGATCACGCTCAGCCCCACGGCTCGGGCGGCGTCGATCGCCGCCGCCAGTTCCTGGTCGCCGGCGGTTATGGCGCCGGCATGGACGGCGTTGGCGGTCTTGCTGTCGACGTCCCACCACACGTCGATGCCCACGTGGGTGGCGCCGAGTCGCCGCAGGCGCGAGAAGTCGGCCGACTGGAGCGCCAGGGGCTGGCCCGGTCTCGTGACGCCGAAGGCGGCCACCTTCCCCCGAGTTCCGTCGCCGGCGCCGACGGCATTCCCGAGGTGGGCTCCGAGGGCTGAGACGACCACGGCCAGACAGACCGCTACCCGCGTCCGGACCCCTGGGTGACTCCGCGCCATGAACCCCCTCATCCTCCTTATTTCGGGGCGTCGAGCGCCCCAACCTCCCGGCGGAGGCTACCCGACGATGCGCGTGCGAAAGCGCCGGTCGCCTTATGCTGACGGGCGCCCCGGGGGGTCAACGTGGAACCGAGCGCCGGCATCGAAGTCATCCAAGACGTCATCATCCTCGGCGTCGAGGCCAGCGACGACACGGTGCGTGTCGACCTGTACGGAGGCGATGGGAGCGCCTGCGGGCACGTCGTGTACCACTTCGACCCCGAGGTGCAAGGGGCACAGACCAGACAACTTCGTCGCTGGCATCGGACGGACACGCCGCTCACCTACGTACGCAATGGCGACAACGTCACGCTCATCCACGAGCCGAGCTTCTTCGAGGCTGCGTGGGGCGACGAGGATGTCTCGTCGGGCTAGTACGCCGTCAGCGCAGCGGCGGCGCCTCACGCCGATCGTCGTCCGGCGGCTGCCGGCGTCGAAGCGACAGCCACGCCCACAAGCCAACGGCGTCGATGAAAATGAATCCGGCGATGAGGCGGGCCCGGTCGTCGATCACCGGCGGGCACCCGAGCGGGCGATCATGCTGGCGTCGGACCCGAGGTACGAGGCGACGACCTCGGAGTGGCGGATGACGTCCGCCGGACTGCCCGAAGCGATCACCGCGCCCAGCTCGAGGGCGAGCATGCGATCGGCGATCGCCGTCACCAGCGGCATGTCGTGCTCGATGACGAGGAGGGCACAGACCGTCTCCGCCCGAATTTGGGTCAGCAGCGGACCGAGGGCCTCGGTCTCCCGCTGGGCGATCCCCGATGAGGGTTCGTCGAACATCAGCACCCTCGGGCCGTGGCCGATAGCCATCGCCAGGTCGACGACCCGGCGCGTCCCCGTCGACAGCTCGCTCACGAACTTGTTGCGGTACGCGCCCAGGCCGAGCAACTCGATGAGCTCGTGGACCCTCCAGGCGGCGCGGCTCTCGGACTCGAAGACCTCGGGCATTCCCAGCATGGCCGCCAGCGGGTCGCGCACGTCGAGGTGGCGCTCGAGCCCGACGGCGATGTTCTCGGCGACGGTGAGCGAGGGGAAAAGGCGAGCGTCCTGAAAGGAGCGGCCGAGACCGGCGCGCGCCCGACGATCGGGCGACCAGTCCGTGACGTCGTGGCCGAGGAAGACGATCCGGCCCTCGTCGGGCCGCAGGAAACCCGACACCAGGTCGAACACGGTGGTCTTGCCGGCGCCGTTGGGCCCGATGAGCCCGAGGATCTCGCCGTCGTACAGCTCGAGGCTGACGTCGTCGGCGGCGCGGATCCCGCCGAAGCGTCGCACGAGACCGCGTAACTCGAGAAGGGGCTCGGTCCTGGCGCGCTTGCCGTTCGGGCTGCGGTGGCGTCTTCCGGCGGCCTTCGTGGCGGCCCCGAGGAAGACCGACCGCAGAATGTCGTCGCGCTTGAGGAGGTCGGCAGTCGGTCCGGTGAAGCGGACCTCGCCCTTCTCCATGAACACCGCCCGCTCGGCGAGGAGCAGGGCGGTGTTCACCGACTGCTCCACGAGCACCACGGTGGTGCCCTGCTCGTGGATCGCCCGCACGATCTCGACCAGGCGACCGACGATCGTCGGTGCCAGCCCGAGCGTCAGCTCGTCGATCATCAGCAGCCGGGGCCGGGCGATGAACGCCATCGCCAGCCCGAGCATCTGCTGCTCGCCTCCCGAGAGGTCACCGGCCAGCTGGTCGGCGCGTTCGCGCAGCACCGGGAACAGCTCGTGGACCCGGGCGGTGGCGGCAGTCAGATGAGCAGGGTCGTGGCGGCGATACATCCAGCCGGCGAGGCGAAGGCACTCCCGCACCGTCATCGTCGGGAAGACGCTGCGGCCCCCGGGCATCTGGATGATGCCGAGCGCCGCCGACTCCTGCGGGCCCCTGTGGGTGACGTCCTCGCCGTCGAAGAACACCGATCCCCCGCTCGGCTCTACGAGCCCAGAGATCGCCTTCAGCAGCGTCGACTTGCCGGCGCCATTCGTGCCGAGGAGCGCCACCAGCTCGCCCTCGCGCACGTCGAAGTCGACGCCGAAGAGCACCTGCACGGAGTCGTAGGCCACGTCGAGGTCGACGCACCGCAGGAGCGACCGCTCCCCCGCCTGGAGCCGCTCGCGGCGCAGGTCGGCGGTCGCCGCTAATGCCCGCAGCGCGCGGCCAGCGTCGTCGGCGACGAACCGGTGGCCCGAGCGCAACACGAGCCCCCCGGTGACCCAATACGGCAACAGCACGCCCAGGCCCCAGCGGTAGCCGTGGTCGTCGGCCACCCCCGCCACGCCCGTGAGGATGAACAGGCCCCAGACCCCGGCGATGAGAAAAAGCGCGCCGAAGGCGAAGGAGAGCGTGCGCACCCGCGCCGGCGAGACCAAGGCCTGCACGGTGAAGAACGGAGGGTAGAAGAGGCCGGCCACGAAGCTGGTGGCCAGGCCCAGGGCGATCGAGAGTCCGAGCCAGGGAGCGGCGGCGACGAGTGCCAACCCGACGCCGATGCAGACCAATGCGACGCCCGCGCGCTTCAACGGCTCACCGAGGCCCTGGGCCAGCCACGCGTGCGTCCAGCGGGTGGCGGTCAGCACGCCGGCAAACGTGCATCCGGCATTGGCGGCGATGATCACGCCCCGGGGGAAGTCGCTGAGCCCGTAAACGTGCTCGAGATAGAACGGAAGGAGATACGCGAGAGGGACGACGCCGGCGCCCACGAACACCCACGCCCAGTACTGGCGGCGGAGGGTGCGAACCGCCATGAGGCTCCGAGCGGCTTCGCGGAGCCGTACGGGCGCCTCCCGCTCCGCCTCGGGCGCCCGGTCGGGGTCGTCGGTGCCGCCTCGCCGGGGCTCCGGCAGGCGGGCGGCCACGATCGACACCGCCACGATCGGGACGACGAGGATGAAGAACGCCCACCGCCAGCCAGCGAGGGCCGCGACCGACCCCGCCACCGCGGCGCCGGCGATGGCACCGAGGTAGACGGCGTTGCGATGCCAGCCGTAGACCTGCGGACGGACGCCGGGCTCGTAGTAGTCGGCCAGCAGCGACGGGTGCACGGTGTCGTTGGCCAGGCGCCCGAATCCGTTGCCCAGGCGGAAGAGCACGAGGGCGCCCAGCGCCTGCGCCGTGCCCGTCAACAGCGAGCACACGCCGGCAAGAACGCCGAGAGCGGCGGCCACTCGAGCCCGCGGCAAGCGGTCACCGAGATGACCCAGAGGCACCGCCAGCCCGAGCACGATCGTCAGGTTGATGATGACGATGATCCCGAAGCCCTTGATCGACAGGTCGAAGGCCCGGCGGATGTTCGGCGCCAGCACGTTGAATGCGGCGGTGTCGAACTCGTCGAAGAAGAACAGCAGCGACAGGACGACGAGCGGTCGCACCGGCGTGCCCCCCGTGACCTGTCGCACGCGAGCGCCGATCGACTCCCTCACATCGACGCCACCCGGTCGGCGACCAGGCTCGGCACGTCGATGCCCCGCCGGGCCGCCACCCAGCGCAGCCAGCCGTCGCGCACCGCGTACAGCAGCTGAGCGAGCCCGCCCTTCACGAACATGAGCAGCGCCAACGTGGCGCCCCCACCGACCAATACCTGGGCGGCGCCGCTGAGGTAGTAACGCGTCCATCCGATGAACACCGCGCCGAGGATCGCCCCCGGCAGCGACGTCAGCCCGCCGATCACGACGGCCGTCAGCATCAAGAGGCTGTAACGGGGGTCGTAGGCCTGGCCGTCGAGGGCGCCCTGGTGAAACGCGAACAAGCCACCCGCGAGCGCCGCCCAGAAGCCGCTGACGGCGAAGGCGGTGAGACGAGCACGGGGGATGCTCACGCCGAAGCTCTGCGCGCCCCGGACGTTGTCACGCGAGGCGATGAGCACACGACCCGTCCTGCTGTTGCGTAGCGCCCGCGCCGAGAGCACGGCCAGCGCCAGGACCACGAGCGCCATCCAGTAGAAGGTGCGGTCATTGGCGAGGTCGAAGCGGCCGTACAGCAGCGGCCGGCGCACACCTTCTGAACGCTTCGGCAGCAGCCACCGGCCGTACTCGGGCGACAGGACATAAACCTGCACGGCGATGGCGAACGCGAGTGTGGTCACCGCCAGGTAGAGGCCCTGGATGCGTAGCGCGGGCAGGCCGATCACGACTGCTGCGGCCGCCCCGACGAGGCCGGCGACGACAAGGCACACGAAGAAGTCGGCGTGGACATGGACCGCCATGCCCCCAGCGGTCGCCGCCCCGATGCCGACGAACCCGAACTGTCCCAGGCTGATCTGCCCGGCCCACCCCGTGAGGATGACGAGCGATACACAGACGATGGCGTAGATCACGACGACGCTGATGATGTTGCGTCGGAAGGCGTCGAGCACGAACGGAACACATATGGCCGAGGCGATGACCGCGGCCATGACCGCCGCACGGCCCCACTCGACCTCGGGCAGACGGCGCAGCTCCGGCGGCGTCGGCCGCTGCTCGGCGCCCAGCGTCCACGTCGCCACGCCGGCGTCGTAACCCCGGGAAAGGTCTCCCCGCTGGGTCAACATGATGACGAGAAGCACCGGCAGCACGATCGCCGACGCCAGCGACGGGTTGCCGCTGAAGAAGTACAGCGTTTGCTCGAGGACGCCGAGCGCCAACGCGGTCACGAGTGCGGGAGCGAACCGCTCCATGCGGCCGGCGACCGCCGCGGTCAGGCCGAACAACAGCACTTGCGGCCCGACCAGCACGCCGATTGGAAGGCCGACGACCGGCGCCCGCAGGAACACGCCGAGCGCGGCAAGGCCGCCGGCCAGCATCCACACCACCATGCTCACCCGCTTGACGGGAATGCCCAGGAGGGCGGCGCGGTCGGCGTTGTCCGCCGATGCCCGCACTGCCAAACCGATGTCGCTGAAGCGGAAGAAAGCTGCCAGCCCGATGACAACCGCCGCCAGCGCCACGACGACGACGAGGGCATTGGCGGTGAAGCGGAACCCGCCCACCGTCGCCGCCAGCCCGGTGAAGGGTGTGCGGGGCGGCGACGGGTCGACCAGCCGGCCCGTGATCCACTTCGGAAGGAAGAACTGCAACGCCGCGAACAGCAGCCCGATGAAGATGGTGGCGACGGACAGGATCAGCCGCGGCGACTTGGCGAACCACCGCACGACGATGAGATCGATGAGGAAACCCGACAGGACGCCGCCGGCGATCGCCAGGGCGAACGCGGGGATGTACGGGAGGTGCCAGCGGCTCTTCATCAGCAACACCGCCAGCACCGCCGACGCCGAGCCCATCTCGGCGATAGCGAAGTTGATGATGCGGTTGGCCCGGTAGATGAGGATGAGTCCGAAGGCGATGAGGGCGTAGAGCATGCCGAGCACCCCGCCGAAGAGGAAGATCCCCAGCGGCGGTCGGTGATGCCGCAGCAGCACGGCCAGCGCCAAATAGAGCGCCAGCGCGCCGCCCGCGGTCTGCAACGCCGGGGCCACCCGGCGCCGAATCACCGGAAGACCTTGGGATCCCCGGTCGGGATCTGGCCCGAGCGGTACCTCCGCCCTCCGTCGACGGGCACGTAGGTCCCCGGCTTCCCGTCGATGGGCGAGCGGGCGGTCGCGCTCCACCACACCTCGCGTACGTCCTCGATCCCGGTGTAGTCGTCGGGGCGAGCGCCGAACTTGATATAGGGATGAGCGGGGTCGCCGCCACGACCTGCGGCCGCGAAGAGGCCAGCCTTGATGTTCGCCGGCGTGAGCAGCGGGCCGGCGTTCTGGATGGCGCTGGCCATCAGGTTGAAGTAGGCCCAGGCCAGGCCCTCGGTGGCGTCGGGCGTGCCGGCATTTCCGGCGTCTCGCCACGCCTTGGACTGGTCGGTCTGGTCATAGGACGGAAAGTTGAAGAGCTCTGACAGCCCGAACGCGTGTCGCCATTGGGTTGGCGAGTACAGCCGCCCAAGCACGTCGTAGTCGATCAGTCCCACCCCGGCGATGAGGTTCTCGGGCTCGTAGCCCTGTTGATCCGCGGCGGCGGTGCCAAAGACGGGCGCGATCGGGTCGCAGAAGCAGATGACGGTCGTGACGCCCGCGCTCCTCCACGCGGTCACGTTCGTCTGGCTCTGCTGCTGGGCCGTGGTGATGTCGGAGTTGTACGGCCGCTCGACGGGCTTGTCCTTGGACGAACCGCACATCCCGCCGGTGATCGCCTTGACGAAGACGTCGACGGAGATCTTGTAGGTCGGATCGCCGTTGGTCGCCGGGTAGCTGATCCCCACCTTGCGGATGGGCGGGTTGACCCCCATCACGTCCGGCCCTGCGTACTTGACGGGCTTGCCCGCCAGCTTCTTGCACCAGTACTCGGCCATGAGTCGCGACGCCAGCTCGCCGTCGCGAAACACGTCGTAGAAGTAGGGGGCGACGTCGACGTGGTACTTCGCCGGCTGCCACTGACCCCCCATGATCACGATGTGGCGCTTGCCCAACTCGTTGTGAAACGCCGCGTCGGCGGCGACCGGCGAGATCACAAATGCCGGCTTCATCGCGGCGATCTGGGCCGCCTCTGCTCGCAGACACGGCGGGTCGGGAGGTGTGAGCGCGCACTGTCCCTGGTAGTGGGGGAAATGCGCGTCGCACCCGCTCTGCGTCGACCCCTTGTGGTTGCCGGGACCGTCGAGGCTCACCGCCTTTCGCCCGTAGAGCTCCCACCGCTTGTTGATGGCCTTGTCGAAAGCCACCCACGCCGCGCACTGGTCGTGCTTCGAAGCCGCCAACCCTTGGGTCTGGAGGATCGCGTTCACCTGCGGATCGGACATGGCCGCGTAGAAGACGTAGCGGATCTCCGTCGCGGTGACACCGGTCATGGTCGCGCCGCCGTTGTTGCCGCCCTGCCACGCCGGCTGACAGACCGGCATGTAGGCGCTGGGGCCGACCTGGAAGCCGTTGGCGTCACAGTGGCTACGGTCGACGGGCCCCGCCGCGGGGTTGCGCCCGACCGCCGAGCTCGTGCCGACACCGCCGCCGGTGGCCCGGTCCGCGGTGGCAGCTGAGCCGGTCACGGGCGTCCCCACGTCCGCCACGGCCGGGACCGCCCCGCCGTTCCCGACCGCCCCCTCGACGGCCGCCGCCTCGCCGCCGCCGCCAATCTCGCTGGTCCCCGCGCCCCGCTGCGTCCCCACGCTGGCCGACACCTGACTCTGCGGCGGGGCCTTCGACGGCACGATGGCGACGAGCAGGGCCTGGACGGCGACGATGAGCACGAACGGGGCGTATCTGCGCCCGACAGCGGATGGAGTCAGCGCCGCTCCCTCCTGGTGACCGAAGCGTCACCGGTTGGGTTTCGTCCCTTCGGCCGATTCTCCTTCACGGCGGGCGCGGCGTGCTCGCCGCGTCCTGGCCCCCTAAAGGCGATACAGCCTCCGGCGCCGGTGCACCCACGCCCCGCCCAGCGACACCACCGTCGCCAAGGCGGCGGCGATCGCCCCGATCACCGCCCGACGATCCGTGCGGGCCAGGCCTCGCTCGCGTGCCGCAGCCACGACCCGTGTGCCGGTATTGCCCGGCGCCGCGTCCGGCGGTGGTGTCGCAGTCGCGACCGTCGAGGTCGTCGAAGGCTCCGACGTCGATGTCGGTGGTTCGGTCGTCGGGACGAGCGTCGTCGTGGAAGCCGGTACAAGAGAAGCGGATACGTCTGTGGTCTGCGCGGCGGCAGTGCGCGAGCCCCGGCGCGTCGATGACCCTTGGGCGGCCGGTGCCGTAAGCGCAACGCTGGGGCCGCCGTTGGGGGTCGGCGCCGGGCTGGCTGTCGTCGTGGTGGGCGACGGCGACCGGACGACGTGTTCGAACGTCGCGAGCGACATCCGCCGCTGGCCCTGTGTCGTGCATGTTCCTTGCGACTTGCAGGCCGGATAGTCGGGGTAGTTGGTGTAGGGAGCGTTCCACCAGTGGTAGGCGACGCGCAGCAGCCCGCCGTCGACGAACGCCGACGCGCCGCCCGGCCCGAGGCGGTCGCCACCGCTGGCAAACAGCGGGGCGTCGACGGTCTGCTTGGTACAGGGGCCGAGGGGAGAATCGCACGCGGCATAGCCGGTGGCGTATGACGAGGATGCCCATTCGTTTCCCGAGTAGAAGAGGATGAGCGCTCCGTCGAAGCGCACCATGCTCGGGTTCTCGATGACGTTGCCCTCCCACGCCGCCGTCGTGTGCAGCAGCTCGACGGCGGGGGGTCCGTCAAACCCGAGCCCGTCGGCGGTGAGGCGCCGAGACCACAGCCTCGTCGGCACCTGGCCGGCCACGCCCTCGCTCTTCCACACGAGATACGCCGAGCCGTCGGCGTCGACGAACGGCTCGGGGTCGATGGACCCGACGGGATCGGGGTCGCACACCAACGGCCCCGACGACGAATCCGTGAACGGGCCGAGGGGCGACTGGCTCATCGCCACCGAGATGCAGTACCGGGGGGGCGACACCTGCTGGAGCACCGTGTAGTAGAGGACGTAGCGGCCGCCGATGCGGGCGACCCCCGGTGACCGCACCTCCTTCGTGAGGCGGCTGTCGCTCGGGCGGTCGGCGCCCCAGGCCGCGGGATATGGCAGGGCGTCGTTGAAGTACGGATCCTTGTTGAGCGGCCGCCCGGGGTCGTAGGCGGGGCGGGCCGTCCAGGTCTGAAGGTCGGTCGACGTCATTACCGGCAGGTAGCTCCCACCGGTGGCGGTGGCATAGGCGTAGTACGTGTCACCCACGCGCAGAACGGTCGGATCGGGGAAGTTCTGGTTGTACGGCTTGCCCGGCTCGAACCACGGCGCGCCCGGGTAGGCAACGGCCGGGGGCGCCCACATCGCCACAAGCGCGGCGATGCCCACCACCCCGAGGCTCCTTCGAAGCACGCTCCAGTATCGGCAACATCGGCGCCGAGAATTGAGCACGGGCCCAAAAAAGGCCGGGCTGACC
>Ga0070708_100004910_pt1 | contig 10565 bp, 8 predicted proteins | sample KBSK5503metaG_FD_65469 | JGI IMG/M metagenome (GOLD analysis project Ga0070708, IMG submission 65469) | Corn, switchgrass and miscanthus rhizosphere microbial communities from Kellogg Biological Station, Michigan, USA - KBS K5-50-3 metaG | ecosystem: Host-associated > Plants > Roots >... | reverse complement strand
CAACGACTATAACGTTGCCCTCCGTCTCAAGCCGAACAATCCGGACACCTATAACAATCGCGGCATCGTCTACTACGATCAGGGCGAGTACGATCGGGCGATTTCCGACTACAATGAAGCTATCCGCATTGATCCAACCTACGCACGTGGTTACCAGAATCGCGGACTAGCCTACCAGAAGAAGGGAATGACCAAACAGGCGAACGAGGATTTTGCGGCGGCGCGGAAGTTGGGCTTCAAGAACTAGAGGGCTAATCGCGATTGGTGATCGGTGAGCTTAGCCGAAATAAAGGATAGCGTCCGTATCGTTTCGCGAAATCGATCTGACCCAAATAATCGAATCCGAATTCCAGGGTTTCTTCACCACGCTGTTTCCGAGCATGGTTGGCAATCGTCGCGTACGACATGAATGCTTCGGTTGCCCAAACCTCGCCCTCCCGAACCATCGGTTCGATCCTGGCAGCATGGCTGACGTGCGATCCGGTGAAGGTAATTTGGCGAATCACCGGATCCACGCAGAGTGTAACCGGTCCAGTATGCAAGCCGATGCGCAGGTCCATCTTCGCCGTCAGGTATCTTCGCCAGGTGCCACTTTGGACCGCCCGCAACAGGCGCAAAGCAACCGTTCCGGCGGCCACCGGATCATCGAAAACAAGGTAAATCGCGTCTCCCCAGGTGTTGGTCAGAACGGGACGAGGTGGTTGCGAAATCAATTGCGAGATCATGCCCAAAAATTCCGGAGCAAAATATTCGATCTGTTCTTCCGGGATTTTGCTGTAACCGACGACGTCAGCGAACAGTAGCGTTTTCACCGCTTGCTGACCCTGACTTACTTTTACTTCGTCAAACGCAAATGATTGATGTTCTTGGGGCGCTTCGATTTCGGAGACACCGCTGATGCGAGACAGGTCTATAATCTCTACTGGGTGTTGGCGAGACCGCCAGAAATGAACGAAACTCGAAGTGCCGCCTAGTCCGTCACCTCTTTTCCCGTCCCAGACCGCGACTGGCGTTACGTCGGAACCGATAGTCTCGGCGCGGTAAAGCGCCATGCCATTCATGCAGTCACTGCAGTACACATATCCGAGATTGCCGCTGGGTGCGCTCTGCTGTGAGAGATAAGTTACTGAAGTGACCTCATTGAGGAGTTGATCAAATTTCTGGGTCCAATAAAGATCGTCGTTGATTGCTACGCTGGTACGCAGAAACTCTTCTTTGCGCCACGGTAAGACAACATGGATCTCTGCCCCGCGCTCGAGCATAGCTTCGATGAAAAGGAGATCGGAGCCACAAGCGGCTGATGAAATGCCGATTTGCGCATCACACCGGTGCGCTCGTTCTTTGATTTCTTTGGCCACCGCTGGAACCAGATGAGACGGAAACCGGGGCCGAGGACGATCGGCTGAGTCGATCATATGTCCGGAGAAAATGATCACGTTCGGGAGCCCGAAAATCTTTTGTAATGACGAAAAATCCCAGCCGGCCAACTCACAGATCAATTTCGCTTGCCTGCGGGTAGAGCTCAGATCGCCCCAGTGTCGCAGCTGATGGGCGATGGCGGACGCCCGTTGATAATAAGACAGGGCGATCTGACTTACTTCACCTTCTTTAATCGAGAGAATTAACTCGGCTTCAGCAATTGTTGCCGCTGCCCAATAGTCGTCCGGATCTTTCTGCAGGACTACTCGGCATAAGTCCTTCACTTTCTCCGCGAGTTCGCAGGCGGTCTTGCGGTTCTGCTGCCAGAGCGCCACCGTGGCCGCGTTGATTGCAGGATAGTAGGCACTGCTTAACTCAAAAGCACGCAGATAGAAAGAATGGGCCTTTTCCAGGTTGGAGGCGAGAATAGCTGGATGGGTTGCCGCGAAAGCGAGATCTTTAAAGGTGCGGCCGATTGCACTCAAAATAGCAGCGTTCTCCGGTCTTTTCTCATGGAGGCCCAGCAAAGTCTCGCGGGCCTCGCCGACCGACCCTAAGCGGGAAAGGGCAATTGCTTTTTCATATTCGAGATCATCGAGCCGTTGTTCCGCCAGCACTGGCCGGCTCGCTCGAAATGCGGAAAGAGTATCGCGACCCTCGAGCGCGATTTCCAGTGCCAGGAGGTTCTCGCCAAAACGCGTTGCGGCTCTGGTCAGAGCGGCGTAAACGGTACTTGCCGCCGAGAAATCGTCGGTGAATCGGGTCTGCCAGGCGGCCCGGTTGCTCCAGAATTTGCGGATGTTGGGGACCGATTGGCAGGCTGCGGTGACGTCCTCGAGGAAGGGCATATTCCAGCAATTCTAACGATGACCGATAGCCAAAAGCCAATAGCAAATTTTGGCTATCGGCTATTGGCTCGTCGCGCCGGCTCACCGGCTTAGATCAACTGGAGAGTACATGTAACCGGTAGATGTCCACAGATACATTACTCCCCGCGTAAATCCGGCCAAGGCATTGCTTGCCTCTTGGTTGGTGCCAACGACCGTATCATCGACCTGGCAGAGAACCATTCCGATTTTCAGCCCGAGCTTATCGGCAGCGCTTCCCATCTCGACGTGGGTTAACAGGACTCCATGAACTTTCCCCGGAATCGCGTAGATCCGCCGGGCGGCGTCGGTCAGTTCGCCAAACTGCAGCCCGGTCAGTAACGATTTTCGAGCAACGATCAGGTTCTCGTTGTCCATTTCCTTTAGTCGAGTCAGCCGTATTCGCGTACTGAGCACGGAACCGTTCCGATAACTAACGAACGATACTTCGGAGTTTGGCCGGGAGAAGGTGATTAATTCGCGCAGTTGAATGGAATTTGCGACCGCCTGGCCATTGAACTGTTGGATGATATCCTTCACATGCACTCCGGCGGCTTGAGCTGGACTATTGGGTGCGACCTCGGTGACCAGTACACCGACGGTTTTCTGGGGCAGCGAAAGCATCGCCGCCAAGTCCGGGCTCAAATCCTGGAAAGCCACACCGGCATACGCGCGATCGACTTTTCCATTGCTCTTCAGCTCTTCGTACACGCTTTTAACGAGCGCCGATGCGATCGCGAATCCGAGGCCGGTATTCACTCTGCTGTTGAATACTGGCACGTACATCGAATTGATGCCGACGAGTTTCCCATCCACGTCCACCAAGGCACCGCCCGAGTTGCCCGGATTAATCGCGGCATCGGTCTGGATGTAGTCTTCATTGGCGGAATTGTTCAATGAACGCCCGACGGCACTGATGACACCCAGCGTGACAGAATTTGCAAAAGAGAGCGGATTGCCAATTGCCAATACGATATCGCCGACGTGATAGCTTCCCGACTCCGCAAACGTCAACGTCGGCAAATTGCTGTCACTGATCTTGATGACGGCGAGATCGGTTTGTTGGTCCAGGCCCACCATGGTCGCCTGATAGTTCTTACCGACGTCTTCTCTTTTGACCGTAATGTGCGTGGCCGTCTTGATGACGTGATAGTTGGTCACAATGTAGCCGTCCGCAGACAAAATAACGCCTGATCCGGTCACCGAGTCTTTTCCGCCGGATTCGTCCTCCTGATCCAATTCGCTGCTGTTATCGCTCTTGGGCGTAAGTCCAGAGGCGGTGATAGAGACTACCGCAGGGGCGACGCGTTCGATCAGCGGCGCAAACCCGCGACGATCTGTTACCGGGAGTTCCGCGGGGCTTCCGTCGACAGACAGCAGCACTACGATGGCGATCCGCCAAAAGTAGCCGCAGGTTCTAGCTGCGCGGGGTGCGACTGCGGTGTCCAGCGTCGAGCGGCAAACAGCCACGAATTGACGATCACCTGCCGGCATCTTCCCAGGGATCGAGAGACTACACGAGCGGGATATCCTGCTGGTTTTCAAAGATAGCTAGCTCCGTCCCCTGGGGGTGCCGATGCCAGCCGGTGTAGTAGCGGCCATCGCTCGCGATCGCCGTGCCCAGAAGCACATCGGTGTGTGGTCCATACACTCCATCCGCATTTACGACGAAATGGTGGCCAACAACCTCTGGTCCATTGGCCGAAGGATAGGCGGCCAGCGGGAGATGCCTTAGCTCTGCGACTCGAGCCGGTGTGATACGATATTCTTTTGCGACCTCTTCAGGCACCTCATAGACAAAACCGTCTGGCCCAGTAAGAAAAATCGTGCCTAGAGGTTGTGGGAAAAAACTTGGTTTACTCATACCTTCTTTAGAGAACGGACGCAGTGGCCAAGTGAACTTGCAGAGATTACAGAGAATTATGAAGGAGAGCGGTAGCTGCTGACGAGCGTTTATTTCCGGAGATCGCCATGGCATTGCCCCAGGTTAAGCATCCCGATATCGCTCTCCTGTTTCGTCTGCGTCAGTACTTCATCCCCTTTCTGCTGCCGGCGGCGGCGCTCGTTATTCTTGCGATATTTCAGGCCAATCTGACCTTGGCCGCGACCTCGGCGGGGCAACGCCTGCTCGATCACTTTCTCCATATCGCTCCAATTCAATCTGGAGAGCAAATCGGGGGTGCTTTCCGGAGCGATGAACTGCGAGGTGCCTTGGGAATGGCGGGCTGGCTGGTGGCGGCCGCTATAGTCGGGGTATGTGCGGGCCAGGCTCGAAGCGCGATTCACGAAAAATTCACTTTACGGTTACAGCGGGAAATCATCGATAGCCTGGCTCATGAAGGTGGCGAAACGCGGGCTTCCCGCCAGAGCGGCGCAACCCTGCGAATGTATGTTTCCGATGCACCAAGTCTCAGCGCTTTTTTGATATTTGGGATCGTAGGAATAGGAGAACACCTGGCACGGCTAAGTACTTATCTGGTCGGGCTGATCGCTATTCCCGGGGGTTGGAAAGTCGTACTGGTCGTTGGCGGTCTCGGCTTCCTTTTCCAGACGGTCGTGGTCAAGGCCTTCGCGAATGCCGAGCGGCAGACCGGAGCCAGCGCTGATCGGCTGAATGAAAAACTGTTCAACCAGGCTAGCCGCTATTTTGAGGTCCTCGAGCGATTAATCTTTTTCGGCGGCGAAGCGGCGATTGCGAAAGAAATCAACGGACACGCGCAGGAAGGGGCAAAGATCAAACGAAAGTCGCTTCTGCTGGCCTCCAGTCGGGAGGCGATCTCCGGAATATTGATAACGATCTCCCTGCCGCTGACGGTGTTGCTCCTTTTAGGATCGCCGGGATTTTCTCCTGGATCGGTGGTCCAAGCGCAGATGCTAGTTAATCTCTTTTTGCTGTCAATCGCGGCACTCTGTGCGATACCTACCACGCTCCGCCAGTTCGTCCCAAGCCTGCAGAGAATCGACGCGTTGATCCAAATTCCGCGGGTGCCGGAGCCGCCAGCCGCAGTAGATCGCCTGGCCAGTCAAAGCGGAGGGGTCGCCGTGCGAGTACGTGGGCTCAAATTTGCCTTCTCTGGAAACGAAAGAACACTGTTTCATAATATCGATATCGACATCCCGGCGGGAGCAGTTGTCGGTTGGGTCGGCCGTTCGGGCTGCGGCAAATCCACTTTGGCAAAGCTACTGGTAGGAGATTTGGGGCCGAGCGCCGGCTCGATCTGGATTGACGAGCAAGAAGTGACAGACTGGCCAATTCTTTGGCGGAGACGAATCATCGGTTACTTGCCAACCGGATTTGGGTTCTTAGATGGGACCTTAGAACAGAACGTCCTTTTCGGCCGGGAAAATCAAGCTATCGGCGATCTGCGATCTGCTCTCGATCTCTCCGGTGTGACTGATTTCATGCAGGAACAAGGAATCGATCTTACTTACAAGATTCGAAGTCTCACCGGCGAAGGTTTTCTCTCTTTTGGTCAGCGTCGCCGGCTCGGTCTGGCGCAACTTTTCTGTGGAACGCATCGCCTGGTAATCATTGACGAGCCGGGCGCGAGCCTTGACCCCCAGTCGATGCACAAGATTGCGCACAATCTGCGCTGGGCCTTGGCTAACCGCACAGCGATCGTTATCACTCACGATCCCGATATCTTTGAAACAGATTTCAACCTGTTCTTCAACGATGGAGGAATCGCCGACGTTGGCACCCACGAGGACCTTTTGCTTCGAAACGCACAATACGCTGAGCTGATTCGAACGGTCATGGCAGACCGCATAAAACAGGAAGTCCGATAGGGCGCGCCGTCGTTTGGCGTTCGGTGCGCCTGCGCCTGTTACCCCGAAGGTGTTTTTATGCGATTTGCCCTGTACTCCCATTTGTTTCAGAAGTTCTTCTCATCGTTTTTTCTTTGCATTTCTGTTACATTTGTACATTGTTACATAGATAGCAATGTCCACGGAGAAAAACGAACCGGCATCGGTTGAGGTTGAACGCGTGCAAACCGGGGTGCGCCTGGAGAAACGCCTGTTGAAGACCCTGAAAGCCGTTGCCGAACTTAAAGACATGTCTCTCGGTGACTTGCTTGAGGGGATCGTGCTTCACGCCTTTGAGGGCAAACCGGCGTTTAATCGCGAAACACTCAAAGAAATCGAGCAATTCAAGAGCATCTACGGCATGACCTTGAAAGCCGAAGACAGCCACAAACTCGAAGAACGCTCGCGATGAAAGTCCGTCTTCGGGCCTTATTCATTGTCGGAGCGACCGCCGCGATGACTCTCCTCTCTCAGACCAACAAGACAGCGCAAACCAGCTCTGGTGCCGGTGATCCGGTTCCCCTGGCTCATGTCCGGAACAGCTTTACCCTCACGGTCCGCGCCCGGTACAAGATTGCGGCGCCTTTATTCGGGCCGAACGGAGAGCGGGTCTGGGCAGGTGATGATTGGGATCCTCAATTTATCTACCCCCAACCCGCGGAGGATAAAGGAGGAGCGGTCTTCACGGTCAAACACGGGCTTCATCAGTCGGTATGGGTAAACACCCTGTTTGATGCTGAAGCGCGTCACTTCCAGTACGTTTATTTTGTTCACCGGTCTTTCCCACGAGGACGCTCAGGATCTGACGCAAAGCTTTTTTCTATTTCTTCTTAAGAAGGCGAGTTTACGGCACGTGGATCCAGCCAAGGGCCGGTTCCGTTCTTTCCTGCTGGCGTCTTTCCGCAATCATCTCTCGACTCACCGGCGGTACGCGTCCGCAGCGAAACGGGGCGGCGGAAGACCGTCGATTGACCTTGACGCCCATGATGCAAAGGAGCGTCACCACCTGGAGCCGGCCGATCATTTAACCGCAGAAACCTTTTTTGATGCGAAAAAGATCTCCCGGTGCAGCCAAATCGGTCCCCACCGATCGACCCCGATCCTGCGTCGCCGGCGGGACCTGATTTGGAAGCAGTTCAAGGAGAATGGGTTCAGACGCTGCCGGTTGCTGATTCGCGTACGATCGTCTCCGGAGTAACTCAGAGTCGCTACGAGCATTTTGCCATCGAAATTGGCGCGGACAGCAGACCGGTCGAATTGGGCAGAGGTGCGATGGGTATAACTTATCGCGCCATTGATACAACACTCCAGCGCCCAGTCGCCCTGAAGGTTATCTCCGCCCGTTTGATCGATAATGAAGTGCTGAAGGGCCGATTTATCCGCGAGGCTCGTGCCGCCGCCTCATTGCGGCACCCAAACGTGGCCTCGGTGTTCTATCTCGGCTCGACGGAATCGACTTACTTCTACGCGATGGAGCTGGTAACGGGTGAAACGCTTGAACAGCTCATTGAAAAACAAGGTCCGCTTGACCCGGCTTTGGCGCTTGATATCACCGCGCAGGTCACCTCAGCGCTGGTGGCCGCACATCAGGCTGGTCTTGTTCATCGCGATATCAAGCCGGCCAACCTGATCCTTACCCGAGACGAGAAAGGGCGGATGCTGGTGAAGGTAGTCGATTTCGGGCTAGTAAAGTTAACGGCCGAGCCGGGCGACGATTCGGCCATGTCCGATCCAGGCACATTTCTGGGAACACCTCGGTACGCCAGTCCTGAACAGTTCAGCGGCGGTAAGATCGACATCCGTTCGGATCTTTATGCGGTCGGCATTACCCTATGGCACATGTTAACCAAGGCGACACCATTCAACGGGACGCCCACGCAAGTAGCGGCACAGCATCTCCAGTCTCCCTTGCCGATCAGCGAACTGCGGCATTTACCTCATCCGATCGTTAGTTTGTTAACTCATTTGCTGGAGAAAAATCCGGAGGATCGACCGCAAACACCGGAAGAATTGTTGGTAGTGCTGAATGCGACCCGGTCGCGCAATCGGTGGGCAGGGAGGAGCCATCGAAGCGGTGTCTTGGCGGGCCCAACGAAGATGGCTGTCGTTCAGGAGTGGTAAAAAGATTTACCTGGCCGGTGCTCTCATCGCCGTCATTGCTGGTGCAGCGGTATTCATTCGATTCTTTCCTACCCATGCAGTGCTCGATCGAAAATCGGTTGCGGTACTACCCTTTGATAACGTGGGTGATGATACTCAGAATGCTTATTTAAGTGACGGTATCACCGCTGAGGTAATTTTTCAGCTCTCGAGGATCGCCGATTTGCGAGTTATCTCCCGCGATTCGGTGCTGCGCTACAAAGCAATGCCCGCGGCGACTCGCATATCGATGCGTGAAATCGCGGGTGAATTAGAAGTCGCGACTCTATTGGAGAGCAACATCCAGCGCTCAACTGATCGGTTGAAGGTACGATCAGTATTGTATGACGCAAATTCTGGGCAACAGATCTGGAGCCAATCATACGATCGCGAGATGAACGACCTCCTCGGCATCCAGACCGACGTTGCGGAAAGCATCGCCGCCGCGCTCCGGGTGACGCTTTCCCCGGACCAACGAGACAATATTCAGCGTCAACCGACGTCGAACCCGATCGCTACGATCTTTACCTGCGAGCAAACGAATACTACGCGCTCCGCCACAAAAACGATAACGAAAAGGCTATCACACTTTACCAGAAGGCGATCGAGCAAGACCCGAAGTTTGCTCTTGCCTATGTGGGCATGGCCAACGCCTATATTGAGCGCGCTGGCCGTTACGGTTTTGAAGAGTTTTGGTTTGATTCCGCAGCCGACCTTTGTCGAAAAGCGATCGGTCTAGATCCCGGTCAGGCGCGTGCGTATGCCGGATTGGCGCGTGCTCTCAACTACAAGGGACTAGACCAACAGGCCCACGAGCAAACAGTAATTGCTCTGAGGTTAGCTCCAAATGAGCTTCTGGGGTTTCATGTGTCGTTCCGACTTCTCGATCAGAGGACCTATCCTGCTGGCTATCAAGTAGACTGCCAATGGAGAAATGATAGTTTCGTCGGCTGGCTAGAATCGCCCCACTGGCGCGTCGATTTCGCAGAGCTGACTGGAGTCTATGTTCGTCATTTCCCGTCCAAGCAGCGAATTAATCCGGGGGAAGTTGAAGGTCACGCCTCGGCCCTGCATGGCGAGCATGACTACGGTCTGGAAAGCATCTTTGCCGCTTTGGAGTGCCCGGTCGTGAACCGTTTTGCGAGCTGTTTTTCAAACCAAAGCAAACCTTTTCAGGCATGGCAACTCGCTCCGCTTGATCTATCTGTTCCATCCACGCTCGTAACTGGTAGCCTTTCCGAGGCAAGGCGTTTCTATGAGCGATGGAACGGCCAGGTAATTTATAAATCTGCGGGCCGTGGCTTCATTGGAACCCGCCTCCTAACCGAAAGGACGCTGGCCGGGCTGTTCTGCAAGCCTGGTGCGCCTGTGCAACTGCAAGAGCTTGTTTCTGGAACAGATATCAGGGTTCACGTGGTAGGTGAATCAACTTTTTGCGACCCGCATCCTTCTGATCGAGACGGTAGGACGCCTCGAGGCAAAATTGACCACCGTGGCTGATCACGTACGGAAGCTCACCAAAAAATAAGGTTCTCTTTTAACGTCCGTCGAATCGGGAACTAGTGAGACAAGCTTTCGAAGCTTGCCCGGGGGATTTTTTACTTAATGCAATTTAGGACTAAACGTTCCGCAGCACCGGAAAAAAGCGCCCAATCGCTCTATGGGGCAAATTTCCTGAAACCAACCGCTCGCTTTTCCTTTGTAGGCTGACGGAAGATCATTGGTTTAGCGTTCGGCCGATGATTTCCCACCAGCCATGAATGCTTGGATTTCAATCATCGATTCTGTGCTTCGGATTCGCGAGCCGGCGACACCTGCCGTTGAAGCTTATGGAGCGATAAAGCAAACGGTTGGAGTGACGGTCGTCGGTATTTCCGGGCAAGATGAGTTAACCGTGGTTCACCGGTTGCTGGGAAGACCGGAAGCTCTCTGGTTTTTTTTTGTTTCAGTTCGTACGGAGGTTTCCGAGAAAGGGGGGCGAAAGGCGAGACGGATCCAATCCGAGACAGAGATATGGCCTAGGAAAATCTGTCAACAAACGACAAACCCAAAAAAAGGGTGGGCCCGTGCGGCGATATACACGCTTTTGGTCAGCTGTTTCGCCCTAACTTTATTTTCTGTTTTCCAGGCTCCCATCCGGCTCCGGGCAAACGAGAATCTAGCTAATCCCATGATCCTCCGGACCGAAATCGCTGCGCTGCCTGCCACTCTAAAAACGCACGCGGTATCGCGTTTGCGTGCTCCCGGCTCCCAACAAAATGCCGGCTACAGTAAAGCCGACAATCCGATCGATGATTCTCCCCCCAAAAGAAGGGTGCCACGCGAGCATCCGTT
>Ga0070708_100004909_pt1 | contig 10565 bp, 11 predicted proteins | sample KBSK5503metaG_FD_65469 | JGI IMG/M metagenome (GOLD analysis project Ga0070708, IMG submission 65469) | Corn, switchgrass and miscanthus rhizosphere microbial communities from Kellogg Biological Station, Michigan, USA - KBS K5-50-3 metaG | ecosystem: Host-associated > Plants > Roots >... | reverse complement strand
GCGCTCAGCGATCCCCAGTCTCGCCCAGCGCGGCGTCGAGCTGCGCGATGGTGTGGTCGATGTCCGCATCCGTGTGCGCGCTGGAGACGAACCCTGCCTCGAAGGCCGAGGGTGCGAGGAAGACGCCGCGGGCGAGGGCTGCTCGGTGCCACCTGGCGAAACGCGCCGCATCCGAGTTCCTTGCCTGAGAGAAGTTCCGCACCGGGCCGGCGGTGAAGTACGCGCCCCACATCGAGCCGGCGTGGCCCGTGGTCACGGGCACGCCGTGCCGCGAAGCGGCGTCCCCTATACCCGCGACGAGCCGCGCGGTTCGCCGCTCCAGCGTCTCGTAGAACCCCGGGCGCTCCGTCTCGCGCAGCGTCGCGAGGCCCGCCGCCATCGCGACCGGGTTTCCCGAGAGCGTGCCGGCCTGGTAGACCGGTCCCGCGGGCGCGATCAGGCCCATCAGGTCGACGCGTCCGCCGTAGGCGCCCACCGGCATGCCGCCGCCGACGATCTTGCCTAGGGTCGTGAGGTCCGGCCGGATCCCGAGGCGCTGCTGCGCCCCCCCCGGCGCCACACGGAACCCCGTCATCACCTCGTCGAAGATCAAGAGGGCCCCGTGCCGGTCGCACAGCGCGCGCAGCGCCGGATGGAAATCCGGCTCGGGCGCGATGAACCCGGCGTTCCCCACGAACGGCTCCACGATCACGGCCGCGAGCTCGTCGCCGTGGCGCTGGAACACTCCCTCGACGGCGGCGACGTCGTTGAACGGGGCCGTGAGCGTCAACGACGCGAAGGCTGCGGGGACGCCCGGGCTATCGGGAAGCCCGAGCGTGGCGACCCCGCTCCCCGCCTTCACCAGGAAGCTGTCCGCATGGCCGTGGTAGCAGCCGTCGAACTTGAGGATGGCGCTGCGCCCGGTCGCGGCCCGCGCCAGCCGGATCGCCGCCATCGTGGCCTCGGTCCCCGAGTTCACAAAGCGCACCATCTCGACCGACGGCATCCGGCGGCGCACCACCTCCGCGAGCTCGAGCTCCGCCTCGCACGGCGCGCCGTAGCTCCATCCCTTCTCCGCCGCCGCCCGGATCGCGTCGAGGACCGCGGGATGTGCGTGCCCCAGGATCAGCGGGCCCCACGAGCAGACGTAGTCGATGTAGGTCTTGCCGTCGACGTCGGTGAGCCGGGCGCCCGCGGCCCGGGCCACGAAAAAGGGCGTTCCGCCCACAGCGCGGAACGCCCGGACCGGCGAATTAACCCCACCGGGGAGGATGGCCCTCGCTCGGTCGAACAGGTCGGCCGAGCGACTCACGTCAGCGCGACCGCTCGATAGTCGTAGTCCTCGTTCGCCGTGACGCGTGCCCGCACGAAGGTTCCCGCCGCGGCCCACCCACCGCGCTCGACCAGGGTGACCCCGTCGACGTCGTCCGCCTGCCATTGCACCCGCCCCACGTGCGTGGCGCCGGCGTCGTCGGGGTCGGCCACGCGGTCCACCAGCACGTCGAGCTCGCGCCCCACGAAGCGGGCGAGCCGTTCCGCCGAGATGGCGCGCTGCACCTCGAGCAGCTCCTCCAGGCGCTCCTGCTTCACTGCGTCCGGGACATCGTCCGCGTACTGCGCGCCCCTCGTCCCCTCCTGCGGGGAATAGGCAAATGCCCCCAGCCGGTCGAATTGCGCCTCCTCGAGGAACTCGACGAGCTCGCGGAAGTCCTGCTCCGTCTCGCCCGGGAAGCCCAGCATGCAGGTGGTCCGGATGGCGAGGTCCGGGATCGCGGCGCGGAGCCAGCGGAGCTTCGCCCGCAGCGTGCTCCGGCGCTCCGGGCGGCGCATCCGCTCGAGCATCCGGTCGGAGGCGTGCTGGATCGGCATGTCGATGTAGGGAACGACGCGCGGCTCGCGGGCGATGAGATCGACGAGCCGCTCGTTCAGGCCCGCCGAGTACACGTACAGCAGCCGGTACCACGGCACCGAGGTGTCGCGCAGCAGCGCCCGGACCAGGTCGGGGAGCTTCGGACCCTCGAGCCCGAGGTCCCGCCCGTAGTGGCCCAGGTCCTGCGCGACGAGGTTGATCTCCCTGGCGCCCTCGGCCTCGAGTTGCTGGGCCTCGCGCACCAGGCGCTCGAGCGGCTCCGAGCGGTGCTTCCCGCGCATCAGCGGGATGGCGCAGAAGGCGCAGGTGTGGTCGCACCCTTCCGAGATCTTGAGATAGCGCACGTGCGGCGAGCGCCCGAGGAAGCGGCGGACGCCCGGGTGCCCGGCAACCGGATCCGCGACGAGACCCCGTGATGCGAGCTCGGGCACGAGATGGTGGAGGTCGGAGAATCCGAGGAACAGGTCGACTTCGGGGATCTCTTCCTCGAGCTCCTGCTTGTAGCGCTGGACCAGGCAGCCGACCGCAACGACGGCCTTCACGCAGCCGTCCCGCTTGAGCTTCGCCGCTTCCAGGATGGCCTCGATCGATTCCCGCTTCGCCGCGTCGATGAACCCGCACGTGTTGACGAGGATCACGTCGGCGTGGGCGAGGTCGGGCGTCACGACCGCTCCGTGCCCGACGAGCTCGCCCACGAGCCGCTCGGAGTCGACGGTCGCCTTATCGCAGCCGAGCGAGACGACGCCCAGCTTCATCCCCGGTAATTCCCGAACTTGAGCTCGACGCCCCAGTCCTGGGCGCGCAGGAACGCGATCACCTGCTGCAGCTCGTCCTTGGAGGGCGACTGCACCCGGATCTCCTCGCCCTGGATCGAGGCCTGCGCCTTCTTGAACGTGCCGCCCTTGATCGCCTTGACGATCGACTTCGCCTTCTCGGGTGGGATTCCCTGGGTGAGCTTGATCTCCCGGCGTACCGTGTCACCCGCCGCCGGTGTGACGGGCCCGAGTTCGAGGTTCTTCACCGGCACGCCGCGCTTGACGAGCTTCGCGTGCAGCACGTCGAACAGGGCCTTCATTTTGAAGTCGTCGTCGGCGACGAGGGTGAGCGTGGCCGTGTGGCGGTCAAACGCGATCGAGCACTTCGAGCCCTTGAAGTCGTAGCGTTGGGCGATCTCTTTCAGCGCCTGATTGACGGCGTTGTCGACTTCCTGGAGGTCGGCGCCGGTCGAAATATCGAACGAAGCGAGAGTCACCTTCTCGGAATCAGAAGAGGAAGCTCTCCAGCGCGCGCGCCCGGCTGACGTGCCGCAATCTCGCCAGGGCCTTCTCCTTGATCTGGCGCACCCGCTCCCGGGTGATGCCGAGCAGCGAGCCGATCTCCTCGAGCGTCATCGGCTCCTGGCCCTCGAGCCCGAAGTAGAGCCGCAGGATCTTGGCCTCGCGCTCCTTGAGGGTCCCGAGCACTTCCTCGATCGATTCGGTGAGCGCGTGCTCGAAGATCTCGTCGTCGGGGCCGGGGTTCTGGGTGTCGGGGAGGTAGTCGAGGAGCTTGTTGTCCTCGCCCGGCGTGAGCGGGGCGTCGAGCGAGAGATGCGCCTGGGAGATGGACAGGGTCTTGGCGACCTCCTCCTCGGAAATGTCCATCCCCTCGGCGATTTCTTCCACGGTCGGCTCGCGGCCGAGCTCCTGGAGCAGGGCCGAGGACCGCTTGCCGATGCGGTGGAGCGTGCCCGCCCGGTTCAGCGGCACGCGCACGATGCGCGACTGCTCGGCGAGCGCCTGCAGAATCGCCTGGCGGATCCACCACACCGCGTACGAGATGAACTTGATCCCCTTCGTCTCGTCGAACTTGTGGGCGGCGCGGATCAGCCCGAGGTTGCCCTCGTTGATGAGGTCGGACAGCGACACGCCCTGGTTCTGGTACTTCTTCGCGACCGATACCACGAAGCGGAGATTCGAGCGCACCAGCTTGTCCAGCGCCTCCTCCTCGCCCCGCCTGATGCGCTGCGCGAGGGTGACCTCCTCCTCCCTGCTGATGAGGGGGTACTGGCTGATCTCCCGGAGGTACTGATCGAGCGATCCTTCGTCGAACGAAGCCCGTTTCGCCGTGTTCAATTGCATGGCGCAGTCTCCTCCCACCAGGGCGCGACTGCAGATGGTATCGAAGGGCTCGCCCCGCTGACGCCGCGCACGCGGGCCCGACTGCTCCGGCGGCTCAGTGTACCAGCGAGCCGAGCCGGCGCCACCGGATATCGGTCAACCAGGGAAGCGCATCGTGCGCTTCCCGGTCGTAGCTGAAGTAGACCACGAGGGGCCGTCCCTTGATCGCGCTCTCATCCACGAAGCCCCAGTAGCGCGAGTCGGACGAATTGTCCCGGTTGTCGCCCAACACGAAGTACTTCCCGGGCGGCACCACGAGCGGCCCCCAGGTGTCCCGCGTCGGATGATACTCCCGGGCGCCGCGCGGGCCGCCGACCAGATAGTCGCGCTGCCAGCCGAAATCCGGGTCGAAGACGTCGTGCCCGGGGTCCACGCGCTGCACGTACGGCTCCGCGAGCGGCTTGCGGTTCACGCGCACCTCGCCGCCGCGCATTTCCACCGTGTCGCCCGCGAGGCCGACCACCCGCTTCACGTAGTTCAGCTCGGGGTTCTTCGGGTACGCAAAGACGATCACGTCCCCGCGCCGCGGCGCCTCGAAGCGCGGCAGCCGGGCGTTCGTGCCCGGGATCTGTGCGCCGTAGACCGCCTTGTTGACGAACAGGAAGTCGCCCGCGAGCAGGGTGCGCTCCATGCTACCCGACGGGATCTGGAACGCTTCGATGAGGAAGGTGCGGATGACGACGAAGAGAACCAAGGCCATGCCCAACGACCGCATCCAGTTGTCGAACCACCGCGCCAGCGTGGACCGACGTGCTTCCGTGGGAGCGAAGGGCACGGGCGCCGGATGCCCGCCCGGCCTGTGTGTCTGGGCCCCCAACTCATGCATAGGTTGTTACGTTAGTCAGGCCGTCGTCCTGGCGCAACAGTCACGGCCCAGCCCCGCGCCGCCCCCCAACGCCGCAGCCGGTCCTGGAAATCCTCGCGGCGGTCGCGGTGCCGGAGGCGCGCCGCGAGACAGGCGGCCTCACCCTCACGTTCGACGCGCACCCAGAGCACGCGCGTGTCCGCGAGCAGGTCCAGCGCCGCGGCGTCGAGCGGCGAGCCACGGGCCGAGAGCAAGATCACCAAAGACTCGTGATCCACGGTACGCAACCGTAGCGCCACGGGCCGCCGATGCATCATCGGATTGTTCCGGGCCGGTGCGATCGGACGCGCCCCCTGCCGGCACGGCCGTGCGGTGCCCCTACTCCGTGTCGATCTGGGCCCGCTGCAGCTTCCCCGAGAAGTCCACGTAGACGACCTTCGTCTCCGAGTAGAAGTCGTAGACCTCCCAGCCGCCTTCGCGGTGCCCGTTCCCGGTTTGCTTCACCCCGCCGAACGGCAGGTGCGCCTCGGCGCCGATCGTGGGCGCGTTGATGTAGGTAATCCCGGTGTCGAGGTCCGTCATCGCGCGGAACGCGGCGTTCACGTCGCGCGTGTAGAGGGAGCTCGAGAGACCGTACCGCACGCCGTTGTTCACCCGGATCGCCTCGTCGAGAGAACCCACCCTGATCACGGAGAGGACAGGGCCGAAGATCTCCTCCTGCTCAACCCGCATGCCGGGTTTCACGCCCGCGAGCACCGTCGGCCGGTAGAACCAGCCGCGCTCGAGCTCCTTGCCGGACGCCGCCTCCCCGCCGATCAGGATCTCGGCGCCCTCCTCCCGGCCGACGCCGACGTAGTAATCGACTTTCTTGCGGGCCGCCTCGTTGACCAGCGGGCCCACCTCGGTCGTCTCGTCCAGACCGGGACCGAGGCGCAGCCGGCCGGCCCGGTCGCACAGCCGCTTCACGAACCCATCGTGCACGCGCTCGTGCACGATCAGCCGGCTCGTCGCGGTGCAGCGCTGTCCGGTGGTGCCGAACGCGCCCCACAAGACGCCGTCGAGCGCGAGGTCCAAGTCGGCGTCGTGCATCACCAGCATCGCGTTCTTGCCGCCCATCTCGAGGGAGAGCCGCTTGTGCATCCTGCCGCAGGTCGCGCCGATGATCGAGCCGGTCTCGGTCGAGCCCGTGAACGAGATCACGGCGATCTCGGGATTCTCCACGATCGCCTTGCCGACGACCGAGCCCTGGCCGTGCACCAGCTGCACGACCTCGGGCGGCAGCCCCGCCTCGAGGAGGATCTCGACCAGCAGGTGCGCCGTGTGCGGCACGTCCTCGGCCGGCTTGAAGAGGACCGCGTTCCCGCAGAGCAGCGCGGGAAACATCTTCCACGTCGGGATCGCGAGCGGAAAGTTGAACGGGGTGATGAGCCCGGCCAGGCCGATCGGCCGGCGAAAGCTCATCGCCCACTTGTCGCGGAGCTCCGAGGGCACGGTGCGGCCGAACCAGCGCCGGCCTTCGGTGTGCGCGTAATGAGCGGTGTCGATCCCCTCCTGCACGTCACCGCGCGTCTCCGCGAGAACCTTGCCCATCTCCCGCGTCATGGCGCGCGCGATCTCCTCCTTGCGCCGGACGAGCAGGTCGCCCACCCGGTGGAGGACCTCGCCGCGGATCGGCGCCGGCGTCTTCGACCACCGCGCGAAGCCGCGCCGGGCCGACGCGACGGCGCGCGCGACGTCGTCGGCTCCCGAGCGCGGGAAGCAGCCGATCACGTCGTCCCAATCCGCGGGGTTGCGGTTCTCGAAGTACTCGCCGGTCGCAGGGACGACCCACTCGCCGCCGATGAAGTTCCGGAACTTGTCAACCATGGTGACTGAGGGAGCTCAGGTGGCACGTGACGAGCATCATTTGGGCGCCACATCCGGGCACAGCCACATCCCCTCGCTCTTCGCGTAGCCGACGCGCGGCAGCACCACGCGCGCGGCGAGCACGAGGCCCCAGATGATCAGTCCCTGAGACAGAATGTGAGCGAGGCCGAGCCGCCGCCGCCAGGATGAGAGGCTGCTCCACAGGCCGGCCGTGATCACGGCGAGGACGCCGCACAGGTAGAAGATGAGCCGCAGCCCACAGCCGTGGCTATAGGGCCATTGCGTCATGCCGATCCCGACGAGGAGGCCCAGGATCACACGGGCCCAGGTGCTCACCTGCCCGCCGCCCGGACCCGCAACGCGGGGCATCGGGGCCGTGGGGGTGGCGGGCACGCGGGGGCGCTTGCCCGAAGGTTGGCCGCCCTTGAGATGCGGATCGGCGTTCGGCAGCTTCTTGAGGAGGCGGTCGACCTCCGCCATCTCCTTGTCCCAATCGCGTTCCTTCTCGGTTCCCGCCACTACGCCTCCCGAGCGAGCCCGTAGCGCTCGATCTTCTTGTACAGGTTGCTGCGCGGCATCTCCAATGTGCGCGCAGTCTCCGACACATTCCAGTCGTTCTCCTTGAGCTTCGCGAGCAGATACGCCCGCTCGGCGGCCTGCTTGAACTGCTCGAACGTCGCCGCCCGCGCCCACGGCGCCCCCGCGAGCTCCGCGCCGCTCGTAGCGGCCGCACCCCGTTCTGCCGTCTCGATGCCGGCGAGCCGCTCGACGTCCTCCGGCGTGACGAGCCGCCCGGGCGCGAGGATGAGCAACCGCTCGACCGCGTTCCGCAGCTCGCGGACGTTGCCCGGCCAATCGTGCGCCTGGAGCCGCTTCACGGCCTCCGCGTCGAACTGCTTCGGCGGGAGTCCCTGTCGCATCGACTGCTGCACGAAGTGCTCTACGAGCTGGGGGATGTCGGCGCGACGCGCGCGCAGCGGCGGCACCTCGACAGGCACGACGTTCAGACGGTAGAGCAGGTCCTCGCGAAATTTTCCGGCCGCGATCTCCGCCTCGAGGTCCTTGTTGGTGGCCGCGATGACGCGCACGTCCACCGGAAGCGCCCTGCCCGAGCCGACCCGCGAGATGACTCCCTCCTCGAGCGCCCGCAGCACCTTGGCCTGGGCCGAGAGGCTCATGTCGCCGACCTCGTCCAGGAACAGGGTGCCGCCGTCGGCGAGCTCGAACTTCCCCGCTCGATCCGCGAACGCGCCGGTGAAGCTCCCCTTCACGTGGCCGAACAGCTCGCTCTCGATCAGCTCGGTCGGGATCGCCGCGCAATTCACTTCGACGAACGGCCCGCGGGCGCGCGGTGAGAGTGTGTGGATCGCGCGCGCGACGAGCTCCTTCCCGGTCCCGTTCTCGCCCCGGATCAGCACCCGGGCCGCCGTGGGCGCCACCTTCTCGATGCGCTCGATGACCTGCTTGACCGCCTTGCTCGAGCCGACGATCTCGTGCTGCGCGTGCACGTCGGCCTTGAGCCGCACGTTCTCGCTCTCGAGCTCCACGTGCTGGAGGGCGTTCCGCAGCGTGAGCAGGATGCGGTCGGTGTCGAGCGGCTTCTCGAGAAAGTCATACGCGCCGAGCTGCGTCGCCTCCACCGCGGTCTGGATCGTGCCGTGTCCCGAGATCATGACCACCTGGGCGCGGGGATCGAGCTCGCGCAGCTTCCGCAGCGTCTCGATCCCGTCCATGCCTTGCATCTTCACATCCAGGAAGACGAGGTGGGGCCGGCAGTCCGGATAGATCCGCAGCGCCTCGCCGCCCGACGCGCAGGTCTGCACTTCGATCGCTTCGTATTCGAGCACCTGCTTCAGGGCCTCGCGAATCCCCTTCTCGTCGTCCACCACCAGGACCCGCCGCTTCACGGCCTCCTCCGCCGGCCCTTGTAGAGCACGACCGCGGTGGGATGGATCGCGATGTCGGTGAACACGGGCGCCACGCGCAGCGGGACGGCGCCGCTCGAGTCGGCGCCCGCCACGCGCTGCGCCAGCTGCTTGACCATCGGGCCGGGAAACGCCATGCCGCGCAGGCTCAGCTCCTCGACCTTGAAGCGGGCGGTCCCCGGCCGCTCAATCGTAACCGGCCCGGCGATGCGCAACGGCTCCATCGGGTTCAGGAACGCCGCGAACGGTCCGAGCGCGTCGCGCGGGATCACGCGGGTGTCGAGCCGGCAGTAGATGGCGATGGAGCCTTCGAGTAGCTCGACGCGCAGCGAATCGAAGCTCTTCCGCACCGACCAGTCGATACCGCTTCCCACCATCGCGGCCACTTCGTTCGCGGACAGCACGACCGAGTCGGGAGCCGCCCGCCGCTCGAGGCGCTGGACCTTCGCCTGGGTGCTCGAGAGCGCCTTCGGCGTCGGCGCCCCGACGGCCGTGTCGGCCACCGGGGGAAGCCTGGTGGAGCGCGGCCCGAACCAGCGCGCACCCGTGCGCAGAATCGGCTCACGGAACCACCACGCCGCGAGCCCCGCCACGACGACGAGGAAGAGGGCGCCGAGCCGCACGATTCCCCTAAAGCAGCCGTTCACTGTGCCGGACCTGATACACTGCGCCTCCCGATTGGAGCGTGCTCTGCATCAGGTCCACGGACTCAACGAGCGCCGTCTCCTGGAAGCGCAGCACGGCGAGCGCGCCCTCCAGGCCGGCAAAGTCGCGGGGCCCGGCCTCCCGCGCCGCGCGGCCCAGCGTCAGGTGCGGCCGGAAGGCCCTGGCCTCCGTGGGGAACCCGAGCGGCGCGAACTCGCGCTCGACGCTATGCTGCAGCAGCTCGAGCGCCGGGTCGGCGGCGATCCCCGACCACACAACGCGCGGCCGCTTGAAATCGGGGAAGGCCCCGAACCCGCCGACCGTGAGGGGCAACGGGCGAGCTCCCGCCGCGGCACGCCCGAGCGCCGCGCGCAGCGCCTCCTCCTCGTCCCCGGCCACCTCGCCCAGGAACTTGAGGGTGAGATGGATCCCCTCGGGCCGCACCCACTTCACCGGGAGCCCGAGGTCGCGCAGGCGCGCGGTCGCCTGCCAGAGCCCCTGGCGAATCGGGTCGGGAAAGTTCAGGGCGACGAAAAGCCTCAAGAGCCTCCGGCCCGTTCCAGGATCAGGCTGCCGCGACGGTAACCGCGGGGATCCACTTCCACGACGGCGAACCCGAGGTCGCCGAGCCGCCGCGTGACCGCCCCCAGGCGCTCCCGGAGCCAGGGGATCCACTCCGGCTCGACCTCGATACGGGCGCGGTCGCCGTGATGGCGCACCCGCACGTCCCCGGCGACTCCCAGCTCTCGCAGATAAGCCTCCGCCCGCTCCACCTGCTCGAGACGGCGCGGCGTAATCGCCAGCCCGTACGCCACCCGGCTCGACAGGCAGGGCGCCGCGGGCGCGTCCCAGGTCGGGAGCCCCAACTCTCGCGATGCTGCACGGATTTCCGCCTTCGTCATCCCGACCTCGGCGAGCGGGGAGCGAACTCCCGCCCGCCGGCCGGCCAGGTACCCAGGCCGGTGCTCGCGCAGGTCGTCGGCGTTGGTGCCGTCGCACACGACAGCGATCCCGCGCGCCCGGGCTTCCGGGACGAGCCGGCTCCACAGCTCGGTCTTACAGAAGAAGCAGCGATTGGTCGGGTTCCCCAGATAGCGCGGGTCCTCGAGCTCGTGGGTATCGATCTCCAGGAACGGCACGTCGAACCGCTCCGCCACACGACGGGCCGTCTCCCACTGGACTCCCGGGTACGACGCGCTGCGCCCGATGGCCGCCAGCATACGAGCCCGGCCGAGCTCCTGACGCAGCACGACGGCCAAAAACGCCGAATCAACCCCACCCGAGTAGCCGAGCAGCACGGAGGGGAAAGCGCGAAC
>Ga0070708_100004906_pt1 | contig 10566 bp, 10 predicted proteins | sample KBSK5503metaG_FD_65469 | JGI IMG/M metagenome (GOLD analysis project Ga0070708, IMG submission 65469) | Corn, switchgrass and miscanthus rhizosphere microbial communities from Kellogg Biological Station, Michigan, USA - KBS K5-50-3 metaG | ecosystem: Host-associated > Plants > Roots >... | reverse complement strand
CCGATGAGCTGCGTCCGGATCTTGCGCAGGACCGGCCGCCAGTCGAGGGCATCATACCCGAGGTGCGCAACCACCTGCTCGGCGTTCCACTCCGTGCCGCGGGCGAACAGCGAGCGCAACTCGTTGCCGGCGGTTGGCTCGCGCCACCAGTCAATCCCGTGGCGCCGTGCGAGCGACTCGTCGAGGGCGCCAGCGAGCATGGTCGCGCGAAGGTAGGTCCCGGCGTAGAGGCCGTCGTCGACGTCGGCCAGGTAGAGCTCCTCTGGGACGCGTACCCCCGTGAGCAGGCCGACCATGCCGGCGTAGCTGGCTCGATGGACAGCGGGCAGGCCCCCGCGGTGCAGGCCGAGCTGATAGAGGAACAGCCCAGCCAGTTGACGCATGCGGTTGACGCTGAAGAGGCCGTAGAAGTCAGCGAATGCGACCGTGTCGTCGAATGGCATCCCCACCCGCTCGCCCAGAAAGACGGATTCGCCGATAAGGTTCTCAAGACCGATGGCATAGCCCTCCGTGACGCTGAAGTCGCCGAGTACCTTGCGGCTGATCGGAGCGTCGGGCGGAACGTGGAGGAAGTGCTCCAGATGGCCGGCCTCATGGAGGGCGGCCGCGAAGTCGTCCCAGCCGCCGGCGGGTCGCACCACGAGGCGCACGTCGCTGGGAGCACGCACCACGCTGCAGAAGGCGCGCGAGGACTTCTTCGGTCGATCCTCGAAGTCGAGCGTCGCCCCAGGCTGGTTCGCGAGGTCGACCCCGAGGCCCGCGAAGGTCGCCTGCAGCAGACTCGTCAGGCGCCGGCCCTCGAACCATGCGTCCCAGCCGATTCCCCGGAGCATGTACCAGGCGTCGGCGAGCGTTCCGTCTCCCTGCTCGATGTCGATACGCGCGAGGGTCCGACGGATCGCGGCATAGAACACGGTTTCGGTGTCGTTGAGCATCGCGCGTGAGCTGCGGTCGAGGGCCGCTGGGTCCCATCCTCGGGTCACCTGCACCAGCTCAACGTAGTCGGCGTAGCCCAAGTCAATTGCCGCAGCATGCATCCGATCCAAACGCTCCTGGCGGAGCGGATTGATCTGCTCGACCGCCTCGAGCCATGACCCGAACAGCGCGTTGCGCATGCTGCGGTCGGCGATCGTGCTGATCCGGGGCCGGGCGGCCCGGTACGGAATCGACTCGCCGCGCCAGCGAATCACCGCCCGGCTCTCCGCTGTTGCGATGGCATCGGTCAGGCCGGCCACCTCGCGCCCCAGCAGACCATCGGTGGCGAAGGCGAGCAGCCCGCGGTTGCGCTCGCTCTCCACACCCCCCGAATCAACCAGCGCCCGAAGGGCGTCGACCGTGTGCCTCGCGAAGAGACCCTCGTTCTCCTGGTAGATCGGCTCGAGCGCCAGCTCGTCCTTCAGGCCGGCGCCATTGCGATAGATCTCTTCGTCGACCCGCGCGAGGAACTCCTCAGCCTGGCGTTCGTACGCAGCACGATCGAAGCCCCGCACGCGAGGGCGTCTGCGGCTGGCGGTGGTCATGCGCTGGGAGGGTCCGTCTTCAGGCGCCGGTCTGGACAGATCCAGGAGTGCCGACGTGCTCGGCCGCCTCGGTCGGCAGCCCGAGGCGCCGCGCCGCAGCCCCGACGAAATCTCGGAAGAGCGGATGCGGTCGGTTCGGCCGGCTCTTGAGCTCCGGATGCGCCTGGGTCGCCACGAACCACGGGTGATCGCGCAGCTCGATGTACTCGACCAGCCGTCCGTCTGGCGAGACGCCGCTGAACCGCATGCCCGCCTCGCCGAGCTTGTCGCGGTAGCCGTTGTTCACCTCGAACCGATGCCGGTGCCGCTCGTAGGCGATCTCATCGCCGTAGGCCTCACGGACCTTGCTTCCCTCCTCGAGCCGCGCGGGATAGAGGCCGAGGCGCATCGTCCCGCCCTTGTCCGAGACGTCATGCTGATCCGGCATGAGGTCGATCACCGGATGGGCGGTGAAGACGTTGAACTCACTGGAGTTGGCGTCATCGGTCTCGAGCACATGGCGGGCGAACTCGATCACGGCGCACTGCAGGCCAAGGCACAGCCCGAGGTAAGGGATGGCGTTCGTGCGCGCCCAGCGGATGGCTCGAATCTTGCCCTCCACGCCGCGATAGCCAAACCCGCCCGGCACGAGCACACCAGCCACCCCATTCAGCTCGTCGGCAACCTGCTCCGGTTCGATTCGCTCAAGGTGCTCGCTCCGGATCCAGCGCACCTTGACGTCGACCCGATGGTGCAGAGCCGCATGCTTGAGCGCCTCAGTCACGCTGATGTAGGCGTCCGGCAGCTCGGTGTATTTGCCGACGATTGCGATCTCGACTTCGGGGCGCGGCGCTCGGATGCGCTCGACGAGCTCCTGCCAGTCGCGCAGGTCCGGCTCCGCCGCCGACAGCTCGAGCTCGCGGTTGAGCAGCTTGCCGAGGCCGGCCCGCTCCAGCTGCAGCGGCACGTCGTAGATGCTGCGGGCCGTCTTGAGCGGGATCACCGCATGAACGTCGACGTCGGTAAAGAGGGCGACCTTGTCGAGCAGCTCGTCGTCGATCGACTCGTCGGATCGCAGGATGATCACGTCGGGCTGGATACCGATGCCACGCAGCGTGCTGACCGAGTGCTGGGTCGGCTTGGTCTTGAGCTCGCCGGTGGCGCCGATCGACGGCAGCCACGTGACATGGACGTAGAGCACGTTGCGCCGCCCGACGTCCTTGCGCATCTGGCGGATGGCCTCGAGAAACGGGAGCGATTCGATGTCGCCGACCGTGCCGCCCACCTCGACGACAACGACCCCGTGCTGGGCCAGCCCGCTCCCCGCGACCGAGCCGGTTCCCTCGCGCGCGACGCGCTGGATGCGCTCCTTGATCTCGTTGGTGATGTGCGGGATCACCTGGACCGTCCCGCCAAGGTAATCGCCGCGCCGCTCCTTGGCGATCACGGCCGAATAGATGCGCCCCGTGGTGACGTTCGAAGCCTGGGACAGGTTCTCGTCGATGAAGCGCTCGTAGTGCCCCAGGTCGAGGTCCGTCTCGGCGCCGTCATCGGTCACGAAGACCTCGCCGTGTTGGTACGGCGACATGGTGCCGGGGTCGATGTTGATGTAGGGATCCAGCTTGAGGATCGAAACCGGGACTCCGCGGGCCTTGAGCAGGCGGCCAATGGATGCAGCGGTGATGCCCTTGCCGAGCGAGCTGGTTACGCCGCCAGTGACGAAGACATACTTCGGCATCGCTCGAACCTTTCGCCTGGTGACTCAAGCGTGCGAACCAGGCCGACCGGGCCCGTTGCAGGCAACACGCGAGCGGGGCCGTCAACACCGCACTCGGGAGGCCAGTCTAGCGCACTGGGCCAGCCCTGTCTCGACTGGCGGGTCCGGCGCCAACGCGCGCTATCATGGTTGCGTATTCAACTATCGTGCCAGGGCCGAGAGCGAGCTCCGCTTCGGGCCGACGGGGCACCGGAGGAGAACGTGGACGACCGAATTCGCCGCGCGCTGAGCCGCGGCCACCTCATTGACATCACCACCATCGGCCGCAAGAGCGGCCAGGCGCGTCGCGTGGAGATCGTGTTCCACGTCTTCGACGGGCGCATCTACATCAGCGGAGCGCCTTGGTCGGAAAAGCGGCGGAGCTGGATCGCCAACCTGGAGGCGAACCCGAGCCTCACCTTCCACCTGAAGGGCACGGTGAGCGCCGATCTGCCGGCGACCGCCCGGATCATCACCGAGGAGGCCGAACGGCGCGAGATCATGTCGCGCATCATCGCCACGGCGTGGCACAACCAGGACCTGGAGACGATGGTCGCCTACGCGCCGTTGATCGAGGTCAGCATCATCGACCTCGCAGCCTGAGCGGCGCCGCGACTGCCGTCGGGCAAGCACCGATGCCGGCGGCAGTGCGGATCATCCATCCGGCCCCGGCGCTGGCCGTCGTGGCGCTGACCGCCGCGCTCGCCGCGATCATCGACCTCCAGGCCGGCCACCCTCTCGACGGACGGATCCTGCTGATCGTGCTGGCGGTCGCGGGGTCCCAGGTGGCGACCGGTGCGCTGAACGACTGGGCCGACCGCGATCGCGACGCCCAGGCTCGCCCCGAGAAACCGATCCCCGCCGGGGAGATCTGTCCCGCCGGGGCGCTGACCGTGGCAGGTCTGGGCCTCGGGATCTATCTCGTCGGTGCCGCGCCGCTTGGACTCCCCGTCCTCGCGCTGGGCCTGGTCGGGCTGGCCAGCGCCGGGGCCTACAACCTGGCCCTCTCGCGAACGCCGCTCTCGCTGGTCCCCTACCTCGTCAGCTTTGGGATCTTGCCCGCCTGGGTTGCGCTGGGATTGGGGGTTCCCCTTGCGCGGGTCCTCCCCGCCGTGATTCTGGTCGCGCCCTTTGCGGCCGCCGCGCACCTGGCGAATACGCTGCGCGACTGGGAGGCCGATGCAGCCGGAGGCTCGCGCAGCGTGGCGCAGGTCCTCGGCCGCCGGCGGAGCCAGGGGCTGGCTGTTGGGCTTGCGCTGGCGGTTGGGATCGTGGTCGCCATCAGCATGGCGTTTGGCGGTCAGCTCCGCCCGATGCCTGCGCTTCTCGGTCTCGCCGGGCTGATCGCGGTGGCGCAGGGCGCTCGGAGCGCCCGCCGCCTGTGGTACGGAATTCTCGTCGCCGCGGTGTGCTGGACCGCGGCGTGGGCGCTCTCTACCGGCTGAGCCTTTTCACACGGGCGCTCCGTCGGGCGCCCGTATCGGTCTGTGGGTGGTCGCGCTGCTCAGACGGTGTCGTCGATGTCGAGTGCGTCATCGTCGCTCTCTTCGGTGAGCTTCAGCCACACGAAGAGACCGGCAAGAACGGTAAGCGGCACGATGATCAGTGCTGCGAGGAGCGCGCCGATGCTGATGAACAGGACTCTCAAGACCTTCATGGGACTCTCCCGATTGGCTCAGGCGCCTTCTGCCGTTGCGGCGTCTCGTTGCTGGGGTGCGGCGTCGATCATAGCCAAGATCTCGTCGCGCGTGAACTCCGCGAGATGGTGGGCGGTCGTACCCGTCGCCGCCACGAGGAGGCGCAGCACGAAGGAGCCCTCCTGCTCGAAAAAGAAGACGTCCTTTGTGTGGTTGGCGTCCACGTAGCTGCCGATCACCCGCATCGCCTGCTCGTAGTAATTCACGATCTCGACGCGGGGCTCGTCATTCGGCGCGCTCCCGCGGTGAGCGGCCGTCTCCTCCATGAGCTGCGCCACCTGCTCGTCGGTCAGCTCGTACGTACGTTTGGTGAGCGCGCCAAAGGTGTCCGAGTCCGCCCCGCCGCTGGGGAGGGCGAGGGCCTGCAACAGGAATCCGCCCTCGAGCTCCAGGAAGAGGATCTCCTTGAGTCCCTCACGATCCGCAAAGGCGCCGATGCTGCGGAGCACCTCTTCCCAATCCTGGCGCGGACTTCCGTCGTAGATGCGCACGCTCGGACCTCCCTCGTACGGACACTCGCCGTACCGCCGGCAGCATACATCCGGCGTCGATGCCCTCAGGAAGGGCCGTCCGCGATCCGCGCTACGGCGATTTGTGCGGCGGCCCGCGCATTGTTGATGACGAGGGCCACGTTCGCGCGAACGGTGCGCCCACCCGACGCGTCCGCGACACGGGAGAGCACGAATGGCGTCACACCGCCGCCCCGGATCCCGAGCTCGTCCGCCGCCGCCAACGCATCGGCGATCCATCTCTCCAGCTCGTCCGCGAGCAGCGCCACCTCCTCGGGTGGCGGCTGGACGATCAGGATTCCGCCGGACCCGGGAATCTCGAAATGCGCGCCGATGACGGCGGCCGCCTCGTCTGGCGATTCGACGCGGTGCGGCACGCGCAGGCCCGAGCTGACCGCGTAGAACGCGGGGAGCTCATCGACGCCGAGTCCGATAACCGGAACGCGGCGCGTCTCGAGCAGCTCGAGCGTTGCGGGGAGGTCGAGGATCGACTTCGCGCCCGCCGATACGACGGCGACGCGAGTTGCGGCCAGCTCATCGATGTCCGAGGAGACATCGAAGGACGCGCCCGAGCCACGGTGGACGCCGCCGATTCCGCCCGTGGCGAAGAGCTCGATGCCGGCCCACTGCGCGGCGCGCATCGTGGCGCTGACCGTGGTCGAGGCCAGCCGCCTGGCGGCGATGAGCGGTCCAAGGTCGCGCGATGCCGCCTTGGCCGGGGTATTCCGCGCGTCGGCCAGACGCTCGAGGACGGCAGCGTGCGCGCCGACCAGAAGGTGACCATCGTCGACGGCGACCGTGGCCGGGACGGCGCCCTCCTCGCGAATCACTGCTTCGGCGGCTCGGGCCGCCTCGAGGTTGTGGGGCGCCGGGAGTCCCTGGGCGATCAGGCTCGACTCGAGCGCCACGACCGCCCGCCGCTCGTCGAGCGCGGCACGGACCTCCTCGGAGACGATGAGTGGAAGGTCGTCAGCCGGCATGTGCCGCATCCTGGAGCGCGCTGGATGGTTCGCGCTCACCGGCGACGCGGCCCTGCGCTCCGCGAACCCGAGCGACGCGCGCGCCAAGCTCACTCGCTTGCTCCATGGCGGCGCGGACGGCGGAGGCGTCGGGCGGCCACGGAGAGGCGAGAAGGTCCGCGATCAGTCCGGCCACGTATGCGTCGCCGGCGCCGGTCGTGTCGGTTGATGGGGTGTCGACCGGGCGCACGACAGCGATGGGCGTATCGAGCCAGGGGGCCACCGCCACCGATCCCTCCGCTCCTCCGGTGACGATCGCGAGACGACCGGGGAGCGCGAGCTCCTCCGCGGTCGCGAGGAGGCTCGAGGGGTGCGCAGCAAGCACGGCGCGCGCCTCATCCCGGCTGAGGACGAGAAGGTCCGGTATGAGCGCCGAAAGGGCGGCACGAAAGACCTCGAGATCGGCCCCGTCGAACACCGAGCCACCCGCCACGCTCAACCGAGGGCGGGGGGCGAGCGAGTCGACGGCCGATTGCACGCCCGAGGCCTCGCGCGAGTCACGCAGCACATAGCCGGAGAGGTGGATCCAGGCAGCATCGGCGAGGAAGGGCAGCAGATTGCCGATGACGCCAGCGCGATCACTCAGCATCGTTCGCTCGCCCGTCCCGTCGAGGAGCGCCACGACGACCGACGTGCGCTCCGCGGGGAGCGGCGCAAGCTCAATCGCCTCATCAGCCAGGCGCGACCGGATGAGATCGGCCGGGGTGTCAGGGGCAAGAGCCGTGATCAGGCGAACGCTGAGTCCGAGGCGGGCGAGGCGCACCGCGACGTTCGCGCCCTGACCGCCCACGCCGAGCGTGATGTGCGACGGCGTATCGCCGCCGGCTCGTATCGGCCTGGCTGGATGCACGGCCACGTCCAGGGTCGTGTCGCCGATGAGAGCGATCACCACGGCTTTCGGTTTGCAAACCCCTCGCGCGTGGAGTGCCAGAAGCCGACCGAGGTATCCGAGAGGCGCCAGCAGAACCAGATGGGCTCACCATCACGCTCCGTCGGGATGTCGACCAGGCCCTCGTCAAGGTCCCTGACCTCAACCCCCATCCCCTCCAGGTGTGCCAGCAGGATCTTGATGCCCTCCCCGATCTCGGTCAGCTCAGCCTCGCGCCGATCCGATTCAGCGTGCGGCCGGGACCTCGCGCTCCCGCCACCGTCCGCGCCGTCCCCGCCGTGAAGGGCGTGCAGGGTCGCCAGTGCGGCGTCAAAGCGCCGCTTCTCGACGGCGAGCTGGAGCAGGACGGCTCGCAGCTGCGGCACGAGCGCGTTGGCCTCGTCGAAGGTGTAGCGCTGTCGTTCGTTCTTTCCGCCGTCCGTCATGCCTCGGCCGATGGTAGCGATCGTCTCGACCGAGTGCGAGGCCATTTGCTAGCATCGCGGCGCTCGCCCGGTCGGCCTGCTCCGCGCAGCGACGGCGCCGCCGTGGTGCTCACGAGCGTCCGCAGCCGATGCCCGATGACGAGACCCGCGAGGAACGTACCCGCGACGAGGGGACCACCGACGACCCAATCCGTCGGCGCGGCCAGAACGACGAGCGTCCGCACGACCCGGACGTTGACCCGTACACCGCGTACCACGACTTCGACCTGCCGGCCTACGTCGGGGCGACGGGGAGCTTCCAGAAGCTACCGCTGATCACGGAGGGAGCCGCTCTCGCCGAGCGACGACCGGACGTCGCGATCATCGGAGCCCCGTTCGACGACGCGGTCAGCCATCGGCCTGGGGCACGCTTTGGCCCACGGGCGATCCGGGCCGCCACGTACCACGCGGGCAGCATCAACTCCGTCCAGCTCGAGATCGAGCCGTTCCAATGGCTCGACGTCGTCGACGCCGGCGACGCCCCGGTGACGCCCTCCAACATCGAACGCGCCCACGACGTGATCCGCCGCAAGGTCCTGGAGGTCGCGCGCAGCGGAGCCGTGCCGATCGTCCTGGGCGGCGACCATTCGATCACGTTCCCATCCGCGTCGGCGGTGGCGGAGGTGGTCGCGCCGCGCCCATTGGGCGTAGTCCACTTCGACGCACACGCGGACACGGCGAACGCCACGTGGGGTGTCCTGCTCTCACACGGCACGCCCATGCGCCGCCTCATCGAGTCGGGCGCCGTGGCCGGGCGCAACTTCGTGCAGGTTGGCCTGCGCGGCTATTGGCCCCCGCCCGAGACATTCGCCTGGATGCGCGCCAACGAGCTGCGCTGGCACCCGATGACGGAGATCGAGGAGCGCGGGGCGGAGGCGGTGGTGGCGGACGCGATCGCCGAGGCGCTCGACGGGCCGCAGGTGATCTACCTGTCGGTTGACATCGATGTCGTCGACCCCGGTGCCGCACCAGGAACCGGCACGCCCGAACCGGGCGGCCTGTTGGTGCGGGAGCTCTTGCGCGCGGTGCGCCAGGTTGTCGGCGGCGTTGAGCTCGTGGGGATGGACGTCGTGGAGGTCTCCCCGCCCTTCGACCGCAGCGAGGTCACGGCGGCGGCCGCTCATCGGTGCGTCCTGGAGGCAATCAGCGCCCTGGCAGCCAAGCGCCGCGCCGCGGGGGAGACGCCAAATCCGACCCGACTGCCCGGCTGAGCGACGCCCTAGCCGGTCACCGTCAGCGACGCCTGCGCGACATCCTGCCCGTTGCGGCTCACCTTGATCGTGTAGGCGCCGGGCTTGACCTGATCGAAGGTGAAGTACAGGTAGCCGGTGCACTCCGTGTCGGGCTTGCAGCCGATGTTGTCCTGACCGAGTGGGGTCGCGCCATCTCCTACGGCGGCGCCGCTCGCCTTTTCCACCAACTTGACGCCGATGACGTCGTTGTAGGCGGCCTTGTAGAAGCCGACCCAGACCCAGACCTGGTCGCTGCTGATTGTCGAGCCGTCCTGCGCGCAGCCCTTGAAGCTCATCTTGTCCGAGGCGCAGGGCTGGACCCGGGCGGTGAAGTTGTCCGGCCCGGTGCTGGCCGAGGCGGCCGGGCTCCCTGAAGCCGATGAGCTTCCGCTGCCGGTGGGTTGCGCCGATCCCTGCGCCGATCCCTGCGCCGTGCCCGACGCCGTCTCGCCGGGCGAGGCGGAGGCCGACGGGCTGGCCGATGCCGCACCGACCGGTGCCGCGGTATTCAGTACTCCGGCAAGGATCGCACCGCCAAGAAGCGCGGCGAGTCCGAGCACGACGAATCCGACGACAGCCAGCGCTCCGGCGCCGCCGCGCCGTCGCCCGTCACCGGGATACTCCCCATATTCGTCGCCGCCGGATCCGTCAAATTCGCGTGAATCGCCGCCCGAGTCGGCGGCAATTCGGTGGACGTCACCCAGCCCGCGGCCGGCATCCGCCGCTGCGCCTGCGCGTACACCAGCCCAACGCTCGTCGCTGGCCTGCTCTCGGCCGGCATAGCCGCCGTCGTCCGCGTCGTAGCGCGCCCGCGGATACGCCGGGGCGGCCGCGACCCGATCGCCGTCCCGGATGTCGCGATCGTCCTGCAGCCGGAGGGGCGGCGGCGGGAACTGGCGGTCTGCTTCCGGCCACGCAGCCTTCGACGCGAGCACGCGGGCACCACCAGGCGCCAATGGGGGGTCCTCAGGGTCGGCGAAGAGATCGACCCGCGGTTCGGGAGCCCCTCCCACCTCGGGCTCGGTGCGCGCCAGGAGGTCCGTCGGCTCGGGGCTGTACGGCTCGACGCCAACCGGGTAAGCGGCCGACGGGTCCTCGGCCGGTGTGCCGCGGCGGAACGGGTTGCTCGAACGACCGCCCGTACCGCGGATCCGCTGTTCGAGCTCGTCGCGATCCATGCCCCGCGGCCGAATGGGCGCGTCCGCCGGCAGATCGGCGCCGCAATGGGTGCAGAACGGTGCGATGGGAGTCGAGTATCCGCACGCCGTGCAGCGGACCTCACCCGGTTTCTGGACGGACATCGGGCGGCATTGTGCACCAGTGCCGTGGTGGCCGCCAGCGCACTCCGCTCGCCTCGGGAGGCTGAGCGCTGGCTGCGCGAGGTCTCACCGCCAACATGACTGGAACTACGGCTCTACGCCCCGGGCCGCTTCCACTCGCTCCCGTCGGCGAAGCGCTCACGCTTCCAGATCGGCAGCCGATCCTTGATCGCCTCGATCAC
>Ga0070708_100004905_pt1 | contig 10566 bp, 14 predicted proteins | sample KBSK5503metaG_FD_65469 | JGI IMG/M metagenome (GOLD analysis project Ga0070708, IMG submission 65469) | Corn, switchgrass and miscanthus rhizosphere microbial communities from Kellogg Biological Station, Michigan, USA - KBS K5-50-3 metaG | ecosystem: Host-associated > Plants > Roots >... | reverse complement strand
TCTCGACGACGATCTCATAGATCTGGACGACGAGTTCGACACCGAAGACGACGAACGCCCTCACCCGAGTCATCCCCGCAAGTACGAGGATTAGTAGGCGTTCTACAGCGACGCCCGTACTCCCACTTCAGCGATGTGCAGCAAGAGGTCGGCTGGGTCTTCGTACACCCGATACGCGCCGGCACGCTCCAGCTCTTCTCGCCCATAACCACCCGAAAGCAAGCCTACTCCGAGCGCTGGCGCGCGGCGGGCGGCGAGCAGGTCCCAGACACTGTCACCAATCACGACCGATGACTCGATCGGAACGCCCAGACGGTCGGCGGCGGCGCGGAAGAGATCCGGATCCGGCTTGGCGTGTTTAACCTGATCGCGTGTCACGATCGTCGCGTCTTCTCCGACGCCCAACAAATCGAGCGCCGGGCGCGCACTTTCCATCAACCCACTGGTGGCAATCGCCCAGGGAACCCGGGCATCCGTCAGTGTGTCGAGCAGGTCCTTGGCACCCGGCAGCGCGCGCACCTGGGGCAGGTATCGTCGGTAGGCCTCACCGTGCCGCGCCAGAAGGCGCGCGATTTCCTCCGGGGAAAGCCGGTGCCCGGTTTCATGAAGAAGCGCGTTGACGAGCAATCCTCCGCTCATGCCAATGCGCCGGTGAATGCGCCAGACGGAAAGCGAGATGCCAGTCTGCTCGAGAGCTTCCCGCCAGGCAAGCACGTGTTGGTAGACACTATCGACGAGCGTGCCGTCGAGGTCGAAGAGGAAGGCGGGGCGTCCTGCCGTCACGCGCGTGTCGGGATGAATTCCTTCAACGATTTCTCGCTAGAGATGCCGACATCTAATGCACCGTCGACATGTAGCCTGCAAGTCGAAGGCTAGTTGACGATGAACTCGGTCGTCGGGGCGTTATCGGTGGGACAGGTAATCGTGCCTGTCCGCATCTCGCAGCTCTGCGAGGATGCCCCTTATCGGGCATTTTTTCTTTGGCTTGTCACGAGGGTTGCAGTAAGATCCTGGAAGAGATCCAAAGTCTGATACGGGCGGAGCGCTTATGGAAATCAATTTTCGTCACGACGTGGACGCCGTACTCGCGGAGGCGAGAGAGCAGAGAAAGCCGGTTCTCCTCGACTTCAGCGCGGCTCCGATGTGAAGCGGATGTGCTCGGCTGGATGCCGAGGTGTGGCCGGATCCGCGGGTCGTGAAGTTCGTCAACGAGAACTTCATTCCGGCGCGAGTGCACGTGAAGGACGATTCCGCGCTGTTTCAGAAATACGGTGAGAAGTACAGCGCGCAGTGGACGCCGACGGTGCTCGCACTCGACCCGGACGGGGTGGAGCGACACCGGATCGAAGGATTTCTCCCCAACGACGATTTTCTCGCTCAACTGATGTTGGGAAGCGCACAGATAGCGTTCGCGCAGCAGGAATGGGGCGAAGCCGAGCGCAGATTTCGGGAGATCGTCGACACTTTGCCGGACACAGACGCGGCGCCCGAAGCTCTATACTGGGCAGGTGTCGCTCCCTATAAGGGCACCCATGACGGCAGCTCTCTGAAGGCAACTGCGCGTGCGTTCAAGGAACGGTACCAGGACACGACTTGGGCGAAGAAAGCGTCGGTCTGGGGTTAGCTAGAACGCGTGAAATACGCCGGTGGTGAGCGCGTTTTCGGTTGTGCAGGTGATGGTTGCAGCGCGCATCTCGCAGCTCTGCGAGGATTGACCATGGCGGGCGACCGCGGTCCAGTCGGCGAGCTGGCTGCCGAGGATGTTGAACGCTGTCAGTGTGACGGTGATTCCCTTTGACGGCGTGAAGCCATTTAGCGGGCTCTCGTCAGTCGCCACACCGCCGAAGTATTGTCCGTGATTGTCGGCCGCGTACTGTTCTTCATAGATCGCAACCGTACGCAAATCCGCTTTCATCGCCGCAACATACGCCTTGTCTTTGGCACCTGCGTAATGAGGTATCGCCACAGCGGCGAGGGTGCCGATGACGACAAGGACGATCAGGATCTCGATTAGGGTGAAGCCTCGGTGTGTTGCAACCATATGCGGCCAGCAGTCGGACAATGGGATATCTACGGGTGGATTCTCCCACCTTCAATACTCATCCGTCAGAATGACTGAATCGTTAATCGAGCATTACGTCTTCGTTATGATGTGGAGCGAGCGACGATTGACCCTGCTCCCAGGCGCGGCTAAGTTGCAAAACTCTACGTCACACGCTGTTAGGTCGTGACGAGGGGCCTGTAGCTCAGGTGGTTAGAGCGCACGCCTGATAAGCGTGAGGTCGGTAGTTCAACTCTACCCAGGCCCATGAATCAGAACTTATTAACCCCGCTCATGGATAACTCCGTGAGCGGGGTTTCTGCATCCTGCCCAAAATGGGTCTGCTGTCGATTGGGCTAGCAAGCCCCAGCGGAGCGGCGCTGCTCGCGATTCGAAAGCGCATTTCTCATCGTCACTCGATCGGCTTGCTGGTATGCCGTCATCACCGTCGATGCGGGCGCGTTTCTCCCGTCCCCCCCAGGACCCCCCAACCCTAACGCTCTAGCCGATTGCTGTCGCAGCCCACTCGAGGAAGGAACTAACGCCGGACGGGCCAACAACAAATATCGTTCGCACGAAGTCCCGGTCTAACACTTCTTGAAGGTTGATGCCGCCCTCCCCACAGGGAAATTCGTGTCGAAGGTTTGGCGTGGCTCGATAGCGGTAAGCTACCCAGGGTCGCGCTACAAACTCGCTGCCTTCAAAGTCCACGACTCCTGTCGCGAGATCAGTGCGGTCTAGCGCAACGTTGCTTGTCCAAATCTGCGCCGTGGTGAACACAATTCCACTGACCGTCTGGGGAGAGCTTCCGACAACGAGACTCCGATTTTTTTCAGCGAGTCTGATGAGCCCGTTCATTCCCCTGACCACCTGGGTCATCGACTCTTCAATTGCACCGCGACCAATGCCGTGCTCATCTCCCTTTTCCGAGCCACGAACCTCGATCGCGACATCGTAGATGTTGGGCATCGACCCGATTGTGCCTCCGCAACATTGGACGCTGTGCAACCCAGCGCCAATGAATCGCAGCCGTTCACCGATTAGATCTGAGCGACTGCCTCCCACCAAATTAGGAGAGGCGGCGAAGCACCAATTTGACAGAGCAGGATTTGCCCTCTTGCACTCAGCGGCAAGCCACACATTGCGCGGACCGTTCGCCAATACAAAATCGATTCGTGTCGCATATCCTTGAACTTCGACCGGCACCTCGACTCCGATTACGCGCCAAGGTTCACCTTTGGCGAGAAAACGGTATTCAAGCTCGGAGGCAAGACCGAACTGGAAGGCATAGCCATGACTGTTCAGAACTTTCCGAAAGGACGTTTCAGTAGCCGAAGACATCATTAAGCGAGAACGTGTAGTCGGTTAACGGGAGTAGGTAGCGGAGAGAACGATTAACGAGACTGTGCGTCTCGTCACCGTGGCCGATCTCGGAAGTCAAGCAGGTGTCGCGACAAAGGAGTTGTACCGCATCTTTTTCGATGCGGGACTCCAGACACCGAAAACTATTATCACATTCGCCAAGGTTATTTGCGGTTGCTCTTGTCTACTATCGACCCGACTACCCGCCTCACAGATTAGCCTTCGCCTTGGTTATTCCGACCCTCGCTTCTTTGCTAGGGATCTGTCTGACCTAACAGGAGCAACACCGCACGAAATTAGGGGGGTCGTAGACACGACCGAACTCATACTCAGGCTGGTGGAATCGATACACAAGCCTGCGTTCCTCGTTCGCCGTTTTCGTTGCGCAGAACGCCCGAACGCATTACGGTACGGGACAACAAAGCACCACGCGCCGCCAAAGACCGTTATGAAGACAAGCCCACCTGAAGATGCTGCGGCCGATCCGAAGAGAGGGTCGCTGCTGTGAGGCTCAACCGTGACACTCACTTCGTTGCCGGTACTACGATCGATGACATGAAGCTCCGTGCCGGTGGGAAAAATCACACGGGTGTCGGTCACCAACATATCACGCGTAGTTGCTACGCCGAATACTCCTCTCCATTCGACGGTTCCGTCGCTACCTCTTAGCTGATATATCGCGCCGTCGCCGGCATCCACGTACACATGGGAGCCGGCAACCTCTGGTCCCGCAAGCGTGGACACAGTGTGACCGGATGCGGAGAACTGCCAGACTACCTGTCTGGTAGAGCGATCGACGGCGAACGTGCGTGCAGATAACGAATGCACGATGACCAGGTTTTGAAATAACGCTGGTGCGCTCTCAACTAGCACTCCCGACCCCTCGAGTGGCAATTGAAGACGCCATAATTCGACGCCGGATGTCTTTTGAATCGCAACTAGCCAAGGCTCCGACGTTCCTCCTAACCGATTCGTGAAATGCCACAGTGTTGCGAAAACCGTGTCGCCGGTCACCTTTACACCCATCGATCCTGAGGCGAATACGCCAGACGTCGCGCTGTCGCCGCTCATTACACCTGGTTGCCAGATCCATCGTACGGCGCCGCTCCGGATATCAACAGCGCTCACCGATGCCCCCCAAGCGGGAATGAAAACCATATCGTTGTCAGCATCGATCCGCGAATCAATCACCATCCCAGGCCTCGCGGAGCCAGGGGCGGCGCCAACCGTATCCAGGGGAGCTTCATATTTCCAAAGTATCTGTCCCGTCTGCGCATCGAGCGCAGTAGTCCGGAACACCGAGGGCGCGACTACAACGTTTGACCGGACGAGCAGATTGGCGCCTTTTATTCCGTCGGCGTCGACGAGTGTCGACCATAGCGGTGAACCGCTCGCGATCGTACGTGCAACTATTTGTCCGTCACCCGCCCCGAAAATGACGACATTTCCGTTTACTGCGGGCCGCGCACGCCCGAAACCCGATTGCGGCTGAAACCAACGCTCGACGATTCGATTCGTGTCCAGGCCGGTTGAACCATCATGGCACGAACCCAATACGCAGAACAGAGTGACAACTAAGCGCTGATCCATGAGACGGGTGAGGCTTCTTGCGGCGACCAATCCTCGCCAGTTTAGGTACACATACCGCCAGTTACCGTAACCGAAAGTCCTCTGCTGTTCTGGGAGCCGTTAGCATCAGTAGCCGTGACATCTAGCTGCATTGTCTCTTGACTCTGAGGTGTAAAATCTAGGATGCCGCTGCCACCAGTATCATATTGAACGCCATCGACGCGCCACCGGTACCCGGAAGCCGAGGCGGTTCCGTCTTGACCAATATGGTCGACCCGCAGATCCTAATGCTGTCGATTCTGCTGTCGATTGATCCCGGCATTATCCGACATCGTGAAGGGTGCACAACGGCAGATCACGCTGTCCGTCAACGATTTAACGATTTCTTGCCGGACTTCTTACTCCCATTCGGTCGCCTGATAAGCGTGAGGTCGGTAGTTCAACTCTACCCAGGCCCATGATTCAGAACTCATTGCCCCGCTTGAGGATATCTCCTTGAGCGGGGCTTCTGCATTCTGCCGAAAATCCACAAGATCGGTCATCACACGCTCTAGTCTTATGAGAAACCCAAACCCTAGCGCGTCTCGCCCACCCGAGGATATGAGGGACATACAATGGTGTCCGTTGTGGTAGCACGCAGGACAGGAAACAGAAACAAAATCTGCAATGACGCTGCGCTGATCCATCGCGTGGAGATACTCAAACCACAGAACTCCGAAAAAGAAGCTGTCACTAATTTCCGTTAGACTGTGTTCTAGACCCTAGCCGAGGCAACGGACGCGGCCATCGCTCGCTACAATCGCAAGCACGGGCTGTCTCCAGTCCCCGTCCCTGATGTTTTTACTCCTAGAGGTGCGCGGGTGGGTGAGCTGACGAAGAACTACAAACGGAGGGTCGAGCAAAGGAGAACGACTCAGCGCCTGGCACTTTCGCTCTCACGCTGCCGTAGTGTTCATTTGGGAGGGTGCTTATGTCGCCAGACTTGTGGGTTCCCGCTGTCACAACCATTGTTATCGTTGCCATCGTTTGTGGCAGCTCGTACAGTCTTCTCAAGATGTACATGCGACGAGGGAGCGGAACGGCTGTCCCACAGGCGGGCCTAAAAGAGATCCACGATGGACTCGGGCAACTCCGGCAGGCCGTCGATGCGATTGCAATTGAGGTAGAACGGCTTTCGGAGGGCCAGCGCTTCACGACCAAGCTACTCGCTGAGCGCGAGAGAGAGCTTGCTCAGATCCCTCCGGCAAATCGCGAGGGCTGACTTCACGCTGAGGGACAAGTTCCTCGCAATACTGCCCGAGCACCATCGACGGAACTACAGGCCGTGATGATGGCCTCGGCTTGCGAACCTCAACCCCACACAAGGGGCCCTGTGATCAAGACGATAAGTTGCCATTACGAACTACGGCGGGACTTCGTCGCCTGGTTTGGTAGAGGTCTGCGTGGGGAAGAGGTGTCAGTTCGCGTGTCAGTTTGATGCTGGCATATGACGGCTAAGCTTGCACGGGACATCTAGTGGTCCGTCGGAGTGAAATGCGATCTCGTCCAATTTAGCTTCTAAGTCGCGGAGGTTAGTCGGCTCCCTTGCGCGTGGACTGCCCATGGTGTCCGTTGTGGTGTCCATTCAGATGCGCAAAGTGTTCGCGGAAGTGCGCAAGATGCTCACAAATGCGCGACATGCTGAGCAGGATGTTCGTGAAAGGCAGGCGAGTAAGAACTTCTGAGCCGATTTCATGTTCTTATGAAGCTGCCTGATAAGCGTGAGGTCGGTAGTTCAACTCTACCCAGGCCCATGAATCAGAAATTACTGCCCCGCGTATGGATACGTCCGTAAGCGGGTTTCTCCGTTCTGACCAAAATTGGGTTGCTATCGATTCGTGCTGTCGATTGAGCTAGCGGGAGCTAGCAGCACGCTGATCTCGATTAGTTAGCGCGGTCCTCATGGTCAATTGATCGGCCAGAACGAAACCTCACGCCCTAAGGGCGTGAGGTCATTTTCCTGGCGAACCGCTTGATTTATGGAGTGCTGACCGCGCGGTTTCAAAACCCTAGTAATGTTCGATCGACAAGACGAACGCATACGAAGTCTTGCAATCGACACTCGTTGGTGAAGGCGCAGCCAACGGTCCCTCAACGGAGCTCGTCAGCATCCAGCTCATGCCCGGGAAACCACCATTGAGCGCTGCGATAACCGAATTGGTCACATCCATCGTGAAGCTGGCTCCGCCTGTGCCACTGGCAAGACTTGTTGTGGGGTTGGTTGCTCCAGCCACTGGTCCCGATGTCCACGGATTTGGAAACACGAACACGGTATTCGTGCCGACTGGGAAGGGGTCCGCGGGCTGCAGTTGTGTCAACGTGCCATTTCCCGAGACTGGCAATGCGGGCGCGTTCGGTCCGAATCGGTCGAGCGTCCCCGCGCCGCCTGTAAACGCGATGCAACTGGGATGAGCGCCAACGCCGGCCGGCAGGGCGCGTGTGCTGACATTCAGCGCCGCCGACTTCACCAAACCTTTGAGTTGGCTGACTCCCGCCATATTGAAAGTCACCAATGCGCGGTAGACATCCAAGCGCGTTGTTGTGCACCCGTCAAAAGTATTCCGCCAGATCTCGAACCCAACGAAGGGGAAACGACGATTTATTGGCGGAAGACCGTTCCAAAACGCCTGAACGTTGGGTGCCGGCGGCACAGCTGAACCACAGTTGTTAGTGACGTCGATGATGCCGCCCGTTTTGACGACTGTTCCGACAGAAAGGCCGACATTCGTTGTCGTCGTCGTGATCGCCGGTCCAGGCGGACACGCTGTGAGAAGCAAAGCGAGCAGACTCACACCAACACCATACAGGGTACTGAGGGGCGCTCTCATGACATCCTCCTGTGAATGGGACGACGTGAATTCGGTGCTAGCTCAATTGGCGTCACGTTGGGGTTACAGAATGACCACAATTCTCGATACGGGATGAATCTCGTTCCATCGCTGGTGGCTGGTGTCTTGGGTCGCGTCGTGACCCTGCTAGAGAGGATCAGGCAAGCCTATTATGTGGGCGCGAGAAGTGCGCGGCAACGGGCGGAACGCGTTCGAGTATGCCGGCTTGTGTTCGCCGAAGGAATTCACGCAATCCTGGCGTGGTCAGCGGTCGATGACGGCCATGTTCGCTTCGCTGTGACGTTCGCCGGCGGCCGGCGTGAGTTTGTTCAGCCGCTCCATCTGCTTCGCGCTCAGCTCGAGGCGGTCTGCGGCTATGTTCTCCTCGACGCGGGCTACCCGCTTCGTGCCAGGAATCGGGGCGATGTCGTCGCCCTGCGCGAGCAACCACGCTAAGGCAACTTGTGCCGGTGTTGCACCCGCCTCGGCGGCCACGACTTTGACTTCATCGACGATGCGCAGGTTGCGCTTGAAGTTTTCGCCGGTGAAGCGCGGGTTGGTCTTGCGCCAGTCGTCGTCGGAAAGCTGCTCGGGCGAACGGATCTCACCGGTGAGGAAGCCGTGGCCGAGCGGCGAGTAGGGAACGAAGCCGATGCCGAGCTCGCGCAGCAGAGACAGCAATTCGGCCTCCGGATCACGCGTCCACAAAGAGTACTCGGTCTGCAGCGCTGTCACCGGATGCACGGCGTGGGCGCGGCGGATCGTAGAAGGGCCGGCCTCGGACAGGCCGATGTAGCGGACCTTTCCCTCGGCAACCAGCTCGGCGAGAGCGCCGACGGTGTCCTCGATGGCAGTTTTGGGATCGACCCGGTGCTGGTAGTACAGGTCGATGTGGTCGGTACCAAGCCGCTTCAGGGAGCCTTCGATCGCGACGCGGATGTTCGCCGGACTGCTGTCGAGGACGCCGGGACCGCCACCGGAGTGCGAGACGATTCCGAACTTCGTCGCCAGCACAACTTTTTCACGGCGGCCCTTGATCGCTCGGCCGACGAGCTCCTCGTTGGTGTAGGGACCGTAGATCTCGGCGGTATCGATGTGGGTGACGCCGAGGTCGAGCGCCCGGTGGATGGTGCGGACGGATTCTGCATCGCTGCCGGCGCCGATATCGTAGTAACCTGCCATCGACATGGCGCCGAGTCCTATGCGTGAGACGTCGAGTCCTCCGATCGAGATGTGCTTCATAGCGGTGTGCCTCCGTTCTCCGAATGATTCCTGCTTTTTCTGATCAAACCTCATCTTGCTCATTCCTGCTCTTGCTTCATTCCTACGGAGGGATGGTAATGGTCTCCAGCTGCGGCGTCTCTGCCAGATCGTGGACAACTCTTGCCTATTCCTCCACACTTCTGGAGGAACGGTGAGCGCGGTGCTATCGTCCATGCATGGCGAACAGATCCTCTGCTCATCGGAGACGCGCAGCGACGACATTCAATCGCGGTCGATCCAACTCGGCGGAACGGAGCGAGGAGGCCGTACTCGGCGAAGCGCTACGGCGTGAGCTCGTGAAGCTGCTTGATCGCCGGACGAATTCTGAAGGGCTGAACGAGACGGCGATCCCGGAGTTGAAGTTCTATCGGTATTCACAACCGACCGAATCGGCGAACATCCTGATGGAGCCGGCGGTGTACGTCGTCGTTCAGGGCCGCAAGCGGGTTACAGTCGGCGATGAGACGTACATCTACGACCGGTCACAGTACCTGGCTGTCTCGGTGGATTTGCCTGCTGTCGGGAGCGTTTTCGAGGCGAGTCCGAAAGAGCCCTACCTCTGCATGACGCTTACGGTCGACCCGCGAGACCTCGCGGCATTGATCGTCGAAACGGGACGGCAGGCACCCCGCGACGATCACGACGGACGGGCGCTTTACGTGAGCGGGTTACGGGCGCCTCTGCTCGATGGGTTCCTTCGTCTGGTGCGGCTCCTCGATGCGCCGCAAGACATCTCGGTGCTGGCGCCGCTCATCCTGCGCGAGCTTCACTACCGGCTTCTACAGAGCGAGCAGTTCGGCCGTTTGGCTCAGATGGCGATCGGTGACAGCCGACTGCGTCGAGTCTCGGGGGCGATTGCCTGGATCAAACAGCACTTCGCCGAACCGCTCCAGATCGACGCGCTCGCGAAGCAGGTCAACATGAGCCCTTCGGCGCTGCATCACTACTTCAAGGCGGTCGCGGCAATGAGTCCGGTCCAGTACCAGAAGCGCCTGCGGCTGCAAGAAGCGCGTCGTCTCCTTCTTTCTGAGGCGACGAGCGCGGAGGCGGTCGCCTACGAGGTGGGTTACGCGAGTCCGTCGCAGTTCAATCGCGAATACGTGCGACTGTTTGGTCAGCCACCGCGTCGAGACGCGGAGCGTTTGCGTGCGTCAGCGTCTCGGTAATCGTGTCCGTTGCGGTGTCCATTCAGATGCGCAAACTGTTCGTGGAGACACCGACGGAAGTGTCGGTTAGCGGTGAAGGCCGACAATAGAACGCCCCGCTGACTTTGGAGCCAACGGGGCAGCACTTCCTTAACAGCCTGAGACGGCCACTGCGTGGAACATGCCGTCGTTCCCCTGTTCTCGCGGTGGGTCAAGAATTTGATGCCCCGCAGCGGTTCCCAGCCCGCTACTCCTCGGTTTGCGGTGTGGCCAAATAGCCGTGGAACGCTATTCCAGTAGCCGCTAGTCGAAACTTGCC
>Ga0070708_100004904_pt1 | contig 10567 bp, 9 predicted proteins | sample KBSK5503metaG_FD_65469 | JGI IMG/M metagenome (GOLD analysis project Ga0070708, IMG submission 65469) | Corn, switchgrass and miscanthus rhizosphere microbial communities from Kellogg Biological Station, Michigan, USA - KBS K5-50-3 metaG | ecosystem: Host-associated > Plants > Roots >... | reverse complement strand
TCTCGCCTTAGCCCCTCGGCCTCTTCGCGCGTTCGCCTCGGCGTCTCACCCCACGCGCCCTACACGGTGAGCGAGCCGCTGTACCGCGCGGTCGCGGCATTCGCGCGCCGGGAGCGGCTCCCCATCGCGGTCCACCTCGCCGAGTCGCGCGAAGAGACCGCGCTGGTGCGCGACGGCGCGGGTCCGTTCGCGGACGCGCTGCGCACCCGCGGCATCGCCGTCGTGCCACGCGGCCGCTCGCCCGTCCGCCATGTCGGGGAACTTGGCATCGTGGGACCTGGAACGTTGTGTATTCACTGCGTTCAGGTTGACGAGCAGGATATCGCAGTCCTGCGGGACTCGGGTGCGGCGGTGGCCCACTGTCCACGCTCGAATCGCGCGCACGGACACGGCGCCGCCCCGCTCGCCGCCCTGCGCCGCGCGCGCGTGCGGGTGGGGCTCGGGACCGACTCCGTGGTGAGTGTAGGGGACATGAACCTGTGGGCCGAAGCGGTCGCCGCCGGCCTCGACGGTGAGGACGCCCTGCACATGCTCACGCTTGAGGGGGCACGCGCGCTCGGCCTCGACCACCAGATCGGCTCGCTCGAGGTGGGTAAGGAGGCGGATCTCGCCGTGTTCCCCTCGACCGCCCTCTACCGCCCTCTCCCGCCTTCGACCGCCCTCTTGACTGTCGTCGCCGGGCGTGTGGCTCAGCGCTAGATTTGGTGCTCCATGAAGACCCAACGCCACGCCGCCATCCTGAAGATCGTGCGGTCGGAACGGGTGGCGAGCCAGGAGCAGCTCCGCGAGCTCCTGAAGGCTGAAGGCTTTGACGTCACCCAGGCGACCCTGTCCCGAGACATCCGCGAGCTCGGCCTCGCCAAGGTGGTCGACCCCGATGGCGGCTCGCACTACGCCCCCCCACTCGACGGCCCCCAGGCGATGCGCCCTCACCTCGAGCGACTGCTGCCCACGCACCTCGTCTCCGTGGACGGCGTGGGCCCGCTCCTCGTCGTGAAGACGCCGGCCGGCGGCGCACAGGCCCTGGGCCTGGCGCTCGATGCCGCGGCGTGGCCGGAGATCGTCGGGACGATCGCCGGCGACGACGCGGTGCTCGTCATCACGCGGAGTGGCCACGCCCGGCGCGCGGTGCAGACTCGGCTCAAGGCGGCGGCCGGCCTCCCGGCGTGAGGGCGGTTGACAGCCCCATCGGGTTCTGTATCTTTATGCATCTGACTGCATAAACCTGCAAGGAGCGCACATGGGGCCGTTGGTGGTGCTCGCCTATTCGGGTGGACTCGACACCTCGGCGATCGTTCCCTGGCTCCGCGAGCGGTACGGCGCCAGGGTTCTCTGTTTCGCGGCGGACGTCGGGCAGGGGGCCGGCGAGCTCGACGGGCTCGTGGAGAAGGCCGAGCGTTCCGGCGCCGCGGGCTGCGTGATCGAGGATCTGCGCGAGGAGTTCGTCCGCGATTTCGTCTTCCCCACGCTGCGCGCCGGCGCCGTGTACGCGCGCACTTATTTGCTGGGCACGGCGATGGCGCGGCCGGTGATGGCGGCGCATCAGGTGGCGCTCGCCGAGCGGGTCGGTGCGCAGGCGCTCGCCCATGGCTGCACGGGAAAGGGGAACGACCAGGTCCGCTTCGAGCTCGCTTATGCCGCCCTCGCGCCGGACCTCCAGGTGATCGCGCCGTGGCGTGAATGGCAGTTCAAGGGTCGCGAGGATCTCATCGCCTACGTGAAGGCGAAGGGAATCCCGGTGCAGGCGACGGTCGAGAAGCCGTACTCCACCGACCGCAACGTCTGGCACTGCTCCCACGAGGGGGGTATCCTCGAGGATCCGGCGCAGGAAGCGCCCGAACACATCTTCGTCATGACCTCGAACCCGCTTGAAGCGCCGGATCGACCCGTCACGGTCGAGATCGGCTTCGAGGAGGGAACGCCGGTGTCGGTGGACCACGTGCCGCTCGGCCCCGTCGAGCTCTTGGAGACGCTGAACGAGGTGGCCGGTCGCCACGGCGTCGGCCGCGCCGATGTGGTCGAGGACCGTCTCGTGGGGATGAAGTCGCGCGGTGTCTACGAGACCCCTGGCGGTACCGTGCTGCACGCGGCGCACCGCGAGCTGGAGCAGCTCGTGCTCGACCGGCGCACGCTGCGGCTGAAGGACGGGCTGGCCCTGCGCTATGCGGACCTTGTGTACGACGGCCGGTGGTGGACGCCGGAACGGGAGGCGCTCGACGCCGCGATCACGAGCACTCAGAAGCGCGTTACCGGAGCCGTGCGGCTGAAGCTCTACAAGGGAAGCCTGGCCGTGGCGGGGCGCGAGAGCCCGTTCGCGTTGTACCAGAGCTCGTACGCAACTTTCGGCGAGGATACCGTCTACAACCAGAAGGATGCGGAAGGCTTCATCCGCCTGTACGGTCTGTCGATCAAGATCGGTGCAGGGCTCGCCACGGAGCGCGCCGGGGCGGTCGGCGCGGCGGCGGACTGATGGCTCGACGCGCACCGGAGACCGAGACCCCCCCACCGCCGCAACCCCCACCGCACCAGATGTGGGGCGGCCGCTTCGCGCTCGGGCCGAGCGAGGCGCTCGACGCGCTCAACCGGAGCCTGCCTGTGGACCACCGGCTGTGGCCGCAGGACGTGGCCGCGAGTAAGGCGTGGGTGCACGCCCTCGGGCGCGTCGGCGCGCTCACCGTGGCGGAAGAGGCGCAGCTCCTCGATGGGCTCGACCGCGTCGCCGAGCGGCTGGCGGACGGCGCCGCGGTGGGCGCGCCCGACGAGGACGTGCATACCCTCGTCGAACGGCTGCTCTACGAGGAGGCGGGAGAGGTCGCTGGGAAGCTCCACACCGGCCGTTCCCGCAACGACCAGGTGGCGACCGATCTGCGCCTCTGGACGCTGGAAGCCATCGGGCAGGTCGATGAGGATCTGGCGGCGCTGGGGCGCGCCCTGGTGGCGAAGGCGCGCGACGGGATCGAGGTTCTCCTTCCCGGCTACACTCACGGGCAACGGGCGCAGCCGGTGCGCTGGGCCTATGTTCTCCTCGCGCACGCCTGGCCGATCCTGCGCGACCGGCAGCGGCTCGCCGACGCGCGGCGGCGCGTGGCCGACCTGCCGCTGGGCTCCGGGGCGCTCGCGGGATCGGGCTTCCCCGTGGACCGCGTGCTGCTGAAGGAAGCGCTCGGCTTCCGCTCGGTCTCCGCGAACGCCCTGGACGTCACCGGCGACCGCGACTTCGTGGCCGAGGTGCTCTTCGCCCTCGCACTCGTAGGGACGCACCTCTCGCGGCTCGGCGCCGAGCTGATCCTGTACGCGAGCTCGGAATACGGGTTCGTGAAGCTCTCCGACGATTTCAGCACCGGCTCGAGCCTCATGCCCCAGAAGCGCAACCCGGACGTGTTCGAGCTGGCGCGTGCCAAGTCGGGGCGCCTGCTCGGCGATCTCGTGGCCATGGTGGCCACGCTCAAAGGGATTCCGGCGGGCTACAGCAAGGACCTGCAGGAAGACAAGTCGCTCCTGTTCGACGCCTTTGACACGCTCGCGGTCGTGCTGCCCGCGGTGACCGGCGCAGTCGCCGCGTTGACGATCGAGCCCGAGCGGATGCGCGCCGCTCTCGACGCTTCGCTGCGCGCCACGGACATCGCGGACCTGCTGGTGGAGGCGGGAGTGCCGTTCCGCGAGAGCCACGGGCTCGTCGGGCGTCTGGTGCGGGAGGCCGAGCGCGCCGGCGTGCCGCTCGACCGTGTGCCCCCGGCCGTGGCTGCGGGAATCCATCCTGCGCTGGGTGCGGCCCTATCCCAGCTTGGAACCTGGGAAGACAGTGTGGAGGGCCGGGCGACCGCGGGGGGGGCATCGCGTAAGTCCGTGGAAGATCAACTAGAAGCGCTCCGCACGGCGTTTGCGCCGGAGGGAGGGTCTTAAGCGTAGGTCTTGCCGCGCCTTAGCCTCTGGTGTAGCATACGGGGTCGTGCCGCTCGTGGAGGGCGGGGCGGCCATGTTTTTTTCTGGAGACCAGGTTGCGCTGCCTCGCGCTCAACGCTTCGTTCGAACCCCTCACCATGGTGCCCGTGCGCCGGGCGCTGCGCCTTGTGATCGACCACAAGGCCGAGATCGTGGAGTCCGAAGGGCCGGCGGTTCGGAGCGAGCGACTCGAGATCCCGAGGCCCACCGTCATCCGGCTCGTAAAGTTCGTCCACGTTCCCCGCCGCTTCCGCCGCCAGGTCACCAACACTTTCCTCTTCGCCCGCGACGACTACCGCTGCCAGTTCTGCGGGCGCCGCCAGCACGAGTTGCGGCACCGGGAATGCCTGACCCGGGATCACCTGGTGCCCCTGTCGCGTGGGGGGACGAACGACTGGACCAACGTGCTGACGGCGTGCAGCACCTGTAACACGCGCAAGGGGAACCTCCTCCCTGAAGAGGCGGGCATGCACGCACTGCGTCCGCCCTTCGAGCCGCACTTCGTGCACCTCGCCTGGGCGGTCCGCCGCCTCACGAACATCCAGTCCAAGTACATCCGGATGTTCTACGGCGGCGAGGTGCTCGCGACCCTCGAAGCGATGTGAGTCCGAAGGTTCCCTGGATCATCGCCGCGCTGGCCGGCGTGGCGCTCGCCCTGTTCTTGTGGACCAACCGGACCGGGCGCGCGCCCGTCCACCCCGAGCCGCGGCCGGGAGTGACGTCGGAGCGCGTGCTGCCGCCGAGCCGACTGCTCAAGACGCCCGGGGCGCTCGAGGCGTACGCCGCCGCGCGCAGCGCGCCACAGGTCCTCGATGGCGTGTTCTGCTACTGCCGCTGCGCCAGGAACTTCGGCCACCGCTCGCTGCTCACCTGCTTCGAGTCGGACCACGGCTCGCAGTGCGATATCTGCATGGGCGAGGCGATGCTCGCGACCGAGCTCGCCGCCCGGGGCAACTCCCTCGTTCAGATCCGCCGCGCCATCGATTATCGGTTCGGGTCCTAATTCGCCTGCCGGGAGAACGTTTCTGACCGCGCCTCCAGGGTGAGGTGCGGGAGGCCGGCGATCCGCACGAGGACGCGCTGCGCACCGCGGGCCAGCGCGTTGCCCACGTTTCCTCCGCCGGAAAGCGCCGGGCTCACGTCGCCTTTGAGCCAGCGCGTCAGCTCTTCGAGGTCGGTGTCGTTGAGCGTCGTCACCTCGAGCCGGCACAGGAAGTAGAACTTGCCCGGTCCTCTGGGTGCGAGCGTGATCTTGTAAGGGATTTCGAGCGCGCGCTCGAGCTCGCTCTCCGCCCCGTAGCGCTTCTCGCTGCCGCCGGTACGGATGAGCACGAAGTCGTCGGCGAGCGGGTCGTGGCGCGCCACGGCGTCCCAGGAGTGGTCGCTCACGAACTGGTCGAACCAACCCGAGCGGCTGCGCCACAGCTCCAGCCGGTAGTGCAGGCGCAGGGGGAAGCCCGACCGCATCAGGCCGGCGAACTTGCCGTCGTCGAGCAGCCCCCTCACCTGGACGCGGGGAATGTCGCTCTGGAGCGTGACGGTCAATGACGGCGCCTGGGCGGCGGCCGGCGCGAGCGCCGCCGCTTTCGCTGCGAAGGCCAGGAGAGCGGGCCCGGCCCTCACTTCAGAAGCGATGATCGAGTCGCAGCGTGAAGCGCAGCTGTTCCCCCGCCGTCACCGCCTTCGCCACGTAGAACCCGAACCCGCCCCAGTCGATCCCCAAACCGAGGTCCGCGATCCAGCTGCCCAGGGTCGGCAGGCGGTCGCTCGGCACCCGGCCCGCCCCGTTGCCGACCAGCCAGGCCTGGCCGGCGTCGCCGAACACGACGAGATCCGGGCCCTGCAGCGTGAACCGCGATTTCGCCTGCTCGTCTTCGGGCCGGGACGCCCCGTACGCCCAGTGCAGCGAGAGATGGCCCCGATATTCCGCCTGCGTGAGGATCAGGCGGTCGCACGCGGCGACGAGCGTGCCCGCGAACGCCGGATCGGCGATGTCGCCGTTGCACGCGCTATGGCGGAAGCCGTAGCCGACGAGCGGGTCCGGTCCGCCCAACGACAGGCGACGCTGAAGGGGCAGCGGGTCGCCGCCGGTCCAGCCTCCGGCCAGGAACCGCAGGCTCGCCCGTCCGCTGGGGCTCACGCGCGTGTAGCGGCGGAAGTCGAGCCAGATGCGGCTGAACTGGTAGGAGCCGTCGGTCGGGATCGGGCCGCGGACGGACGCGGGAATCCCGCGGACCGGGCTCACGTCGTTGCTGCGGGAGTTGTCGAACTGCGCGCGCAGCAGCCAGCCGGCCGTCGGCTCGGCCCGGTCGTTGCGCGAGTCGTACGTCACCGTCCCGCTGAGGGTGGTGTAGTGGCCCTCGTCGATGGGCGGGTTGCGGCGCCACGCCTGGTCGTTCCGGAGGAGCGTCCAGGGGTCGCGGGCGGCGACGCTCGTCTGCCAGTCGCGTCGCACCTCGAGGGTGAGACCGAGCGCCCGGTCGGGTTGCAGGAACAGGCGGCCGGCTATCCCCTGGTTCAGGGAGTAGTCGCGGTAGTCGCGCTGCAGCAGGAAGGCCAACCAACCGACCTCGTTGCTGTGCAACCCCCAGCTCTCGGTCGGCGCGACCACATCGTAGGCGCGGAACTCGATGCCGTAGGCGGGGGTCTCGCCCGCGCGCAGCTCGGTGTGTACCAGGTATCCCAGGTCGCTGCGCTTGCTCGTGAAATCGCCGGCCGTGCGCCACACGCCGAGCGCGTCGAACCGCCACCGCAGGTTCTGCTGCAGTCGCCAGTCGAAGATCGGTCCGAACACGACCGGCAGTCCTTCGACCCGGTTGAACGTGCCGCCGGTGCCGAGAGTGAGCGAGGAGCGGGACTCGGCCGTGCCCAACGCCTTTTCCAGCCCGAGGTTCTTGAGCCAGCGACGGGGGCCTGCGGGCGCGAGGGCGATCTCGTCACCCTCCGCGCGGTACGCCAGCGGCTCGCGGTAGGCCCGCACTTCGCCGGTCACCGAGGCGCCGGGGTCGCGCGTGAGCGTGCCGCCGATGACGATCAGGTCTCCGGTGACCACCGCGCCGGAGTCGAGCGCGGCGTCCCCGTTGACGACGAGCAGGGTGCCCTCCACGCGACCGGCGACGGCGACGCCGCCGTTGCGCACGGCCACGTCGCCCCGCCACTCGTTGCCCCGCGGCAGCCGGGACCGGCCCACCAGCCGGGTGGTCGTCGGGGCGTTGTACAGCCGGACCGCCTGCTCCGCCACGAGGCGTGGCAAAGTCGGCTGCAACGTGGTGACGCTCGCGCTCTCCGGGTTGATGACGATCGCCGTGTCCTGGGCGGCGAGTCGCGCGGCTCCGACGAGGCAGAAGAGAGCAAGACGGGCGCGCGACCGCATCGGCGTCATCCCTCCACGTCGCGGGGCGGCTCGAGGCCCAGCCGCCGCATCCGGCGGTAGAGGTTGGCGCGGTCGGTGGACAGCCTGCGGGCCCCCTCGGCCACGTTGCCGCGCGCCGCCGAGAGGGCGCGCGCGATCAGCGTCCGCTCGAAGTCGTCGAGCGCATCCGCGAGCGACACATCGGTCCACGCGTCGGGCTGCCGGGAGCGAGCGCCGTCCTGGGGAACGACGTGCGCCACGTCGTCCGCGGTGATCATCTCGTCGTTCCACTCGCTCCCCTCGTTCCCTCCACGCTTCGGGGCGAGGATGGCCAGCCGCTCGACGATGTTCGCCAGCTCGCGCACGTTGCCGGGCCACCGGTAGGTCCCGAGCAGCTCGAGCGCGCCGGTGTCGAACTTCACCGGGCGGCCGAGGCGCGCGGCCTGGCGCGTTGCGAAGTGCCGCACCAGCGGCGGGACGTCCGCCGGACGCTCGCGCAGCGGCGGGATGTGGACGGGGAGCACATTGAGCCGGAACAGCAGGTCTTCGCGAAACTGTCCCTGGTGCGCGAGCTTCGCGAGGTCTTTATTGGTCGCGGCAATGACTCGCACGTCCACCGTGAGCGGCTTCTCCCCGCCCAGCCGCTCGATCACCCCGGTCTCGAGCACCCGCAACAGCTTCGCCTGGGCTTCGGGACCGAGGTCCCCCACCTCGTCCAGGAACAGCGTGCCGCCGTCGGCGAGCTCGAAGCGGCCGATGCGGCGCTCGGTCGCTCCGGTGAACGCTCCTCGCTCGTGGCCGAACATTTCCGACTCGACCAGGTCCTTCGGGATCGCGGCACTGTTGACGCAGACGAACGGCCTGGCCGCCCGCGCGCTCTGGCGGTGGATCGCGGAGGCCACGAGCTCCTTTCCGGTCCCCGATTCGCCGGTGATGAGCACCCGCGCCCCGGTGGGCGCGACGCGGGCGATCATGGCCCGCAGGTCCTCCATTGCCGGGCTCACGCCCACCAGCGGATCGCCGTGTCCCAGCGCCTCGTGCAGCCGCCGGTTCTCCGCGAGGGTGCGCGACAGAGCCACGGCGGCGCGCAGCGTCGTGAGCACGCCCTCGGGCGTGAGCGGCTTCTCTAAGAACTGGAAGGCGCCGAGCTTGGTGGCGCGCACCGCGTCGGCCAAGTTCGCCTTGCCGCTCATCATGATCACCGGCACGTGAGGCGCGATCTGCTTGAGCTGCTCGAGGACCGTCAGGCCGTCCGGGCCGCCCGGCATCATGAGGTCGAGGAGCACCGCATCGGGCGCCTCGCGCTCGACCGCCGCGACCGCCGCGCTCCCGTTCTCCGCTTCCGCGGTGTCGAACTCCTCCGACTGCAGCAGGGCGCCCACCATCCGGCGGATGTTGGCTTCGTCGTCGACGAGCAGGACGCGCGGGCTCACGCGGGAAGCACGATGGAGAACGTGGCGCCGCCGCCCGGGGTCTCGGAGACGGTGAGCGTGCCGCCGTGGGCCTCGATCGTGTGCCGCACCAGGGCGAGACCGAGGCCCGTCCCGTCCTGCTTCGTCGTGAAATACGGCTCGAACACGCGTTGCCGCAGCTCCGCGGGGATCCCGGGGCCGTGGTCGGCGAGCGTCACGACCAGCCCCTGCCCGCCGCGGTGCAGTGCGATCTCGATCGACCCGCACCCACCCATTGCTTCCGACGCGTTCCGCAGCAGGTTGCCGAAGGCGCGGCGCAGCGGGTCGTAGTGGCCCGAGATCGTGCGCGGGCCGCCGTCCGCGCGCACCGACACCGCCACTCCCGGCGGCACCGCAGTGCGGCCCAGATCGTCGAGCAGCTCCACGAGATCCACCTCGCTCTTCGGACCCTCGGGCAGCCGGCCGAAGTCGGCGAACTCCCTGGCCAGCCGGGCGAGCCGATCGGTTTCGGCGGCCATCACTTCCGCCGCCGCCGCCATGGGGCCCTGCGCCGGCGCGGCGACGCGCCGCAGCTGGTCGACGGCGATCCGCATCGCCGTGAGCGGATTCTTGATCTCATGCGCCACCCGGCGCGCCACCTCGCGGAACGCCCGCAGCCGCTCGGCCTCGAGCTCCTGCTCGCGCGCGGCGTCGAGCGCAGTGGCGAGCTCGCGCAGCGCCTGCCGCAGCGCCTCGAACTCCGGCGCGCCGCGGGTCGGCGCGCCGGCCGGGAGAGGCATGCGTCGCCGGATCAGCCGCGTCCAGCCCACCAGCTCGTCGATCGGGCGTGACAGCTGGCGCGACAGGTGCCCGGCGAGGCGGATCGCGGCGACGATCGCGAGCGCGCCGAGCGCCAGCACGAGCGCCGCGAACCCGGCCGCGTAGTAGCGGAGATACGTCTCGGCGCGGCGCACCAGGGTGACCGAGCTCGAGAGCTGATTGAGGTGGTGGCGGAACGCCGCCCGCTCCCGCGCCGTGAGATGGGTGGTGTCCATCCGCTCGAGCATCTGGCGCGCCGAGGCGGCTGCGCCCTCCAGGGCGACGCGCGCCCCCGCCGACGGCGCCGCCGTGCGAGCCGCCAGGACCCACCCAACCACCGCCAGCGTGATCGGTACGGCGGTGAGCGCGACCAGGATCCCGAAGATCCGGCGGCGGAACGGAAGGGCCATATTGGAGGCGGCAATCTAGGGCTTCGGCGCTCGTGTGACAATTCGACACAGGAGAACTAAGTGCGAAATGCGGAGTGCGGAATGCGGAATTGATGGGCTGGCGTCGAACCGCGATCTTCGCGGTCCGACGCTCGCACTGACATTCCGCATTCCACACTCCGCATTCCACATTGGGGGAGGGGGACGGGACGGGATGAAGAGCCACACCCACTATCTCTGGTTCAACACGAAGCAGCGGCAGGAGATCATCGACATCACCGACGATGTCGCCCGTCAAGTCACCCAAAGCGATGTGCGGGAGGGCTTCGCGCTCGTGAGCGCGATGCACATCACGGCGTCGGTATTCGTGAATGACCACGAGTCGGGATTGTGGTCGGACATTCTGAAGTGGCTCGAGGGCACTATCGCCCCCTGGGACCCCGGGCGTTACAAACACAATGAAACGGGTGAGGACAACGCCGCCGCGCACTTGCGGAGCCTCACGATCGGCCACGAGGTGATCGTGCCGATCACGGACGGCAAGCTCGATCTGGGCCCCTGGCAGCGGGTGTTTTACGGTGAGTGGGACGGGCAGCGCCGGAAGCGGGTGATCATCAAGGTGGTCGGGGAATGATGCCCCTGTAGGCGCCGATCCCGTACCAGCAGGGACTCAA
>Ga0070708_100004903_pt1 | contig 10568 bp, 7 predicted proteins | sample KBSK5503metaG_FD_65469 | JGI IMG/M metagenome (GOLD analysis project Ga0070708, IMG submission 65469) | Corn, switchgrass and miscanthus rhizosphere microbial communities from Kellogg Biological Station, Michigan, USA - KBS K5-50-3 metaG | ecosystem: Host-associated > Plants > Roots >... | reverse complement strand
ACCGCATCAGCAACAAGGAGGGCGACCCAGTGGCGATTGACGACGACTCGACCGACGGCACGAAGGCGCCCGCACCCCGCCGGCGACGGGCGAAGAGCCCGACCGCGGGCGTCGCCGACTCGGCACCGGCCGGGCTCGACGCGGCACCGACGGGGCTCGCGATGCCATTGACGGTCGCCGAGGATGGCGCGGCCATCGCCGCCGATCGGGTCGACGTCACGTTCGGCGCGGTTGGGCGGGTCGAGACCGGCCAGCTCGACGTCGATCGCGGCGCCGTCGGGGCGGCTCGGGCGGAGCGCCTCTCCCTGGATCGCAGCGCGATCGGCGCCGCGGTCGCCGGCGAGGTCGATATCCGCCAGAGCGTCGCCCGATCGATCCTCGCCCGCGAGGTCCGGGTGGACCAATCCGCGATCCAGACCATCGTCGCCCAGGACGTCCGGATCGAACGCTCCAGCTTCGTCGGCGTTCTCCTCGCACGGCGCGTCGTCGGAGAGGTCCGGGTCCTGCTCGATTGGCGCGGTGCGCTCGCCTTCGGCGCGGCCGCCGGCCTGGTGATGCGGCTGTTCGGCCGCGGCCGGCGGCCCCGCGGTTGAGCGTCGGCTCAAAGATCGACTCCAGCGCCCGGATCGACGCGTCCGCGGAGATCGGCAAGGGCGTCCAGGTCGGGGCTCGGACGTCCATCGCCGCCGGAGCTCGCCTCGGCGACGCCGCCCGGATCGGCAGCGACGCGCGGATCGGGCGCGACGTCCTCGTCGATGCCGGCGTCCAGGTGGGCGATCGGGTCGTCGTCGGCGACGGAGCGCGGGTCGAGCCCGGTGCGACGATTGAGGACGGCGTGCTCATCGGCGCCCGGGCCATGCTCACGAACGAACGCCATCCCCGGGCCGTCACGACGACCGGTCAGCTGGCGGCGGCCGGCGCGGCGAGCGATGCCGGGATCGTCGTGCGCTCCGGCAGCTCGATCGGAGCGGCCGCGGTGCTCACCGCCGGGTCCGAGGTCGGGGCGTACGCGACGGTCGGTGCCGGCGCGGTCGTCACCACGTCGGTGCCGGGCCACGCCTTCGTTGCCGGCAACCCGGCCCAGCGACTCGGCTGGGTCTGCACCTGTGGGTCGCCGCTCGTCGATGCCGAGGGCGACCCCGCGGCGGCCGAGCCGCCCCAGTACGCGCGTCACCCGGAGCTCACCTGCCCGACGTGCGGACGGGTCTTCGTCTACGTTCCGGAGCCCGAGGGGCTCGAGGAGCGGGGAACGGCCAAGGCCCAGCGCCCGGCCTGACCCGCGCCGCTCAGCGCGGTGGCGCGATCCGAGGGTCGACGCCGGCGGCGGTAGCCTCGGCCGCCTTCCGAGCCTGGGCCTCGGCGGTGTGCTGCTGATGGATCTCCACCGCCTCGAGCGGCTTGCCCTCGAAGACGACCTGGCCGCGCTCGAGCACGAGCGCGCGGTTGCAGAACTCGCTGACCCAGGCCATGTCGTGGGTCACGAGAACGACCGCCTTGGCCGCGCGGGCGAGCTCGAGCACGCGTGCCTTCGACTTCTCCCGGAACGCGATGTCGCCGGTCGAGAGGACCTCGTCGAGGAGAAGGATGTCGGGATCGACCGAGGCCGCGATCGCGAATCCGAGCCGCGCCCGCATGCCCGTCGAGTACGTCTTCAGGGGGGCGTCGATGAACGCCCCGAGATCCGCGAACTCGACGATCGACGGCAGCAGGCGCCGGGTCGTCGAATCCTCGAGCCCGAGGTAGGCGCCGCCGAGGAGGATGTTGTCGATCCCCGAGAGCTCCGTGTCGAAGCCGGCGCCGAGGGCGAGGAGGCCGGACACGTGACCCCGCGTGTCGACGACACCCTCCGACGGCCGCATGATCCCGGCCAGGACCTGGAGCAGCGTGCTCTTGCCGGCGCCGTTCGGCCCGATGATCGCGAGCGACTCTCCATGGACGAGCCGAATCGAGACGTGGCGCAGGGCCCAGAACCGCTCCGGCGGCTTGCGCCGGAGGACGTTCCCGAGCGACTCCACCATCGATCGCTTGCGGTTGAAGCGCAGGTTGTACTGGACCCCGAGATCCTCGGCGTGGATCGCGTGGCTCGGCTGGAAGTCGTTGCCGACGACGTCGGCGCTGCCCGCGCTCACAGGACCTTCGCGAACTCGGGTTCGACCCGCTTGAAGAAGATCGCCGCGAGGGCCGTCAGGACGATGCTCGCCAGGAGCAGCTCGAACAGGCTCAGGAGGTTCGGGCTGAGCGGCGGGCCGCCGTCAGCGGTGCCGTAGATCACGGCCCGATAGGCCTCGAACAGCACCGAGAAGGGGTTCAGCCCGACGAGGTCATGCAGGATCGGGTAGCGCTTGAACATCGAGACGTTGTCGAGGGTCGAGAGCGCGTACAGCCCCGGTGAGAGGAAGAACCACAGCCGGAGCACGTGACCGACGACGTTGCCGAGATCCCGAAAGAAGACGTTCGCGGCCGAGACGAAGATCGCGCTCGCGAGCGAGAAGACGTACTGGACCACCGCGATCACGGGGATCCACAGGACGTACAACGTGAACCGGCCGGGGTTGAGCAACATGATCACGGCCAGCGGGATCAGGCCCCAGGCGAAGCCGACGACCCCGGCCGTGGCGGTGGCCAGGGGCAGCACGATCTTCGGGAACGCGATCTGACGGATGAGCGCGGATTGCCGGACGACCGACTGCGTGCCGTCGGCGACGACCGACGAGTACCACTTCCAGGGCAGGATCGCGGCGAAGATGAAGAGCGGGTAATCGGGGATGTTGCCGCGTCCGATGATCGTCACGAAGATGACGTAGACGATCATCTGGAGCAGCGGATCCAGGATCCACCAGAGGTTGCCCAGGACCGTATCCGAGCCGCGCTTCTTCATCTCGGCCTGGACGAGATAGCGGATCAGACGGCGGCGGGACGTGACCTCCCGGACCGCCTCGCGCAGCAGCTCGAGTGTCGGCGGGGTGCCCGATACCTCACGGACAACCGGCCGTGCACTCGTGGACAACATCGCGCGGAGGGTAGCACGGGGTCGCCCGGATTCAGGTTCGGGCGCGGCTCCGGGCGAGGCGTCGGACGGCCCTCAGCCCCCGACCGGCGCTCAGCAGGCCCGCCAGCACGACGTCGCCGACGGGGCTGCTCGGCCGCGCTGCGAGTCGGAGCGCGAGGCGGATCGGGGCATTCCCGCCCCGCAAGACTGCCTGCGGCGACCGGCGCCGCGCCGTGCGCAAGAGGGAGCGGTACGCGTTGCGGCCGGCCCGGGGCAGGCGTGACCAGCCCCGGAGCGGCGGCTCCAGGATCGCGTGGGTCAATCCCGTCGACCCGGCCAGGATGTCGGCCCGGACGGTTTCGAGGAATCCCTCGATGGCCGCGAGCAGCTCCCCGGTGGTCGGGTCGGATCGGTCGATGGCGTTGGCGAGGTGGACGCCCAGGTCGGAGCGGAGCAGGCGGTCGACGTAGGCCGTCGCGAGCGCCTTCCGGCTGGCGACGTCCGGGAGCAGGCGGGCCGCCTCGTCCTCGACCAGGGCGAGAGCATCCGCCGCGATCGCCGCCGCCTCGACCCCGCGTCGTGCAGACGAGCGGGTGGCGGCGGTGATCGAGGGACCCTCGTGGCCGGGCCCGGGCCGCCGCCACTCGTAGACGGTGTCAGCGATGACCTCGATCCGATCGCCGGCGCGGAGGAGGGCGCGAATGATCCACGGCTGGTCGCCGAGGACCCGGCCCCGGAACCGGAGGCCCTCGGTCAGGGAGCGCCGGAAGAGCTTCCCGTGGGGCGACACGTAGTAGAGCAGGCCGGGGTTGGCGACGAGCGACTTGCGACCCGGGACCCGGATATCCGGGATGTCGTAGAACCCGCTGAGCCACGTCCGCCGGCCATCCGACCAGATCTGCTGGCCGATCACGGCGTCGGCATCCGTCGCGCGGGCCTGCCCGAGCAACCGGGCGATGCCCCCGGCGAAGAACCGATCGTCCGCATCGAGGAACGTCAGCCACTCCCCCCGGGCGACGTCGAGCGCTCGGTTGCGCGCCTTCGACACGCCTTCATTCGTCGACGATCGGACGATCACCACGCGATCGTCACCGGCCGCCACGCGCTCGACGGCGGCGATCGTGCCATCCGTCGAGCCATCGTCGACGACGACGCACTCGAGGCGAACCGCTCGCTCCTCGAGGACCGACGCGAGCGCGCCCTCGATCGAGGTCTCCGCGTTCCAGCACGGAACGAGGACCGAGACGACCACCGCCCCGTCAGCCGGCACGGAGCTCCGAGATCGCGTCGAGGACCCAGTCGATGACCGGGGCGAACGAGGCGGACCACGAGTCCGGCAGGGCCAGCGCCTCGCTCGCAGGTTCTGCCGGCGGCCCCGAGCGGGCCCCGCCTGCCGCGGTCGCCAGGGCCGCCGCAAGGGCTTCGACCTCGGGCTCGACGGCGCGGATCGTCGGCGCGATCGCCGCCAGCGCCGCCTGCGTCTTGACCCCGAAGGTGTTCGTCACGACGGCGCCGCCGGCCGCCGCCATCTCGAGCGGCGGATAGCTGGTGTGCGGCGACAGCATCAGCGACAGGAGGACGTCCGACCGCCCGAGCAGCGCGGCGTACTCGGCCAGGCTCTGCCACGGCAGGGCGCGGATCTCGCGACCCGGCGCGAGTGGCAGGTCGGGCACCTGGTCGCCGATGAATGCGAACTCCCAGTCACCGTCGAACGCACCGCGCTCCGTCGCGAGGCGTAGCGCCCGGAGCCCGAGCTCGAAGGCATTCCGCGGGTTCCGCGGCCGGGCGTAGAAGAGCAGCCGCCGAGGTCCGTCCCGCGGGCCGGCGCGGAAGAGCGCACGATCGACGGCCGGCTCGAAGGCGATCGAGGGCGCTTGGCCGCCGCCCACTCCGAACCGACCGATGCCGATCGAGACGAAGTGCGACCGCAGGAGAGACTCGTTGAAGATGCCGCGGATCGGGAAGTCGTAGGTCGCCAGGGCAAGCGCGTAGTTCGTCGACCACGCGTAGAAGCCCGGCTCGAAGTCCTGGATGAGGTACAGGAACTCCCGTATCTCGGTCACGGCGAGGGCGGCCCGCGCCACGTAGGCCGTCGGCCACCAGGTCGCCACCAGGACGTCCTTCCGTCCGAGGCGGAGCGGGGTTGCCGGATCCTCCGCGGATTCGAACGAGATGTCGTCCCGTCCGGCCGGCAACCCCGAGAGGGTCGCGACGTGATCCCGCAGCGCCGCGTGGTCGGCCTGCGCCGGACCGTGCGTCGCCACGAAGCGGACCGGGACGCCGCGGGCGGCGATCCGGGCCCCGAGGTTGAGCGCGGTGTTCGGCCCACCGGTCATCCGATGCAGCTGCAGGTTCGGCAGCAGGATCACGAGGCTCGGCCGGTCGTCGAGGCTCGGATCGCGAACCACCGACGCCGTCTTGACGAGGACCGGACCGTCGACCGCCCGGACCTCGGCGAAGGGATCCTGGCCCGAGGGCCGGAGCCGCCGGACGAGCCCCCGCGTCAGCCGCCGGCCGACAGCCGCGGCCTTCGGTCGGGCCGAGGTCACGTGGCGGCGCTCGCCAGCTCCAGCGCGGACGTCGGCGGCACGGACGAGGGCGTGGGGACGGCCGTCGTCACGACCTCGCCGGGGCGCTCCGCCAGCATCGGCTCGAGGGTCGCCAGCATCTGGTCGACGCGCTGGGCGAACGTATGGCGCTCCAGGACGGCCGCCCGGCCCTTGGCCGCGGCGGCCTTCCTCGCCTCGGGATCGGCGAGGAACCGCTCCAGCACGGCGAGGAGCTCCTCGCGCGTCTCGAAGGTCGCGACCGCGCCGTCGAACTCGGCCTCGATCCCGGGGACCCAGTCGGACACCACGAAGGCCCCGCAGGCGAGCGCGTCGTAGACGCGATTCGAGATGATCCCGAGCTCCCGCATGTCGCCCCAGTGGTCGTTCAGCACGATGTCCGCGCTCGAGTAGCTTCGGCGGAGCTCGTTGTTCGGGATCCACTCCCCGCGCAGGTGCTTCGGATCGAGCATCTCCGGGGTCCAGCCACCGCCGTAGACGGCGAGATCCCAGGTGGTGTCGCGGAGATCCTCGATGATCGGCCGCTGGACGCCGCGCGAGTTGCCGACGAAGAGGAGCTGGTGCTTTGGCCCGGTCGGATCCGGGAAGAACCGCGTCGGCTCGGTGGCCTGGTGCAGGGTGACGAACGGGACCTCGACCCGTTTCGACAGGTTCGCGAGGAGCATGTCGGAGGCCATGAAGACCACGTCGTAGGTCTCGCACAGGGCTTCGGTCACGCGGTCCGGGTGGCTGATGACCCACAGGGCGTTGAGCTGCGACGCGATCGTCCGCGGCGCCCGGACGCCGAAGATATGGAGCCCGACGTCGGCCCGGAGCGCGGCTGCCGAGCCCTGCTCGACGTGGACGAGGACGCTCGTCGGAAAGCCCCGCCGCTCGAAGTTCCGCTGGACATCCCGGCCGAACGGCACGTCGCCCCAGGTCCGGCCCATCTCCCAGGTCTGGGGGCCGATGTGGGCCGCGATCTTCGGCGCCCGGGCCCAGCTCGCGACAAGCTCCCGGAGCTCGATCGCCCGGTGGTCGTACGTGTGCCGGTCGAGCACCTGCCCCCGGTAGCGCGCGGCGAGCTCGGTGCGGCGCGCCGGGTCGTCAAGCAGCCCTCGGACGGTGGACACCAGCGTCTCGGGACCGTCCCATGTCGGGAAGTCGGCATCGAACAGCTCGCGGACGCCGAGCTCGTTGTCGCTGACCACGATCGTGCCTGCGGCGAGGGCATCGAAGACCCGGGAGTTGACGGAGCCGTACGGCTTCGTGCTGATCGCGGCGTCGTCGATCGCCACCGCGGCCGAGGCGTAGATGTCGGCAAGTGCGTCGTAGGGACGGAGGCCCCGGACCATCGACGCCAGCTGCGGCTGGTTCTCCCAGCCGCGCCCGTAGATGGCGACCCCCACGCCCGCCTCGGCAAGCTCCGGCAGCGCGCCGGCGATGCCGCGGGCGACGCCCCAGTCGCTCCCGACGAACACCGCGTCGCTGGCCAGCGAGGGCGTGGCGGGTCGCGGATTGAACCGCGCCGGGTTCGTGGCAATCGGGAAGACGTGGGCCATCTTGGCCGACGTCGCCTCGACGATCGTCTTCGAGCGACTGCTCGAGGCGAGGACGAGGTCGTAGTTGTCGAACCAGGGCTTGGCCGTCCACTCCTCGGTCCAGTTCCGGATCCAGGCCACCGTGATGACGTGGCGCGGGATCTGGAACAGGTCGAACTTCTCGAGCAGCGAGATGACGACGTCGCACGCACCGGCGCCGTCGTACCAGCGATCCTTCTCGCGCTCCAGGTACGACACGCTCCAGCCGAGCCGGCCGATCGCGTCGCCGAGCTCGTGGGCCGTGTACCAGTCGCCGAAACCCGCGCTCTCGTCGTCCCGGGTCAGGGTGATCCCGACGCGCAGCGGCTCCGGCGTCCAGTGGCTTCCCGCGAACAGTCGGTCGAGCAGGACCGATCGATAGAGGCGGGGGCCCCATCGATCCTGGAGGGTCGTGACATCGTCCTCATCGAGGGGCCGGATCGCCTCCGCCTCGGCGAGCACATTGCGATGCCAGAGGACGGCGCTGCCGTCGACGAGGATGCGGCCGCCGGCTTCGCCGATCCGGAGGCACAGCTCGACCGGCTCAGCCTCGTCGAGCGCGGACGGCGGAAGGCCGACGGCGTCGATCGTGGCGCGGTCGACCAGGAGGCAGGCCTCGCTCGCCGCCCCGCGCTCGACCCGCTCCGGTCCGCCGTGATCGAGAACGTCGGCCCCGAGCCCGATGGCCCGCGGCTCGGGCAGGCCCTCGATCGGCACCAGCTCGAGACCCATGTGGGCCAGACGGAGACCCCCGACGCCGGCCTTCCGGTCGCCGGCACCCGCGGGCAGGAGCAGCCGCGCACCGACCGCCCCGCCGGGCACCTCGCGGATGGTTGCGACCATGCGCCGGAGCCACGTCGGCTCGACGGGCCGGACGTCGTCGTGGAGGAGCAGGATCAAATCGCCGGAGGCGATCGCCAGCGCCTCGCGTCGGGAATCCGCCGAGGTCCCGCCGGTGACCGGGCGAATCCGGCGCCGGCCACCCTCGGAGCGCTGGTCGCCGCGAGTCGCCGCGCGGACCATGTTGTCCGCCCGCGGCCCGGCAACGAGGATCTCGAGGTCGTCCCAATCGGTCCGGATGAGGCCCTGGAGGCAGGCCCGCAGCGTCGGCGGATCCGTCCGGGAATCGACGATGACGGAGACCCGCCCGTCTGCCTCGGGCGCGGCCGGCAGGGCAGCCCGGATTCGGGCGACGACCTGATCCTGGGTCGGGCCGGTAGCGCGACCCAGGAGGCGGCGCAGCCCGAGCCGGCGGGCCGTGCGTCGTGCGAGCCGGACCGGGCCTTCGAGCGCCTTCCGGGCGTAGCGCCGGGGCGCCCGGGCGGTGCGCAGGATGGCGACGCCGGCGCGGACGACGAAGCGGCCGCGCAGGCGTTCCAGCGTGGCCTCGGCCTGGGCGAGCGCGCGCTCCCGCTCCCGGTTCAGCCGGATCGCCCGGTCGAGGTCCCGCTCGAGGCGCCGCCGCGTCGCGGTCGATTGCTCGGCCATCGCCGCGAGCCGCGATTCGAGCTCGACGATCTGGGCCTCGAGGGTCGCGATCCGCTCGCTCGTAGGGGTCGGCGGGGTCTCGTTCAAGCGCCGGCCGAGGCCGTCGGAGCCGTCCGCCGGGCCCGGATCCTGGGGTGTCGCGGGCAGGGCATGCACGTTCTCATGAGGCGGCCGTTACTCTACAGGACGATCGGCCACGCAGGCCGGACCGCCCAGCGGTCGACGCGCCGAGATCCCAGGAGAGTGCCGTGGAGCTGTTCGTGGTGGGCGCCGGGTACGTCGGCCTCACGACGGCCGTGGGCTTCGCCCAGCTCGGTCACGGGGTCACGGTCCACGACGTGGACCCGGCGAAGCTCGAAGCCCTTGCCGATGGCCGCTCGCCGATCTACGAGCCCGGCCTCGAGGTGGCTCTCCGCGATGGGATCGCCGCGGGCCGCCTCCGCTTCACGGCCGAGGCGACCCCGGATTCGGACGCCGAGGTCGCCATCGTCTGCGTCCCGACCCCGCTCGATCCGGGCGGCCTCCTGAGCACGTCGATCGTCGAATCCGTGGTGGGCGGCCTCCTGGCGGCCCTCGGCAGCGATCGGACCATCGTGGTCCGGTCCACGCTCCCGTTGCACGGGCCGGACCGCCTCGAGATCGTGGCCGGCGGCGGCACCCGAGCGTCGATCGTCGTCAACCCGGAGTTCATGCGGGAGGGCCGGGCGCTGGCGGACTTCGCCGCGCCGACACGGGTCGTCGTCGGTTTCCTCGCGGAGCGGGACCGTACCGCCGCCGAGCGATTCGCCGGCCTGTACGCCTCGCTCGGCGCTCCCTTGATCGTCGCCGACGCTCGCTCGGCGGTCCTCGTCAAGCTCGCCTCGAACGTGTTTCTCGGGGCCAAGGTCGCGTTTGCCGACGAGCTCGCCCGGCTCTGCGACGCGACCGGCGCCGATGTCTCGGTGGTGGCCGACGGCCTCGGCCTCGATCCACGGATCGGGCGGGCGTTCCTCGATTCGGGCCCGGGGTTCGGTGGGTCGTGCCTGCCCGAGCAGGCCATGGCCATCGCGGTGGAGACGAAGCGGCGCGACCTCGATGCCCCGCTCCTGTCGTCGATCGCGACGTCGAATGCGGTCCACCAGGAGTCGCTCGTCGTCGGGATCGGTCGGCTCCTGGCCGACGGCCTCGCGGGTGCTCGGATCGGGCTCCTCGGCCTGGCCTTCAAGGCCAACACCGACGACGTTCGACAGTCGCCCGCCTTGAATCTGGCCCGGAGCCTGCGAGCCCACGGCGCCACGGTCCTCGGCTACGACCCGATCGCTCGCGCGACCGCCCAGCGGGCAGACCCCGACCTTGCGACGGCAGATTCCGCGATCGACGCGGTCGACGGCGCCGATGCGGTGGTCGTGGCGACGGAGTGGCCGGAGTTCGCGGCGCTCGACTGGCCGGCGGTCCGGGCCCGGATGCGCGGCGACCTCGTCTACGACACCCGGCGGACCCTTGTTGCGGCCGAGGTCCGTGCCGCCGGGCTGCGGTACGTCGCCCTCGGGCGGGCATCCGTGCCGGCCGACGCCGTCGCCGCCGGGGATGTCGCGGGAGCCGCCGCCCTCGCTGACCCGGTCGCTCGCGCCTAGGCCGGCCCGGCCAGCCGGAAGAAGAAGGCCGCCCGGCCACCGTCCGACGCCGCATTCAGGCGCGCCGCAGTGTCCCGCGCGCTGGCGATCGCTTCGTCGCTGAATGTCCCCGGCGGGTGGGCCCACCACGACCCCGGCTCCCGCCAGGCGATGTCGCGCGCGATCTGATCGCTGGCAAGGACCTCCAGGAACGAGCTGTCGTACGCGGCTCGGACGAGCCGAAGGCCGGCCTGGGCGGCGAGGACCTCGAGGCTCCGCGGCGTGTGCACGAACAGGTGCCGCGGCGGATCGAGCTCCCACCAGTTCGTGCCGTACTCGCGCCAGAACCACGTGCCCATGACCGGGGTCCGGA
>Ga0070708_100004902_pt1 | contig 10568 bp, 7 predicted proteins | sample KBSK5503metaG_FD_65469 | JGI IMG/M metagenome (GOLD analysis project Ga0070708, IMG submission 65469) | Corn, switchgrass and miscanthus rhizosphere microbial communities from Kellogg Biological Station, Michigan, USA - KBS K5-50-3 metaG | ecosystem: Host-associated > Plants > Roots >... | reverse complement strand
GGCGGCCTTTGATACGATCGGAGTTCACTCCCGTGGGGCTGTAGCGCAGTTGGGAGCGCGCGTGAATGGCATTCACGAGGTCATGGGTTCGATCCCCATCAGCTCCACCAACTCCGGCAATGAGTTAGCGTGATCGCAAATCGTCATCGCGGCTGATTTGTCCATTTCTTGTCCATCCTGACGGGAACGCTGCGAGACCCCCGAAACGTTCTCGAACGAGCGCCTTCGCACGTTGCGAGAAGGCTAAGGGGAACATGGCCTCGAAGCTATGGCTCTGCTCGTACACAGCTTAGTGACCGGAATGGCGGATTCGACGGCAGCTAACGTGGCGAGCGGAGTTTATCGACGCTTGAGCGAGCGTGCTGCCGTAGGAGCTGACCAGCGTCCTCGGCTGCTGGTGCGGGCGCTCGGCGACGCCGGCGCTCGAGGTCTTCCCATCCAGCAGATCCAGTCGTCGCTCCTGCCGGGGTTCGTTCGCTTCCTCCGGCGCAGCGGCCTCGTAGCTGCTCGAGGTCACTTGAGAGCGGCCAGGATTCGCCGCTTGACCTCTTGGTCGTCGATGAAGGTCTCGATGTAGCCGCGGAACCCGGCGTCCGCGAGCGGCGCTACCCTTTGGCCGATGGCGCCCACGTCCTGACCGCTGCCTTGCAGGTTGATGAGCAGCGCCGCCGCGGCGTCCGGATTGCCGCGAACGATTTCCGCGGCGTGGGTCGCCACCCACGCGGGATCGGCCCGGGCGAGCCCAGCGATGAGCGGCTGCGCCCGGCCCGGCTCCAGCGCCGCCTCATACGCGGCTCCAGCGCCGCCTCATACGCGACCGCCAGCGCCCGCGGATCGCGGAGCCACGCGCGCGCGCCGATACATCGCAGCCTCTGCCATTCCAAATCCGTTCCCGGCATCCAGGGGTTGGCGACGCCGGCAAGCTGCTCGCGCGGCAGCTTCGCCACCGCCTCGGCACCCGGCGCGGAGGGAAACTTTTCGAAGAAGAGCAGCGCTTGGCCGCGAACCGCCGCGTCGGGATCGGCCAGACAGTCCGCGACCGCCCGCGAGAACGCCGCCGGATCGGGGCAGCCCTGATAGGCACGGATCACTGCGTCGAGCGGCGCGGCATCGCCGGCGGCGCCGGGCAGCCCCACGCCGCGGAGGCCGTCGCGCACCACCTTGAGCCACTCGGTCATGAGACGCGGTTGATCCGCTCGGAGACTTCGAACGCGAGCGAACAGCCGCAGGCGGCCTCCTCGCTCCAGGGGAGCGGCGGCGAGTCGAGAATGCCCATCCTACTTGATGCCGTTCATGATCTCGTCTCTCCGAAGGCCTCGAGAATCGCCGTGACAGTTGGGTCGGTTCTTAACCGCCGCAGGCGGCCGAGAAAGGGCTCGACCTCGCGCGCTCGGCCCGCACGCACGGCTTGGAGCAGGCCGAAGATTGCTCCCGAGACGACGTCGGCGGATGGGCTCTCGAGCAAGTCCGACACCTTATCCGGTCGCCGCTTGTAGAGGGGCGCAGGCCCGTCGTCGAACAGAAGGAGAAACGCCATCGCGGACGCCGCGCGCTGTCGGCGCACGTCGTGAGCGAACACCTTGGACGGCACGACGACGTTACGGAGGCCCACCCTGATGATTTCAGCGACTCCTGCGCGGAAGAGGGCAGCGTTCCTCTCGCGCAGAAGGTCAACGTCGTTCCAGCTCTCTCGGAAGAAATGGTGACAGGCGAGGATGCCCATCGCGAGCCGCCCCTCCTCGACCACCCGGACGTCCGCGAGCGTGGCCTTGCCCTCTCGGACGCGATCCGTCGATCCGGGCGTGGTCTCCGCCTTCGCCACAAGATCCATCAGCGCTCGCACGGCGGACGAGAGATCGTCACCTCCGGCCGCCGCGCGCACGAGGAGCCCGAGCGCCCATGGCCCGGCGATCTCGGCGAGCGCCGCGAACGCCGGGGCAATGTCGTCTCCGCGATCGCGCATTTGGCTCAGCGTATCGACGTCATCCTTCGACCTCAGGCGCCGGAGGCGCTCGGCCAGCCCAGCGGCGCCCCCGACATGGTCGAGCCACAGGCCCGGTTCCTGGAGCCAGATGCTCGCCGCCCGGAGCGACCCTTCCGCCGACTCCGCTTCCTCCTGCCGCTGCTCGTCGTCGCGCGCCTCCCTGGACAGCTGCCGGAGCCGCGGCACCGCGACGCGGATATCGGCGCCGCCCCTGGCGGACGTGACGGCCTGCGCCAGGATGGACGCCGCCGCGGCGCGCTCGAAAGACCGCGGGCTGTCCAGGCGATGGATCGCGTCGGCCACCGTCGACTCGCCTTCCTCTCTCGTCAAGCCAAGCTCCACAACGAGGTCCGTCGCGGCGGCGCGGAGCGTCGCCTCGTCACTCGCCAGAAACGGCCGCACGAGCCCTAGGACGTCGCGGATCGAGGGAAGCCAATCGACGCGCTGGAACGCCGGATCAGACTGGATCGCGCCCAATGCCTCCAGGGTCACGTCCCCCGCCCGTCCCCGAAGCAGTGCCTCCAGGTCCGACACGCTCCCGCGCCGGAGGCGGTGCCTCATCAGGAGACGAGCCGCGAGCGGCGCCGGGCCTCGTCCGCCATCGATGATCTCTTGAAGCGGCGGCACGAGTGGCGAGATGTCGAAGCCGGCGACGATCCCGGCCTCCAACGTCTCCGCGGCTTCGTTACGAATCGCGGCGTCCTCTGCGCAGAGGAGCCGGCTCACCAGCGTGGGGAAGTCCCCGCGGCGAATGAGCTCGTGCACCTCGACCCAGGGCGTGCCGGCGGCCGCGCGCCTCAGCGTCCAGTTCGTCAGCTCGATCGTCGCGACGTAATCGCCGCCCTCGGACAGGACGAAGTAGGCGCCACACTCGGGACAGCGATAGTGGCGATCGTTCAGGCGGGTGAGCCGCTTCAGCGCCTCCGGAGGATATCGGGAATGGCAGCCGTCGCCCCATGACGTTTCGTCGACGAGAGAGCCGCACGTCCCGCAGCCGTTGCCGTGTCCGCTACGCACGCTTCTCACCCCAGCAGTTCAGCCATGTCGCCCGTCCAACCGCTGGAGCGCGGCCTCCGCTTTCGCCGTGAAGTCCATCCCTCGATAGCCCCAATGGCCACCGGGATTCGGCGACGTGCGCACGGCCTCGCGATACGCCGCAATGGCCTCCAGCGCCCGGCCTGCCGCTTCCAGGACCAGGCCGAGCTGGTAGTGGGAGGGATGGTTGCTCGGATCGATGCCGATCGCCGTCCGGTAACAGGCGGCGGCGCGTTCGAACTGCTTCTCGTTCCGATGGACGTTGCCAAGGTTGTACCAGGCGTCGTACTGTCGCGGGTCGATCTCGAGGGCCGCGGTGAGCGCGAGCCGCGCGCCGGCGAGATCGCCCGCGGCGCCCTTCTCAATGCCTTCCTTGAGCAGGGCGACCGCCCGCTGCTCGTCAGGTCGCGTGTCACTCATGCTTCCGCTTCCGCTTGGGCCGCGGCGGCCGGGGGGCTGCGTTCACCGAGATGAACCAGCGGGTCGCCTCCACGACCTCGCGCAACACCCGGGCGCCGAAGGTCTGGACGATCCCGGTCTGCATCATGCTGTCGGCGAGGAACGCTTCGAGCGGGCAGCTCCGGCCGTCTCCTCCGAATTGGCTGTCGGTCCAGGCGAGGACTTCGCGCTCGTTGACCTCGATGTGGTGGCGGTCCTTGCTCCAGGAGGTCAGCGCCGGTCTCGTGGGGACCGCCGCCAGCGCCGGACTGGGCGACGCGTCGGCGGCCTCCACGCTGCCCAGGAAGAGCAGCGCCTCGTTCGTCGCCTCCCCGCTGAGGACCGCGCGTTCGACGATCGCCCGGGCGATCCCCGCGCGCTCGGCGTCGGGGTTCCGGAGCAACGGCGCCAAGGCGGCCCAGTCGCGCTCACGCACGAAGTGGCGCGTGAGGATCTCGACCGCGGTGCGGCTCAGGTAACCGCCCTGGCCCTCGTTGCCGGCGGCGATGTGCTGCAGGTACGGCAGGGCGGCCGAGATGTCGCGGCGCTGGTCGAGCGCGTCCCCGGTGATCCTCACGAGCCATTCGGGGAGGAGGGCGAGCGGCTCCATGGCGGAGGAGACGTCGACGCCCTTCCGCTGGAGAGCCTGGAGCAGGCGCGCGACGTCGCGTGCCCGCGACGACTGCGGCCACGCGCGGACCACCGCGGCCAGCGCCGGGACGAAAGGCGCCAGGTTCGCCCCTCGCCTGTCCGCCGCGGTAAGGGCCTCGAGGGCCGCGCGACCAACGTGCTCGTCGGCGGCCAGCGCCGCGAGGCGCGGAAGGAAAGCCCTCACGTCGGTGCCCTCCTTGGTCGCTGCGGCCACGACGCGGACCGCGCTGTCGCGCAAGTGCCGGCGGTCGCTCTCGAGGCTGCGTCCCGCCTCCGCGATGGTCTCGCGGTCGAGAGCCAGGCCTTCCAAGAGCCCGACCGCCGCCGAACGATGACCGCCCTCCTCCGCGGCCAGGGCCCACAGCGTCGGCCGCAAGCGGAGGGCGCAGTCGCGCGCGGCGGGCCAGCCGCTCTGGTACAGGAGGGTGTCCAGCGCGACTGACCGTGCGACGTCGTCTCCCGATTCCACGAGCGCGGTGACGCGAGCGACGTCGCCTGTCCGCAGAGCATGCAGGGTGAGGACGGACAGGGCGGCCCGCCGGAGGTTCGCGGCGACGCCGGCGCCCGTCAGCGGGACCAGCGCGGGTTGGAGCACGGCCACGTCCTGCCCCTCGCGCACGACCGGGGCCAGCACGTCGAGGATGCGCTTTCGCGCCACGTCGTCGGACACCCCGACCAGCCGGGCCCCAAGAGCAGCGAAATCGCCGGTACGGACCGCCTCGTTCACGAGGATCTCCGGGGCCGAACCCTCGCACCGGCGCAGCGTGTAGCTGGTCCACGTGGAATTGCCGTAGGGGTAATCGCCCTGGACTTCGTGAAGATCGAAGTAGCTGCCGCACGCCGGGCATCGGTAGGGCGTATGGCCGTAAGAGTCCGGGCCGGCTCGGCGGAGCCGCTTGAATGCAGGCGGTTCGGGCACGGTGGGACCCTGCCCCTCCGCATCTCCCCAGTCCGCCTGGGTTCCGAGGGGACCGCACGCGGCGCAGAGAATCGGCAGGCGGCCTTCGGTGATCGCGTCGCACTCGCGTGCCAGTTCGCCCACGGGCCCTTGAGGGATCTCGGCACCCGTGGCCAGCAGCTCGCGCACGCGGGCGGCGACGTCCCGGTCGGACGCGACCTGCCGCGACAGCACGAGCCCGATGGCCTCGCTCCCCTGGTCACGTAGCCGCGCGACGAGGCGCACGAGCAACGCATCCGGCATCGGGACGAGGAGTCCTTCTCGCCATCCCTCGTCGAGCCGGGCCATGGCCTGCGCTCGGACGGAAGCATCCTCGTCCGCGAGGCCCGCGACGATGCGGCCCGCCGCCGGTGCCGCGCCCTGGATCCACGCCTTGCCAAGGGCCTCGATCGCGACCCGGCGCACCACGGGCAGGGCGTGCCCGCAGAACCGGTCGATGGTGGCCCAATCGAGGGGGCCCGATTCGAGCGCGTCCGTGACCAGCGCCCGCGCGGCCGTGTCGGCTGCTCCTGGTTTGTTGCGAAGGAGGAGCACTCGCTCCATGAAGGCGGTCTCGCCGCGGCGCTCGGCCGATGACAGGGCTTCGACCAGGAGGGCATGTTCGTCCGGCGGTCGCGGTTGGCGCAGGAGTCCCAGGGCCTGAACCTCCACGGGCACGTCGCGGCCGCTCCGGGCGAGACGGTCGAGCATCCGCGCGGCGGAGGCGGCGACTTCGGGGTCCCTCTCCTTCAGCGCGCCCGCCAGGGCCGCCAGGGCCGGGGCCCACGGAGCCCCCGCCAACACTGCTGCCGCGAGCCGCTCCATCGCGGCGCGGCGTGCCGGAGCGGCGCCATGCACGACCGCGTGGATGAGGGCGGGCGAGTCGGCGGTTGCCTCCTCCTTGGCGATCGCACCGGCCAGCCATGACGGAAGGGGCGATCCGAGGTCCGCCGTTTCGACGAGGAACGACATCGCGGGATCGGCGCCGAGGCTCAGCCAGACGCGCGGCGTGGCCACCGCTCCGCTCTGCAGGAGCAGCCGTGCCGCGGCGAGGCGGCCCGCGCCGCAGGCGCCTTCCAAGGCGGTGATGCCATCCCCGGTCGTCGCGTTGGGGTCGGCACCCGCGGCCAGCGTAGCCCGAAGCGCCACGAGGTTGCCGCCACGCGCCGCTTCGACGAGCTCGACGGCTTTCATTGCGTGCTCTTCCCGGTGCGCCTCAGCTGCAGGACGGGGTAGAACTCGCTGTTGTCGGACGTGTCCTCTTCCTCGTAGCGCGTCCCGCAGTAGGGACAACGGTAGGGCTGGATCCTGTCCGATCGATCGCCGGAGATCGTCAATCGCCTGCGGGCCGGAGGAAGGTGCTCGCCGCGATTCTCGTCCGCGGACTCCCGGTCGGAGAGTTGTCGGCAGATCGGACACTCGGAGAACCCGCAGATCGCGCCGCGCCCGCCTCCCCTGCGCGCTCCGACGCCTTCCAGCAGCCGCACGATGCCGGGATCGTGGGTGAGATCCCGCGCCGCCTGCCCATCGCGCGTGAGGGCCTTCACGTCCGCGCCCTGGAGCAGCAGCCACTCTGTCGCATCCTCGCGCCCGTAGAGGGCGGCCTGCATCAGCGGCGTGACTCCCAGACCGTCGGCGTTGTTGGGATCCGCCCCATGCTCCAAGAGCAGCTCGACGAGGTCCACCCGCCCCACGATCGTCGCGAGGGCGAGGGGCGTGCAACCCGTGGGATCGCCGTGGTTCGGTTCGGCGCCGGAGGCGAGCAGCGCCTTCGCGACTTCCCGCGACTCCTTCGGCTCGCGAATTGACCCTTTGGATCCGTCCGCGACCAGCAACCCGGAGAACCGCCGATCGAGGGCCGTGCGTCCCTCCTTGTCCGTGGCGTCGATCGGCGCGCCGTGCGACAGCAGACACCGGACGACGTCGACCCTTCCGAGGTCGGCCGCCATCATCACAGCGGTGACGCCGAGCTCGTCGGCATCGGCGGTGGACGCCCCGCGCGCCAGGAGCGTCTCGATCGTCCGGATGTCCGGCCGCTGGTATTTCCCCCCTTTGACGGCGCAGAGCAGGGCCGTGTTCCCGTCGCGGTCGCGCGCGTGAATGTCCGCGCCGCTGTCGAGGAGAAGCCTCACCGTCTCGGCGTGGCCCTCCCCCGCCGCCAGGGCCAAGGATTGCCGTCCGGCATGGTCCCTCCGATCGAGCGCCGCCCCACGACCGACCAAGGACCTCACCACCTCGGTCTCTCCCGCCGCGGCGGCTTCCATCAGCGCTGTCCGCTGCGTGTAGCGGTCGGCGCGGTCGACCTCGGCCACCTCGTCCGTGAGCTCTTTCAGGAGGGCGGCGTATCCGTGCTTCGCCGCGTGTCGGGCCACGGCGGGCGTGTCCTCCGGCCTGAGACCCCCGTGCCGAACCAGCAGCTCGATGACTTCCTTGTGCCGCCCCTCCCGAACGCGGCTGTCGCCGTGCATCGCCGCTTGGAGCGGCGTCTCGTGCAGGGGCTCGCCGGTCGACGCGTGGACGTCTGCCCCACGGTCGAGGAGCACGGCGACCAGCTCCGGCAGGCCGCGGCCGGAGGCGGACATGAGGGCGGTACGGCGCGCCGAGTCGCGCGCCTCCAGGTTCAACCCGTGATCGAGGAGCGCCGCCGCGATCGGCGCCAGGTCGGCGCTCGGTTCAGTAAAGCTGTCGATCACGCCGAGGAGGACGTTGTCGGCGTTCTGGACGGTCAGGTTCGGGTCGGCTCCGCCCTCGAGAAGGGTCTTGACGACCTCGACCCGGTTGGGCGACGGTGCGTAATGGCACGTCTCCCAGAGCGGCCAGAGGTCGTAGGGCCCCTGCGGGTTGGGATCGAGTCCCTGGTCGACGAGAGCGCGCACCATCTCCACGTGTCCCTCACGGATCGCCGCCCGCAGCACCTGTCGGCGGGCCTCCTCGTCGAGGCTCCCAGGTTGCCAGTCGTCCGGGTGGAACGAACGAACCGCCGCGATCACTTCTTGCAGGACTGCGCACCCGAACGTCCACGCGACTTGGTCCTGGAACCTTCCCCCGAGGAACGCGGCATGGGAGATGCCGGTCCCCGCGGCGAGGGCGCCCGACCCGCTCGAGAGGGAGACCTCAGCCTCCGAGACGCTGATCTCTTCTCGCACGCCGTCTTTGACCGTCTCCCACGAGGTCGACATCCGGGCGAGAAGGTAGCAAGTGGGCTGGCCGCCGTCCATACGACGAACCTCTGAATTCCAGGGGCCCCACGACGCGAACAGGAGCTTCGTCGTACATGCACGGAGCGAGATTACGACCTCGGTCGTATGGACGAGAGGCCGGGCGGCGCCGAGATTCACGTGCAACGAGAGGCGGCGCATGCGCATCGGAGCAATCGTGTTGGGCATTCTCGGGTCCCTCGCGGTGTTCGTCGCCGTTCCAAGGCAAGGCGAGGGCGTCGTATCCGAGGATCGGGGTAGGACTGATCACCCTCATTGCCGAGGGCGCTCTACCTGGGTTCGCTCCTGGTGAGCTTCCCGCTGGCCATCGCGGCAGCGCTCGCGCTCGCGGCAAAGCCGAGGGCGAGGTCGGCGACGACGTAGCGCCGGGGTCAGTCGCCGGTGCGTGGCGACGGTGGCGCGGCGGGTGCGCCCACGACAAGGAGAGTGGCCTGTACGCGCGATCGGACGCCGAGCTTGCGGAAGAGGTTGTAGACGTGCGTTCGAACGGTTGCCGGCGACACGAAGAGCTTCTCGGCGATCTGCTCGTTGGTCAGGCCGTTCGAGAGAAGGCCGAGGACGTTGGCCTCGGCGGGAGTCAGGCCGTGGCGCGTGACGAGCACATCGATGCTGGTGGCGGCCGGTGTGGACACAGGTGCGGGTGGCGGAAGTGCGAGTGCTGGCGGCGTGGCCGTGGCTGGGGCTGGGGCTGGGGCTGGCCGGGCGACCGCCGCGGCGCTTGGCAGCCCGAGGAGCCGATAGACGCGGGCCCCATCGGCCGATGGGAGTTCGGCAACAAGCCCGGCGGAGCACAAGCGGCCGGCGGCGGCCCGTACTTTGGCGGCCGAGAGTGCCGTCCTCAGGATCACTTCAGCCTCGCTGATCCTTCCGTCCGGACCCGCCAGCGAGAGGAATGGGCGCTCGGACTCCCCGTCGTTCGAAGCGGCGGCCTGGCCCCCGCGAAAGCCCCACCAGGCCAGCATCGCGCCCGCGGCGACGCATCCGGAGGCGAAGACGAGGACAACCACGGCCTGTTCCCGCTGCTGCGGGCTCCCTTGCGCGAGCTCGACCACGCCGGCCGCCGTCAACGGTATGCAGACTAGGGCGATCACGATCCCTGCGGCGCCGAGCAGGCGGCGCAGCGAACGGGCGACGATGGCGAGACCGCGGTCGTCGTTCACGGGACTTGTCAGGCCGAGGCGCCTCAACATTGACCTGTCGCGAGGTAGGAATAATACCGGACGCGGGGGCCCGAGACACACAGGAGCAGGGCCGATGAGGCGTGGCATACGAATGACGCTGATCATTGTCGCCGCGGCCGCGGGTGCCGTCTCGCTTCTCGTCGTCCTCGGCTTCCTGGTGATCGCGGCGCCGGCGTGGGTGCTGCTGGCCAGGGGCACCACCTTCGACTCTCCTCCCGCCGCGCCGCCACTAAGTGCGCTGAACGTCACCCGCGACCACGGCCGGACCACCCAGATCCACGCCTCGCTCGCACCGGGCTACCGGCTGCACGACCTCGTAGACATCCGCCTCTTCGACGGGTTCACGGGCCCAGAGCCATTGGATAGGGCCGAACGCAGAATGGGCGCGCCCACCGGTCGTTGGGTGCCTCCGGAGGCGCGAGCGGCCGGTGCGGAGGAGTGGTTCCGCGCCTCGGGCGTGCACGAGCTCGCGCCCTATTACGACGGTCCATTCGGGCGCGTCACGCTGCGGCCATACCGGACCCCGGAGCAGGGAATCTTCGGGATGCCCGTAGGCTACCCGAAGGACTGCTCTCTTGAGACCCTGTTCAAGGACGCGCGCCTTCGGGCGCAGATCGTTGCCCTTCTCCCGGACCGCGGGGTGGCAGCCGTGAACATCCACGGCAGCGACGGTTGGGGCGGGTTTGAAGTGTCCCTGGGTCGCATGGGGTGCACCGACGTCACGCTCGGCTGGCGCGATTGAGAAACGGCGTTCGCGGTGCAAACTCGGCGGACCGCTCTCAGAGACTTGGGGCCTTACTTCAAGACGCCGAGACCCTTCTTTGAAGGAGGTGTCGAACGCGTTGGGCCGCCGAACGGTCCGCGGCATGATTTCGTTGACGATGGTCGGGCTCGCCGAGCTTGCCCGTCTCACGGTGCCGTTGACGTGGCGCGTCCTGTAGAGCCGTGGGCCAGCGTCCGGTCGTTACCGCGCGGATCACACCAGCGCAGGCGGGCACCCAAGAGAATGGCATTCACGAGGTCACGGGTTCGATCCCCGTCAGCTCCACCAACTCCGGCAATCACTTAGCGACGAGAGAAGGCGCCCTGCACACCTCAGGGCTGCCTTTTGTGTCGCGTTTGTG
>Ga0070708_100004901_pt1 | contig 10572 bp, 6 predicted proteins | sample KBSK5503metaG_FD_65469 | JGI IMG/M metagenome (GOLD analysis project Ga0070708, IMG submission 65469) | Corn, switchgrass and miscanthus rhizosphere microbial communities from Kellogg Biological Station, Michigan, USA - KBS K5-50-3 metaG | ecosystem: Host-associated > Plants > Roots >... | reverse complement strand
ATGGTGATGACGTCTCCGGGCGTGGTGCTTTGGAAGTCCTGGTAACGCCGGGTAGTCGCGTTCATGAAGAGACCGCCAGTGGTGTTGGAAAGGAATGCCTGGGAACGGACTTCGGAGTTGACCGCCTGTGTAAAGACGTCACTGAACGCCAGCCGAAACACATAGGAGCTGAGATAGTCGATATTCGCGACGCCGCGGAAATTGTGGGCAAACGCGACTTCAGAATTTAGCCGCGCTTCGGTGCCGCCCTGGTTCACTCCATTGAGCCCGCGATCGAAGACGCTGAAGAAAGTCAGGTCCACGAACGAGTCTTCCGATGGGCGCGCGCGGAACTCACCGTCTGGGGCCCAACCTCGGCGGGAAAAGTATTCGGCCCCGGCGAGTAAATCCATGCTGCGGCTGATGGCCCAGAAGGCGGACTCGCCCATGGTAAAGCCACGGGTCGAAGAACGTCCCAGGTTCGGAATCAGAAAACCTGACTGCCGCGGGACTTTCTGTACAGGATGCGTCGCGAACGGAAGATAAAGCACTGGGATGCCTTCGACACGAAAATCGCTATGGTAAATCTTTGCGTTGCCTCCAACATCCACCACAACCTTGCGCGAGGAGAACTGCCATTTAGGGCGAGGCAGTTCGCACGTGGTCACAGTACCGTCATTGACGACATAGTGGTCCGGGCCGACCTTCTCCACAACTTTGCCGGTAAAGAAAAATGGGTTGGAAGTGGTGAAGATGCTCCGGGTATTCCGAAACTTCAGTCCGATGCTTCCAGTCACGTCCTCAAACCTCCCGCTCTCGACCTTCAAGTTGTATTTGCCACGCGAGGCCTGGATGTGCTCGTCGTTCGGTCCCCCATCGAGCAGCACGTGACCTTCGCTCTGGATCTCTCCTGAATCGGAGTTGTAAGTGACCTCGTCCGCAGAAAACCTATACGTCTCATAGTCGATTTTGACGCTGCCTCGTAGTTTGTACACCGGCCCATCTTTTTCCTGCTGCAACGCCTGTATGGTGACCGGCTGTGAGGATCCCTGGGGAGCTTCCGGCAGATTTCGGTGTTCGGATGAAGTGGGATGCAACTGGCTGGTAACTAACCGTGGTGCGAGTAGCAGATGACAAAGCACCGCCGCCGTGATAAGCAATCGAGTGCGGGAAGCCATCGGGAGCGCAATGAGTCCGGCAGATACCACAAAGCGCGGGACTTTGCGAGAAGGTAGCACGTTCCCGCCTGCTGAGGCAAAGGACCCGGCTGAGATTTGTTTCTCCTGCGGCACGGAAACTACGCGGCGGAGAACTGAGTTTGAGTTGCCATGAACCCACCTGAAGCGCAATCCGATTCCGAAGCGGCGACAACATACTTCGACCCGGATGGGCCGGATTGCAGCGAACAGCAATTCTCCGCTAGTTTGGATGCGCAGGTTGAGCGACCACGATTTGTGGTGGATGCACAGGAAGATTGCGGCGAAGCGCCACATTCACCGTCCCAGGACCGGGACGGTATGGCCGCCAACCATGCTGACACCGGATCCGCAGAGTTTGTCGGCACCGAGAGTCCTACCCTGCCGACCAGCCGGGAGCAGTTCTCAAAAGATAGGTCCGGGCCTGTGGGGAATGAAACTTCTGACGGGGAGCATGACTGGCGCGACCAGGTCAGCGCCAAAGTGAGCAGCTACAAGTCGCGTAGGCCACGCAAAGACCGATATCCGTCATTGCGATTACAGTTCGAAGCAGGTACAAACCGTAACCGGACGACCGCAGAGGCTGCGGCGTTTGTTCCAGAGACCGTAAGCGAGCAGGTTGCGATCGAGAATGCGCCTCCGCAAACCCGGACGCCGGTTTTTACTGACTCGACAGCGCGGGTGCTGGAATTTCCACGGATTGCTCCGCCGGTCAGGACCGACGAACTCGCTGAGCCGATGATGGACCGGCCTCGCATCGTCGAAGCGCCGGAACTGCTGCCTCCCCCACCGGCGTTGGGAGGCATTCTGATGGAAGCGGTCCGCGAGCCGGAACCGGATCGGCGTCCAGGATTGGACATGCCGCTGCAGTCAGCTGCGCTTTCGCGACGAGCGCTGGCGGCAGGGGTGGACGTTCTGCTGGTGGCGGTTTCGGTGATCGCTTTCAGATATGTCTTCCTCCGAATTTCGAGCGCTACTCCGCCATGGCGAATCGATGTCGAACTTGCGGGCGGCTTGATGGCTGCGCTGTGGCCGGCCTACCAGTACACGCTCCTAGTCTTCAGCGGGACAACCCCAGGACTGCGGGTCGCGAGACTTGAAGTGACTCGATTCGACGGCACACCTGCATCGCGAAATTTGCGGCGCTGGCGCGTACTGGCGTCGTTGCTCTCTTGTGTTTCCCTCGGCCTGGGCTACGCGTGGTGCTTTCTGGATGAAGATCAGCTCTCATGGCACGACCGCATTACGAAAACGCATCTGGCTCCAGTCTGCCGCGAAAGTCACGGTAATCAATCCATCTGATGTGTTAAGTTTCTAAGACTACAGCGGTTTAGTCCGCACGCATATGTCGACAACCTTGGGAAATACAAAGCGTCCAGTCGTCAAGGTGTTTGTTGCCACGACGGTGCTGTTAAGCTTTATCTCTTTCTGGCGCGCGGCGGCGATCGTCCTCGCAGATCTCGGGTCGTCTGCGTACTACGTTGGTGGAGACGCAGAGAAGGTCATTGGCAAAAGCGCGCCCTGGTTCATCCTCGGGGTCATGCTGTTCGCCAATTGTGTTCGCGCTCTCTACATCGAATCAACCAGCATGTTTGTGCGCGGCGGCGTTTACCGCGTCGTCCGGCATGCGATGGGTAACACCCTGGCGAAGTTTTCGGTTTCTGCGCTGCTGTTCGACTATGTGCTGACCGGGCCGCTCAGCTCAGTTGTGGCTGGAGAATACCTGGCCGGCTTCATTGAAGACACGGCGCGCTATGCTGGGCATCCGCTGCGCCATTTTCCCGAGAACGCGTTCGCCGCTGTTTTCGGAATACTGGTCACACTCTATTTCTGGTGGAAAAACACCCAGGGCATCCATGAGTCCAGCCAAAAAGCCTTGCAGATAATGCGTATCACTACGGTGATGGTCGTGATTCTCATTATCTGGTGCGTGGTTACTCTCTTCCATGTTCCCTTCCAGATTCCTCCGAACCCGCTTAAGTACGGGATTATTTTGAACAGAGAATCGCTCGGATGGTTGAGCTCTCTGAAGGGGAGTTGGCTCAGCCACCTGACAATGTTCATCGTCTTTGTGGGCTTCGGCCATTCGGTGCTGGCCATGAGTGGCGAAGAAACCCTGGCTCAGGTGAACCGCGAAATCGCGCATCCCAAGTTGAGAAATCTGAAAAAGGCTGCAGTGGTAATCGGAATCTATGCGCTTCTCTTTACTGCCTTGACTTCGTTCTTCGCCGTTATGATCATTCCCGACAGCGTTAGGCACGAGTACTTCGGGAATCTCATCAGCGGCATCGCGATGCACCTTTGGGGACCACTGTGGGCCCGATTGGTTTTTCACGGTTTCGTAGTCCTGGTTGGCGTCCTCATCCTTTCCGGCGCGCAGAATACCTCGGTTGTAGGCGCAAACGGCGTGCTCAATCGGGTTGCTGAAGATGGCGTGCTCACCGACGCATTTCAGAAGCCGCATCCGCGCTATGGAACAAGTTACCGGATCATCAATCTTGTGGTCGGGCTGCAGTTGCTGACCATCATCGTGACACGCGGAAACGTATTCACGCTCGCTGGCCTGTACGCGTTCGGAGTGGTGTGGAGCTTCGCCATGATGGCGTTGGCGGTGCTGGTGCTGCGTTATACCGAACCCTCGAAACGAGAGTGGAAAGTTCCCGGAAATATTCCGCTCGGCAATGGTCGTGAACTGCCGCTGGGAGTGATCCTGATCGCAACTGTGCTGTTCATCACCGCGGTGGTGAATTTCTTCACCAAATACCAGGCGACTATTGGAGGCGTCGCGTTCAGTTTGGTTTTCTTTGCCCTGTTCACATATTCCGAGCGGCGGGTTGCCAGGCAGCGAGCCGGCAAACCCGAGAGTCTCGACCAGTTCCGCGTCTATGGAAACGAAGAACCGGCAGGCGAAACGCTGGGTGTCCGCCCTGGCAATATTCTCGTGGCAGTCCGCGATCCCAAAAACTTGTATTACTTGCGTGAGGTTTTGCGACGAACGGACACCAGACAGCAGGATGTCGTAGTCATGACCGCCCGCCTTTATCACCGGGAACACTCTTTCAGCGGCAGCGCTACGTTTGAAGCCGATCAGGTCTTCGATCACTACGAACAGGAATTGTTCACCGCCGCGGTCGCGGCTGCGGAAAAAGAAGGCAAACCCATCTCGCTGCTTGTGGTCCCGGCCGCCGACGTCTTTGACTCCATCATAGTGACGGCCCAGCGGCTTGAGTCCAGCAGGATTGTTTGCGGCCTATCAAACAAGTTGAGTCCCGATCAGCAGGCTAAGCTGACCGGCGACGCCTGGGAGCGTCTGCCCGATCCGAAACCGCGGCTGGTAATGGAAGTGAGATTGCCTAACGGCGTCTCTCGCGAATATTATCTGGGCCCGCACGCGCCGCGTTTGCGCAACCAGGACCTCGCTCTGCTTCACCGCTTATGGCTTGAGGTGACCTCTGATCCGCGGTTCGCCGGTGCCCACCATTACCACGTGGTCGCGGTCGCGCTCGAAGAATTAGAACGCGAGCTACAAGGTCCGAGAAGGTCCGAGGTCCTCGACAAGCTATGGCAAGAACTTCAAAAGCGATCTGAAGACGACTCGTAGCTCTGCAATCCGCACAAGGAAATTCCGAGTCCTGCTAACATCTTTCCGTGACCACAGATTCGAATATCCGCGTGCGCTTCGCCCCTTCGCCCACGGGACACCTGCATGTCGGCAACGCGCGCACCGCTCTCTTCAACTGGCTTTTTGCGCGGCAAAAGGGCGGAACCATGGTACTTCGTATCGAGGATACCGATGTTGATCGCAGCGAAGCCCGCTTCGAAGATCAGCTCATCGCCGATCTCAAATGGCTCGGACTGGATTGGGACGAAGGGCCGGATCTTGGCGGCGCGTATGCCCCGTATCGTCAATCCGACCGGCTTGCAGTCTATCGCGAACACGCTGAAAGACTGCTGAGCGAGCACAAGGCGTATTTGTGCTTCTGCGCAGAAGCGGAACTCCAGCGGGAACGCGAGCGGGCGGCTGCAGAACACCGCCAGCCAATTTACTCCGGCAAGTGTAGGGCGATTGATCCGGAAGAGGCGCAGCGGCGGCGCGCTGCGGGAGAACCATGCGCAATTCGTTTGCGGATTCCCGAGCACCCGATCCGCTTCCATGACATCGTTCACGGACTTGTCGAGTTCTCGAACGAAGTAGTGAGTGACCCCATCATCCTGCGTTCGTCAGGCATGCCGGTCTACAACTACGTGGTGGTGATTGATGACGCGCTGATGAAGATCACGCATGTGATCCGCGGGGATGACCATCTGTCGAACACTCCCAAGCAGGTAGCATTGTGCGAAGCGCTGGGCTGGCCCGTCCCGGAGTTTGCGCATCTTTCAACGATCCTAGGCGCGGACCGGGAGAGGCTCTCGAAACGTCACGGTGCGACTTCCATCGCCAACTTCCGCGATATGGGAGTTCTGCCGGAAGCGCTAGTGAACTATCTGGCGCTGTTGGGTTGGGCGCCGACCGGAGGCACGCGGGAGATATTCTCGCTGGAAGAACTGGTTAAGGAATTCTCGCTGGAGCGGGTCACGCCTTCGCCCGCTGTGTTCGACATGGAGAAGCTGTATTGGCTGAACCGGCATTACATCAAACAGAAACCTGTAGAACGGCTCGCGACAGTAGCAAGGCTGTATTTTGAAAATGCCGGACTATTGGGTGAGCCTTTAGATTCCGGAATGGAGACTTGGTTCGACCGACTGCTGGCGCTTGTGGCGCCCTCTGTGGACCGCCTTGATCAATTGCCGGAGCGTGCCAATCTGATTTTTAACTACGACGCGAAGGCCGCACTTGCTTCTGCGGACAATGCCGAGGTGCTGGGCTGGGCCAACACAGATGCCGTGCTGACAAGGTTCACGGTCAAGATTCTCGAAGACGAATTAGCTCGCGAAGGAAGACTCACGCCGGAGCAATTCAAGAAAATCGTGAACGAAGTAAAAGCGGAGACCGCCGCCAAGGGCAAAGAGTTGTTTCATCCGATTCGGATTATCGTAACCGGGTCGCATTCCGGACCGGAGTTCGACAAGTTGATTCCGATCCTAGAGGAAGGAAGCCATCTACCGTTGCCCAAGCACGTTCTAAACGTACGCGAGCGGGCGGAGGAGTTTGGAAAGGCACGAGCAAGAGAGAGCGCTTAGCCTGAGGATTGGTCTTTGGGCTGCTTGGGAGTTAATGGCTGACCTTGAGAATTTTCAGCCTCGGACAGGGAATTTCTGCAATCCCGCGCAAGGTCCTCCAAAACGCTCAAGTTGCCGCGAGAGACTTCCGTTAGCAGGCCTATATTTGTGTTTGTCAGTACGGTTGTCATAAAAATCCTTTACTCAGAATCTGACTCAAGACACTGAAAAAAGGCTCCACTATTTTTACAGCCTCAGTGTGACCCTTGAAAGGGTTTCTAGTTCCGAATTCCAGGTTCATTTATACCACGGGGATATTGCGGCCCCGGTATTACGATGGAAATAAAGCTCTTAAAGCTAATCTTGTGTCGGAAGTATTCGCGTATTTGCTTCTTTATCTCCTTCGGCACACGCTTGCCGAACGCCAGCTTTTCTGTATCGACCACTATGGGCAATCTGCTGAGAAAAGCGGTTGGCGCTCCGGGCAATGCTGTTTCTTCCCATCCTTGAACTTTGCGATCTACCGGTAATGCAAAGTTTTCCATTCCCTCAGGCCGGGCATATTTTTGAAGGACCAGCAGGTATTCATATCGGTTTTTGTCAGCAAATTCGTAATAAACCGGGGCGTGTTGCTTCACTGTTGCCGAGGTGTAGGGTACAGCGACCACGTAATTGGCGTTGATCTCGTACCCCAGATAGGACCTTGCAATTAGGCATACGTATTCCAAAACCCTCTGGGCCACGATGCCGGAATTCCGGCTATCAGTGCAGTTTTCAAGCACCTGAATAGAGGCTGCCAGCAATAATCTCGCCTCTGTGCCTCGCTTTTTCTCAGATTCGCCCTTCTGGTCACGCTTTCTCTCATACTCCTCCTGATGGCATACCCGAACTTGAGATAGTCATGGACTGGATGGAATGGCGGGTCAGGATACCGGTCAGGCGTTCTTATTCTGGTTCGCCGCGCTTCCCACCCAATGACGCAGCTCATAGTCAGCAACGCAAGTGCAGTTGATAGCAAAAAGGGAATAGCATAAAAACCAAGAAGGTGCAGCTTGGCAATCTGCGAGTCGGAGCCTGCAATTTTTTGCCAATCGGCGATGAGGGCAATAGCAAAGCTACCGAGAAAAAACTTTAGGCTCTTGAGGCGCGGGTCACTGATCGCGCTTCTTAGGTTCCTCGGTACAGCCCAATCGAGCGCAAATATGGCGCCGACAAGAGTACCGAAACCCGCTGCTATCCACTCCAGCGCATTGGCGGGAACAAGAAAGCGAACGAAATCCACCGTGTGATTGGTTTTGTCAAATTTCGCGGTGCGGCAGCTTTGGTCGCCGATGCTGAAAATGCGAGTGAATCAACTTATAGGAGGTTCTTAAGCGCGTCCTGAACTTTGTTGTAAGTGAAATTGAAGCCGGATGTAATCAGCTTTGCCGGTTGAACCCTCGCGCTGGCCAACAATCCCTCTTCCGCGAACTCGCCAAAAGCCAGCCGTGCAGCGAAAACCGGAACTGGCAAGATCGCCGGGCGCTTCAGCACTCCTGCCAGAATTTGGGTGAATTCTGAGTTGGTTACTGGGCTTGGAGCAGTCATGTTGACTGGGCCTTTCAAAGATTCATTTTGCAAAATGTGATGGACGGCACAAACCAGGTCTTCACCGTGAATCCAACTCCACCACTGGCGTCCGCTGCCAATCTTGCCTCCCAATCCCAAGCGAAATGGCAGGAGCATCTGCTTGAGCGCGCCGCCGTTCGGGCTCAGGACTAATCCGATTCGCAGATTCACGGAGCGAATCCCGGCGTGAGCAGCAACTTCGGTCGCGGCTTCCCACTCCCGGCAGACTTCGGCAAGGAAGCCGGTGCCAGAAGGGCTTTCTTCGTTCAGAATTTCGTCTCCACGACTGCCGTAGTATCCGATAGCAGAGGCGCAAATGAACGTCTTGGGCGGTGTGGCGGCCTTCGTAAGCGCGTTCGACAGGTCTTGTGTGCTCACGATACGGCTGTCGCGAATGCGCTTCTTCTTTTTCGCGGTCCAGCGTCCGGCGACGCTTTCGCCGGAGAGGTGAATGATCGTGTCAAAGCCGGAGACGAGGTCTGGGGGAACCGCGTGCATGGGGTCCCATCGGACTTCGTTTACGCCCCCTGTCTCTCGTCGCACCAGGCGAGTGACCTTGCACCCGTGCGATTCGAGCGAGGACACGAGGGCAGAACCGATCAGTCCCGAAGCGCCGCTGATGAGAATGCGATCCAATGCCGACAATGTAGCAGATTTTGAAGCTGACAGACTGGCGGCTCGGAGGGTTCTGGGCCGGCCAGCGCTTTCGGCGCTGACGAACCAATATTTACCGGCCTATACCGCAGGCCTGAAAAGGCCTGCGCCACCCAAAAACGCCGATATAATCAGAGCTAAGGAAACAGGCCACCGGACGCTCATCGTCCTTCTCCCTTCCGGCAGGCACTAATCTAGGCATGACGACGCTACGCGAACAAATCGCGACCAACATGCTCACGGTGACGAAGTTCCGTGAGCTGTTGCGTAATATGCGCGAGAACCGGCCGAATGATGACCTGGAGCTGGTTCGCAAGGCCTACGAGTTTTCGCAGACCCACCACTCCGGCCAGCATCGGGCGTCGGGCGAGCCTTACCTGGTACATCCGCTGGAAGTTGCTCTAGTCCTGGCCGAAATGAAAATGGACGGCGTCGCTGTGGCTGCAGGTCTGCTGCACGATTCAGTGGAAGACACTTCGGTTACGATCGTCGACATTCGCAAGGAATTTGGAGAGCAAGTCGCACACATTGTCGAGGGTGTCACCAAGATCAGCAAAATTGACTTTGCCTCGCGTGAAGAGCAGCAAGCAGAGAACCTGCGCAAAATGATGCTGGCGATGGTAGACGACATTCGTGTGGTTCTGATTAAGCTTGCCGATCGTCTGCACAACATGCGGACGCTCGAGCACTTGCCGCCAGATCGCCAGCAAAAAATCGCGAGAGAGACGCTGGATATTTATGGGCCCATCGCGCACCGGCTGGGAATGGGCAAAATTCGGGGAGAGCTGGAAGACCTGGGATTCCGCTATCTGGATCCCATCGGCTACCAGCAGGTCCATGACGCGGTCGAGGCGCGTCGCAAAAAAGGCGAGCACTTCCTGGCTAGCGTCGAGCGCGTCTTGCGGGACAAGCTTCAGGAAGCGGGAATCACCGCCAAAGTCGAGAACCGGATTAAGCGGCTTTACAGTGTCCACAAGAAACTCTTGAAGCAGCGCATCTCGGTTGACCAGGTTTATGACCTTTACGCCATGCGCGTGATTACACGCTCCGTGCAGGACTGCTATGCAGTACTGGGCATCGTGCACAACGTTTGGCGTCCAGTGCCGGGGCGGATTAAAGACTTTATTGCCATGCCCAGGCCGAACTTGTACCAGTCGCTGCACACCTCGGTCATCACCGAAGAGGGGACGAGTTTCGAGATTCAGATTCGGACTGAAGAGATGCACCGGATGGCGGAAGATGGAATCGCCGCGCACTGGAAGTACAAAGACGGTCCGGTCTCGGCGCAGGACGAACAGCGGCTCGCCTGGCTCAGGCAGGTTGTCGAGTGGCAGCGGGATGTCTCTGATCCCAGCGAATTTCTCTCGACTCTAAAAATCGATCTCTACCCGGAAGAGGTTTACACCTTCACGCCGAAGGGTAGGGTGGTGGTCCTTCCGCGCGATTCAACGCCTATTGATTTCGCATACACCATCCATACCGAAGTCGGGCACACCTGCGTGGGGGCCAAAGTGAACGGGCGGATGGTCCCGTTGCGTCACAAAGTGCACAGCGGAGACATAGTCGAGATCATTACCCAGCCAGGACACAAGCCCAGCCGGGACTGGTTGAGCGTAGTTCGCTCTTCGCGTGCGCGAAACAAGATCAAGCATTGGCTGAATATTCATCAGCGCGAGCGGGCGATAGAAATTGGCAAGAAACTGATCGATAAAGAGGCGCGCAAATACCGGATTTCGCTAAAGGAAATCAAAGACGAAGATTGGCAACGGATCGCGTCTGATTACGGCCTGGGGCAGCCTGACGATTTGATGGCCGGCATCGGGTACGGAAAATATTCGGCACGTCAGATTCTGGGGAAACTCGCGCCCGCCGCGGAACAGCCAGCCGCGCCTGCAGAGGAGGAATCGGGGATTGGCAGCGTAGTGCGCCGAGTTTTTGGCGGAGACCACAGCAATGCCATCCGCGTGAAAGGCCA
>Ga0070708_100004900_pt1 | contig 10572 bp, 10 predicted proteins | sample KBSK5503metaG_FD_65469 | JGI IMG/M metagenome (GOLD analysis project Ga0070708, IMG submission 65469) | Corn, switchgrass and miscanthus rhizosphere microbial communities from Kellogg Biological Station, Michigan, USA - KBS K5-50-3 metaG | ecosystem: Host-associated > Plants > Roots >... | reverse complement strand
GGGTTCGCGCTCGCGAACGCGTGGGGCACCGCGGCGTGGCATCGCGAGCGCGTCGCCCGCGCGATCCTCGGCTAGTGACAGCTCCCGGAGCCTGAGTCGGTGAACGACGAGCCCGCAACGGGAACGAACCGCCAGTCGTAGCCGCTTGGGTGCAGCGTCAGCGCCAAGATGCCGAACGTTCCCGAATGACGCACCTCGCTGTTCGCCCGCGCGAACAAGAACGGATACACGCTCCGGCCTCCGGTGCCGACTACGAACTCGCGGATGCCTCGGCCGGCGTCGGAGCGCGCATCCGGAGTCTGCGGAGCGAACCGCTCGTAGTTGTGATCGTGGCCGACGAGCACGACGTCGGCACCGTCGCCGTACAGCACGCGCCAGAACGCGTCGTACGTATCGTTGTTCCCGTGGATCCCCGAAGAGAACCGCGGATGATGCCAGTACGCAAGCGTGCATTCGCTCCGGTGCGCCGCGAGGTCTTCCCGTAGCCACCGCACCTGCGGCGAGCCGTCCCCGCAGCCTCCGATCGCGCCGCAGTTCGAGTTGAGCGCGATCATGTGCCAGGCGCCGATGTCGAACGAATAGTAGCCCCGCGTCGGATCGCCGGCTCTGGCCCCGAAATAGGCGTAGTAGCCCGCAGCGCGCGCCGTCCCATACTCGTGGTTGCCGGGCACCGGGTAGGTGATGTCGTTGAACCGACCCCACGTCTGCCCGTACACGCTGCGGTAGTCGCTCAGCGAGCCGGCGTCGTACTGGTCGTCGCCGAGCGTGAGGATCGCGGTGTAGCCCCCTTTTGCCAGCAGCGCCGCAGTGTCGCGCTCCCTGCACCCGGCTCCCGTTCCTTTCCCGCCGTTGAAGTCTGAGGCGCCCGGCTCGCACGCGATGTCACCGGCCGCGGCGATAACCGGATCGGAGATCGTCGAGGCGCCCCGGGAGGGCAGGGGGGAGAACCCAGGGAGCGACTTCTTCACGTGGTAGCAGGCCGTCGTACACAAAAGCAGGGCGAGCGCGACGGCCGCGTGCGATCGAGCCATTGAGGACGACTCTATCGAGGCGCGGAAGCGCCGGCTCGAGAGGACGCGCCGTTAGTGGGCCGCAGCGTCTCGGAAGCGAGTCGTGCGATGGATCGGGTCGGGGTCGAGCTTCGGGATCACGTGGGTGCCGAAGAGCCGGATGGTTTCGATCGCGGAGTCGATCGGCATCGAAATCGGGAGTCCGAAGACCACCTGATCGCATCCGACGCTTTCGTACTTGCGCACCTGCTCGAGCACCTCGTCGGGATCGCCGCAGAGCATGTAGCCCTCTTTGACACGCCACTCGACCTGGGAGATGTCCGGTTCGGGGAGCGTATCCGGCCACACAGGAACGTGCTCCGGTTTCGGGAACGTGTCGTGGTAGCGGAACACCAGACTCTGCAGGCGCCCACTTCCCATCCCGGCCGCGACCTCGCGCGCCTTGCGACCGTCGGACAAGCACACGACCGAGTTGGTGATCATCACGTTGTCGTTGACGTAGTCGCCGATCGGTTCGGCTTCGCCGATCGCCTTCTTGTACGCCTCGACGACCGGCGCCATCGCTTTGGCGGCGGAGAAGTTGAAGCCGATCGCGCCGACGCCCGATCGCGCCGCCTTCTCATACGTGGGTGGGTTGCCGGCCGCCTGCCACAGCGGCGGGTGCGGCTTGCGCCACGGTTTCGGCAGCACGTTCCGCGGTGGGACCTCGAAGTAGTCGCCTTTGAACGAGTACTCGCTCTGACGCCACATCTTCGGGAACTCCTTGAACACCTCTTCCAGCATCGGCTTGGTGTCGTCGGTTGATGGGATCATGAAGCCGGTGACTTCGCGCGAGCCGGCTCCGCGGCCGACGCCGAACTCGAACCGTCCGTCCGAAAGGTGGTCCATCATCGCGACCCGCTCCGCAACGCGAACCGGATGGTTCACCGGCGGCGAGATGTTCCAGATCGCCGAGCCGAGGTGGATCCGCTTCGTGACGCCGGCGAGATATGCGAGGAAGACCTCCGAAGCCGATGTATGCGAGTACTCGTCGAGGAAATGGTGTTCGGAGACCCAGATGTACTTGAAACCGTGCTCGTCGGCCGCTTTCGCGAGCGCAACGTCGTTCATGAACGACTGGTGCTCGAAGTCGGGGTCCTTCTCGAGGCTCCGGGCGGCGACGTGCCCTTGAAGAAAGATGCCGAACTCCATGCGGATCTCCTTGCTCGGAGCGTGGGCCCAAGCCTATAGAACACGTTCTATTTTTTCAAACGCCGGGCCCGGCGCCTTCTCACGGGTGCTGGGCGCTGACCGAAACGACCTCGCCGGTCATGTAAGAGGAGTAGTCGCTCGCGAGGAACGCGATCACGTTCGCCACCTCCCACGGCTCGGCCGCCCGCCCGAACGCCTCTCGCGCGCGCAATTCCAGCAGGGTCTCCTCGGCGACCACCTTCGCGAGGAACGGTGTCTCGGCGAACGAGGGCGCCACGCAGTTCACGCGCACGCCGTACGGCGCCGCCTCCATAGCGGCCGCGCGCGTCAGCGCCATCACGCCCGCCTTCGCCGCGGCGTAATGCGCCTGACCCGCCTGTGCGCGCCAGCCGAGGATCGAGCCGAGGTTGATGATCACGCCGGAGGAGCGCGGGATCATGTGCCGCAACGCCGCTCGCGTGCAACGGAAGGTCCCCCCGAGTGAAACATGGATCACCGTCGACCACTCCTCGTCGGTCATGTCGACCAGGTTCGCGGTGCCGCCGAGCCCGGCGTTGTTGACCACGACGTCGAGCCCGCCGGTCGCGTCGATCGCTCCGGCGAACAGCCGCTGCACGTCCCCTTCGACCGTAACGTCGCAGGGGATCGAGCACGCGACCTTGCCGACCTCGGCGAGCCGGTCGGACGCTTCGGCGAGCCGACGCTCATGCCGGTCGGAGAGCACGATCCGGGCGCCCTCTTCGAGGCATCGTTTCGCCGTGGCGTATCCGATCCCGGCACCGGCAGCCGCGGTGACGAGGACCGCCTTTCCCTCGAGCAGCGCGTGCGCGGGGACGTACGGAGGTGTGTCAGGCATCGCCCCGCTCCTCGAAGATCCCCTTCGCGATGTGGCGGCGGTGCTCGGTCGCGGACCCATAAGCCTGCTCGAGCGCCTTCCCGCGCTTGAGCCACAGGTGCAGGTCGTGCTCCCAAGTGAATCCGATCCCGCCGTGAGCTTGCAGGGCCGCGCGATTCGCGGCCGTCGCGGCGTCGCTCGAATAGGACTTCGCGACGCTCGCTGCGACCGACGCGTCGGGCGCCGAGTTCGCGATGGCGTAGGCCGCGTACCAGGTCGCGGCTCGGGCGGATTCGACGAACGAGTGCGCGTCGGCGAGCCGGTGCTTTACCGCTTGGAACGAACCGACCGGACGCCCGAACTGGTTGCGCGACTTCACGTGAGCGAGCGTCATCTCGATCAGTCGCATCGAGATGCCGTTCAGCATCCCAGCGGCCGCGACCGCCGCGCGCAAGAAGCCGCGCTCCGCGCCTCCGCTCAAACGGGCGGCGGGGGAGCGATCGAAGGAGACCGAGTACAGCCGCCGGGCCCGGTCCTCGGACTCGATCCGCTCCGAGCGGAATGCCTCGCGAGGCAGTGCGTACAGCTCGCCGCCGGCTTCGGCGATCAACAGGTCTGCGTCGCCGGCGTCGACGGCGAACGGCGCTCCACCGAGCAGGACCGTCGCGACCGCCTCTCCGCCGGCGATCCGCGGAAGCCACGTCATTCGCTGCTCCCCGGTTCCGAACTCGGCAAGCAGCGGGGCGGCGACGGCGACGGTTTCCAGGAACGGTTCGGGCAACGCGGCCCGGCCGGCTTCTTCGAGCACCAGCGCGAGGTCGACATCGTCGCCGCCCATCCCGCCGAACCCCTCGGCGACGGTGAGCCCGGTCAACCCGACCGACGCCATCGCGCGCCAGCACGAGGGATCGCGTTCGGCGCCTTCCCACAGCTCGCGCAGGCGCGACGGAGGCGACTCCTTCTCGAACAGGTCGCGAGCGAGGTCGCGGAGCGCGAGCTGCTCGGCCGTGAAGTCGAACTCCACGCTCAGCCTTTCGGGAGGCCGAGGACGCGTTCCGAGATGATGTTGCGCTGGATCTCCGAGGTGCCGGCGTAGATCGTCGCCGCCCGAGCGAACCAGTAATAAGCGTTCCACAGCCGCGGATTCCGGAGGGGCGCGTCCGACAGAGACTCGCCGTACGGCCCAAGTACGTGGCGGCCGAACTCGTAGATGCGCTGCTCGAGCTCCGACCACAGAAGCTTCGTCATCGACGCGTCCGCGCCGAGCGACTCACCGCGCGAAAGGCGCGTCAGGGTGCGCAGTGCGTGTGCGCGGTAAGCATGCGCACCTGCGTACAGCTCGGCAAGGCCGTCGCGCACGACCGGATCGTCGGAGAGCCCGCGCGCTTTCGCGGCGCCGACCAGATCGGTGACCGCTCGAAGATATCGCGCCGGGGACGCGGCCGGCGCGTCGCGCTCGAAGCCGAGCGTCGTCATCGCGACCGACCAGCCCTGGTTCACTTCACCGATCACCTGGTCGGCCGGGACGCGCGCGTCGGTGAAGAAGACCTCGGCGAACCCGGCGTGGCCGTCGAGCTGCCGGATCGGCCGGGCCTCGACCCCGGCGGTGCGCATGTCGATCGCGATGAACGTGATGCCGGAGTGGCGCGGCGCTTCGGGGTCGGTGCGTACGAGTGCGAACATCCAGTCGGCGTACGCGCCGTACGACGTCCAGATCTTCTGGCCGTTGATCACGAAGTCGTCGCCGTCTCGCACCGCGCGCGTCTTCAGCCCGGCGAGGTCGCTCCCAGCGTCGGGTTCGGAGAAACCCTGGGACCACACGTCCTCGGCGGAGAGGATGCGCGGCAGCCAGCGACGTTTCTGCTCCTCGGTACCGTGGGCCATCAAGGAAGGACCCATGAGGTTGAGTCCGAGGACGTTGATCCTTTCTGGACCCGCGGCGAGCAGGTACTCCTCGACGAAGATCGCCTGCTGCACCACGCTCGCGCCGCGTCCGCCGTACGACTCGGGCCAGTGCATGCCGGCGTATCCGGCTGCGTGAAGTGTGCGTTCCCACTCGCGATGAGCCTCGAACCCCTCGCGGGTGTCGGCGACGGGAAGTCGCTCCGCCGGGACGTTCGCGTGCAGCCACGCGCGTGCCTCGGCGCGGAACCCCTCCTCTGCGTCGCTGTAGCGAAGATCCAACCCAGACCTCGGGCGTTTGGGGACAAGAACGAGCGTCGGATACTGTGCCGCCGGGGGCCCGGCGGCGCAACCCTAGGTCTGGTCGTGCGACGTGATCGGAGCGCGCATCACGTCCTTACCGCCCGCCGTTGAGACGCCGATCGCGGTCGCGTCGCCATAGTCGACGGTCGAAGGCAGCACGACGTGCGAACGACCCATCACCGCGTCGAAAGAGCCGCACCGCACGCGCTCGCCCGAGGCGCGCTCGACCCATACGTTGTACGTGGCGCCCGGCGTGAGCCCCGCCACCTGAAGCCACACTTCGATACCGGGATTGCGCTTGTACAGCGTCGCCTCCGCTTGCACCCCGGGCGGGAGGTGCAGGAAGGCCACCACGTCTCCCTTCACCGACGGCGCGGGTCGCAGCGCGATCGCGAGCGACAACGCGACGGCCGCCGCGGCGATCCCCGCGCCCGACCGCACCAGCCAGCGACGGCGCCGACGTGCGCTCCGCGCGTCGCGGATGCCGGCGAACACCCGGTCGCCGAGCTCCGCCGGCGGCGCCGGCGGCGAACCGAGGTGCGCAGGATCCGCCGAGGAGAGCGCGCCGGTAACGGGACGCAGGTCGGCCAGTTCAGCGCTGCAGTCCGCGCAACCGTCCAGGTGCGCCTCGAGCGCGATGGGCTCGGTCGGGCTCAGCTGCCCGAGCAGGTACGCGCCGAGGAGCTCCCGATAGCGACGGCACCCGTCGGCCGTCATGCTTCCCACCCCATCTCTTCGAGCGCGAGCCGAAGCGCTCGCAGCGCGTAGTAGACGCGACTCTTGACGGTTCCCTCGGGGATTCCGAGCTCCGCGGCTACCTCGGCGTACGGCCGGGCCCGGTAGTAGGTCTCGACGAGGACGCGCCGGTGATCCTCACCGAGGCGCCGGAGCCCTTCCTCGACTTGCCAGGAAACCAGGGCGCTGTCGTATGCGTCCGGGCCCGGCTCGAGCTCGGGCCCGCCGGCGGAGACGCTCGGCCTGGCGGCGCGCGCCCGCGTGAGGTCGATCACCACGTTCCTCATGATGGAATAGAGCCAGGTTCGAAGCGGCGCGATCGACGCGTCGTACCGGCTCGCCGCGCGCCACGCACGGAGGAAGGTCTCCTGGACGGCTTCCTCGGCCAGACCGTGGTCGCCGAGAGAACGGCAGGCGAACCCGAACAGCTCCGCGCCGTACGCCCGGTAGGCGGCCCGGACCCCGTCCTCTTCATCGAGTGCGAACACCTTCTGTTCCATGCGCTCCCTGCAACAAAGCATACGGCCGGAGACCTTCCGGGGTTCGACGGGCCCGGCCGAGGATGCGGCCGTCGCCGCACTATCCTGAGGCGCCCGCCCTGAGGAGGTTCGCGATGACCGAGCGGTACTCGAGATTCGAAGGCTTGAAGTTCGAACGCATATCGGACGGGGTCCTCCGCATCGTCATGAGCGCGCCGGGCCGGCTCAACGCCGCCGGGCCCGAGATGCACCGCTCGCTCGCCGACGTGTGGCTCGAGGTCGATCGCGACCCGGATACCCGCGTCGCGATCATCACCGGCGAAGGGAAGGCGTTCTCGGCCGGTGGGGACCTGGACATGATCCTCGACATGGCCGAGGAGTTCGCGGTGCGCATCCGCGTCCTGCGTGAGGCACGCGACATCGTCTACAACATGATCAACTGCTCCAAGCCGGTGGTCTCCGCGATGCGGGGGCCGGCGGTCGGCGCGGGCCTCGTCGTTGGGCTTCTCGCCGACGTCTCGATCGCGTCTCGCACCGCGAGGCTCATCGACGGGCACACCAAGCTCGGTGTCGCGGCCGGCGATCACGCGGCGATCGTTTGGCCTCTCCTCTGTGGGATGGCGAAAGCGAAATACCACTTGCTCACGTGCGAGCCGCTGTCGGGGGAGGAGGCCGAGCGGATCGGTCTCGTGTCGCTGTGCGTCGATGACTCCGAGCTCGAGGAGACGGCGCTGCGTGTGGCTCGGACGATGGCGAGCGGTTCGCAAAGTGCGCTGCGCTGGACCAAGTACGCGCTCAACAATTGGCTGCGCGCGGCGGGCCCCATCTTCGACACGTCGCTCGCGCTCGAGTTCATGGGGTTCGCCGGGCCCGACGTGCGGGAGGGCGTTGCGGCGCTCAAAGAGAAGCGGACGCCGGCCTTCGAGGGCCCGGCGTCCGAATAGCGGCCGGGCGGGAGCGGGTCGCCGCGTCTACACTTGCGCCGTGACCGTGCTCGCGCACGTCGGCGGGACCGAGGAGATCACATACGTGTTCCTTCCGGCCGCGATCTTCTTCGTCGTTTTCCGCCTCGTTCGGGGAAAACCGCCGCAGCCGCCGGACGAGCTACGTCCTCAAGATCGCATCCGAGGAGGCCGCCGTGGCTAGGGTGAGCAGCCTGAGGCGGCCGGTGCGAGCCACGCTCCGGGTACTTCCGGCCGCCGCCGGAGGACTCGTCGCCGGCCACTTCCTGACCTACGTCTTTATCGCGCCGGCCGGACCGCACCGGGCGGCATTCCTGCAGCAGACGGGCCACGGATACTTTCCGAGAGCCGCCGCGGCCGCCGCGGCGCTGGGCGCGATCGCGATGGGGATGGCCGCCGCTCGAGGCATGGCGCGGCGCCACGCCGGCTCGGACTTCTCGCTCGGCTGGCGAGCAATGGCGACGCGTTTCGCGCTTCTTCAAGCGATCGGGTTCGTACTTCTCGAGATCGGCGAACGGCTCGTCGTTCGCGCGCCGCTGGGAGGGCTCGCCGGCGTGCTGCCCGTCGGGCTCGCCGTTGAAGTCGTCGTCGCGGCGGTCGTCGCGTGGATGCTCTGCGTGACTGAGCTCGCATCGGCGACGGTAACGCTCGCGCTCGTTCCTCGCCGAGCGCTCCGAGACGCGGATACGCCACGCCCCGCCCCGCACGTCGATCTCGACGCGCTGCCGGTTCCTTCATATCTCATCTCTTCCGTCACACTCCGCGGGCCTCCCGCTCTCTCCCCCGCTTAGCCGTTCGGCCCGCGTCGCCAGGGCCCGGCCGACCACAGGAGGGATCACATGCGTCGAACGATGCCGCTCGTCTTCGCCACGAGCATCATCGCCGCCTTGCTTGCGCTGCTCGTCGCTCCGACGGCTCTGGCTCACGAGCCGCGAGCGATCGGCCATACGGCTTGGCACGTCGAGGTCGGTTGGGCGACCGAGCCGACGTACGCGGGTTTCCCGAACGCGGTGCAGCTCTTCCTCCACGACAAGAACGACAGACCGGTGGTCGATCTCGCCGATACGCTCGAGGTTGACGTGACGTCGGGAGGGAAGACGACGACGTTGAGCTTCTCTCCGGCCTTCGAGATCGGAGGAGATGGTGCACCGGGGGACTACCGGGCGAGCTTCGTGCCGACGCGGCCGGGGACGTATGCATTCCGGCTGCACGGGACGATCAAAGGCGACCGCATCAACTCGACGTTCACCTGTAGCGAGAAGACATTCGATTGCGTCAGGGATCCGCAGGAGATCCAGTTCCCCGCACAGGACCCGAGCAATCAGCAGCTCAATGATCTGATCGCGCGCGAAGCTGCCCGTGTGGCGAAGACCGCTCACGACGACTCGTCGAGCGCGAAGACGCTCGCGTACGTGGGCATAGGAGTTGGGGCCCTTGGTGTGATCCTCGCACTCGTCCTCGGCCTCCGCCGCAGATCCGCGCCGGCGCCGCGAGCCTAGGAAGGGCACATGCGGCGCGCGGCGACGCTCTTGCTGCTCGCGGGCGCGAGCTTCTTCGCGCTCGACCCTGCAGCGGACGCGCACGCACTCCTCAACTCATCCGTCCCCGCGGCGGGGGCTCAGCTCGAACGCGCGCCGGACGCGGTGACGATCGTCTTCACCGAGACCCCCGAACCGTCCCTGTCGACGATCCACGTGCTCGACACGTCGGGCACCTCCTACGAGAAGGGTCGTCCGCAGCCGGTCGCTGCCGACGCGCACGCACTGCTCGAGTCGCTACGGCCTCTGCCGCAAGGCGTCTTCACCGTGGCGTGGCGAACGGTGTCGCGAACGGACGGGCACGCGACGGCGGGATCGTTCGCGTTCGGGGTGGGCGTCCCGGCGACCGTGGCGCCGGGCGGAGGTGGTGGGCCGAAGGTGAGCTCGCCGCCGCCCTCGGGATTGGAGATCGCCGGCCGCTTCGGCTTGTTCCTCGGCCTCATGGGGATCGTCGGAGGCGGCTGGGTGGCGGCGGGAGCTTTCGGCATCCCGCCCAAGACCGTGCTGCGACTCGCCTCGTGGGCGTGGGGAATCGGGCTTGCCGGCTTGGTGTCACTCGCCGAGGCGCAGCGCCGGGCGGCGGGCGCCGGACTAGGCGATCTCCTGTCGACGCCGCTCGGGCACTCGCTGATCTGGCGCGCTGCGGCGCTCGTCGCCGCGGGAGGAGCGTTGCTCGGCGTCGCGCTGTCGACGGGCGGAGCCCGCCGGCGGTGGATCTGGGTCGCGGTCGCCGCAGGCGCAGGACTTGCGTACGCGCACGTCGCAGCCGGGCACGCCGAAGCCGCGTCGCCGCGCACGGCCGAGGTCCTCGCGCAGTGGGTCCACGTCGTCACGGCATCGGCGTGGATCGGAGGTCTCGCGGCGCTGCTCGTCGGATTGCGGGGCGAGCAAGCCGAGGACAAGGCGGCTTCCGTTCACCGGTTCTCGACCGTGGCGGGGTTCCTGCTGGCGACCGTCGCGGCAACCGGCATCGTCCGCGCCTTCGGACAGCTCCATCGTTGGAGCGACCTGTGGGACACGAGCTACGGCCTCGTCGTGCTGGCGAAGGCCGGGTTGATCCTCGTTCTTGCGGCACTCGGCGCGACGAACCGGTATCGCAATGTGCCTCGCCGCCGGGAGACGCTTGCCGGCCTGCGGCGCATCTCCCGCGTCGAGGTCGGCGTCGGCGTCGTGACGCTCGCCGCGGCCGCGCTGCTCGCCGGCCTGGCTCCGCCTCCACCGTCGGCTTCCGCGGCGGCGCCGGCAGGCATCGTCGTGCCCGGATCGGACCTGGGGACGACCACACGCGTGCGGCTGTCGGTCGTGCCGGGCACGGCCGGGCCGAACCGGTTCGAGGTACGGATCACAGATTTCGACAGCGGAGCGCCGATCACCGACGCGAAGGTCTCTCTTCGATTCACCTATCTCGACGACTCGCGCGTCGGGCAGAGCACGCTGGCGCTCGCCCGGGACGGCGACGTGTACCGCGGGCAGGGTTTGACGCTGTCACTCGCGGGACGTTGGAGGGTCGTCGTTCTGATCGAGCGCGGCACGCGATCGCTCGAGGTCGAGCTCCAACTCGCCACTCGGTGCGACACGCGCGCCATCGGAGGCACGCCGACGATCTACATCGTCGAC
>Ga0070708_100004899_pt1 | contig 10572 bp, 9 predicted proteins | sample KBSK5503metaG_FD_65469 | JGI IMG/M metagenome (GOLD analysis project Ga0070708, IMG submission 65469) | Corn, switchgrass and miscanthus rhizosphere microbial communities from Kellogg Biological Station, Michigan, USA - KBS K5-50-3 metaG | ecosystem: Host-associated > Plants > Roots >... | reverse complement strand
AATAGAAGGGCCCGGCGCTTGCCGGGCCCTTAGAGATTTTCCTGGTTGTCTTTTCTTGTCAGTCGGCTACCGCGAAACCACGCTCGGTGGCGGGCTCGAGGTCTGCTTGCGGTCCGTACGAGTGCTTCAGCATCACGCGGAGCCGCTCTTTCGCGACGGCTAGCCTCGAGGCGACGGTCCGCTCCGGAATCCCCAAGGCCTGCGCGATCGCGCGGTTCGTGTACCCGTGATAGTGGCGGAGCACGATCGCCGCCGCCTGCTTCGGCGGCAGCTTGGCCAGCGCGGTGGCCAGGTCACGGTGCTCCACGACCTCCTGGGGGTCGGGCGCGAGGCCCGGCCGGCCCAGGCGGCGAATGACCTCACCGACTTCGCGCAGCCGCATCTTGCGCTGGTACGAGACCGCGGCGTTGATCGCGATCCTGTGTACCCAGGCTTCGGCCGGCGCGATCGGCTGCCAGCTCGCCCACTTCTTGTACGCGCGCTCGAATGCATCTTGGGCGCAATCCTCCGCCGCGGCCCGGTCGCCGAGCATCGCGGTCAACGTGCCGAGGATCTTGCCGTACGACGCTTGATAGAGTCGTTCGAAGTCCGCCTCGTTGCCGGCTTCGTATGTGGTTGGCGCTTCGCGCACCTCACCGGCGCTCGATGCCGAGATCGCCTCCGCCATATTGGTTCCTTCACCCCCGTGAGTTGGTGAGTCCCTCGCTCACCTGGCCCTAACTTTCGGCCACGGGGGCCATTCCGGTCGCCGTACGGATGGGCGGATTTTGCCTAACTCACTTGAGGTAGCAGGTGTACCCCCGCCCCGCAACGTTTCCTAGAAGGATGGATCCAGGGGCAGAGTCGGGCGGGAGCTACGCGGTCGACGTGCTGGGCACCTTGGCAAGCGGCCTCGGAGTCGACTCAAGAGAAAGCGGACGTAAGGCGATGGAGGTCGTCCGAGCCCGCTCGCCCGAGCTGATCACGCTCAGCGAGCAGACCGGAGAGGATCTCGTCACCACGTCGGCCGGATTCATCGACATGCTTCTGGCTTCGCTTCGCAGCGACGTCGAGCTGCCGTGGGCCGACTTCGAGCAGCGCTCGCGCGACTACGGCCGGCTTCGGGCGGCACAGGGCTTGCCGCTCGAATCGCTCATCGACGTGCTCGCCGTCTACCGCCGCGCGACCATCGAGCTCTTGTCCCGCCCCATCGAGGGCCAGCCTCATTACGACGAGATAATCGCGCTCGCGCAGAGCCGTCTCGAAGACATGACCGAGCGTCTCACGACTGCGATCGCGCGTGGCTACCTCGACCATGTCGGTGAGGAGCACCGCGCTCGCGAGAGTGAGATGTACGGGCTGGCGGCGATCGTCTCGGCTATGAGTCGCTCACTCGACCTGCTGGAGACAGCGGAGGTCGCGCTTGTCGAAGCGCTGGCCGCCCTCCGCTTGAGCACTGGCGCGATGTGGTTGCGCGAGCGCTCCGCATACAAGCTGGCGCACACAGTGGGGCTCGATCCAGATCAGGTCGACGATTTCGCTCGACAGGCCGGGCCGCATGTCAAGGCCTGGGCGTCGGCGCTCGGACGTTCCGAGTCGCAGGTCGATCGCGTCTCGGGCAAGGAGTGGAACGCGTTGCGGGCCCAGCTGCGCGTACGCGGCCGGACCGTCGGCATGATGACGGTGGGCACGATGGGCGATCGCGTTTTCGGCGCGTCCGACCTTCTCTTCATGGCCGCGGTTGCCGACCAGGCCGCGATTGCGATCGATCGCGCGCGACAGTTCGCCAGCGAGGCGCGCACGGATCACCTGACGGGCCTTGCCAACAGGCGCGAGTTCGAGAGGGTGATGGAGCGCGAGGTGGCGCTGGCTGAGCGACACAATCGCCGGCTGTCCCTGATGATGATCGACCTCGACAACCTGAAGCGGATCAACGATCGGCTCGGGCACAGCGCGGGTGACGGTGCGTTGAGGCTCGTGGCTCAACAGCTCCTGCGCGTGGTCCGTGCATCCGACCTGTGCGCGCGGGTAGGCGGCGATGAGTTTGCGGTCGCCATGCCTGAGACGGACATCGATCGCGCCCGCGACGTGGCGACCCGCCTCCGCGGCGCGGTCGACCACGCCGCTCTGGGGATGCGCGCGCCGGAGCACGTCGAGGTCAGCGTCGGGATCGCCGCGTGGGCCGCGGGCGAGGATTGGGAGGCCGTCTACCAGGCGGCCGATACTGACCTGTACGAGGACAAGCGGCGACGCAAGACTCTGCGACGCTGGCGGCAAGAGGACCAGCCGTCGCCGATCCGGATTCTGGGCCGCGGCGCGGGCAGGCGGAGAGTCAGCGGAGCGTAGTAACTCCTCCCCATTCATGGGAGGTGGCCCGAAGGGCCGGAGGGGCTGCAGGGCGGCGCGGCCCCATCCCCCAGCTTCGTCGGGTGCTTCCCCATGAATGGGGAAGGGCTACTCGACCAGGGCCAGCTCGCGCGCCTTGACGATCGCTTCCAGCTTCGAGTGCACGCCCAGCTTGCTACCGAGGCTGCGGATGTGCGTGCGCACGGTCGTGTAGCTGATCCCCAGCTTGTTGGCGATCTCGCGGCTCGACGTGCCTTCCGCCATGAGCCGCAGGACTTCCTTCTCGCGCGCGGTCAAACGCTCGAGCTGGGTCTCGACCTCGCGCCGGGTGTTCAGCAGCTGGGCGATGGTCCGAGGCGTGAACAGCGTCCCGCCATCGGCGACGGTCCGGATGGCGTCGACGACGTCTTGCGCCGCCCGCGACTTGTGGATGAAAGCGCTTGCCCCGGCCTCCAGGGCGGCGAACCGCGCGGCGTCGCTGTCCTCCCGGGTGAGGAAGATGAGCTTTGCCTCCGGCCGCAGCTGGCGAATTCCAGTCGCTGCGTCCGCGCCGGTCCCGTCGGTCAGCCGGAAGTCGATCAGGACGAGGTCCGGCTTGAGCTCCGCGGCGCGTGCGATCGAGTCCGCCACGGAGCCTGCATGCCCAACGACCGTCATGTCCTTCTGGTCGTTGATGAGCGCGGCCAGGCCTTCGGCGACCACCTGGTGGTCTTCCACGATCAGGACCCGCGTCGTGTCGCTCTTCACCGCCACATCTATACCCTAGATTCGGTCAGCGGCAGCCAGAATTCGACAGATGTCCCGAGTCCGGGCTCGCTCGTGATCTTGTTCCAGCCGCCGGCGAGCAGCGCGCGCTCGTTCAGCGCGAGGAGCCCCAGGTGGCCGGGCAGGCGGTCCTGGTCGGCAACGACAAAGCCGCGCCCGTTGTCTTGCACGACCCCTCGGATCCCGCCTTCATGCACCTGCAGGGAGACGGTCACCCGGGTTGCGGAGGCGTGCTTCTCGACGTTGGCGATCGCTTCGCTGAGCTGTCGGAACAGCATCGAGCGATATTCGTAAGAGAGATCTTCCGGCAGGTCGAGCTGTAGCTCGACCGCCGCCCCCGTCAGGGAGCGAAGCATGCGGATCCGCTCATCAATCGTCTCGAGAAATCCGCCGGGGACCTCCAGCGCGGGCGGGCGGACTTCGAACAGAAGGCGCCGCAGCGCCTCCTCGGTTTCGTTCAGCAGCGACTGCGCCTCGCTGAGGAGCGCGGCCGAATCGCCGTTGGGTTCGCGGAGGCGCTGGAGCTGCAGCTCGACAGCAGTCAGCTTCTGCAGCGCGTCGTCATGCAGGTCTCCGGCAAATCGCTTGCGCGCCCTGTCCACCGCGGTGGAGACATTCTTGAGCAGCATCTGTCGCGCGGCGTCCACCTTCTCCAGCCGCTCGGCGGTCCGTTTCAAATCCCGCTCCGCGTACTTCAGCTGCCAGACAAGCCCCGCTGCAAGCCCGGCTTTCTGCAAGACCCACGTGTCCTCACGGGAAAACCCTTCGACGCGTCGCGAGTCATACGCCGCGACCTGGCCAAGGCGCTGGTCGCCGGCGCGCCAGGGCACGGCAACGGCATTCCTCACGCCGAGCGTGTCGAGCACGTACCGGAAGTCGCTCGAGTCATCGGTCCGTGCGGCCCTGAACATCAGGTCGTGAAACACCACACGGCTGGCGACGTCGTCGCTGTCCGGAGCGCACGGCGCCGGTCGCAGGCCCGCCATGAACTGGTTGTCGACACCATATGCGCCTGGGATCGGTTGCAGCTTTCCTTCGTCGTCGAGCTTCCAGAAAACGACCTTCTCGGCGGCGACAAGCTCGGCGATGCTCCGCGTCAGGCGGCGGTAGAAGTCGGCGAGTCCGTGGCCGCTCCGCGCGTGTCGCGATACCGCGAGCAGGGCGTCAACCGCGGCCTCGTGCGCCCGCTCGACACGCTCGGCGCTCATCGCCCTCTCTTCGTTGATCAACCTCTGCCGCTCGCTGCGGTCAAGGTCCGCCCTCAGGTTGACCAGCGTGTCGATCATGGCCTGACGGCGCTCGCCCAGCTGCGCGACGGCGATCGCTGCCGCGACCTGGTTCGCGAGGATCGCGAACGTCTTCTGCTGCACCGCCGTGTAGCCGCTTGGGCTCGCGACACCGATCATGCCGAGCGAGCGGCCGGAGACCTGGAGCGATTGGGCGCACGTCGAGCGGATCGCCGGCGCGCCGATGCCAGCCATCCGACTCCAGGTCGCGTTCGCAATGGGTGCTGACAAGGCGGCCGCGGTGGCGAAGATCTTCTCGATGTCGTCCTCAGGCAGGGCGCGGTTTGGGTCCTCTGCCATCGAGAACACACGCTTGCCCTCAGCATCGTCATCGGCCAGCGCCAGGAACGCCACCGACGACTTCGTGAGCTCGATGGCCTTGGTCAGCGCGGCCTGCGCGACGTCCGCCACGGACTTGTGGTTGGACAGCTCGGCGGAGGCGGACTGGACCGCGTCGAGCAGGTCGAGATGGCCGACGGCAGCTCCGATGGCTTCCAGGTCGCTCCCCCCTTGGCTCGCCATGCGCCTAACAGGAGTTTACTTCCGTGTGCCACACGCACGCGAAACATCTTCGAAAGTACCCGCGAGTATTCCCTCGACCGGCGGCGTTCATCAAGCGAAGGGGGGCTCGCACTGGTTGCTTCAGTGGGGCTCCTTGTCACAAGGGGCGGAAGGTGGGGTGGCTGGAAGTGGCAATGGAAGTTCTGGCGGATTCGCATCAGGGGTACTCGTCAGAGTCGCGAGGTTTTCTGGTCGGCATGGTTGCTCGACGAGCTTTTGGATTGGTCAACGGCTCGACGAGTCAGATCCTGGTCAGACCGTTCGTGGTCTTGGCGGCAAGGGTGCTCGGTCCCGGTCCGACGCGACTGCGTCTCGTGAAGTTGGCCCACACGCTCGACCGGGACGCCCGGTTCGTCGTCCCCGAAGAAGGCGGGGCGCATGGTGAAGACAGGCCGTCTGCTGAGCCCACCTCCCGCGCGGCGTAGGCTCGTTCTAGGCGCCTTCCGGCGAGCAGCCGAAGCGCCGGGGCCGGCGATTTCAGGAAAAAAGGTAGTAGTCGCGGGTACTCCTGTTGTGGGAGGCGTTTCTGCTACAGATGAACGACTTCGATCAGATTCTGGAGCTGAAACTCAGGCACCTCCTCGACCCGATCGTCGCAGGCCGGCCCCCCGCGCGTAGGGCGCGCCAGAAGAGGCCGCAACCCTCGATCCTGACCGTCGACGGGGTCGGAATCGAGCTTGCGGAGGCGATTCCCGTGGTCGAGCCGGTGGTGGTGGCCCTCCCGATCGCCGCGGGTCACTAGCTCCAACAGGTCTAAGAAGAAAGGACCCCTTCCTTCCTCTCGCGAGGCCGGGCCGCAAGGCTCGGCCTCATGACGTCGCAGGGGGAACCCTGCTCACCGGCGCTTGCAGGCTGCAATTCCTCGAGTGGTAAGCGGCGCCGGATTTCGGGTCGTGACCCCTTCGGGAGACGAAGGATCCCTTGGTCACACGGACGCGCTTGGCGGCACAAAGGCAGTGTGGTTCGCGGCTGGAGCAAGTCCCGCCGCGATAAATCGGTCGGCGTTACTGTTGGCGGAGCGTGAACTCGACGCCCACCCTGACATTTGAGGTCAACCGGTCCAAGGTCCGGACGCCCGCCGCAGAACGCGAGCGGCTCCTCGCGGACCCCGGTTTCGGCCGCATCTTCACCGAGCACATGGTCCGGATCTCCTGGACCGCCGACCGCGGTTGGCACGGCGCCGCGCTGATTCCCTACGCGCCGCTCACGCTCGACCCTGGCACATCGGTCCTCCACTACGCCCAGGCTGTATTCGAGGGACTGAAGGCGTTCCGCCAGGGCGGCGGTGGCGTCGCCGCCTTTCGGCCCGACAGGCACGCGGTGCGCTTTCGCAACTCCGCACGACGGCTCGCGCTACCCGAGCTCCCCGAGGAGGCCTTCCTGGAGGCGATTGACGTGTTGCTCGCCGCCGACCACGAATGGGTTCCATCCGCCGCGGAGCACAGCCTTTACCTCCGGCCGATGATGTTCGCGAGCGAGGTCACCCTCGCGGTCCACCCGGCCGTGAACGTCACGTTCCTCCTCATCGCTTCGCCGTCCGGCTCGTATTTCCCCCGCGGCGTAAAGCCGGTGAGCGTCTGGCTGTCCGAGGACTTCAGCCGGGCCGCACCTGGTGGCACCGGGGAGGCGAAAACGGGCGGCAACTACGCCGGAGGCCTCCTGGCCCAGGCGCAGGCGTCCGCACAGGGCTGCGACCAGGTCGTGTGGCTCGACTCCCGTGACCATCGCTGGATCGAGGAGATGGGCGGCATGAACCTGTGCTTCGTCTACGGCCGGGGAAACCAGGCCCGGCTCATGACGCCCGCCCTGACCGGCACCTTGCTTCCAGGAGTCACGCGCGACTCCCTGCTGACCATCGGCAGCGATCTCGGTTACGCGACCGAGGAAGGCCGGATCAGCGTCGACGAATGGCGGCATGGGTGCGAGGACGGCTCGCTAACGGAGGTCTTTGCCTGCGGCACCGCAGCGGTGATCACGCCGGTCGCCGCGGTCAAGTCGGCGCGCGGAGCGTGGACCGTGGGTGACGGCGGCGCCGGCGAGGTCAGCATGCGACTGCGCCGGGCCCTCGTCGACATCCAGCGTGGCGCTGCCCCGGATCCGCACGAGTGGCTGTACCACGTGCGCGTATCGGACTGATGCGATGAAGCGCGTGGTGATCGTCGGAGGTGGCGGTACCGGTGACTACGCGGCATTCACCCTGCGCAAGAGGGGCTTCGACGGTGAGATCACGATCCTCAGCGCGGACCGCGACCGTCCTTACGATCGTCCCTATCTTTCCAAAGAGTTCCTTCGGGGCGAGATCGAGCCGCCGAAAGTTTTCCTGCACGACGAGTCCGACTACGCCAAAGAGCGGATCGAGCTGCACCTCGAGCAGCACGTTACCGGCGGATCGCTCACGGAGCGGAGGCTGACCGTTGCTGGGGGTGATGACGTTTCCTTCGACGTGCTGGTCCTCGGACTAGGCGGCACGCCGCGGCGCTTGCCCGGCATCCCCGACGCCGAGAACGTGCTCACGCTCCGTTCTCTGGGGGACAGCAAGGCGATCCGCGAGGCGCTCGGTCATGCGCGGCGCCTCCTCTTGATCGGTGCTGGATTCATCGGCGCCGAGGTGGCGGCGTCAGCCCGCAAGCTCGGCAAAGAAGTGCTCCTCGTGGAGGCGCTTCCGGTCCCCCTGCAGCGGGCACTGGGCAGCGAGGTCGGAGAGATCTACGCCGCGATCCACCGCGACCAGGGCGTCGACGTCCGCACCGACACGAAGGTCGAGTCGTGGCATACGGACGGCAATCGAGTCACCGGCGTCACGCTCTCCGGCGGTAAGGATGAGGAGGCGGACCTGGTGCTCGTCGCGGTCGGCATCGAGCCGAACCTCGACCTGCCCCGCGCTCTTGGCCTGCCGATCGAAGGCGGCGGTGTCCGCGTCGACGAAGGTTTGCGAGCCGCCGAGAACGTTTACGTCGGCGGCGACGTGGCCCTGCACCGGCACCCTGTGCTGGGCCGTGCCATCCGCGTCGAGCACTGGGAGGTCGCGAAGAACCAGGGTCGAGGCATAGCGGCGTCGATCGCGGGCGGGCACCAGCCGTATACGAAGATCCCCTACTTCTGGTCCGATCAGTACGACGTCAACCTCGAGTACCGAGGCCACGCGTCAGGCGACGATACGGCGGTGTGGCGCGGCGACCGCGAGGCCCGTTCGTTCTCTGTCTTCTATCTCCGCGATGGGCTCGTCGAGGGCGTGCTGTCCATGAACGACTCGAAGACCAACGAGGCGGGTGGCAAGCTGGTGGAGAGTCGCCGCCGCATGGATCCATCGGCGCTGGAGGACACGAACCGGGACCCGGCCGAGCTGGCGAGCACGACGACCTAGGCCGGGCGGCCCCATCCCCGGCCATCGGCCGGGACTTCCGCATAAATGGGGAAGAGTTGGGCTACGCCGGCTGGTTCTCCTCAGGCAGCAGCCAGGGCAGCGCTTCAGACAGCGGGCGGACCAGCGTGTTGGCCTGCTCCTTGCCGATCAGGTTGCCGGCGACGAGTCCGAGCGCGGCCATGAATGCCGCGTCCTCAGCCTTGTGACCGATCTCGCCGTGCTCCGCCTTCCAGCTGACGAGCGCGCCGCCCGATTCCGTCAACCCGAAAAGGTTGCGGCGGACCTCGTCCCATGCGGGGCCGCGGTCTGCCTTCTCGATCGCGTGCAGCGCCGCTTTCTCCGCGGCGTGGATCGACTCCAGTCCGTGCAGCCGCGCGTGGCGATCCCAACCCTGCGCCGCGCGCTCGACACCCGAAGGAGAAAGGATCCGGATGTCATCGATGAGACGCGCCAGCGTCCGTTGATGCTCGGGAAAACCGTAGCCCTCGGCGTCGACGCTCACGACGAAAGGCTATCTGGTTCAGCGAAGCCAGGCCGGCACCCAGCCGAATCGCCCAAGGGCTATTGGGCCGGCTCCTGACACGATCACCTGTGCGTTGACCAGCACCGCGAGATAGTAGATCCAGCGGAACCCGTCGTCGTTCACACCGAAAGCGACGGTCAGCGCGAGATTGGCGGCGAGCAGGAAACCAAGCACTCCCGCCCAACGCGTGGCGAGGCCGAGGATCAGGGCGACCGCAACGACCGTCTCACCGACGGCCTGCGCGAGCGCGAACGGCAGCCAGTTGGGGACGACGACCGCAACCAGGAACTCGTGAAGGCCGGGGATCGGGTTCGCGCGCGACGTCGACTCGATCAGAGGCTTCATCCATCCGACGCCCTGCCATTTCTGGCTGGCGAAGTAAAGCCAGTAGAGGCCGACGACAATCCGGAAGAGGCTGGGCCAGATCTCCTGCACGCGCGTGATCGTAGTTACTTCATCGCCCTCAATACAGGGTCGGTTGCGAGCTGGAACGCACGAGCCGCGGGTCGCATGTGCATGCGGTTCAAGCGGTGCTGGATCGCTCCTTTGAGGATCGCCGCGCGGAGCTTGTGCTCCGAGAAATCGGTGTTGAAAAGCAGCCGGTTGTGGCGAACCTTGTGCCACTCGCCATGCAGCCGCCGCTCGCGCACGCGCTCGTAGAACCCGGTGCCTGGCAGTGGGTAGGCGATCGTGTAGCTGACGTAATCGAGGGGCAGGCTGCTCGAGAAGTTGATGCTGCGGATTAACGAGTCGGTGGTCTCACCGAGATAGCCGACCATGAAGAAACCGGCCGCCTTGATCCCAGCCGCGACGCACGCTTCGACCGCGGCCCGCGCCTGGTCCGGCGTGATGCCCTTCTTCATCTCCTTGAGGACGCGCTCATCGCCGGATTCGATGCCGAAGAAGATCCGCTTGCAGCCCGCGCGGTGCATCTGTTCGAAGAGCGCCTGGTCCACGTGCGTGACGCGGCTCAGGCACTCCCACGTCAGCGGCACGTGGGCGTCCTCGATCGCCTCGGCCAGCTCAAAGGTGCGCTTGTAGTTGAGGGTGAAGAGGTCGTCGGACATCCAGATGTGGTCGTACCCGAGCTCCGCGATCTCGCGCATCTCCGCGACCACAGACTCGGTGGGCCGCGCGCTGAACAGGTCGCCGAACACGGACTTGTGGCAGAAGTCGCAGCGAAATGGACATCCGCGCGTCGACATCAGTGGAGTGGTGGCGTCCTTCCAATGCTTGCGCCAGTAGGCGATGTATTGGTCGTTGGGGATGTCGCCGCGATACGGAAGCGGCAGGTGCGTCATGTCCTTGGTGCGCTGCCGCGCTGTGCTCCGGACCACCCGGCCATCGCGCTTGAACACGACACCGGGGATCTCGTCGAAGCGGCGGTCGCCGAGGTGCTCCATGATCGAGACGATCGTCTCCTCGCCCTCGCCAACGGCGACGAGATCGAACTGGTTCACGAAAGTCTCGGGCTCGCCCGAGGGGTACGGACCGCCGACCACCGTGAGCGCCTTGCCTCGCACCTGCTCCGCGAGCGAGAGCGCCTCGTCCTGCATGGTGATCATGCAGTAGATGCCAATCACCGTGGGTCGCAACCGGTCGATCTCGGCGAGGACCTCGCGACGCTCGAGGAAGGTGTGGTCGATGTGCTTGACTGTGTACCCGGCGTGACGCAGCGAAGCGCTGAGGTACATGAGGCCGAGCGAAGGCATGATCCAGTGGCGGCCCTGCGCCGGAGCGCGCTGCGG